>CXWL01005149.1_pt1 | contig 50963 bp, 48 predicted proteins | sample 590931 | NCBI WGS metagenome assembly CXWL01 (sample SAMEA3498368, study PRJEB10139) | groundwater metagenome | biome: water well; material: biofilm material | place: Germany | collected 2015-04-27 | reverse complement strand
GAGATCCAGCAGACGCGCATCGAGCGAGTAATCCTCGACTTCGCGATCCGACATGCCGGTACCGCGCGGGTCGAACGTCACGACCATGCGGTTGCGGCACAATCGGTCGTAGAATTCACTGTCCCGCCACTCAAGCTGGAAGTAACTGAAGGGCGGGTTCCCGACGCGAACCAGCGGTCGCCCGGTACCGGCTGTGCCGCATGCGATCCGCACTCCATCGGCGGTCAGTGCATACCGTACGTCCAGGTCCATCAGCCTGCGTCCTCCCTCCACCGCACGTCCCACAGCCGCACCCCCTCATCAAACCCCTTCGGCACGAACTCCCCACGATCCCCGAATACAAACCCCTTCCCCGACAACAACCCCCGCACCGTGTCCGGCACCAGGATCTCCCCCGCCCCCGCCTTCGCCGCGATCCGCGACGCCAGGATCACCGTCGCGCCGAATAGGTCGCCGTCTTCTTCGATCGGCTCGCCGGCGTTGAGACCCACGCGCACGTTGAGCGGCTCCGGCATCGATTCGGTGTGCGTCGCGAACGCCCGCTGCAGCGCGATCGCGCACTCCATCGCCGAAGTCACGCTCCCAAACGATGCCATGAACCCATCCCCCATCGTCTTCACCTCCGCCCCACCGTGCGCTTTCAGCGTCTCCCGCGTGATGCGCTCGTGCTCGCGCAGCACGTCCCGCCCCTTCGCATCCCCCAGCCGCTGCATCATCTCCGTATGCCCGACGATGTCGGTGAAGAGCACGGTGCGGAATGCACCTGGCGTTCGCGTTGCGGTGTTCGCTGGCTCCGGCGACGCACCACCGAGGAATTCTGTGACGAGGTTGACAACTTCGTCTTCTTCGTCGTAGAAGTCGAAGATGGCCGTCTCCCCGCGCACGGTTCTCATCTCTGCGTTTGGGAGGCCGCTGGCCAATTGACGGGCTGCGTCCCGCACGTCCACATACATATCGTCGAGGGCGACGACCAGTGTCGGTACTTGCACGTTCGGCAACAGCGGCGTCAGATCGACGCCGGCCAACGCGCCCGCGACAGTCCTAACTGACTCCTGCGAGGCCGCCGCCCGGTAGAAGGCGGCGAGTTGGCTGGCGCGCTCGCCGTGCTTCCAGCCGAGTACCGTCCCGATTGCCAGTTCGGTGTACTGAACCCAATCCTGATCCCACAGCGCACGAAACGACTTGACTTTCGGGGAGTCGCTGAACGCCTGGCGGTTCGCCCAAGTGCCCCAGAGGATCATCCGCCCGATGCGGTTCGTCTCGCGCGAGCAGAACTCGATCGCACCAAAGCCCGCGTCACCTGCCGCGAAGAGATCGCACTCCTCAATGGCCAGCGCATCCAGCACGGCTTCCAGGTCGTCCGCATGCGCCGCCGGCGTCACGGCAACCGGATGCGGCTCCGACAGGCCGAACCCACGCGCGTCATAGCGAACCAGCCGGCGCCCCAGTGCCAGCCGTTCGTAGCGTCGCCGCCACTCCGGTATCGCCCATTCGCGCTCGATGTGGCACCACGGCATCGTCGGCATGTAGACGAGGGGGCGCCCCTCCCCGATCGCCCAGTAGGCGATGTTCGTGCCATCGGCGCTTTTCGCGTAGCGAATCTTCGGCTGTTCCATTAGCGCGAGTATGCGCTATCAACGGCCGGTTGAGCTAGTCGGACCTCGGATACAACCAGCCCTTAACTGTCGTTCCGGGCGATCAGGGCCTCCAGGCCCCGCACGGCTACTTCGACGAGCTGCGACGGAATCTCCCACTCCCCCGGAGACCAGCGCGGGAAGGTGCGGACGGCCTGCAGGTCGATGGTGTACGTGTTGCGGCGGCCCGCCCGCTCGCGGATGACGATGCCCTCGTCCTCCAGTTGATTGAGGATGGCGACGACGGCGCGCTCCGTCACGCCCATGCTCACCGCCATCTCCCGCACCGTGGTCCCGGGTTCAAGAACGATCGCCAGCAGCAGCAGGGCGTGGTTGGTGAAGAACCCCCAGTTTCCCGTCTTCGGCTCCAGCGCGCCCGAGTCCGGTGGCTGCGATTTCGCCCCGTTGCTCCCGCCCTGGTAGTCGGAAATCGCCAGCAGCACGCCGATGAGGCCATCGACGAACTCCCGCGGCGTGAGCTGCACCGTCCCTTCGCGGCGATAGGCGGCCATCTCCTCGAAGTTCACCGCATAGGTATTGCGCCGGCCGGCTCGCGTACGTTCGACGATCTTGTCGTCGCATAGCTGGCGGAGGATTTCCAGGGTGGCCCGCTCGGTCACGCCGACTCCCGCGGCGATTTCACGCACGGTCGCACCTGGATGGCGGACCACGTAGATGAGGATGAGCGCGTGGTTGGTGAGGAATCCCCAGCGCTGCAGCGGGCGGTTCATGGCGTCCTGCCTCTCGTTAGATTCAATCTCACTTGCGGGCGTCTGCGTCTTCACGAAAAAATCCCAAAATTTGTTGGTAAAGGTACTTGACACTGCTGTTTCACGAACTACAATGCATGTATCAACAGTCAAGTAACGCTAATCAGGCAACGGTAATCACGGTACAGGAATCACGGTACAGGACTCACGGTTGATAGTTCATGTGCTGGATTTCACGAAGCGGTACACCTGTTATGGCAATCAGTGCTCGAACATCATGCATTAGTTTTCATTGGTTGGCAAGGCGCTGACCATCCATAAGGCTACGAATTCGCAGATTCGTGGCGGAATAAGTCGGCCCGGCTCGGGGATGCAAGGAAACTCGCGGGGAGCGGGGGGAGCCAGGGCAGGCGGACCATATAGGAGGGGTCCCGGGTAGTGAGCCAATTCGTGGAAGACTGGATCGCTTTGGTGGCAAACAAGGCGGGGGATCCAGCGACGACGAGGAGGCTCCGGGGGCGGTTTGGCCGACCGCCCTTCCCTGCAGAAAGCCACGAAAGTGGCAAAGGAATCACCAGTAGGGTCGGTTAGTTCTGGGAAGAACGATGAAGAAGCCGGTTTCAAGGAGGACCGGCTTTTTCATTTGTCCTCTCCCGAGTACGAAAAGCCACGATTCCACGAGAGAAACCACAGATTTCACAGATTGGGATGGACGAACAGGGATGGCCTCGAACGAGCACGACCGTCTGACAGGAGCGCGGGCGACGTAGTCCTGACATCAGTCACGGCCCTCGCCCGCCAATCGCCGGTTGCAGCATCCGCATCCTCGCCGAAGAAACTTTCGAAAAGTGACATTTCGCGCTTGGAGATCGCCCGGGGCCTGGGCTAAGCTCGTGACAAGCAGGTCTCGCCCCCGTAAGGACAGGCCTTTAGACCTGTCCGAGAACGCTATGGGAGGAAGAAGTGACAGTCACAGAACCCCCCATCCATCCACAGAGAGCGAACGCACACAAAAGTGCCGAACGAACTCAAGCCGCAGGCGAAGATCCCGCGCAGCGGGATACGAAGGTGAGCCTCCGAGCGCCGGGAACCGCACTTTACCAATTACATTATTGACAAGTTATTATTCGGGATTTTTTTCTGTGCACAATTTTTTCGCCGCCTAGCCGACCCTCACGAAGCCGCTTCCGGCCCTCCGGACGCGGCGAGGACGGTGTTCCACAGAAGCATTGCCCTGGTCATCGGGCCGACGCCGCCGGGAACGGGGGTGATCGCCGCCGCCTTCTGCGAAACCGCCTCGAAGTCCACATCGCCGACGAGGCGCTGTCCGCTCTTCTTGCTGGCGTCCGGCACCGCGTTCACCCCCACGTCGATGACGACAGCGCCCTCGCGCACCATGTCGGCCGTGATCGCCTTCGGCCGCCCCATCGCGGCGATGAGGATGTCCGCCTGCCGAGTGTGGACGCCGATATCGGGAGTGCCGGTGTGGCAGATGGTCACGGTAGCATTGCCACCCAGGCGCTTCTGCATCAGCAGGCCCGCCAGCGGCTTCCCCACCAGGTTCGACCGCCCGCAGAGCACGACGTGCTTGCCCGCCGGGTCGTACCCCGAGCGCAGCAGCATCTGGATCACCCCGTTCGGCGTGCAAGAGACGAACCCGGGCTCGCCGCGGAACAGCCGCCCGACGTTGACTGGGTGCAGCCCATCGACGTCCTTTTCGGGCACGATGGACTCGATCACGGCCCGCTCGTCGATGAGTTCCGGCACGGGAAGCTGGACGAGAATGCCATGCCAGCCAGGGTTGTCGTTCAGATCGCGTACCAGCGCAAGCAGTTCGGCCTGCGAAGTGGAAGCCGGCACGCGGATGGTCTCCGAGCGCATGCCGATCTCGAGGGCGTCGCGCGTCTTCCCCCGCACATATGACACGGAGGCCGGGTTGTCGCCGACGAGCACCACGACGAGCCCCGGCTCGACGCCGCGACTCCGCAGCGCTTCGACGCGTACGGCCGCTTCGTCGCGTACCTGCTGGGCGATCGCCTTGCCATCGATAATCGTCGCTGTCATCGAGGCGCAGTCTACCCCGGTGTCGGCCTTGCCCCCACCGCCTATCGCCTGTGCTCTGTGTCCCTGTGCGCTTCCGTGGTTAAAATCAGCGCATGGAGATGGCCGTCGGCATCGATGTGATCGTGATTTCGCGGGTGGCCAACGTGCTGGCGAAGCATCCCGAACGCTTCTTGCAGCGAGTCTATACCCCCGAAGAGGTCGCCTTCTGCCGGGGGCGGGTGGCCGAGCTGGCAGCGCGGTTCGCCGCTAAGGAAGCGGTGATGAAGGCACTCGGCACCGGCGCGCGCGGTCTCGCCTGGCGGGAGATCGAGATCCTGCCGAACCGCCGCGGGAAGCCGCTGGTCTACCTGCATGGACAAGCCGCCCAGCGGGGCGAGAAGATCGGCCTGCGCGGCATCGATGTGAGTCTTACGCATGAGGGTGACCTCGCGATCGCCGCCGTTGTCGGCATGGCCCATGACGCGCCGGTGGACCGCGAGGCGCACCGCGAGCGACTCGTCGAGTGGCTGAAGGAACAGGGCCGGCTATGAAACTCTGCACGTCGGCCCAGATGCGCGCGCTCGAGGCAGCAGCCGTCAACGCCGGAAGGTCGCTCGACGACCTGATGGAGCAGGCGGGTCTCGCCGTGGCGCAGGAAGTCTGGCTGAGCCTCGGCGTCGTCGCGGAACGGCGGGTACTGGTGCTCGTGGGCCCTGGCAACAACGGCGGCGACGGTCTCGTCGCCGCCCGCCATCTCGCTGATTGGGACGCCGACATCTGCGTCTACCTGCTCAAGCAGCGGGAAGGCGACAAGAACCTCCACCTGCTGGCCGAGCGCGGCGTCACGATGTTCACGGCTGAAGACGATGCGAACTTCGCCCACCTGCAGGAAGCGCTTGACGGCGCGGAGGTCGTCGTCGACGCGCTGCTCGGCATCGGCACATCTCTTCCCATCGAAGGCTCGTTAGCCGAGATCCTGCGGCGCCTGCGTGAGCGGACGGAGTCGGCACGAGGACCAAGAGTAATCGCGGTTGATCTTCCGACGGGCGTGGATGCTGACACAGGCATTGCTGATCCACTGGCGGTGACCGCCGACCTGACCGTGACCTTCGGGGTCGCGAAGGTGGGCCTGTACACGCTGCCGGGCTCCGAACACGCTGGACGGGTCGAAGTGGTGGACATTGGACTGCCGAAGGATGCCGAGCGGGACCTCCCGGTGGAACTGCTGACGACAGCCTGGGTGAGGGATCGTCTGCCGAAGCGCCCGAAGTCCGCGAACAAGGGCACGTTCGGGAAGGTGCTCGTGGTCGCTGGGTCGCAGAGCTACGTCGGCGCGGTGCGGTTGACCGCCGAAGCCTCCTATCGTGCCGGTGCCGGACTGGTGACCGTTGCCACCACGGCTGCGGTGCAGTCGATGATTGCGTCCTCGCTCCCGGAGGCGACGTGGCTGCCGCTCCTCGAGGAGGATGGAGCGATAGCGTCGGGCACGACGGCTATCTTGCTGGGAGCGGCATCGGGGTACGACGTTGTCGTCCTCGGGCCGGGATTGAGCCGGCGAGGCGCGGTTGATGCGGTCGTTCCGGCACTGCTGCGCGAACTGCCGGCGAACGTCGTCGGCGCGGTCGTCGACGCAGACGCGCTGAACGCGCTGGCCGCCCAGCCGGGGTGGCACGAGGGGGCGCGTTCGCCGCTCATCCTGACGCCGCATCCGGGCGAAATGGCGCGGCTGCTCGAATCGAGCGTGGAGGCGGTGCAGGGCAACCGGCTGAAGACGGCAGTCGATGCGGCCGCGAAGTTCGGCCAGACGATCGTGCTCAAGGGCGCGCACACGATCGTCGCAGCGCCTGACGGCCGCGTGGCGATCAGCCCGCACGCGTCGCCACTGCTCGCTGTCGCGGGCACCGGCGACGTGCTGGCCGGAACGATCGGCGGACTGTTGGCGCAGGGCATGGACCCTTTCGATGCCGCCGCCTGCGGGGTGTTCGTACACGGCTTCGCGGCGGAAGAGTTGGGGGAGGAGCTCGGCGACCGCGGTCTCCTAGCGAGCGGGTTGTTGCCGGCAATCCCGCGGGCCATACAGACGATCCTGCATGGCAAGAAGCCATCCGGGGGAGCAGCGTCGCGGTTCGGAGGGCTGGGCGACCTCGCCGGGCTCGGTGGAGCTTCCGGTGCGGCACCCGACTCGTCGAGCCTCCTGTAGTAATTGGCCGCGAATGATGAGAGATGGACACGTCCCGGTTGGGCGCTTTACTTTGTCCACTGCGACCCGCTAGGCTCAAATCGATGCCATCCGAACGCCTGATCTACCTCGACCACGCGGCGACGACCCCGCTGCACCCGCAGGTGCTGGAGGCGATGCTGCCGTTCTTGACTGAGGCATACGGCAATCCCTCCGCCACCTACCGGCTGGGGAAGAGGTCGGCCGATGCCATGACGAAGGCACGCAAGACGGTCGCCGGGTTCATTGGTTGCAGGCCGACGGAGATTGTGTTCACGGGGGCCGGAAGCGAATCGATCAACACGGCCATCAAGGGTGTCGCCTTCCAACAGAAGAAGGCGCGCGCCGGTAATCACATCGTCACTTCGCAGATCGAGCACCACGCCGTCCTGCATGCCTGTCAGTACCTGGAACGCTTCGGCTTCGAGGTCACGTATCTGCCGGTGAATGAGCACGGCCTCCTCACTCCCGATGAGGTGGCACGGGCGATCACGGATCGGACGATCCTCGTGAGCATCATGACCGCCAACAACGAGATCGGCACGATCGAACCGGTGCTGGAGATTGCCGCGGCTGTACGAGAGCGGGCGGCGGGGATGCGAAAGCGCATCGCTTTCCACACGGACGCGGTGCAAGCGCCGAACTCAATGCGCGTGGACTTTGCCGAGCACGGCGTCGATCTGCTGAGTCTTTCCGCGCACAAGTTCCGCGGGCCGAAGGGGATGGGCGTCATGTACATCCGCCGTGGGGTGCCGTTTCTCGCCCAGCAAAACGGCGGTGGACAGGAACGCCAGCGCCGGGCCGGGACGGAGAACGTCGCGGGTATCGTCGGCACGGCGGAAGCGCTGCGGATGACGCAGGACGCACTGGACATGGACAGCGCACGGGTGCGGTCGCTCGCCACCAGGCTGCGAGATGGCATCGCCTCTGTCATCGGGCGGACGTCGCTGAACGGACACCCGGAGCAGCGGCTGGCGAACAACGTCAGCATCAGCTTCGAGGGCGCCGACGCGCGCGATCTGCTGGCCGATCTCGATGAAGCGGGCATCATGGTGAGCGCGGGCGCAGCCTGCAATGCGACGACCATCGAGCCGTCGCATGTGCTGATCGCCTGCGGGGTGCCGTTGGAGCGGGCCGCGTCGACGCTGCGCTTCACCCTCGGTGCGGCAACTTCTGCCGAGGACATCGACTATGTGTTGGGTGCGCTGCCCGCGATCGTCGAGCGGTCGCGAGCGAAGCGTGCGGTCGGAGCAGCCGCAGGCTGAGGTCGCAACCGGGGTCGCCCCCGAGCGGACAGTCCTACTGTCGCAGGATCTTCGCCTTCGGCATCGACGCACCCGATATCATCACAGCGTGACGGACGAACTCTATCCCGCATACCTCGCCTTGATACGGCACGAACTGGGACTGCGTGCGGGCTCCGACGCGCTCGCGGAGTTGGGCGCGCGCCTCGCCCCGGCGGACCCGGCCGTCAATCCTCCGTTCCGGGCGCCCGGCATTGTGCGGCTACGGCGGGGGCTGCGGAACCTCCAGCGGAAGCGAACACCCGACGAGAGCCTCGACAACTTCGCGGTCGATCTTCGCTTCCTGCGGCAATTCTCCAACGAGGAACCCGTGCTATCGGGAGAGGCAATGGATCGACTGCTGGACGACGTCATGGAAGCGAAGCCGTCACGGAAGGCACCTCGACTGGATTCCGTGCCTGAAGCTACTACGGATCCAGCGACGGTCATCCCTTTCCCCCGGAAGACCGGCGACACCGGGGGTGATGCTTGAGCAGCTTTCTGAAGCGCGTATTCGGTAGCGGTGACGATACGAGAGATCCGAACGAGCGCGAGTACGACATCCGTCTGGTGTTCGCGCTAGGGAATCCCGGGCAGGAGTACGCGGGAAACCGGCGCAACGTCGGGTTTTGGGCTGTGAACCGGCTGGCCAAGAAGCACCGAACAGACTTCGGCACGAAGACCGGGACGTACGCGCTGGCCGAGGCGCAGATCGGCGGACGGCGAGTGGCGCTGGCGAAGACGCGTACGTTCAACAACGACAGCGGCAAGGCGGTGTGGGCGCTCGTCAACAAACTCAAGATCGACCACGCGCGGGAGATCCTCGTCGTCAGCGACCACCTGGACTTGCCGAGCGGCAAAGTGCGGCTGCGGCGCAACGGCAGCGGCGGCGGTCAGAAGGGGATGGCGGACATCATCCGCGTGCTGAAGTCGGATGACTTCCCGCGCGTGCGGATCGGCATCGGCCGGCCGGTGGTCCGCGGCGAACCCACGCGAGAGCCGGAACATGTGGCGGACTGGGTGCTGAGCGACCCCTACGGCGAAGAGAAAGCGCGGCTGGATGCCGGTGTCGACCGTGCGGTCGAGGCGATCGAGTGCGCGATCGTGGAGGGTGTGGAGGTGGCGATGAACCTTTACAACCGAGAAGATGGTGGGGCGGTGGTTGACGGAAGCACAGAGTAAACGCGCTAGAATGCGGATTGAGGTGAGCTTATGTACCTGCAACGCACGGTGAACGCGACCATTCGACCCGGCGAGCAATCTGGATTTGTCGCGGAGTGTCCTGAACTGCACGCCGTGACTCAGGGCGCCACACTGGACGAGGTGGCGGCGAACCTGCGAGAAGCAGTGGCGCTCGCGCTTGAAGGCGAGGATATCGCGGCACTCGGCTTTGCGCCGTCTCCGGTGATCGTCGCGACGATGGAACTGGAACCGGCGGTTGCCTAGGCTAAGACGCCTCGCGGGCGCAGACATGGTCGCGATCTTCGTTCATTTGGCTTCGTAATTGTGGCTCAACGCGGCAGCCACACCAAGCTACGACGCGAACTCTCGGGTGGCGCGCGACAGTCTCTGACTGTTCCTCAACATCGGGAGCTGGACACTGGCACCGCCCGAGCGATCTTTCGACAGGCATTGGCGTTCATTCCAGAAGCGGAGTTGCGCCCGCACTTCTACACCGACTGAATCCAGCATCTTGCTACACTGACGCCGCCGCAAGGGGCTGATCGCGCGATCAGGCCCCATTCGTGTTATCCGCGCGGGAGGCGCATGGATCTTTCGGCGCTGCTGCCGGTCATCGACCAGACGGTCGGGCTCGATCGCCTCCGCCGCCGCATGTCCGAAGAGCACGTCCTCACGCTTGGCGTCAGCGATGGGGCGAAGGCCGCCGTGATCGCGGCGCTGGCGCAGGCGGCCGATCAGCCGCTCCTCATCATCACGCCAAAGCCGCAGCACGCCGACGCGCTCGCCGACGAACTGCGGGCGTGGCTCGGGCCGTCCGCATCACGCGTGCTGACCTTCCCGGAGCGGGACGCCTTGCCGTACGAGCGCCTGGCACCGGATTCGGTGGACGTCACCGCTCGCCTGGCGGTGCTGGACGCCCTGCGTTCATCGGCCCCTGTCATCGTCGTCGCCTGCGCGGCGGCGGTGGCGCAGCAGACACTGTCGCCAGACGAACTTCTGCGGACGACGGTGGAGATTCGACGCGGAGGACCGACAGATCAGCTCGATCTCTTGCGTGCACTCGTTGCCGGCAGCTACCACATCGAGCCGCAGGTCAGCGCCCCCGGCGAGGCGGCCCGGCGCGGCGGACTCATCGACGTATGGCCGCCGGCGGAAGAATTTCCGGTCCGTATCGAGCTGTTCGGCGATGAGGTGGAGTCGATCCGCACGTTCGACCCTGTGACGCAGCGCTCAGCCGGACAGCGCGATCACGTGCGTATCGGCCCGGCGCGCGAGTTGATCGTCGAGCCGACGCGGATGAAGCAGCTGGCCGAGCACCTGCAGATGCAAGGACTGAGGGGCGACAGCCGCGATCGTATCGGAGGCGAGATCGCCGCCCTTCAGCAGGGCGAGACATTCTCCGGCATCGAGTTTTACGCGCCGTTCCTCACGACGGCGACCCTGTTCGAACATCTGCCGGCCACTGCACGGGTGATCATCGACGAGGCGGCTGATATCGCCGCGGTGCAGCAAGAGCGAGACGAACAGGCGCACGAGTCGCGGCGGGAGCTGGAATTACGGGGCGAGCTACCGCATGGCCTGCCGGAGCCGCATGTGGTCTGGCCGGCGTTGCGTGAGGCGATTGAGTCGCTTCCGCGGCGGATGAATCTCTCGCGCTGGGCGGTGGGCGAGGATGTCGCCGCCAATGGCGTCGCGGCATCCGACATAGACGCCGCCGTGCGCCTGCCGTTTGGGCCGACAGCGGCCTACGGCGGCCGCCTGCGGGTGCTGGCCGAAGAGCTGACGCAGACGCTGCGCGGCGGACAGCAAGTCGTCATCGTCTCCACGCAGTCGCAGCGGCTGTCCGAGCTGCTCGAGGAGCATGATGTCTTCGCGCGCCTGGCGGACACGATGACGGAAGCCACGCTGGGGCGCGGGTCCCTGACGATCATTCACGGCTCGCTGCCGCACGGCTGGTCGGTCGGCGATGAGGGTGCCGGGCTGACGCTGCTGACGGACGCGGAGGTGTTCGGCTTCAGCAAGCAACGGCGGGCGCCACCTCGGCGCGGCTCTTCCCGCGAGACGTTCCTCGCCGATCTCGAAGCCGGCAGCTTCGTCGTGCATGTCGAGCACGGCATCGCGAGGTTCGCCGGGCTGGTGCGGCGTGGCATCGACGGCACCGAGCGGGAGTACCTCGAGCTCCAATACGCCGACGGCGACCGCCTGTACGTGCCGGTCGAGCAGGTCGATCGCGTCTCGCGCTACGTCGGGCCGAGCGAGCACAAGCCGTCGCTGACCCGGCTGGGGTCGCAGGAGTGGACCCGAGCGAAGGCGCGGGTACGCCGGGCGGTACAGGAGTTGGCGAAGGATCTGCTGGAGCTGTACGCAGCGCGGGAAGTTGCGGAGGGACACACATTCCCCACCGACGGCGCCTGGGAGACCGAGCTGTCGGCATCGTTCCCGTATGTGGAAACGGCGGACCAGCACCAGGCGATCCGCGACGTGAAGCACGATATGGAGTCGGTGCGCCCCATGGACCGCCTGGTCTGCGGCGACGTGGGGTACGGGAAGACCGAGGTGGCGGTGCGAGCCGCCTTCAAGGCCGTCGTCGACGGCACGCAGGTCGCGGTGCTGGTGCCGACGACGGTGCTCGCGCAGCAGCACTACAACACCTTCCGCCAGCGGCTGGCGGGCTTTCCGGTGCGGGTGGAGATGCTGTCGCGCTTCAGAAGCGACAAGGACCAGCGTCAGGTCGTCGCGGATCTGGGCAGCGGCACCGTTGACATCGTCGTCGGGACGCACCGCCTTCTGCAGAAGGATGTCTGGTTCAAGAACCTCGGCCTGATCATCATCGACGAGGAACAGCGCTTCGGCGTCAGCCACAAGGAGCGCCTGAAGAAGCTGCGCGCCGAAGTCGACGTGTTGACGCTGACGGCGACGCCGATCCCCCGCACACTGAACATGGCCCTCACCGGCATCCGCGATATGTCGACGATTGAGACGCCGCCGGAGGAGCGCCTGCCGATCAAGACCTACGTCGCCGAGTTCGACGATCATCTGGTGCGCGAAGCCATTATCCGCGAGATGGAGCGCGGCGGACAGATCTACTTCGTCCACAACCGCGTCCACAACATCGAGATGGTCGCCCGCAAGCTGCGCGACATCGTCCCGGAAGCAGAGATCCTCATCGGGCACGGGCAGATGCATGAAGACCAGCTCGAGAAGGTCATGCTGGACTTCACCGAGGGCAAGGCCGATGTGCTGATGTGCACGACGATCATTGAGTCGGGCCTGGACATCCCGAATGTGAACACGATCATCATCAACCACGCGGACAAGTTCGGATTGGCGCAGCTGTACCAACTGCGGGGACGAGTGGGACGCGGGGCGGCGCGCGCACATGCGTATCTGCTGTACGAGAAGCACCGATCGCTGAGTGAGGTCGCGCAGAAACGGCTCCAGACGATCTTCGAGGCGACGGAGTTGGGCGCAGGATTCCAGATCGCCCTGCGTGACCTGGAGATCCGCGGCGCCGGCAATCTTCTCGGCGGCGAGCAGTCGGGGCAGATCGGGACGGTCGGATTCGATCTGTACGTGAAACTGCTGGCGGACGCCGTCGAGGGACTAAAGGCGCTGGCGCGAGGTGAACCCCCGCCACCGCCGAAGATGCAAGCGCCGATCGTCATCGACCTCCCGATCACAGCGTTCATCCCCGAAAGCTACGTCGGCGACCTCAATCTGCGCCTGGCGCTGTATCAGCGCATGGCGTCCGACGTCGATGGCGCGGGCCGAAGACCGACCGACGACGCAGGCGAGGCGGAGGCCACACAGCCAGATCCAGCGGAGGAGATGGAGCGCGAGCTGGGCGACCGATTCGGCCCGCTGCCCACGCCAGTGCGCAACCTACTCTACGTCCTGCATCTGCGTACCCTAGCCCGGCGCGCCGGGATCCAGTCGATCGCTCGGGAGGACGGGCCCGGCGGCCGGGCGATCATTTCGATCAGATCAGGCGATAGTGGCGACTTCCGCATGAAGCTCTTGCCCTCGGCGGTGCGAGCGTTCGAACGCGCCGGTGTCGTGACCGTCGGGCATTCGCAACTGCGGATCGATCTCGAGGCGGCGGGTGAGGGTTGGCGGGAGGTGGTGGGGGACGTGCTTGTAGCCGCTGCGACAGGTTAGCGGTCTTACGTAGAGTGTATATTCTGGCGAGGAGACACGCGTGGCAAGAGTTCCTATTACGCTGCTAGGCTTTCGCTGCGAGCGCTGTGGCCACGAATGGCTACCGCGTGGCATTAGCGATCCTAAGGCGTGCCCTGCATGCCGAAGCACCGACTGGAACTCGCCATTCGCCGATGACCACTATGAGGATTTCAAGAGGCGCGTTGTACGTGCGTTGAGGAAGGCAAAGCGGCCCATTACCTGGAGTGAGATACGAACCCAGGGTCAACTGATCCAAATGTTCCCGAACAACAAGTGGGTTCGAAAGTTGGAGAAGGATGTTAGGCTCGTCCGGTTCCGTGAGGGTGGAGTAATGTACTGGCGCCTTGGATCACAAAACTGATGGCGAGGAACTATCAACTCTCGCTGCCTGGGTTGACGCCAGCGGCACAAGCGGCAAAGAAGCGACAATGGAATCGGCCGCGGTCAATCGAGGCGGCCGACTTCTATACAATCGGCTACTCGGGTCACAATGCTCAGACCTTCGTACAGCGTCTGAACGACGCAGACGTTCGCACGCTGGTCGACATCCGCTTTCATGCATTTAGTCTTTACAAGCCTGACTTCAATGCTTCCAAGCTGAAGGCGGCGCTAGCGGATCAAGGAATTGATTACGAACACATGCCCAATCTAGGTGTGCCGCGCGATATCAGAGCAAAGGCCGTCGGAAGAACAACGAGAACTGCTATTTGGAAGTGGTATGAACAGGAGATTGTCCAGCGCCACGTGGTGCGCAACCTGAACTGGTTCTTCAACGTCGGTGATCATCCTCTGGCACTCATGTGTATGGAACTCGATCCAACATCCTGCCACCGACACGTGTTAGCCCGAGCAATGGAACGCATAGGGCTGAGATGTTTTGACCTATGACCGAATGGACCACGAAGAAAGTACTCATTACAGTCCGCACGTATCCTGCCCCGTCCGGCAAGAGCGTAGAAGTGTCATGCACGGCCGGGATCACAGAGGACGGAGACTGGATTCGACTGTTCCCCGTGCCCTATCGCTTCGTAAAGCCCGACAAGCGTTTCAAGAAATATCAGTGGGTCAGTGTTAAGGTTCGCAAGGCTAAGTCCGATCCACGACCAGAAAGCCACAACCTAGACATTGATTCAATTCGAATCTTAAAGGCCGTCCCTCCGGCAAAAGGCTGGATCAAGAGGCGTGTGGCGATCGGAGAGAAGAATTTCGCCCATTGCATGTGCTGCCTAAAGCGCCATCACGACCAACCGGGCGCACCTACGATCGGCATCTTCAAACCGCGCGAAATTGAACGCCTCGTCTTACAGCCAGCCAGCCCCAACTGGACGGCGCGAGAATTACGAAGCCTGCGCCAAGTGACCTTCTTTGAAAATGCTCCGGTCAACGAACTTGAAAAGATTCCCTTCAAGTTCAAGTACAAATATCGCTGCGACGATGCAGCCTGCAGGGGCCACAGCATGTCCTGCTCTGATTGGGAGATGGGAGAGTCTTTCAGGAGATGGAAGAGCGAGCACCCGACGGATTGGGAGTCTAAGTTTCGTGAAAAGTACGAGCGCCAAATGATCGAGGAAAATGACACCCACTTTTATGTTGGCACGGTACACAAGCATCCCAAGAACTGGATCATCGTCGGTCTCTGGTATCCGCGCGCCGAAGCTGCTTGGAATAGCTCTCTGCAGCCCCAGCTCCTCTAAGCCGCCAACAAGCGTCCGTGCGTGCCCCCGCCGCGGGCACTTCCTGTAAGGCGCGTTCGCCGCTCGGACCGCGGCGTTCCACAACCGTCCCCCTATGTGCGCCGGACCACCCGCTGCCGAAAGATCTAACATGGAGGCGAACACCGCTTCGCACGACGGGGCCCGAACCATGACCAGTCTCTTCCGCCGACCCTCGACCGCCGTTTCGCCGCACCACTCCGGCGGCGTCGTGAGGTACGGCGTCGCCTCGTTCTTCCGGGCTCCGGTGGTAGAGGACATGGAAACCTGGAGGGCTGACGTGGGTATCGTCGGAGTGCCATTCGATGCGGGCACGAACGACCGCCCTGGCGCGCGCTTTGGGCCAGCGGCGATCCGCGACGCTTCGGTGCGGTACGCGCCAGACGAGGGGTGGCCGGGCTGGCTGGACATCGAACGCGGCGTACGGATCCTGCAGGGCATCTCTCTTGCAGACGTGGGCGATATCGATGTGCGGACGGTCGACTTGTTGGAGAACTACGCGATCATCACCGAAGCAGCGCGGCTGGTCCGGCGAAACTGCCGCGTGCCCGTGTTCATCGGTGGCGACCACGCGATCACGTTTCCGATCGTGCGCGCCTTCGACGACGTCCCAGGCGGGCTCACATTAATCCAGTTCGACGCCCACCAGGACTACACGGACGAGAAGTTCGGCGTGCGGTACTCGCATGACAATCACATGCGGCGATCGGGCGAGCTGCCGCACGTACACAGCATCGGCCAAATCGGGCTGCGCGGCGCCATCGAGCGATTCGAGCCATGGGAGGCAGCGCAACGAGACGGCGTCGTGATGGTGACGGCGGAACAGATGCATAGGGAGGGTGTAGCTTCGGCCCTGGCCTCGCTGGTACCCGGCGGGCACGCGTACGTGACGATCGACATCGATGTGCTGGACCCGGGAGCAGCACCCGGAACGGGCTATCCGGAGCCAGGCGGCATCAACTACTACCAGCTCAAAGAGGCCCTTCTGATGGTCGCCGCGATGTACGAGGTCGTGGGCTTCGACGTGACGGAGGTCGCTCCTGTCTACGATCCGGCGGGCGTGACGCCGCGGATCGCGGCGAAGCTCGTGCTTGACCTGCTGGGAGCCGTCTTCGCCTCGTAGCTGAGGGGTTCGAGAGCCGAGAATAGTCCATACGGCCCTCCCGCAGTGGGATAGACGCGCCTCGCCACGCCACCCGCCTCTCACCCATACTGTGGTCGTGGATGAAAACGAGTATGTAGAGCGGCTGGCGCACGACGTTGCCGTCTGGCAGCGCGAGGGGCTGATCGGGGTCGAGCAGGAGCGGGCGATCTTGGCGCGAATAGGCGCGGGGGAACCGCGCCTTGTTGGGGCACTTCGGATGGGGTGGCTGGTCACGGCGATATCCCTCATCGGAGCGCTGGTGCTCGCCGGCGGCGTCATTTTGCTCTTCGCGGCGAACTGGAACGGCATGCCCGACTGGTTCCGGACGCTCGTCGTATTCGCGGGCATGGCTATCGCTTACACGCTCGGCTATTTGCTGACGTATCGCTACAGCATGGAGCGCATAGGTGGGGCGCTGCTGCTGCTCGGCGTCCTCCTCTTCGAGGCTGGCCTCTTTCTCTTCGCCGGCATCTACGAGCTACCACTCACCTCGCCCAATTCCGGGCTGCCGATGCCGCACTACCTGTTCCTCGCAGCGATGGGCGCCTTGCCGATGGCATACGCGTTCGGTTCGCGCATCGTCCTGCTGCTCGGCATCGTCAACGGCGTCGGGTCGTTCGTCGTATGGCTGTTGACGCGATACGCGGACACTGAAAAGGCCGACTCCGTCCTGATCGTGATCGGCGCCCTCGGCGTGGCACTCTACGCGATCGGCAAGCTACACGAGATCGGCAAGCGGTTGGAACTTTTCGGTGAGGTGTACCTTTTTGCCGGGACACTCGTCACCCTCTCGCTCGTCTACATCTTCACCTTCGACGAACCGTGGCGCGCGATCATCGACGACGGCATCGAGTCTTACGCGGCCCCTCAGGTCGTGTATGTGGCGATCGCAGTCGCAGCTATTCTAGTCGCCGCCCAGTGGGCGTTCGGCACTCGCGACGGAGAATCGCAGGCTGAAACGGCGATCCTGTTCGGGGTTCTCACGGTGGCCGCAATCGTCGCAACATGGCCTGCCTGGACGGGTTACTCGATCGTCTTCAACGCGGTCTTCTTCGCCGCGGCTGCCGGCATCGTCGTGCACGGCTACATGCTCGGAGATGAACGCTACATCAACTTCGGACTCTTGCTCGTGGCCCTCGGGGTACTGACGCGTTACGTCGACGTGTTCTGGTCGCTGCTCGTCGGTTCGGCCTTCTTTATCATCGGCGGCCTGCTGCTCCTTGGTGTGGCGTTCGGGCTCGAACGGCTGCGACGCACGCTCGTCACTCGCATGGACGAAGACGACGGTTCGGCTGCTCCTCCGGCAAGTGCTTCGCCGCTCGACGTGGAGGGCACTCAATGAAGCTCTTCGAACGGCCGCTTACCAGGCTGATTGCCGTCGTCGCACTGCAGGCGCTCATTCTGCTCTCGATCCTTGCATTCAAGCAGTACACCGTCTGGACGAGCGAGACGATCCTCCTGCGCCTCGATACAACGAATCCGCAGACTCTCGTCGGACGTGGGTCGATGCCGGCCCGATACGACATTTCGCGAGTCGACACGCGCGAGCTTCCCGGCGACGACGAATTCGCCATCAACATCTATGTCGAACTACAGGAAGGCGCGGACGGTATCTGGGAACCGGTGGCCGTCCACGACAACCGCGACCACAGCTTCGAAGGAACGGTCCTGATCAAGGGCGAGAATCAGTATGCATACGGCTCGCTCAACGTGGCTACATACGACCTGCACTACGGGATCGAGAACGTCTACATCGCCGAGGAGGCGACCGGCATACCTTCCGGATCCGGCCACATCGTGGCATTGGAGGTGCGCGTCGACCGCTTCGGGAATGCGGTGCCGAAGCGCTTCCTCATCGACGGCCAGCCGTTCGGCTTGAAACGAGATTAGGACAAGCTACGCCGCGCCGATTAGTTCATGCTCGCAGGCGATGCGGCGGACGTTTTCCAGCGAGCGGGCGAAGACGCGCCGAAGGTGAGGCCGCACCGCGACGCTGAAACCCAGTTCGCCTAGCGGCCCCAGCGGCGCGACGAAGTCCTCGATCCAGATGAGGTTGGTGCCGCCGTCGACGCGGTCGAGGACGAAGCTGCCGGTGCCGTGAAGGGCGAGGCTTCCCACCGACCCCTTCGGAGTCCGATGGAGAACATCGATGCGGCGGCCGGGCTCCCAGCCAGTGATCTCCATCTCGTCCTTCACCACCGGCAGCCCGAATATCGCGCTGGTGACGCGCAGGACGGCGCCCACCCCCTGCTTTTGTTCGGATACGACCTCCAGGTGGCGGACATCCTCCATCCAGTCGCCCTGCCGTTCGAGATCAGCGAGCACCGCCCAGACTGATTCGGGGGCGGCGGGGATGAACTTGCGGATCTCGAGGCGGGCCATGGGCTAGTTCTTAGTCCTTAGTTCGTGGTTCGTAGTCGCTGGCGAGCCCCTTCATGGTGGTCTCGCCGTATACTCGGACTGTGCGTGGTTATCTTCGACGCTGGTCTGGCGCTCTTGAAAAGGTCCTGCGTGTTTTGGTGCTCTTTGCGATCGCCCGGCTGGCGTTCGGTGTGTTCGCGATCGCCTTTCTCAGTGATGGCGGTCTCGCTTATGGTGTTCGGGCGACGGTGATCCTGACGCTGGCCTTCGTCATCGGAATCGCGGTGGCACTGTTTGTTCGGCGCAGCCCCGCCGGTCGGCGGCGTCCGGTCGACTAGCTCACCACACCTTCTCTTGAACCTGGCTCGAGCGGTGGTTTGCCTTCGGGCGGGGTCATTTCGTCGGCGATGTCGCCTGCCGGCACGATGGAGGGCGCTGGCGAGGGGCCAACATGCACGCGCTGGCGGCCGAGGTTCGCACCACCGCCATCTCCGCCGCCACTGCCGCCGCGATTGAGATTCTGGTTCATAGTGTCGGCGACGAGGCTCAACAAGTCGATGGGCACGGGGAAGACGATGGTGCTGTTCTTCTCGGTGGCGATTTCGGCGAGGGTCTGGAGGAAGCGGAGCTGGAGGGTGGCGGGCGTTTCGGACATGATTCGGCCGGCCTCGGCCAACCGCTCAGATGCCTGGAGTTCGCCGTCGGCGTTGATGACTTTGGCGCGCCGCTCGCGCTCGGCTTCGGCCTGACGGGCCATGGCGCGCTGCATGCTCTGCGGCAGTTCGGCGTCCTTTACTTCAACCGTCGAGACTTTCACGCCCCACGGCGCCGTCTGTTCGTCGATGATCTTCTGGAGCATGCCGTTGATGGTCTCGCGCTCGGACAGGAGGTCATCGAGCAGGGACTGGCCGAGCACGCTGCGCAGGGTGGTCTGGGAGATCTGGGAGGTGGCGCGGAAGTGGTCGAGAACCTTCGTGACCGCGTCCTCCGGGTTCACGACGCGGAAGTACACGACGGCATTCACCTTCACCGTCACGTTGTCGCGGGTGATGCACTCCTGGCTGGGCACGTCCATGGTGACGGTGCGCAGGTCGACCACCACCATGCGGTCGATAATCGGCCAAACGATGAACAATCCCGGCCCTCGCGCACCTTGAAGGCGGCCCAGCCGGAAAATCACCCCTCGTTCATATTCCGCCACGATCTTGACAGCAAAGAACCAGGTAATGGGCACGAGCAGGAGAAGGAACGAGACGGCGGTGAGCATGAGGCGGACGACGCTCGCCAGGCCGCCCTCGTTATCGGCCCGCTCGATCTGCGGGCGCTCGATCTGGGGTGGAATCTCGTTCGCCATGTCTGGACTCCTTTCGCGAGGGGCAAGTAGCTTGCCGGATCATTGTACGGGTTTGATTGAGTTTGGATTTTCGCTGGGCGGAACGGAGCTTCGGCACGGGATCAACACCGGAGGGGCGCAGACTCGAATGTTTGATTGAGTTGATTGAATGGCGATCGGTTCAATCAAACGTCGCGGATTCGATTTCGGGGTGCGTTTGATTGAATTGATTGAGTGGTGATCCGGACAATCAAAGCGCGTCCTAACGCGCGAGGATTGGCGACTGGCCGACGAGAAGACGGGCCCGCGCGCTAGCGGGCACGGCGGCACAGGGCGGATCTTGTGAGGGCACACTGAAGCGAACTTGCGGAATGCTGTCGTGGACGGCGGTGCGACGTTCATGTCAAGCGGGCCCTCCGGTAGTACGGGATAGAGCGTCGCAGGATGGGTGCGCGAAATCCAAGCGCGAAATGTCACTTCCGGTGCATTTCTATCGGATCCCACTGCAGCGATAGAAGGCACCCGCACCCCACCGGGCCTTCTGCCGTCTTTCCCATACGGTTCGACTTGGCTACAGTCGCCTCACTACAGAAGGAGGAGTACCGCCATGCTTGAGCACGTTGACCGCATGCAGCTCGCCGTCCGCGACCGCCACGTGGCGGCGCAGGCCTTCGCCAGCATCTTCGATGCGCAGCCCGTCCACGACGACGAAGTGAAGCACTTGCAGGCAAAGCGCCGCATTGTTCACGCCGGCAGCTCGGAGTTTGAGCTGCTAGAGCCTTCGGGCGACGGGCCGGTCGCGGACTATCTCGCGCAGTGGGGCGAAGGCCTGTTTGCGGCGGGGTTCTCGACGAAGGACGTGCAGGGGCTCGCCCGACGCCTCGCTTCAAAGGGCGTGCAATACACCGAAGAAGGCGGGCAGCTGTTCATCGCGCCGGATCAGACGCCGGGCCTGCGGATGGTGATCTCGCAGGAGGTGGCGCGCCCGATGGTCGGATTGATGCGCTATCTGTACGAGGCGACCAATCTGATCAAGGATCACACCGCCGCTGCCGACTTCTACGCCGACCGCTTCGGCCTGGATGCGTCGAAGTTTTGCCCGATCAAGAGCCACGACTACGGCTACAAGGGGCAGCTGACGCTGTTCAACCCGCCGGAGCGGCTGGACAGGATCGAGCTTTCGGAGATCACCGATCCGGCGCAGCCGATGGGGCGGTTCATGACGCGCCGGGGCGGGGAGACGCTGTACATGTGCTACATCGAGGTGGAAGAGCTGGCACCGATTGCCGAGCGGCTGAGTTCGATGGGGCTGCGGTTCACGCGCGGTGGCGAGAACGCAGGGAACAAGACGAATATGTTCATCCATCCAACGGCGCTGCACGGGGTGCTGATGGGGATCAGCCGGACGAACTGGGCCTGGACGTGGTCGGGGCATCCGGAGTTGGCGGGCGAGGGCGCGGCGGCCGCGCATTAGGGTTAGGCTAAGGGGTTTTCGCTAGTTGCTTCGGCGTGTCACCCATGCCGTACAGTTATAGAGCGGCGAAAGCCCCCGAAGGGGCTCCCGCCGTGGTATTTGATGGCTCCGGCACATCCGCTCTGGATCGTAAGTCCAGAACTGCGGATCACCGGAGCCGAAGAGTTCGCGGCCTTTCATGCCGCTCTCTTTCTTCGGGCCCCCTCATCGGCACGCCAGCCTCACTGATACTGGCCGATGAGGGGGTCTTACCTACTCCTTCGCCCCATGCTTCGCCTCGTAGTCGACGAACGTATCGATCAAGCCAATGACCCACTCACGATCCTCGCGGGGCATCGCGAATAGATCAATGGATGCGGAGATCGTCACATTCCCACCACCCTTGAGCGTGACCGTTTTTCGCATGGGTGCCGCGCCGTCGTCGTTGACACTTCCACCGCCAGCGGGCGGCTTCTTCCTCCCGGTCTTCTTCGCGCCAACCTTCTTTCGCGGCGTCGTGTTCGATTTGGCGGCTGCTGTTCGCTTTTTGCTCGCCCATAGAGGAGAGGATGGGGCACCAGCGAATTCCGCTGCGCTGAGGTAGAACGAGATCGCCTTCTCTCGCGCCGATCCCTCAAGCCCCATTGCGCCCATCGCATCCCTGAGCTGCTGGAGTGAACCGTTTGTGATGGCGAGCTGCGTCACCGCCTGATACTTCTCCTCCAGCGTGAGCAGCATCAGGTGCGCTCTAGTCGCCGCATCGCCTTCGACCAACTCACGAAGTCGAGGCTGCACCTCATTACTGGCGTTGATGAGTCCGAGAAAGCGGAGGGATCGCAAGAGCAATACCTGGGTGCCACCGGAGAGCGTCGGCCATACCGAGCGGTCGAGTACGTCTGGGGTGCCGGTTTGGAGTGTGTCGAGTGCTGTTAGGAAGGTCTTCCATGCCACATATGCGGGAGAGACCGTTTCAGCCTGAGTTTTACCAGCCATATTTCACCGTTCCTTTCATTTCACGTACGGGCATATTATTTGATCGCGATATCGTCCGCAAGTCCCTTTTGCGTGAAACCGTGAAATGAGCGGGGACTATTTTGACAATGGGTTTGTAAAACTGAGATCGTATGGCCGAAAGGGGGCCATATGCAGGCCGGGAAACCTATTCAATTCAAGGCCTTTGGGGGCGAGATCATCGAGCGGCGGGTTGTGATGGTAGAGCTGAGACGGTGATCATCACCAAGGACAAGGAATTTCGAACGGCAGACCGTGAAGGACGCGATCGGGTTGCCGTCCGTTTCAGGTCGACTGACGTTATCGGGGGTACCGGAGCGGCGCCGTTCGCAATGCCCCTGATTCTCACCCGTCAGGGCTGGCCTATTGTGTCAAAACCGATAGTTTCCGCTGAAGCTCCGCCGCTACTGCGGGCGGGGGCGCCCGCGCTCCTAGCGATCTGCTCGCTCGTCGAAGGGATGGGCCGGCCGGTTACGCAGGCGCTAGTTGGCTTGCCAGTGGCGTTTGCCGTCGATGCGGACGATGCGACCGAAACCGGGATATTCGAAGTGTCCGGCGATGACCTGCATGCGTTCGTCCTCGATGCGCTGCAGGAGCTTTTCTCGAGACTGTTGGGAGAGGACGGGGTTCATGTCGAAGACCGGCGACCAGAGCTCGGTTACTTGCGCGGGGTGGTGACAGACATCGCCCCAGATGACCGCCGCTTCGCCGTTAGAGACGATGGCGTACGAACTGTGCGCGACGGTATGGCCGGGGGTCGGCAAGAGGACGATGTCGTCGGTGAGTTTGTGCTCGCCGTCGACCAGCACGATGTCCGCCGTGTCCTTGATGGGCAGGATGCTGTCGAGGATGTGCGGCTGATCCTTCGCGAAGTCCGGGTCGGTGAAGAACTCCCACTCCTTCTCGACGAAGACGAGCTTCGCTTTCGGAAACGTCGCAACGAAATCGCCAGTCTCGGTCTTCGTCGTATGCCAACCGACGTGGTCGATGTGCATATGCGTGCAGGCGACGATGTCGATGTCTTCGGGCTGGATGCCCTCATCGCGGAGGGCGTCGGGGAGGCGACCGTTGGGGAAGAAGGGGCGGTCCTTCGCGCCGATACCGGTATCGATGAGGATGGTCTTGCCCTGGCTGCGAACGACGAAGCTGGAGATTGACAACGAAAGCGTCTTGCCGTCTTCGGACAGCCACTGCTTATGTGGTTCCCACTGTTCTTGTGTCTGCTGTGGGAACAAGGCGTTCCAGGGGGCCTGGGCGGCGCAGTCCTGAATGGCGATGATTTCGACGTTGCCGATGCGAATGGTCTCTGCCACTGATCCCCCTTAGGCCATCGTGTGAGGTGGTTCCCGAAGATATCTCCGTGGGCGCCGAACGGCAACAGGTAGCGCAGGGTGCCGCCTTCGGCCTATACTTTTCGCAATTCCCCATAGAAAGGACTGCGAACATGCCCAGGCCGTACTGCTATCTCCAGAAGCGTTTCGTTCCGCTGGAGGAGGCCAGGCTGCCGGTAATGACGCACGCCTTTCTGTACGGAACGGCGGTTTTCGAGGGTGTCCGCGGCAACTGGTCGGACGAGCGCGGAGAGACGCTGCTCTTTCGCCCGGTTGAGCACTTCGCGCGCCTGAAGCAGTCTGCCCACATTATGCACATCGGGCTGCCGCAGTCTGCCGAGGAGCTTTCCGACATCACCGCCGAGGTGGTCGCGCGCGCGGGTTATCGCGAGGATGTCTACATCCGGCCGATCGCCTACAAAAGCGGCGAGGTGATCGGGCCGAAGCTGGATGGGGTCGCGGACGACTTCCTGTGCTTCGCCATCCCCTTCGGCAACTACCTCGACCCGAACGTCGGGCTTCGGTGCCAGACATCAACCTGGCGGCGGGTGCCGGATACGTCGATCCCGGCCAGGGCGAAGGTGAACGGCCTGTACGTGAACTCCGCCCTCGCCAAGACGGAAGCGGTCGAGAACGGTTACGACGAGGCGATCATGCTCAACGATGACGGGCATGTCTCAGAGGGATCGGGCGAGAATCTCGTGCTGATCCGTCACGGGAAGCTGATCACGCCCTCACGGAGCGACAACGTGCTCGAGGGCATTACGCTCGAATCGGTGTTTGAGCTGGCGCGACAGGAACTGGGGATCGAGATCATCGAGCGCACCGTGGACCGCAGCGAGCTGTACATCGCCGATGAGGTGTTCCTCACTGGCACGGCCGCGCACATCTCGCCGGTGGGTGAGGTCGACCGGCGGGTCGTCGGCTCCGGGAATGTGGGGCCGATCACGAAGCGGTTGCAAGATCTGTTCTTTGACATTATCCGCGGCCGCAACGCCACGTACGAACACTGGGTGCGCGGCGTGAACCCTGCCGAAGAGCAGGTCGCAGCGGCGGCGGGCGCCAGCGTGAACGCCTGATGGAGTTCAAGCCTCCCCGCGCGCTCGGGGCCCTGATCGGCGGGGGGATTGCTGTGTGGTGCTTCGTCGTAGCGCTCGCACTGGTGGTGCGCGGCATCAACGAAGACATCTCCCTCGGCATCATCTCGCTATACGCTCTGGCCTCGGTGTTCTTCTTCATCGGACTGCTTTTCGTGTACTGGACGTACAGTCTGGGAACGCTGCGGTACACGCTGGACCGCAACGCTCTGACGATCACCTGGGGCGACATCCGCCAGTTGGTGCCGATCTCGCAGATCGAACGGCTGGTCCCGGGGCGTGAACTCCCGAATCCCCATATCGCGGGGGTGAGCTGGCTGGGGCACCACGTCGGGCGCTCGGAGATCGAGGGTGGCGTGGGCGAGACGTTGTTCTACTCGACGCATCGCTCGCCCGAAGACCTGCTGTATATCGTGACGCCCGCGATGTCGTATGCGATCTCGGTACACGACGAGGTGGTGTTCGCGGAAGCGGTGCAGGCGCAGCAGCGGGCGGGATCGCTGGTGGCGGTGCCGCAGACGCCCGATCGCCTGTACCTGGCGGCGCAGCCATTTTGGGAGGATCGCACGGCGCAGGTACTGGCGCTGGCGGCCTTCGCGACGTTCTTCGCAATGTTCGGATACGTGTACCAACAGTATCCTGACCTGCCACAGAGCATCGCCCTCTCGTTTCCGCAGCTCGATGGCGTAACGCGGGTCGGTGACAAGGACGAACTCCTGAAGCTGCCGATCACCGGGATCGGGGTGCTGCTGCTCAATCTCGCCCTCGGCTTCGCGGCGCATGCGTGGGAGCGGATGGTCGGCTACGTCCTGCTGCTGGCGGCGATCGGCGCGCAGGTGATGCTGCTGGTGGCGGCGATTATCGCACTGAACTAGCAGTTCACACGCACACTTTTCATCGGATGGCCCGCCCGCGATGTAGCCATCGCATCCTCGCAAGCGCTTGGACTCGCGGTTCTCTACACTTCGATTGTGACCACCTACGATGCGATTGTCGCGGGCGCTGGACCCGCCGGCAGCACCTCGGCGCGGCTGATCGCTCGCACGGGGGCGCGCGTGCTGCTGCTGGACAAGGCGCGGTTTCCGCGTGACAAGCCCTGCGGAGGGGGCGTCACGTTCCGAGCGGACGATGCTCTCGATCTCGACCTCTCCCCGGTTACCGAGCGCGAGATCTATGGTGGGCGGTTCAGCGCCAACATGAAGCACATGTTCGAAAAGACGAGTCCGCAGCTCCTCGCCCGAATGACGCAGCGCTCGCGGCTGGATGCCTATCTCGCCGAACAAGCCATGGTCGCCGGCGCGGAGTTCCGGGACGGCGTGGCCCTCGATGAGGTCACGCTCGAAGCGGGCGGTGTCCGGGTCCGCGCGCACGGCGATGTGTACTACGCGCGCGTTCTGGTCGGGGCGGACGGCGTGTACGGGTTGACGGCAAGGGCGTTGGGGCTGGCGCCCGTGAGTGAGTATGCGGTGGCGCTCGAGGCCAACTATCCGTTGGATGACGCTCTCGCCGCGCGGTGGGCGGGGAAGATCGGGCTCGATCTCGCAGGTGTGCCCGGCGGCTATTGCTGGATCTTCCCAAAGGGCGATCATCTGAACGTCGGCGTGGGCGGATGGAAGTGCGTTGGCCCGACGCTTCGAGGCAGATTGGCGCGGTACGCCGAGTACATGGGTCTTGATCCGGCACGGCTGGAGGGACATCGGGGGTATCAACTGCCGCTTCGCCGCGATCACTCGGCGGTGGTGAAGGGAAATGCGATGCTCGTCGGCGATGCGGCGGGGCTGGTCGATCCGGTTTCCGGCGAAGGCATCTGGGCCGCCTTCGTGAGCGGCAGGCTCGCCGCGGAGGAAGCAGCGCGGCTTCTTGCGGGTGAGGTGTCTGATCTTGGTGACTATCAGTTCGCGCTTGAAGCAGTGATGCACGACGAGATTGTCGCTTCGCGCCGGATCATGATGCTATTGCAGCGCATGCCGCCGATCTCGGTGCAGCTGCTGAAGTACAACAACGTGATCTGGCGATACCTGCAGCAGATCATCCGGGGCGAACTGACCTATGCCCAACTGCCAGAGAAGTTGGGGCCCTTGCGCCATGTGCTGTACCGGTGGGCGGACTGGGAGATCGCCCGGCGCAACCGCAAGCTGGAATCAGACTCGCGCGCGTCCTGAGGGCTGGCGGGGGTGACTATCGCTGCTTGCTGCTGCCGGTCACGCGATCGCAGGTCGCCCCGACTTTGGTCGGCGTCGCCGTCGGACCCTGTGGCGTACTCGTCGGGGTGGCTGTGGTGGTTGATGTCGGGATGGAGACGGGGGTGTTCGGCGGCGGGAGGGTTGGCGTCGCGTCAGCGCGCGGTGTTTGCGATGGGGTGGGTGTAGAAGTGGCGGTTCCCGTTGGCGTCTCCGTCGGCGTGAAGGTCGGCTCTACGACGATGCTCGGTCCGCAGAATAACTTGCGGGTATCGACGATCACCCCATCCACACCCGGTTCCATGCCGAAGAAATCGAGCCCGCGATCCGCCAAACCGAAGACAAGCTCGCCGTCACGATTGAAGCGCGCTCCGCCGCAGGGATCGATGTAGAGGCCAGGTCCTTCACGGACGCCGCTTGGTGTATCGATGAAGGCAGTCGGGTCATAGACGAGCTTGCAGCCACGGGTGTGGCCGTAGAACCCGGGCGGGTACACGTAGTAGGCGTAGAAGTCACCTCCGAGGTCGTACCCGATGAAAAAGTCGTCGACGGGGAAGAGGATCGGATCCCCGAGGTAGTCGCTGTTCACGCGCGTCTGGATCAGCCGGCCGGGCTTGATCTTCTCATCCCGCACCGTGGACATGAAGGCGACGACCGAGAGGGCGACGGCGAGGAGGGAGAAGACGAGGGCCAGGGCGGCCCCGGCGCGCGAGCTGATCATGCCGGCACGCCGATACGGCCGTATGGGGCACCCAGTTGGGGCTGCTCGACGGGGGCGGAGCGCAGGTTCGATGCACCTGGTTCGCGGCCGGGGGCGAGTGTGTCGAAGCGGGGAGATTCAGGCACAGGCGTATTATACGGACGATCGGCCGGAGCACCCTGTCTTGATTCCAGCCGGGCTGAGGGAACCTTTGGCTCGGGGCGGGCGTCTGTAGGAAAGCATCGACCCGATACAGGAGGAACGACCCATGCAGATGTGGACGAGAATGGCCATCGGAATCGGGGCGATTGCGCTCGCGATCGCGGCGGGAACGGGGGCGTACGCGATGCGGGGAGACGATGCCCCGAAGCCGGCCGTTCTTCAGGAGGCAGACGGCGCACCAGCCATCGACAGCGAGGGCGGCGGTTCTGGGCTCACGGCGATGTGCCTGGAGGGCCAGCCGGACTGCACCAATACGGTTGACGTTCCTTACGGCGACTTCGGCGAGACCGAGGCGAAATGCGCGGCAGGAGCGACGGAGTGTGTCGAGCCGAGCTGCCCGCCCGAAGGATGCAGCACCGGCGCTTTCGCACCGTGCGACGTGAGCGACCCGGCAGTGCTCTGCGCGCCATCGATCGACTGTACGATCATCGCCCCGCTGCCGGTCGAAGTGGTCGATCCCGTACCAGACGTAGGTGCACCAGCTCCAGATCCTGGTGACCCGATTGAAAGTGGCGTCTCCTCCGACGGCGGACAAGGCGAAGATGGCGTGGCGCCGGGGGACGAAGGACATGGCGGCGGGGGTGATCCGTTCACCGGCACCGGATGCCTGGGCGGCGACCCCTGCTCGATCAGTTCGCGCCAGGACTCGGCGTGCCTCCCACCAGATTGCGTGCTCTACGAAGACGGCTCGGTGGTGTGCACAGCATGCGCGGAGTCCGTCCCCTTGGGCGCGCCTGACGACATTGTGTCCAGTGACTGTCCGCCACCACCCGTCGTCTGTACGGAAGCGGAGACCCCCGACGGAACCGTGAGCAGCGACTGCGTGTATCCCTGCCCGTTGGAGCCGTCGCCAGAGGGCGCCGAGGGCGTACCCGATTGCGGCGTGGTGCCGCCGCCGTTCCCGTGTCCAACCGAGGATACGCCGACCAATCCCGCCGACCCGCAAAGCCCGGTATGCGTCGCGCCGGACCAGCCCGTATCCGACGCCGAACGCCGCTGACCGACAGACCAGCAACAAGAGAGGCCCGCGCGCGCGGGCCTCTCTTGTTGCTCAGTGGCTGAGCTTGTCCATGACAGGGGCTACTACTGACCGAGGCCTGGTATTTCCTGCACGGGGTACGGCGGCTCGAAGTCACTGTCACTGACATCGCCTTCAACGGAGGTCGCCTCGAAACTCAGACCATCCGCGGCCGCTGACTCGATCGCCAACAGGACGCCGTCGTCGTTGAAGCAGCTGGTGGTGGTTTCGGCGGTGTCCTTGTCGAGCACGACGTAACAGGTGCCGTCCTGGCCGGCGATCTTGCGGTCTTCCTTGCTCTTGATCTCGACGTTGCCGACATCGAGATCACCGAATTCCTCGGCCAAACTGGCGACCGGGTTCGACGGATCTTCGGGGTCGCTCTTCGTGCAGATGCCGTCCCCGGCCTCGTCCCCAAGCAGGGCGCCCAACTCGCCACCGACGATGCAGAAGTAGGAGCCGGTGTCGGACTGAATGAAGGCGCCTTCAAAGGACTCGCCGTCCTGATCCGCTTTGATGTCGAAGCGCAGCTTTTTGGGGCCGTCCTTGTAGATCGTGATGGTGCCGTCCTGCAGCGGGCTCCCGGCCTCACCGCCTGAGACGGTGTAGACCGCCTGGAACGTGCTTTCCGCGAACTTCTCCGCGAGCTTCTGTAGTTCTTTGACATCGTCACTGCTCGTGTTGCCGCCGCTGGTCCTGGTCGGATCGGCGTCGGCAGAAGCTGTGCGTTCTGTCGCTGGAGTCTTGGCCGTGCCGTCATCGTCCTTCTTATCGTCTCCTCCGCAGGCGCCAAAGGCCAACGTGGCCCCAAGCACCAGTCCCGCGAGCGACATCCATCGAATTCGTGACATCAGTTGTCTTTCTCCTATTCCACTACTTCCCAATCCGCCACCGGGCGGCACTATACCGAACAGGCGGGTGCGCGAACGTAGCAAAAACCCTTAAGCCCAGCCAAGCATTGAGCGAGTGCGCGGCTTCTGCCAGGGTGTTGAACAACTCGATTGGGCACGAGCGTTGCTGCGGAGACAGAATGGTAGACCACAATGCCGACCGTTCCTACTGCGAGTGCTAAACCGGATTTCGTCGCATAGCCAGAACCCGTTCATAGACGGTGACGTAGTCGTCTACCATCCGGGCAGCGGAGAAACCCTCCTCGACAAAGCGTCGGCAATCCTCGCGGCGGATCCCCGGGAGCCGTTTGACGGCGCTCACCGCCTCCTCAATGTTCTGCACGAGGAACCCATTCTCGCCATCGCGCACGAGCTCCGGCATGCTGCCTCGAGAAAACGCGATGACTGGTGTGCCGCAAGCCATCGCCTCAATCACCGAGAGGCCGAACGGCTCGTCGAACAGGATGGGGTGCAGGAGCGCTGACGCTTCTCCGAGTAAGGAGTCGCGCTCGGCTGGCCCCACGCTTCCTACATATTCGACAGCGTCGCCGTCGATGTGCGGCTCGATCTCATTCTCGAAATAGGCCTGATCCTGGATGATCCCGGCAATGATCAGCCGCCTACCGGCGCGCCGGGCGATCTCGATCGCCTCCTTTGTGCCCTTGTCCGGATGGATCCGGCCAAGGAAGGCGAGGTAATCGCCACTAGCAGGGCGGAAGATGAAGTTCTGGATATCGATGCCGTGGTACACGGTGGCGACGTAGTTGAGACTTGGCTCGCGATCGGCGTTGCTGATCGAAACGTAGTACCCGTGCTCGTTGTAGCGCCTGTACACCGGGAGTATCTGCGGTGAGGAGAAGCCGTGGATCGTGGTCACGACCGGCGTGGGTACGAGGCCACTGTACGTCAGGGGCAGAAAATCGAAGTTGTTGTGGATGAGGTCGAAGTCTTGCGCGTGCTCGAATGCAGCAGCAATATGGAGGCTCTCCCAGACTTTCGCATCGAGGCTGCGGTCTTCCTCGTACCCACGCGGGCAGACCGCGTGCAGCTTCGCCCTTGTTTGAGAGTCCCCCGTTGCGAACAGCGTAACATCATGAGCGCGTTCCACCAGCCCTTCCGCCAACAGCGAGGCCACGCGCTCCCACGGACCGTAGTGTCTCGGTGGCGTGCGCCACGCGATAGGCGCGAGAAGGCCGATCCGCATGAGGATTCATTCTATCCGGGTATCGTGACGTTTCAGTTACCGGATGTGCGTAACCAGTCGAGCAGCTCGGCGATGTCCGCTGTGGCAAGCCCGATACGCGTGTCGGCGGCGCCGTAGTACAGCCGCAACTCGCCGCTGTGCGCATCAGCGACCATGCCGCAGGAAAAGACGACGTTCGGGATGTCGCCCTCGAATTCATACGGTTCGTGCGGGCCGAATACCCAGTCCGTGGCGCGGCGGATGACGCGCCGCGGGTCGTCGCGATCGAGCAGCGCAAGTCCTATCCGGTAAATCGCGCCCGAGGCTGTATTGCGCACGCCATGGTAGACAATCAGCCAGCCTTCTTCGGTCTCAAGCGGCGGCGGCGAGAGTCCAATTTTTCCAGCGTCCCACGCCGACCCGTCCCCCGCTTCCATCAGCACCATGTGATCGCCCCAGTGCTTGAGGTCGGGCGAGAATGAAAGCCACATGTTCGCTTTCGATCCTGGACTGGTCGGGACAGGGCGGTGAATGAGGCACCAGCGGCCATCGAACCGGCGCGGGAACAACGCAGCGTCCTTATCCTCCGGCGCGGTGATCGCCCCGCACCGATCGAATGATTGGAAGTCGGACGTCATCGCAAGCGCCACTAGCGGGCCGTTACGAGAATAGGCCGTGTAGGTAATCGCGTATTGTTCACATTCCTCGAGCCATACGATGCGGGGATCCTCGATACCCCAGACCTCTTCGGGATGCTGTTCGGCCATCGGCGTCATGGTAGGTTTGGGGTCGATGCTCCAATTTGTGGCGCCGTCCGCGCTGCGAGCAACCGTAAGGTGCGACGCGCCCTGGCGGTCTTCGACGCGCACCAGTAGCAAGGTCTCGCCACTCGGCAGCTGTATGGCGCCGGGATTGAAGACACTGTTCGCGGGATACGGCCAATGGTCAGCCGTGAGGATCGGGTTATCTGGATGGCGCACGAAGAGATCGTGAAGGCCGTTGCTACGTTTGATAGTGACCTCCGTCAGCTCCGTCGTGGTCGCCGCCACCCGCCCTTCGGAAGAGGCAACGGCGTACCTGCGCCGAGTCTATCGCACTGTAGTCCGGATACCACCAGCCGGGCAATCAAGGAACCCCCTATGTGATCGCGAGCCCCGCCTCGCCGCTTTTGGCGAACGAGCCCCAAGCCAAACTCGTCTCAGATAGTGCTATGCTGTGCAGGTCCTAGTTCTCTCTCTGCACAGCGAGTCGCTGGTCACGGCCATCACGGTGCACCGTGTGCAGCCGTTCATCCGATCGTGATCGGCCCCGGCGCGGAGCCGCCACCACAACTGACCGCGACGCCTGCGGCCCCTGGTCTGATTTCGAGCCAAACAGCCCTAGTTCCGCCCGACGGGCACGCCTACGATCTAGTCAACGTAAGTCACGGCCTATTGGTTGAGGAGGATGATTACGTGCCGGAGTACGCTCCCTCGAACCATCGCAGCGATACTGGAGCCGCGCCGCTACACATTGCGCTGGTTTCGACAAGCCCCCCGCGCCAGTGCGGCATCGCCACTTTCACGTCCGACCTCGCGCGGGCCATGCAGGCAGCCGACCCGAAGGCGCGCCTTTCATGGGCCGCCATCAACGAAGAGAATTCAATACGTCCGTACAGCCCGCAGGTGCGCTGGTGCATCCGTCAGGGTCACCCCGAGACGTACGAGCGCGCGGCGGTAGACATCAATGAAGCGAACGTCGACATCGTGTCGATTCAACACGAGTTCGGCCTCTACGGAATCTGGGGCCGGACATTCGAGGATCACCTCGCTCCGTTCCTCGAGATGCTGACAAGGCCACTCGTCACGACCCTCCACACCACGCTTCCGGACCCCTCATCATCGGTCAAGGAGGCCGTCCGACGGATCGGCCGTCACAGCAAGGCGCTCATCGTCATGGCGCACCGTGCGCGCACCATCCTTGAGCAGGAGTACGGCATCGACCCCACCAAGGTTCACGTCATCCCGCATGGTGTGCCGCCGACCGAGCGGCACGGGCGCCAGCGCATGAAGCAACGTCTGGGGCTGCAGGATCGCAGCATCATCTCGACGTTCGGCCTCGTCAGTCCGCGAAAGGGACTCGAACACATGGTGCGTGCCATGACCGACGTTATCCGCACGCACCCGGACGCGCTCTATCTGATCGTTGGCAAGACGCATCCTGAACTGGTCCGACACGAGGGCGAAGCGTACCGGACCCAACTCACCGCGCTCGTGCACGCGTGTGGGTTGGACGGGCACGTTGCATTCGTTGATGAGTACTTGAGCCAGCGAGACATCGTCGACTACTTGCTTGCCAGCGACATCTACGTGACGCCGTATCTCGACCCGAACCAGATCACGAGCGGGACCTTGGCGTACGCGCTCGGTGCTGGGAAGGCCATTGTCTCCACGCCATATTTATACGCCGACGAGGTTCTCGCAGACGGGCGCGGCCTTCTCGTCGACTTTCGTAGCGAACGCGGCCTCGCCGCCGGCGTGTTACGCATTCTGGACGACCCCGAGTTGAAACAACAGCTGGAGCGAGATGCGTACGAGTACGGGCGGCGCATGGCCTGGCCGCGCGTCGGCGAGCAGGTCATGGAGCTCTTTCGCGAGGTCGCCGCCGAGGAACGGGATGCAGCACGGCAAGGCATCGCGAGTTCGTCGGCCCGGTGGCTGCATGCTGCCCTCGGTCCTCCGCCGAGCGTTCCTGCCGCTGCGATCGCGCTCGCCGGCAATTCGGTTTGATAGGACAACTTCGGCGGCTGACGCAGCCAGTCCCCGCTCTCGGGCTTGGCGTGTTCGCCCTTGCTGTGTACGCCCGAGAGCGCGACGGTCAACTCCTCACACAGTCAGCTGCCGAGCAGGGATATGAGGGAGTCGCCTGCCTTGACGACGCAGCACGCGGGGCGGTGCTGTACAGCGAAATCTGGAGAAGGCACCGGTTCGATTGGGCCCGAACCGAAGCGGAAGGACTGCTGCAATTCGCGTGCGCCATGCAGATGAGCGACGGCGCGTTCGTGAACTTCATCGCGGACTGGGATGGTTGCCGTCAGCTGGATACGCCGACTTCTCGCCCCGGAGGCGGCCCCTGGCAGGCGCGCGGCATGCACGCGGTTGCGTGCGGAGTAGCGGTCTTCGGCGACGATCGGTGCGCGCAGGCGTTCGAAGCCGGCTTCGGGCCGCTCGATCGACCAACTCCTTACCTCGACGTGCGGGCAGTCGCCGTCCTCGCAGCGCTCGAGTTCTGGCAGGCAACAGGCATACGACATGTGGCCGATCGGGCTCTGGTGTGGGCCGAGGAGATTATGGCAGCGCGTATTGGCGATGTACTGCCAGACCGTGCCGGCGATGTCAACATCCATCTGTGGGGCCATTTGCAAGAAGCTGCCCTTGCGCGAATCGGTATGGAGTTTGGGCGAGATGATCTCGTGCAAGCTGCCGCGCGGAGCGCCGATGCCGTCCTCGCGCCGGCCGCACAACTCGCGTTTCCCGGGCCGCGATCGCTGCCCTTCGACATTAGCAGCACGGTGGCCGGCCTCGACGCCGTGGCGGCAGCGACGGGAGAAGCCCGTTACGCGGAACTCGCCGCGCTCGCACGGGCCTGGTTTGACGGCCGAAACGCAGCCGACGAAGCGGTCTACGATCGCGTGCGAGGATGTGTCTTCGACGGCATTGACGGCACCCGTGTAAATCGGAACTCAGGCGCCGAATCGAACATAGAAGGCGCCCTCGCCCTTATAGACTCGCTCCCCTGGGATGCATATGGTCCGGGGAAGCTCACCGCAGCATCGAAGCGGGCTACTGAGTCGTAACAAGATGTTGTCCCGCCGCAAGCGAGGGGCCCTTGAAGACGCCAACAATGACTCCAACACACTCATTTGCGCTGGTGCATAGGCACGTCAGACTATAGTCAAGCTGCCGGACGAGAGGAGAGGCGCGCCAATGGCCAACGACCAGCCACCGATTGACCTGCGCCGCGCGACCATTGCCGATGTGCCGCGCATGGTCGAACTGATTGCCGGGGCGAACCTGCCGCCGCTTTTTGTCGTCGAGCACATCGATGGCTTCGTTGTGGCGGAGCGGGGCGAAGCTGTCGTCGGATGCGGGGGTATCGAACTGTTCGGTCGTTGCGCGGTGATTCGCAGCGTGGTGGTCGACGAGGCGTGGCGGGGCACCGGGCTGGGCAAGCGGCTGTACGATGCGCTCATGGCCATCGCCGTCCCAGGCTCGATCTCCGACGTTTATCTGTTCACGGCTGACGCCCGCGACTTCTGGCAGCACCTCGGTTTCCGGGAGATCACGTTTGAGGACTGGAAGCCGGAAGCGCGCATGAACTGGCAGTACCAGTTCCTCTCACAGAACCGGGATCTTGTCCCGGAGGTGATGACGATGTGGCGACCGTCGTAGTGGCACGCGTCACCGTCCGCCTGACTCCGAAAGCAGGGCGCACAGGGCTCGACGGGTGGGCCGGCGAGGTGCTGCGCGCCCGGGTGGCCGCGGCCCCGGTCGATGGTGGCGCAAACGATGCGCTGGTGAAACTGATGGCGAAGGCACTGCACATCGCTCCTTCGCGCGTGGCGATTGTCTCCGGCGCATCAAGCCGCACGAAGATCATCGAGATCGACGGGATGGACGTAGATGCGGTGCGCGCGACGATCCCGTGAAGGGGCGGTCCCACGGGTAGCGAACGCGGCTATCGCCTCGGCAAACGCATCGTAAATGTGCTCCCGCGCCCGGGACGGCTCTCAACAGACACCGTACCCTCGTGGGCGAGGACGATGTGCTTCACGATCGCCAGCCCGAGGCCGATGCCACCGCCACCGCGCCCGCGATCCGCTTTATAGAAGCGCTCGAAGACGCGCGGCTGCTGCTCGGGGTCGATGCCGATGCCTGTATCAACGACGGTGATCGCCACATCGCCGTCCGTCGGCTCCGCGGCCAGCGTGATGCGGCCGCCGGCGGGTGTGAACTTGAGCGCGTTGGCGACGAGATTGCCGAGGGCGCGATCCAGCCGCTCGGCGTCGCCAATGATGGGTAGAGAACCCGCGGGAACCTCCGCGGTCAGCGTGATTCCAGCGCGGTCCGCCTGCTGGCCGAACCGGCGAACCGTATCGGTGATGAGGACGGAAGCGTCGAGCTGTGAGAAGTGCATGGGCGCCGCCCCGGATTCAATCCGCGATAGCTCCAGTAACTCCTCGACGAGCTGCGTCATGCGATCTGTCTCGCGCTGGATGTGACCGAGAAACTCCTGTGCCGCTTCCGGTTCGTGGAGAGCCCCCTCCTGCAGGGTCTCGGTCGCGGCGCGAATGCCGGCGAGCGGAGTGCGCAGCTCGTGCGAGACGTTGCTGATGAAGTCGCGGCGCATCCCTTCGAGGCGGCGCACTTCCGTGAGATCGTGAAACACGGCCAACGCCGCCCACAGTCCTGCCCCTTCGATCGGCACGGCAGTGGCCTGCACCCAGCGCTGCGCCTGTCCGTAGGCAACCACCCGCACGCTGCGTTCGCCGCTGCGAGCGGCCGCGACCACCAAGTCGTTCAGGTCGTGATCCCGAACCGCTTCGATGAACGGCCGCCCGATGGGATCGGCACCGACCGTGGGGAAGAGGTGCCGAGCGGCGTCGTTCAGATACACCACGGCTCCGTTCGTGTCCACGGCCATGGTCGCGTCGCTGCTGGCGTTCAGGAGGGCCTCGAGTTGGACCCGCTCCTGGGTCAGGGCGCCCACCGTCCGCTGAACGCCCTCAAAGGCATTGTTGAGGGCCGCTGCTAGCGAGGTGAATTCATCGTCGCCGACTTGCGCGCGCGTGTCGAGCGCTCCGCCAGCAAGCCGCCGGGCCGTAGCGGTGAGTTCATCGAGCCGACGCAATCGCGGGACGAATATGAGCACGGTGAGAAGCGCGATCGCCGCGCTCGAGGCGAAGAACGCCATCCATGCCGTCCACGCGCTTCCGTCCATCGCCCAGACGACAAGCAGCGATACGCCTTCGACGGCGACATACAGGGCGACCGCCACGGCGACGATGCCACGCAGGCGGGGGAGCCTACCGGACAAACTTATAGCCAACACCACGCACCGTGAGGATGTAGCGCGGGCGGGCGGGCGTCTCCTCCAGCTTCTCTCGCAGCCACCGGATGTGCACATCGACGGTGCGGCTTCCGCCGAAGAAGTCGTAACCCCACACATTCTCCAGCAACTGCTGGCGGCTAAAGACCTGTCCGGCATTCTTCGCCATGAAGAACAACAGATCGAACTCCTTTGGTTTCAGGGCGATCTCCGTGCCCTGGCGGTGTACGGTACGCCCGCGAACGTCCAGTTCCAGCGCGTCAATAACGACGCGCGAGCCGTCCTCGACGGGCTCGCGGCCAGCCGAGCGACGGAGGAGCGCCCGCACCCGGGCCATGAGCTCGCGCATGCTGAAAGGCTTGGTCAGGTAGTCATCAGCGCCCATCTCGAGGCCGACAACCTTGTCCAGCTCCTCGCTACGGGCGGTCAGCATCAGGATGGGGACATCGGAGTCGGCTCGAATACGCCGGCAGACCTCGAGTCCGTCCATTTTCGGCAGCATCAGATCGAGGACGATGACGTCGGGGTGGTCGCGGCGGGCGGCCTGCAGGCCTTCCACGCCGTCGATGGCGGAGACGACGTTAAAGCCATTCTTGCGCAGGTTGTAAGACAGCGTAGACGCGAGGCTCTCTTCGTCCTCAACGACGAGGACGGTCTTGGCGGCGGTGCTGGTGGGTGCGGCTTGCATTGTCATAGCGACGGTCGCCCGCAATGGTCGTGGCTAGTAGCGGGAAACGTTAATCTCCTCCAGTTGCCCCGTGACCATGAAGATCACGCGTTCGCAGATGTTCGTCACGCGATCGGCGATGCGTTCGAGGTTGTGGCAGGCCCAGATGAGATAGGTCACACGCTCCACATCCTGCGGGGTGCGAATCACCTCCTGAATGAGGGCGTGGTAGGAAGTGTCGTAGAGTTCGTCGACGTCATCGTCGTCGTCACAGATCTGCCGCGCCAGTGCATCGTCGCGCTCGACAAAGGCGGTGAGACTTCGGCGGAGCATGTCGACAGCCTTGTCGCCCATGAGCATGATGTCGCCGATCGGCCCGGACAGCGGCTCATCACCCAACATGAGGTTGATGCGCGCGATTCCTTCCGCGTGGTCGGCCATCCGCTCGAGTTCGTTCGAGATGAACAGAATCGACACCACGATCCGAAGATCGGCGGCCATTGGCGCCTGCAAGGCGATCGTGTGGATGCACTTCTCTTCAAGCTCGTAACGCTTCTTGTTGATGGCGATGTCATCGCCGACTACGGCGTTGGAAAGCGCGAGATCGCGAGTACGAAGGGCGTCCATCGAGCGCTGGACAGCCTTCTCCACCATGCTGCCCATAATCAGCACGTCGTCCTGCATCTCGCGCAGCTTCTTCTCAAAAACCTCTCGTGTCATCGTGCCACCTTAACCGAAGCGTCCCGTGATGTAGTCTTCTGTCCTCTTATCCTTTGGGGCCGTGAACAGCGAATCGGTGTCCCGGAACTCCACCAACTCGCCCGCGCGATCCTCGCGCATCATGAGGAACGCCGTGTAGTCGGCGACACGGGCGGCCTGCTGCATGTTGTGGGTGACGATGACGATGGTGTACACCTTCGCCAGATCCTTCATCAGATCTTCGATCTTGAGCGTTGCGATCGGATCGAGGGCGCTGCACGGCTCGTCCATCAAGATCACATCCGGCTGGACGGCGAGGGCGCGGGCGATGCAGAGGCGCTGCTGCTGGCCTCCAGAAAGAGCGAGCCCGCTTTGCTTGAGCTTGTCCTTTACATCGTCCCAAAGCGCGGCCTGGCGCAGGGCATGCTCGACAATCTCGTCCATGTTGCCCTTGATGCCGTTGACCTTGGGGCCGAAGGCGATGTTTTCATAGATCGACTTGGGAAACGGGTTGGGCTTCTGAAAGACCATCCCCACGCGACGCCGGACTTCCACAACATCAACCTTCTTGTCATAGAGATCCTGCCCGTGATAGGTGAGGCGCCCTTCACAGTGAAACCCATCGACGAGGTCGTTCATGCGGTTCATGCAGCGCAGGAGGGTGCTCTTACCACAACCCGACGGGCCGATGAGGGCGGTGATCTGGCGGTCGGGGATCTGGAGCGAGACCCCGTCGAGGGCGCGGAACTGGCCGTAGTAGGCGCTGAAGTTCTGCACGTCGAGCACGGCCGGACCGGCGATCGAGGCCATACGCTCGTGGATGGGGATGTCGGGCGCGGATGTCAGGCGACGCTCCCTCTCAGTGGTGGCGATGCTGTCGGCTACCATCTTACCTTCCTCTGATAGCGGTTACGCAGCCAGATGGCCACGGAGTTCAAACTCAACAACACCAGCAGCAGCACGATGATCCCCGCGGCGGCCGTTTGCTGAAAGGCTTCCTGCGGCCGCGCAGCCCAGGCGTAGATCTGGACCGGCATCACCGTGAAGCGAGACTTGAGCGGGCAACCATCTTGCCAGGAGGCGCAATCGGGCAGGTCGGTGACACCGCCGGGGGTGAAGGGCACGTACTGGAAGGCGCCGATCATGATCAGCGGCGCCGTCTCGCCGATCGCGCGCGAGATCGCAAGGATCACGCCGGTCAGCATGCCGGGCATGGCGACCGGCAGGATCTGACCGCGGATCGTCTGCCAACGGGTCGCGCCCAAGGCCAGCGCCCCGTCCCTTAGCGAGGTGGGAACGGCCCGGAGCGCCTCCTGTGAGGCAATGATGACGATCGGCAACACGAGCAGGCCCATCGTCAGCGCCGCGGCCAGAATGGAGCGCTCGAGCTGTGCCGCCCGCACAAAGAGGGCCAGCCCGAGGATGCCATAGATGATCGACGGAACGCCAGCGAGGTTGGCGATGTTGAGCTGAATGAAGCGCGTGTACCAGTTCTTCGTCGCGTAGAGCTCCAAGTAGATTGCGGCGCCCATGCCGACCGGGACGGCGAGAAGCGTCGTGACGGCCATCACCCAGACGCTGCCCCAGATCGCGGGCTTGAAGCCAGCCTTGTCGGCAAACCGGGATGGGAGGGTGGTCAGGAAGTCGAAGCTCAACCGGGTGAGCCCTTCGTTCAGCACCTGATATAGCAAGAGGCCCAGCGCGACGATGCCGACGAGGGTGCAGAGGAAGGCCCCGACAGCAAAAGCCCGGCTGATCCCGGCCCGCATAGTCTGACGGCTTGAGGACGTGAGTGTGACGCCGCCTACGTTCAAAGGATGTGCGCTCATTGGTACACATCCCGAAACTTCGCGAGCAGCACCTGGCTGAACACATTCAGCGCCAGGGTGAACAAGAACAAGGTCATGCCTACCGCAAAGAGGGCCTGGTACTCGATGGAGCCGGTCGGTGCGTCGCCCAAGGCCACCTGTACGATGAATGCGGTCATCGTCTGGAAGCTCTCCAAGGCATTGAGACTGAGGTTCGGCGTCGAACCGGCTGCGAGCACCACGGCCATCGTCTCACCTACGGCCCGGGAGAGCGCCAGAATGAACGAAGCGACGATGCCCGACAGCGCGGCCGGTATCACGACACGGGTCGAGACATCGAATTTGGTGCTGCCGAGACCGTACGCGCCTTCGCGCAGGTTGTCGGGGACGGCGTGCATCGCGTCTTCACTCAGCGATGACACCATCGGGATGATCATGATGCCAACGACGATGCCGGCGCTGAGGCCGTTGAAGAAGCCGACGCGGTCACCAAGCAGATCCTGCAGGTGCGGCGTAATAAAGTTCACGGCAAAGAAGCCGTAGACAATCGTCGGTACGCCGGCGAGGATCTCCAGCGTCGGCTTCAGGAAAGAGCGCACACGCGAGTCCGCATACTCACTGAGATAGACCGCCGCACCGAGACCGACGGGGACCGCGATCAATCCGGCGATACCGGCCACAAGGATCGTGCCCCAGACGAGAGGCAACACGCCGAACGACCGCGGCTCGATCAGCGCGGACCACTTTGTGCCGGAGACATAGTCGACGAACGAGACCTTGCCGAAGAAGCCGACGGTCTCCTGTAGCAGGACGAAGATGATCGCGAACGTGGTGATGACGGAGAGAAACGCACAGGCAAAGAGGATGCCCTGAATGACCAACTCTCCCGCATCGCGGGTACGGTTGCCGGTCAGGAGGAACTTGTCCTCGTCGGCGCCTCTGCCCGTAGCCATTGCCATCGGACGTCCTCTTCAGATGGGTCCCGGCGCCCGCGGCTTGCGGGCGCCGGGAATCATATGTTCCGTGTCAGGCCAGTTGTATCCCGGCCTAGTGGCCGACGCTAGTCCGCGCCGAGGGCCGCCAAGCCCGTCGTGTAGTCGGCGGCCGGCAGCTTCACGTAGCCCACGTCAGACACCAACTGCGGGTTCTCCAGCACGAACTGCAAGTAACCCTTCACCTGCGGCTTCCCGGCCAGCGACTTTTTGTTCACGTACATGAACAGCGGCCGCGACAGCGAGTAGCTATTGTCGAGCACGGTCGCCTCGCTCGGCACGACGCAGCCCTTCCGCTTGTCGGCAGCCACCGGCGTTGCCTTGGCGTCCTGGTCCTTGTCCACACCGAGCGCCTTTAGCTGATCCTTGTTCTCCTGGTAGTAGGCGTAGCCAAAGTAGCCTATCGCACCCTTGTCGCGCTCCACGCCTTGGACCAGCACGTTGTCGTCTTCACTGAAGGTGACGGTGTCCGTGTCGTTGCGGAACTGGTCGACCTTGCCGTTGATCTCTTCGGTGAAGTAGTCGAACGTCCCCGAGTCGGCGCCGGGACTGTAGATCTTCAGCGCCTGATCCGGATAGCCTGGATCGACCTGGTTCCAGTTCGTGATCGTGCTGCCCTGGTCGAACACTTCGCGCATCTTCGACCATGTGAGACAGTCGACCCAGTCGTTGTCCGGACTCACGACGACCGTAAGCCCGTCGACGCCGACCTTCAGCTCGACGAACTCCACGCCAGCGGCGGTACAGGCATCCTTTTCGGAGGCCTTAATTGGCCGCGAAGCGTCGCTGATGTCGGTTTCACCACGACAGAACTTTTCGAAGCCACCGCCCGTCCCGGAGATCCCTACGGACACCTGGACATCGCTGACCTTGCCGAATTCTTCGGCCGCTGCCTCGGCGATGGGACCGACCGTGCTGGAGCCATCGACGACGACCTGTCCCGACAGATCAGAGAAGTCCGACCCCGCGCCCGCAGCGGCCGTCGGGGATGAAGCCGACGGTGTGGTCCCGGCCGACGCTGTCGGATCGGCCTTGTCGTCGTCGCTCCCGCAGCCGAATGCGACAAAGCTTGCGGCAGCCAATCCCGCTGCCACGGCCAGGAACTTCCTACTCCTCCAAAGGTTGCTTTTCACGTATTCCCACTCCTTCTGTTTGTTGGCCCGAACGCCGGGCCTTCTCGCTGATCGCCACCAGGGAGTCGATCGCAGGCTAGGAAGGCTTCATTAACGGATGATTAACGTCCATTAAGAGAGGGTAAAAGTCGCGGCGTTGCTGCTTCGGCGTGTTAACGAACATAAGGCCACAAGACCTTCAGTCGCTTTCCGTCGAGCCGTTCTCGCCGTTCAAGCGAGGGGATGTGTCTATCATATGGTGAGGTTATCCAGTCGCGAGAACCGGACTATTCGGCGCGCTCACGCCCCTGCTGATCCAATGTACAAGGAGTTCCAGCGTGAACATGCTCAAACTTTGCGCCATCAGCCTATTTTTCGTCTTCGTTGCGACGGCCTGCGGCGGAGACGACGCCGGCACCGACCAGACCGCCATACCCTCTCGCGCGACCGCCACCTCTCCATCAACCAATCCAACCGCGGCAGCGACCCCTGCGGACGCACCGTCTGGCTCCGTGATCGAAGACGGATACACGACGACGCTGGCCTTCCCGCAGCTCAATTTCGACCGGATGGTTGAGATCGCCCTCATCCCCGGTGATGACGAGCACGCGGTCGTACTGACGCAGGACGGCACCGTGCGGCGGTTCAGCCTGGTGGATGAGACCGAACAACCGACCATGTTTCTGGATATTCGCGATCGAATCATCACCGACGCCGGCAACGAAGAGGGTCTGCTTGGGATCACATTCGCACCCGACTACGAAGACACCAGGCGGTTCTATGTCGACTACAGCTCCGGCCCGCCGCGGCAGAACACGCTCGCCCGCTTCGAGGGTACGGCGGATGTCGCCGATCCTGCATCAGAAAAAATCCTGATCGCGATCGATGATCCGTTTGCAAACCACAACGGGGGGGGGCTCGAGTTCGGCCCGGACGGCTACCTGTACTGGGGGATTGGCGACGGGGGAGCGGGAGGCGATCCGCAAGGCAACGGCCAGAACACCGACGCGCTGCTCGGAAAGATCCTCCGCGTTGACGTCTCAGGCGATGACTACAGTATCCCGGACGACAACCCGTTTGCGGCCGGCGGGGGGCGCCCGGAAATCTTCGCGTACGGGCTGCGCAATCCGTGGCGGATCACGTTCGATCGGGAGACGGGCGACCTGTGGGCGGGCGATGTGGGACAGGGGACGCGTGAGGAAGTGGATCTGATCGAGTTAGGCGGAAACTACGGCTGGAACACCACTGAGGGAGACCTCTGCTTCGAGCCGAGCGAGGGATGCGACAGGACGGGCCTCGTCGAACCTCGCACCACGTACGCGAACGGAAACGGCAACTGCTCGGTTACGGGCGGATACGTCTATAGAGGCAGCGAACTTCCCGAACTCATCGGCTGGTATATCTATGGCGACTTTTGTTCCGGAGTCGTGTGGGGTCTCGACACCGAGGATCCGGCTGCCGAACCGGTGCAGCTAGCGGAAACCGAAAAGAGGATCCCATCGTTCGGCGAGGGGCCGGACGGGGAGTTGTACATCGTGACCTTCGGGAACGAAGTGGTGCGGTTCACCAGAAAGTAAGCGCAAGGGTGCGTCTTTGTGGTCGATTCGGCTGACTGATACACTTCGGATGTTCGCGCGCAGCGCACGCCGAGGTGGCGGAACGGCAGACGCGCTACGTTCAGGGCGTAGTGTCCGCAAGGGCGTGCGGGTTCGAATCCCGCTCTCGGCACCAACTTTCACAACCGCATACGCCGTGCGTTATCACGCGCTTGTAGCTCAGTGGATAGAGCGCTGCCCTGCGGAGGCAGAGGTCGTGGGTTCGAGTCCCGCCAAGCGCACCATTTTCCCCCGGCGAACGAACGGCAACAAAGCGCGGCAGCGTAGCTCAGAGGCCCAGAGCAACCGGCTCATAATCGGTAGGTCGTTGGTTCGAATCCAACCGCTGCTACCACCAACATCGACACCAGGCGGCCTTCACAGGCCGCTTTTCTGTGCGCGGCGACGACGCCGGTCAGGCGGCGATGCGGAGGTCGGCGGGGATCTGCGGCCGCCCGACGAGCGCGGCGAACCGATCGCCGTAGAGTTCCGCGGCTGCCGCCCAGCTCCATCGGTGCAGGGTGTATCGCGCGAAATCCTCGCCCAACGCGTGGCGCTGAATCGCTGGCAGCGATAGGACCTGGCTCACGGTCTCCACGAAGGCGGCTTCGTTCGGTTCCACCACAAAGGCGTTCTGTTCGTGCGCGAGCACCCGCGCGTCCGTCTCGCCGTAGCTGATCACGGGGACGCCACCCATCGCCAGGGCCAGGCCCAGATCCGTCGCGGCGCCGTTGAGCCCGTGCAGCCCGGACGGCACCACAAAGGCGTCGACGCAGCGGGCGACGGCGGCGATGGTTGGCCCATCGAGCCGGCCGAGGTGCACGCGAAAATCCGTCTGCAGGCCCTGTGCTCCGAACAACAGGCGCGCCTCGCGGCGACCCGGCGCCCCGAAGACGAGGCACAGCGGCCCCCCATCGACCAGCGGCATGATCGCATCGCGGAACCACCGGAGGTCGCGGCGATCTGCCGGCCAGGGGACGCCGATGACCAGCCTTCCTGGCCGCATGCCCTTGAGGGTGCGGGCGATCGCGGCCATCTTGTTCGGCGATGGCCAGGGGAGTACCCGCGCGGCCGGGGGCACCAGCACGATGTCCAGCCGGGGCGACTTCTCTCGCAGGGCGGCGGCGACGAGCGGCTCCGAGACAAACGCGAGGTCCAGGCGGTCCAGGCCTTTGCCGGGATGAGGCCAACCAGACACAACCTTCACGTCCGCGGATGATAGTGAAACCGTCACCGGCAAGCTCCTGTGGCGACGTACCCAGCGGCCTATGGCCGCATACCGGGCGTCGAGCACATGGACTAACTCGGCGTCATGTTCGCGGATAGCCCGAAGCGCCTTGATGAGCGTGGTAGGGGCCGACCATGGCGCACCCGAGGCGGCGACGTGGCGCAGATCAGCGACCCGCGCAAGACCGTCCTGGAGACCTGTCCCAGGAAGCCCTAAGGGATCGCGATAGGAACCAATGGCCACCACCCGCGGAAGCAGGGCGCGGCGTGATATCGGATGCACATTGTTCATCGGCGAAGTATCGAGCGTGATTGCGGGCATGAGACAGTAGGCGAATCCCGAACATCCGCATTGCGAATAAGCGCACGGGCACTACTGACGTGTCGGAGCCGCCCGCGAGTCCGATAACCAACTTGGAGGCCATGGAATGCTGAGGCCGGAACCTCAATCAAGCGCGCCCGGGACGGTGGACGACCTTCAGTTACCGCCTTCGTTCGTCATCGATCACGCCGTCCGCACGCTCTCGTTCCAGGGGGCTATGGCGCCTTCGGAAATGGCGCGCCATTGGCGTGTCGCCGACGGCGTCGCAGTTGACGTCGCGCAGCGCCTGAAGGCGACTGGCCTGGTGGAGGTCGTTTCCGGACAGACCACCTTCGAGACATCGGGGCGATTTCAGCTAACGAAAGCGGGGGAAGCCCGGGTGGCGGTCGCCCGCGAACGCACGTGGTATGCCGGACCGCTTCCCGTACCCTTACGCGCCTTCGAGAAGCAGTTTGCCCTGGCCAGCGATATCGGTGTCGACCCAGAGAAACTCCACGTCAACCTGACTACTCTCGGCATCGATCCATCCGCCTCCGCGGAGGTCGGCCAGGCGGTCGCAGGGGGGACCACCCTAGCCTTTACGGGGCTTGCGCACGACGAGATGGCGCCCGTAACCGCCGCTATCGGAAGTTCCCTGCTGGGCGATGTTACGCTGCCCTACGCCCTCTTCGCGGCAGGATCTGTGCTGCGCGTGTTCGATAGCCGTTACCACTATGCACGGCGCGCCGAGAGCAGCGCCGCCAACCTGGATATCCTACGCAGCCACTCGGAAGAGCCGGACCGCTGGGTGCGCTCAGCACCGCCACTGGTGATGCTCTCGGGCGGCGTCACGGAAGCAGACGTGGTGGCGGCGTACGACAGCGACGCGCACCTCTACATCGCCCCGCCGCCGTTCGCCGCGGCGGGGGGTGTATTCGCCGTCCTCGACGCCGATGCACACAACGCCGGACTCAAGCAGCTTGCGCGTTCGTGGCTCATGCCTGGGCGCTATCAAACGGGCGTCATCCGGCTGCGCAGCGGCGAGCGCATCGACGTCCCCTGGCGGGCCGCTGTGGTGTTGTTCGGTTCACACGCCGGCCTCCTCTCGTCTATGCCGGAGGCGGTGGCCTATCGCGTCGATCTCTCCCGCTACGATGGCGCTTCCCTGCAGGCGGCGCTCTCGTGGAGGCTGCAAGACCGGGCGGTGTTTGACGACGCCATGATCGCCACGGTCGCGGAGGCTCTGCAACGCCGAAAACTGACGGCCAGACGAACCGTCGCCAACTTTGCGAGTTACCTTCGCAACCGGCAAGCGTTTGAAGGCCTGAGCTTCGTGGTCACGAACGACGTGCTGAACCGGGCGCTGGACGCCGTAGCCGGCGTGGCCTCTGAGTGGCGCGAGGAAGCGGCGGCATAGCCCGCGCCTCACCGGGTCGCGGAGCGGAAGTGATCCTGCACGATGGCGGCGGCGGCGGCGCGGGCATACGCCTCCGTCAACTGGGCCTGAAGTTCGTCGACTGCGGTCCAGATGCGGCGTTGACCCATGGGCCGGTGGTAGACGCCTTCGACCTCGCGCACCGCCGTGCCGCTGGCATCGAGTTCGTAACGGATGGAGCGGCCTGAGGGACGGATACAAAACATCGCCCGCGGCTGGACGCCGCCGAGTTCGCACTCGACCGTACAGTTCACATCCTGGTTCTTGGCGAACTCAGCGACTTCGGTGAAGGCCGGCTGGATGACCGTCTGGATCATCCGCCGAAACACCTGGGCCATGGGCGTGCGGACACTAATCGCGCCACGCCGCAGATCGGACGTCTGACGCGCGTGCAGGATGCGAGTCTTCCAATCCTCCGCCACTGGGCTACTACCCTTCCGGATCATCATCGGCGCGCCGTGCGGGATCGGTGGCCAGCAAGAAGGGCTCAGGCCTCCTGCTGAAGCTGGACCGCAGGCATTGACGAACCAGCAGCGAGCCAACCGCTGGTCAGGAGTATCGCGATTTCCGCAGCGTCGTCGGGATGCAGGAGTAACCGCGGTACCCAGCGCACGCCGCCTGTGTCGACAGCTTCCATGCGCTCCAAGATCCGATCGCGCGCCTGCTCCGCAGATTCAGCGTCCTGGTGGGTCAGGAGGATGGCCACCCGGCCGGGACAGATGCTGCCACCGAGGTCGGTACTCCGAATCGTCTGCGGGACGACGCAGGTCGACTCCTGAAGCTGCTTTAGAGGCTTACCGCTTGGAGTGTCGATCTCCCCCTCGAGAAGCATCAGCGCAAAAGGGGTACCGTAGCGGGTGGCCCGGTTGACCTCGTCGAGGACGCGGAGCCAGAAGTACCACGAAACGTGGAGGCCGGTACGCTCGTCTAGGAGAATCCATTGCTGGTCCATCTCTGGAGAATTGTCGGCATCTGAAGCTGAAGGCCATAGCGCCAATTCCTCCTGGGCCACCACCCGCATCTGGCCGACGCAGCCCCTGCATTGCTCGCGGCCGGACGATTCCCTAAGCTCCAGCACATGGAGTTCACCCCGATCACCGGAAAACGTACCCTCGCCCCTCCCGGCTTTCTGTCGGTGAAGCTGGGGCCGGAGCTGTGGCAGCCCTACAAACGGCTGCACGCCAGCTATCAGGCCTATATCGCCGGGCTGCCGATGCTGGCCGAGCGCGACTTCGACGGCAAGCGCGCGGTGAAGCTGACGCCCAAGCAGCTGGAAGCGCTGAATGCCGCCTTTACGAAGCTGGCCGAGGAGGCGATCGCCAAGCCAACGAACGTATTCGAGGCACAGGAAGATGCCCGGACGCGGCTCTTCAAGCGGCTGCAATACCTCTCGTAACCCACGAGCCGCGGGTTTCTACGGTTATGTCGCGTAAAGGCGTCGATCGTAGGGCGTATCGTGCGCTACACTGCGCCATCCACAGGATCCCCGCCGTCGCCGGGAGCATACGTCGCCAAGGGGGACGGTTTCATGCCTGAAACGGTACCTGGCAAGGTTCTCGCAGCCATCAAGGGGCGCAAGTTTACCGCGCTCTCGAAGCTCTTCGCGCCGAAAGCGGACTTTCAGGCCTGGACCCCCAGCGGTCGGTGGGTGGCAGAGGACGCCGCAACGATCACCAAGATCCTGGAGGTCTGGTTCACGCCGGGCGCCGGCCCGACCACCGTTATGTGGAGCAATGAAACGTCCTCCGCTAAGTCGGCCACCCTGGAATACGAAGTCTGCTGGAAAGCGCCTCCCGATGATTCGGCGCGCATGCTTCGAGACGTGTGGATCATGACGATCGGGAAGGACAGCCGCATCACCGGCGTCCGCATCTACAGCGCGGGGCTGCACATCGAATTCCCAGACGTGGATCTGGAGAAGCAGCGGCGTCAGAAGGGTCTCGGCGGCGTAAAGATGTCGAACTCACCGAAGGTCATCACGTCCAAGGCTTCCTAGCGACGGTCTCGACCGCCGCCGCCTTCGCATGGTACGGCAGGGTGCTGCGCCCGCCGCCCCAACCATCCGCGGACCCACCCGCCTCTGCGCCGTAGCAACGAAATCTCACACTAGGTGCGAGCTGATGCCTCTCGATACAGGGCAGTCAGGCGCTCCGTCGGCTCCTCTTCAAGATCGTCCTTGAGAAGGTCGCGGAAGCGGCGATAGTGCCGGACTGCGGACGCGCCGTCGTTGAGGGCAACGTGCGCGCGCATAATGCCGTGCGCCGCGGCCTCGCTGTAGGTATCCACGGCCTCCAGCGAGCGAAAAAGTTGCAGGGCCTCCTCGAAGCGTCCTTCCCGCAGCCGACGGGCGCCAAGCTCGTTGAGGGCCTCGATGTAACGGTCTTCCAACTCCCGGCGCAACGGCTCCGCCCACTCGCTGTACGTGGATGCCAGATACGCGCCTTTGTACTGGGCGACGGCCTCCTCGAGTCTGGCCGCCCGCGCCTCGTCGTCCTTCGCGATGTCGGCATCGAGCATGGCCTTGTTGAAGGCGTCGACATCGGACGTGAACACACCCTTCGGGTTCAGGGCATAGTTGCCGTTGTTGTCGCGGACGACGCACTCGTGAAACAGGGCGCGGCGGAGTCGATAGAGGCTGGAGTGGAAGTTGCTGTTGCACTTCGACTCGGGGAGATCCGGCCACAAAGCGCCGAAGATATCCCCTTTGCCGACCGCGTCCTGCCGGTGGAGGAGGAAGAAGAACATCTCCTTGCTCTTCTCGCTGCGCCACTCCAGATCCGACACCTGCCGCTCGCCGACGAGGACGCTGCCGCGACCCAACGCAAAGGCACGCACGGTCGGCAGCATGTCGGGCGAGGCCAGCTCGGGGTCGCGACTGCGCTTCGTCTGGGGTTCATCGGCGAGGGCCGAGAGCAGGGACTCGCCAGCCTTCCGCACGACTGCGTACTCGATCATTTCCTTCGAATCGCCAGCGTATGGGCGGAGAAACCGGCGATAGCCGAGCTGATCGCAAATCTGCGCGGCGCGCTCTACTTCGGTCATCGCACGGCGGGGTTGGTGCGAGGCGAACAGCGCACGGGCCTTGAGGAGCGCGGTGATCGCCATCTGGTGTTTGTTGTCGGCGGCTTCGTAGTGCTTCCACGCGCTCTCAAGTACTCTCAGCGCCGTCGCCGTGTCTCCGCGGACGAGCGCGAGCTGTGCTTCGGCGAGCTGGTGCTGGGCCACGCGTGCTGGCGGCTCCCCCGGTTTCGGCGCTGCTTGTCGCAGTAGCTGCGACGCTTCCTCGCCCTGCCCGAGCCCGAGCCTCGTGAGAGCCAAGCCCTCCGCCACTTCCGTCGTGAGGTACGGGATCTGCAGGCCGTCGATCAGGGGCCGCACTTCCTCATACGCGGCCAGCGACTCTTCGAACCGGCCCGACGAGCGATACGTCTCGGCCATGCCGGCGATGATCGCCGCCTCGGCAAAAGTGTTGCCGGCGCCGCGCACGAGCCGAAGGCCGCGCTCGTACACCTGCAGCGCCTGGTCGAACTCGCCGATCTCGTAGTAGACCATGCCGGTGTTGTTCAGCGTGAGGCCGAGATCGAAGGTGTTGCCGGCGCGCTCGAAGGCCGACTGCGCCCGCTGCAGAGCGCCCAGCGCCTGTAGTGACTCGCCGCGCGTCGAGTAGCACTGGGCCAGCGTGCCACAGGTGTTGCCGATGCCACGCAGGTCACCCACCTGCTCGAACAGCCGCCGCGCTTCCTCGAGTTCGTCGATGGCGGACTCGAAGTCGCCCGCGTGGGTGTGGGTGACGCCGATGTTGCGCAGGGCGTCGGCCAGCAGTTGGTCGTCGGCGTCGGAAGCGGACTCGATGAGCGAGCGCGCTTCGTTGAAGGTGGCCAGCGCCTCGTCGTGATAGCCCTTGAAGCGCTGGGTCTCGCCGCGGACAAAGAGCGCCTCGACGATAGCCGGTACATCCTCGATGTTCCGCAGTGTCCGCAGCGCCTCCTCCACCAGGCGGAGAGCTTCGTCGAACTCCTCCAGCTTCATGGCGGCCCGCGCGCGCCAGACCAGCAGCGTGGGACGAGCAGCGCCGGCATCGTGCGGCAGCCTATCGATCCACTCAGCGAGGGCGCGCGCCTGGCCCTGCTGGACCAGGCGCGGCGCGATCTCATCC
>CXWL01010256.1_pt1 | contig 51124 bp, 39 predicted proteins | sample 590931 | NCBI WGS metagenome assembly CXWL01 (sample SAMEA3498368, study PRJEB10139) | groundwater metagenome | biome: water well; material: biofilm material | place: Germany | collected 2015-04-27 | reverse complement strand
CACATTGTCGCCGGCTGGGATCTTTTGACTGACCGGGGCCCCGCAGGTACTGCAGAATTTCACGGCAGGCTCTTTCTCATTAGGTGATCAGGATGGATAACACAAACTACCGCTGCTTTGCACCCTGTCCGCGCGGCCTCGAAGCGTTACTGCAGCAGGAGCTTACCGCCCTCGGCGCCACTGACCTGCGCCCGACCGAAGGCGGCGTCGGATTTTCAGGCAATCTAAAGATCATCTACCGGGCCAATCTTGAAAGCCGCATCGCCAGCCGCATCCTTCTGGAAGTCGCGCAGGTCCCCTATCGCAACGAACAGGATATCTACGTCGCGGCCTCCGCCATATCCTGGCCGCAATGGTTTACCCCCTCACGTACCATCAAAGTCAAAACCAGCGCACAGCACTGTCCGCTCAAAAGCCTCGACTTCGTCACTCTGCGTATTAAGGATGCCATCTGCGACACCTTTACCAGGCTGAAGGGTGCCCGCCCCACGGTCAATTCAAACCGCCCGGACATTCGCATCGATGCATTTCTCGATGCCACCCATCTCACGCTCTATCTCGGAACCACCGGGGACTCGCTCTTCAAGCGCGGCTTCCGCCAGTCGACCGTCGATGCGCCGTTGCGCGAGAATCTGGCCGCCGGCATCGTACAGCTCACCGGCTGGAACGGGACCACGCCCCTCCTCGATCCCCTCTGCGGCGGCGGGACTATTCCACTCGAAGCCGCCATGATCGCCAGGAAAATAGCCCCCGGACTCGGTCGGCGCTTCGCCTTTGAACTGTTCTCGAATTTCGATCCGGCCCTCTGGAAAACTGTCCAGGCTCAGGCCCAAGCCAAACAATTGCCCGCCAGTCCGGCTCCCATCTATGCATCTGATCGGGATGCCCGCGCCGTGCAAACCGCCACAGAACAGTTTACCCGCGCCGGAGTCGCCAGCGACATCACACTCACTCAAACAGATCTGTTCGACCTCACCCCGCCGCAAGAACCGGGCACCATCGTCATGAATCCTCCCTATGGCGTCCGACTCGGCACCCAAGCCGATCTGGATGTGTTTTATCCCAAGCTCGGCTCCTGGCTGAAAACCCGTTGCGTCGGCTGGCGCGTCTACCTCTTCACCGGCGACCTTCGAGCCCCGAAGCTCATCGGCCTGGCTCCCACCAGACGTACGCCCCTCTTCAACGGCGCCATCGAATGCCGCCTCTACGAATTTCTCATCGTCCAAGGCGGAGCGCGAAGACGGCTCACCCCGCCCACACAAGGCTAATCCCAACCCATTTCTCTCCCACTCCTCAAGGTTTCCTCGGCATAACCGATATGCACAGTAGATTTATCAGGGAGATGATGATGCACCCACGCTGTCGCACCCGAATCCCCGTCGGCTATCCGGCGAATATCCACAGCGATACCGGGACCGGCAAGGGAGTCCTCCTCGACCTGTCACCCACCGGCTGCCGGATGCGGAGCGACATCGACCTGAATGCCGGAGCCTATCTCGCGCTCGAAATTGCTGTTGCACAGGAGCCCACACCGCTGGCGGTGGAAGTCTCTGTCGTACGCTGGTGTAAAGACGGCTGCCTGGGAGTGGAGTTTCTTCGATACAGTCAGGGGGTTCGGGAACGAGTCACAGATCTTCTCACCGTTTCGTCACAGCCGGACAGCCTCGGCTATCCTGACTACGCAACCGCATCGCTGAGCGCCGTCGCTTCCTAGCCTTTTGGGACATCCGGCAACTGCGTGCCCGGAGAAAGCAGCCTGCCCGTTTCCCGCCCTCTGCGCATTCGCGCAAACCGCAAACGCAACCGATCGAGATAGAGATAGATAACCGGCGTCGTATAGAGCGTGAGCAACTGGCTCACGAGGAGTCCGCCGACGATGGCGATCCCGAGCGGCCGGCGCAATTCCGACCCGACCCCCGTCCCCAGCGCCAGGGGCAACGCGCCGAACAGAGCCGCCATCGTGGTCATCATGATCGGCCGGAAACGCAACAGACAGGCCTCATAGATCGCCTCCTCCGGGCTCTTCCCTTCCTTGCGTTCCGCATCCAGGGCGAAGTCGATCATCATGATGGCGTTCTTTTTGACGATGCCGATCAATAGAATGATCCCGATCAGCGCGATCATGCTCAACTCCGTCTTAAACAGGAGCAACGCGAGCAGCGCGCCCACTCCGGCGGACGGCAGCGTAGACAGGATCGTCAGGGGATGGATGTAACTCTCATAGAGAATCCCCAGCACAATGTAGACCGTGACCAGCGCGGCGAGGATGAGAAAGGGCTGGTTGTCGACGGAAGCCTGAAACGCTTTAGCCGCGCCCTGGAACGTACCCTTGATACCGGCCGGAAGCCCCATCTCCCGCATCGCTTTTTCAATCGCCTGGACCGCGTCGCCCAGCGAGGCCCCCGGAGCCATATTGAACGACAGGGTCACACCGGGGAACTGCCCCTGATGGTTGACGAGCAATAGCGTGTTGGTCGGTTCGTAGCGCGTCACGGCGCTGAGCGGCACCTGTGCCCCAGCCGGCGACCGAACATAGATTTCCTGCAGCGTCGAAGGGTTCTGCCAATATTGCGGAGCCAGCTCCATCACGACGTGATACTGGTTGAGCGGCGTATACATGATGGAGACCTGCCGCTGGCCGAACGCATCGTAGAGCGTATCGTCGATCAGTTGGGGACTGATCCCCAACCGGGAAGCCGTGCTGCGGTCGAACACCACGAGCGATTGCAGGCCCTTGTCCTGCTGGTCGCTGTTCACGTCCGTAATTTCCGGCAGCGTGCGCAACTGCCGCTCGACCTTGGGCGCCCAGGTGTTCAGTTCGGCGAGGTCCACGCTTTGAAGCGTGTACTGATATTGCGCGCTGCTGGCGCGTCCGCCGATCCGCAGATCCTGAATCGCTTGCAGCACCGTCGGAGCGCCCGTCACTTTTGCCAGCCTGGGGCGCAGGCGGGCGATCACTTGATCCACGCTCATCTGCCGCTCTTCGAGCGGCTTCAGCGAGATGAACATACGGCCGGCATTGGTGTTCCCGCTGACACCGCCGCCGCTGAATCCCGTGACGGTGTCCACGGCCGGATCGCTCTTGATGATGTCCACGACATCGATAAGTTTCTGCCGCATGGCCTGAAAGGAAATGTCCTGCGCGGCCTGAATATTCCCGAACATGCGCCCCGTGTCCTGCTGGGGAAAGAACCCCTTGGGCACGATCGTGTACAGATAGATGCTGAAGGCCATCGTGGCCAGCGTCAGCACGAGCATGCCGCGCGGATGGCGGAGAACCCAGCCGAGACTTCCGGCATAGCCGCCGCGCAAACCTTCAAAGAATTGCTCGCTCATCCGGTACCATCGCCCGTGGACCCTGCCGGCTTCCGGTTTCAGCACGCGGGCGCACATCATCGGCGTGGTGGTCAGCGAGACGACCAGTGAGACGAGAATCGCCACGGAGAGCGTGACGGCGAATTCCCGGAAGAGCCGCCCCATCATGCCGCCCATGAAGAGAATCGGAAGGAAGACGGCCACGAGCGAGACGGTCATCGAGAGCACGGTAAAGGTGATCTCGCGGGCGCCGCGCAGCGCTGCCTGCATCGGCGCCATGCCCTGCTCCCGATACCGGCTGATGTTCTCCAGAACGACGATGGCATCGTCCACGACGAACCCGGTGGCGATCGTGAGAGCCATGAGCGACAGATTATCCAGGCTATAGTCGAAGAGATACATCACGCCGAACGTACTGATCAGCGAGACCGGCACCGCCACACAGGGAATGAGCGTGGCCCGGATGTCCCGCAGAAACAGAAATACCACCAGGATCACGAGACAGACGGAGATCGCGAGCGTCCGCTCGACGTCGTGCAACGACGCGCGAATGACCGGGGTGCGGTCCACCACGACCTTCAGTGTCATGCTCCCCGGAATAGACGCTTCCAGTTGGGGAAGGATAGCACGCACACGGTCGACGGTCTCGATGATGTTGGCCCCCGGCTGCCGGTTGATGATGATGAGCACCGCCGGAACACCGTTCGCCACACCGCTCGTCCGCAGATCCTCGACCGACTGCTCGACCGTCGCGATGTCCGAGAGCCGCACGGCCCGCCCCTCCCGGTAGCTCACGATCAAGGGCAGATAATCCTCCACCGTATGGAGTTGATCGTTGGTCCGCACCTCCCAGGTCCGTTTCCCGTCGGAGAGCTGCCCCTTGGGACGATTGACGTTGGTGCTGCTCAGCATCCGGCGGACGTCGCCGAGTCCGATCCCGTAGCTGTTCAACGCGGTGGGATTCAGATCGACGCGAATCGCCGGAAGCGAGCCGCCACCGACCGTGACCTGCCCCACCCCATCAATTTGCGAGAGTTTCTGCTGAAGAATGCTGGACGCGACGTCGTACATGCGGCCCCGGCTGACAAGATCGGACGTCAGCGACAGGATGAGAACGGGCGCGTCGGCCGGATTGATCTTCCGGTAGGTGGGGCTGTTCGGAAGGGTCGTCGGCAGTTCGCTCCGTGCCGCCATGATGGCGGCTTGCACATCGCGCGCGGCGCCGTCGATATTGCGGCTCAGATCGAATTGCAGCGTGATATTCGCAGACCCCAGCATGCTCGTGGAAGTCATCTCCGTCACGCCGGCGATGCGGGTGAACTGATGTTCCAGCGGAGCCGCCACCGAGGTGGCCATGGTTTCCGGACTGCCGCCCGGCAGCGTAGCCGAGACATTGATGGTCGGAAACTCCACTTGCGGCAGCGCGGCGACGGGAAGGAACCGGAAGGCGACGAGACCGATGAGCGTGACTCCGATGGTCAACAACGTGGTGGCGACCGGACGTTGAATGAACGGCGCCGAGATGTTCATAGCATTCCCGGGGTGAGCGCCTCGGCAGTCGATGGTTCCGGCCGCCCGCCCCGGACGCGCCGCGCCAACCGGTCGAACGCCAGATAGACCACCGGCGTCGTGTACAACGTCAGCACCTGGCTCACGATCAGCCCGCCGATGATGGCGATCCCGAGCGGATGCCGGAGTTCCGATCCCACCCCTGATCCGATCGCCAGCGGGAGCGCGCCGAGCAGCGCCGCCATCGTCGTCATCATGATCGGCCGGAAGCGCAACAGGCAGGCTTCGTAGATCGCCTCCTCCGGGGTCTTCCCCTCCTTGCGCTCCGCATCCAGCGCAAAGTCGATCATCATGATGGCGTTCTTCTTGACGATGCCGATGAGCAGAATGATTCCGATCAGCGCGATGACACTGAATTCAATTCTAAATAGCATCAAGGCCAGCAATGCGCCGACCCCGGCCGACGGAAGCGTGGAGAGAATCGTGAGCGGGTGGATATAGCTCTCGTACAGAATCCCGAGCACGATGTAGACCGTAACCAGCGCGGCGAGGATCAGCCAGACTTCATTGGCCAGCGACGCTTGAAACGCCTGCGCCGTGCCCTGAAAACTCCCGCGAATACTGACCGGGAGATCGATCTCCTGCGAAGCTTTCTCGATCGCGGAAACCGCATCGCCGAGCGATTTCCCCGGCGCAAGATTGAAGGACACCGTCACCACGGGAAACTGTCCCTGCCGGCTGATGGCCAAGGGGGTCGTCGTTTCGGAGAACTGGGTGAACACATTGAGCGGCACCTGCCCGCCGGCGATCGACCGGATATCGAGAAACTGCAGCGCCTGCGGCCCGGTCTGAAATTCCGGCATCACTTCGAGCACGACGCGATACTGGTTCAGCTGGGTGAACATCGTGGACACCTGCCGCTGCCCGAACGCATCGTAGAGCGTATCGACGATGAGCTGCGGGGTGATCCCCAGACGCGAAGCCGTGCTCCGGTCGATCACCAGCATCGAGGCTAGCCCGCGATCCAGCTGATCGCTGCTGACCTCGCGCAATTCCGGCAGGGCCTGAAGCGCCGTCACGAATGAAGGCGCCCAGCGGCTGAGTTCTTCGGGGTCCGCATCTTCCAGCGTATATTGATACTGGGTCCGGCTGACGCGATCTTCCACTGTCAGATCCTGCATCGGTTGCAGGAACAGCGACATCCCCTCCACGTTGGCCACCTGCGCCTGTAACCGGTGGATCACGTCCTGGACGCTCAGTCCCCGCTCGGCGACCGGCTTCAGATTGATCTGGATGCGCCCGCTGTTCAGCGTGGTGTTGGTCCCGTCCACGCCGATGAACGACGACAGGCTGGCGACGGCGGGATCGGCCAGAATGGTGGCAGCCAGCGCCTGTTGCCGCTCCACCATCCCGCTGAACGAGATCGACTGCTCCGCCTCGGTTATGCCGAGGATCGCCCCGGTGTCCTGCACCGGAAAGAAGCCTTTGGGAATGATGATATACAGCAGGACCGTCAGGACCAGCGTACCGATCGCGACCAGCAGCGTGGCCGATTGATGCTGCAACACCCGGCGCAGCGTTCTGCCATAGGCGGCAATCGTCCGCTCGAACAGTTGTTGAGAAGCGCGATAAAACCAGCCTTGTTCCGACCCGGATCGATGGCGGAGCAGTCTGGCGCACATCATCGGCGTCAGCGTCAGCGAGACGACAGCCGAAACGAGAATCGTGGCACTGAGCGTGACGGCAAACTCGCGGAACAGCCGGCCCACCACATCGCCCATGAAGAGGAGCGGAATCAGCACGGCGATGAGCGAGATGGTCAAGGAGAGAATCGTGAAGGCGATTTGCTTCGACCCCTTGAGCGCCGCTTCCAGCGGCGACTCGCCTTCTTCGATATACCGCGAGATGTTTTCGATCATGACGATGGCGTCGTCCACGACAAAGCCCGTGGAGATCGTCAACGCCATCAGGGTCAGATTGTTCAGGCTGAATCCCGCGAGGTACATGACCCCGAAGGTCCCCACCAGCGACAGCGGGACCGCCGCCGCGGGAATAACCGTGGCAGACAGGGTCCGTAGAAACAGAAAGATGACCAGAATGACGAGCGCCACGGCCAGCATCAATTCGAACTGCACGTCACGCACCGACGCCCGGATCGACGTAGTGCGGTCGGTGAGCACGGTGACTTGCACGGCAGCCGGCAAAGCGCTTTGGAGTTGAGGCAGGAGCGCCTTGATCCGGTCGGCCACGTCGATCACGTTGGCGCCCGGCNNCGTTCATCCAGGCCGCCTGCTTCACATTTTCCACATCGTCGAGGACATCGGCCACCTCGGATAGGTGGACAGGCGCACCGTTCCGATAGGCCACGATCAGGGGCCGGTAGTCCCGGCTCGACAGCAATTGATCCGTGGCATTGATGATCGAGGCCCGGCGGGGGCCGTCGAACGCGCCTTTGGCCTGATTCACATTGGCGGCTGCCACGGCGACACGCAGATCCTCCAGCGTCAAACCATAAGCGGACAGCGCGCGCGGGTTCGCCTGGATTCGCACCGCCGGGCGCTGTCCTCCGCTGAGACTGACCAGCCCGACACCGGCCAGCTGGGAAATTTTTTGAGCAAAGCGGGTCTCGGCCAGATCCTCGACCTGTGACAGCGGCAGGGTGCCGGAGGTCAACGCGAGCGTCAGGATCGGAGCGTCCGCCGGATTGACCTTGTTATAGACCGGGGGATTGGGCAAATCCCGTGGAATGAACGTCGCGGCGGCATTGATCGCGGCCTGTACCTGCTGCTCGGCGATATCGAGGTTCAAATCCAGACTGAATTGCAGCGTCACGACCGAACTGCCGCCGGAACTCGTCGAGGTCATCTGGTTCAGCCCGGGCATCTGGCCGAACTGTCGCTCCAACGGCGCGGTCACGGAGGAGGCCATGACGTCCGGACTGGCACCGGGATAAAACGTCACCACCTGAATGGTCGGGTAATCAACCTGGGGCAGCGCAGACACCGGCAACAGGCGATAGGCCAGAGCGCCCGCGAGGACGATGGCCACCATCGAGAGGGCCGTCGCCACCGGCCGCATGATGAACAGGCGGGAGGGGTTCACGACGAAGCCCCTCGCTTCGGCCGTTCAGTTCCGGCGGGGGGAACGGGAGCGTCCGTCGGTTTTGCCGGAGCGCCTTTTTGATTCCGGACTTCGACCTTGCTGCCCTCGCGCAGCTTCTCGGTCCCATCCACCACGACGACGTCATCGGGAGCCAGGCCGGTGTCGATGGACAGATCGTCGCCTTGGGCCGCCCCCACCCCCACCGCCCGGACCGCGACCGTCTGGTCTTCCTTCACCACATAGACGAAGGTGCCCTTCGCACCCCGTTGCACGGCCGCAGCCGGCACGATCGTGACGCCGCGCTTCACCTCCAGCAACAAACGCGCATTCACAAACTGATTGGGAAACAGTTGTCCGTCTTCGTTGGGAAACACCGCCTTGAGCCGGACCGTGCCGGTATTCGAATCGATCTGATTATCGACGGTGAGCAACGTGCCGGTCGCCAGTTTTTTCTTCTGCTCCCGGTCGAACGCTTCCACCGGGAGTTGTTCGCCGGATTGCAGCCGCGCCATGACCACCGGCAGATTGTCTTCCGGAATCGTAAAGACGACCGTAATCGGCATGAGCTGCGTGATGACCAGAAGGCCGTTCGCGTCGTTCGCCCGCACCATGTTCCCCGCATCGACCAGCCGCAACCCGATCCGTCCGTCGATCGGCGACGTGATGCGGCTGTACACCAGCTGTAACTTGGCATTGTCGATCTGACCCTGATCGGCCTTCACGATCCCTTCCAGTTGACGCACCAGCGCATGCTGCGTATCCAGCTGCTGCTTGGGAATGAATCCCTGCTTGAACAGATTTTTGTACCGTTCCAGATCCAGCTGCGCGTTTGTGAATTGCGCCTGATCGCGCGCCATCTGCCCTTGAGCCTGAGTCAATTGCACGTCGAAGGGGCGCGGATCGATCTCCGCCAGCAGATCGCCCCGGTGGACGAGCTGCCCTTCCTGAAACAAGACTTTCATGAGCTGCCCGTCGACCCGGCTCTTGACGTTGACGGTATTGAGAGGCACCACCGATCCGAGACCGTTGAGATAAATCCCGACGTCGCCGGTTTTCGCGGTCGCGACGGCCACGGGGAACGTACGAGCCCCGCCGCCCGGCGCCTGTCCGGCCCGCGACGGCTCCTCGCCCGACTTCGCGAGCAGCGCGTACCCGGCGAAAGCCAGCAGACAGGCGGCCACGAGGCCGATCACCCAACGTTTGACGATGGTGGCGAAACGAATAGATTCCGACATGGTGTCCTTCTCGTCTATGCCCGATCACTCAGAGCTTGTCCGGCTACCGGGAGCCGGTCATTCCCCGCTGCTTCGCGGGAGAGAGTCCCATGACTGCTGCCATCGCTGTTGCAGCCAAGGATACCGAAGGTACATTGTATCAATGTCGAGCGGTCCCGACGCAGAGTTCTCGCAGGGAACAGTATAATCAACCAGAGCCTCTATTAACATCGTTTAACCAGAACCGGCGCGGGAAACCGATCACGCCGTCTTTTGAAACTCCCTCCCTAAAACCAGAAGCGGCATGGCCATCCGGCTACAGAGAGTCGCAGAATCTTTGCTCAGGCTGTGATAAGTTATCGCGCAATGGTGGCGTTCGGCTTTCCTTTCAATCGCAGTTCTCGAATGACTCTCCTGCGCAGCCTCGTCGTCTGTTCACTGCTCGTGCTCGCCACCGTGACCGGCTGCCAGGCCCTCATCAAAAAATCACCGGTGCCGGGAGTCACCTCCAAGAGCCGGCTCTATACATCGGTTGTTGACCGGCTGGCCCCGATAGTTCAGCCCGACATCGAAAAGCACCAGGGTAAGCAGCAGACGCAGGTCCTCTCCACGCATGCGGTCGGTCAGGACGTGCCGGCCCGCTACAAGCGGCGCATCGCCCTCCAAAGCCTTACGGATCCCTGGACCGGATTTTCCTCACTGGAACATCAGGGGCTTCTGATGGCAGAACTGGCCGCAGGAGGCGTGGACAATGTGCCGGCGCTCCTGGATGTGATGGAAGCCGCCGTCGACCGCACGTCCGAATACTTCAAGCCGCTTCCCTTCCCGGGCACAACCGCTCAGAAGGATATTGTTGCGTTCCTGACCGACACGTTAGAGGATGCGGCCATCCAGCGGGAGAAGGCGCTGGCCAATCTCTCCGACGATGAACGGCGGTTTCTCTTTAAGCATGCCAGAACGGTGGCCGATCAGTTTACTCCCCGCTCAAACGAACCGCCGCAAGAACGCGCGACACACCGCAAGCTCGATGCAGAATTCGCCCGGCTCATGGACGAACAACTCGACTATGCTGCGCTGATCGCGACGGCGCAGACCGTGGCACGGCTGAGCAACGAGCGCTTTCTTCAGAATCTGGCACAGACTTTTCAGCAACGCCCTCCGATCCAGCAGCCCCCGCCCGGCATCACCGGCGACGTGCTTTTTGTGCAGCAGACGCGCGGCGGTCTGATCGTGATCGGCGGTCCCGGCGTGAACACCTACGATCTGGATCGCCGGATGTTGCTCGTCATCGACCTCGGCGGGGATGATACCTACCACGGGAACATCGCCTCCTCGTCCGACATCGACCATGGCATCGGCGTGGTGATCGATCTTTCCGGCAACGATACCTACACGAGCGACCCGCTCGGACTGGCCACCGGCCGGCTCGGCGTCGGACTGCTGGTCGATCTGGCCGGCGACGACGTCTATCAGCTCGATCAGGGCTCCGGCGGCACCGGCTTCGCCGGCATCGGCATGCTCTTCGACCGCAAGGGCAACGACGTCTATATGGGAAACCGGTTCACGCAAGGCGCGGCTTTTGGTGGACTCGGCCTTCTGGTCGATCTGGCCGGAAACGACCGGTACACCAGCCACGCCTTCGCCATCGGATTCGGCGGGCCCTTAGGGACGGCTGCGGTCATCGATCATGCCGGCAACGACGTCTATCAATGCGGCGACAAATATCCCAGTCCGTTCAATCAGCAGGACGCGCCCACGGCCAAACCGGGTGACCCGACCTTTCAGTATCTCTGCTTCGGCATGGGAAGCGGCGCCGGGCTGGATGGAGGCAGTGCCAAAGCAGATGCCCAGCTCCCGAACCTGGCCGGCGGTCTGGGTTACCTCATCGACCTCGAAGGCCAGGATCAATACCGCAGCGGCAACATGGCCCAGGGGTCCGGCTATTACTTTGGCGTCGGGGTAACACTCGATCTCGACGGAGACGACATCCGCACCGGGGGACGGACCAGCCTCGGAGCCGCCGGTCACTATGGCACCGGCCTGTTCGTGGATGCCCAGGGCACCGATCGCTACACGCCCTCCGGGCCCAAGCAGACGTTGAGCGCCGCGAGCGAACGCAGCGTGAGCCTATCCATTGACGCCGGAACCAGGCCGGATACCTATGATCTCACCCGCAGCACCGGCCTGGGAGAGGCCGACGGTGAATCCTGGGCGCTCTTTATCGATGAAGGAGGAGCCGATCGCTACCAGGGCCTGGCCGGTTTGGGCCAGGGCACCAAGGATAGCCTCGGACTCTTCTTCGATCTCGCCGGCATAGACACCTATGACGGCCCACCGGGGACGTCCCCGACCGCCACATCAGGCCGCGGCAATGAGCGAACCCTTCGCGCCGCCGGCAGTCTGTTTCAAGATCGCTGAGAGACCGTTACCCGCCATCGTCTATCTTTTCGAATGGTTAAGCGAACATCTTCAAGCCTGCCCTTGACTTGTCCGATCCCCGATCTATCTCTGTTCTCACACGCTCACCCAACGTGTCTCTGCTCAGGATGAGAGAGAGAGAAAGGACTCAACATGGACAGCGAGACCAAAGTGCTGACCCTACCCATATTACCCATCAAGCGGACCGTCTTATTCCCCGGCGTCATGATGCCCCTCACCGTCGGTCGGGAACGATCGATGGCGGCGGTGCAAGCGGCGATGAAGACAGAAGAGAAAATGATCCTGGTCGTAGCCCAGCGCGACCCGCAGACCGAAGAGCCGGATCTGAACGACCTCTATACGATCGGCACCAAAGCGATCATCAAGCAGATCGGCCAGTCCTCTGAAGGCGCCATTCACGCATTCGTCCAGGGCGTGGACCGTGTTGCCCTGATCGAAGAAACCCAGTCGACCCCCTATGCAGTCGCGCGGGTCCGGTCACTGGACCGCCCGTCAGAGACCGGTACGGAAGTGCAGGCCATGCATCGGGCGATTCAGGAACTGGTCACGGAACTCCCGCGGGTGATCCAGGCTCCCGGCCTGCAAGAGGCCAGCGAGGCCTTGAGCCATGAAGATGATCCGGTGGCTCTGGCCTATCGCGTGGCCTCCCTGGTCAACCTCAGCGTGGTGGAAGAGCAGAAGCTGCTCGAAAGCACCGCGACGCTGGATCTGTTGCGCGCCCTCTACGTGGCCTTGTCCAAGGAGATCCAGATTCTCCAGCTCCGCGACAAGATCACCAGCGATGCGCAGGCGAAGATCGGCAAGAGCCAGCGCGAATACATGTTGCGGGAGCAGTTAAAAACGATTCAGCAGGAACTGGGCGAAGACAACGACGACGACAACGAGATCGCCCGCCTCAAGAAGCAAGTGACGGAGGCGGACCTGCCCGACCATGTGCGGAAGGAAGCGGAACGGGAGCTCAAGCGCCTGGCCAAAGTGCCGCCATCGTCGGCAGACCATCAGGTGCTCCGCACCTATCTGGAACTGGTGCTCGAATTGCCCTGGAAGAAAGCCTCGGCAGATGCCATTGACCTGGCGACCGTCCGGCAGGTGCTCGAAGAAGATCATTACGGCATCAAAGAAGTGAAAGAACGGATCGTGGAGCATCTCGCCGTCTTGAAACTGAATCCGTCGGCCAAGGCGCCGATCCTCTGCTTAGTCGGCCCTCCGGGTGTCGGCAAGACGAGCCTGGGGCAATCGATCGCCAGGGCCATGGGCCGGACGTTCGAGCGGCTCAGCCTGGGCGGCGTGCACGATGAAGCAGAACTGCGTGGCCATCGCCGCACCTATGTCGGGGCGTTGCCGGGCCACATCATCCAGGCCGTACGGCGGGCCGGGGTGAACAATCCCGTGCTCATGCTCGATGAAGTCGACAAGATGGGGCGTGACTTCCGTGGAGATCCCGCGGCAGCCCTGTTGGAGATTCTCGATCCGGCGCAGAACCACACATTCCGCGACCATTATCTGGATCTCCCCTTCGATTTGTCGAAGGCCTTTTTCATCACGACGGCGAATACGCTAGATACCATTAGCCAGCCCTTGTTGGACCGGATGGAGATCATCCGCCTGCAAGGCTACAGCGAACATGAAAAGGCGGAGATCGCCCGGCGCTATCTCTGGCCGCGACGGTTGAAGGAAGCGGGTTTGAATGCCGAACAGGCGTTGCTGTCAGACGAGGTGTTGAATCTCGTCACGAGCCGGTACACCAGAGAAGCCGGTGTGCGCCAGCTGGAGCAAATGCTCGGCCGGTTGACGAGAAAAGTGGCCTTAGCCTTCGCGGAACTCCCGGAGGGCCAGGAGCGCCAGCCGGTGACCATTCGCCCGGACATGCTGGATGAATGGCTCGGCTCAGAACGATTCATGCCGGAAGAAGGGCGCAAAACGCTGCCTCCCGGTGTGGCGACTGGATTAGCCTGGACACCGGCGGGAGGCGATGTCCTGTACATCGAAACGACGCTGCTTCCGGGGAGTCATGAACTGACCCTGACGGGACAATTAGGCGATGTGATGCAGGAATCGGCTCGCGCGGCCCGGAGCTATCTCTGGTCGCATGCCGAAAGCATGGGGCTCGATATTTCCAAGTTCAAACGGAACGGGGTCCATATCCATGTGCCCTCAGGCGCGATCCCGAAAGACGGTCCGTCAGCCGGTATCACGATGGCCACGGCACTCGCTTCGTCCTACGTGGGCAAAGCCGTCCGGAGCGATACGGCCATGACGGGAGAAATCAGCTTGAGCGGATTGGTGCTGCCGGTCGGCGGCATCAAGGAGAAAGTCCTGGCGGCCCACCGTGCCGGCATCAAGCGGATTATTCTGCCGAAGGCCAACGAGCGGGATCTGAAAGAAGTGCCACAGGAAGTGCGCGACCAGCTCACGTTCATTCCGGTGGAACGGATCGAAGAAGTCCTGCCGGCAGCCTTCAATCAGGACATCCCCACAGCCCCACAGGCTGAACGGGATGAACCGCTCGCCACCTCGACCGCGTCGTAACTTCAAGAGGCCCCGGGGAGACTCGGGGCCGACTCTCATTTTCTCTATAAGACCGGAATTCTCAGGCTGCAGCCCGGTCGGCGGTGTGCCCGTCGGCACTCCCCTGCTCCGGTTGCTTCTCAGAACCCTTCACAATGCGGTGGAGAGAGGGATCGGTAGGAATTGTCACCCAGACGGTCGTGCCACGCCCCGGCTTGCTGCTGAGACCGACCTGGCCGTTCATCATCTCGACAAGCTGCTTCACAATCGCCAGCCCTAAGCCCGTCCCGCCGTATTTTCTCGTCGTCGAACCGTCGGCCTGGGAGAACGCACTGAAGATGGTCTCGTGCTTGTCGACTGGAATGCCGATGCCTGTATCCGCCACCGTAATCCGGATGGTCTCCCGATGCTGTTCTAGAGAACGGACCGACAGCTGAACACTGCCTTCTTCCGTGAATTTGATGGCGTTGCTCACTAGGTTAGCCACGATCTGCCGGACTCGATGCGGATCTCCCGTAATCATTTCCGGAATACCGGTGGACAGATCCATCGCCAGTGACACCCCCTTCTCCACCGCTCGTGCACGATACAGATCCACGGTCTCCTGGAGAACCGCGCGAAGCGAGAAGGAAATGCACTCCAATTCCAGCCGGCCCGCTTCGATCTTGGACAAATCCAGAATGTCGTTGATGATATGCAGCAGATTCGTCCCGGACGAAAACACCGTTTCGACGTAATGTCGTTGTTTGGCGTTGAGCGGCGTGCTCCGCAGCAATTCCGTCATCCCGAGTACCCCGTTCATCGGCGTCCGGATCTCATGGCTCATATTCGCCAGGAATTGCGATTTGGCAATGTTCGCCGCCTCCGCCGCTTCCTTCGCACGTCTCGTACAAGCCTCGCTTTCTAACAGCTGCAGCTGAGCGATTTCATTGATGCGCCAGAAATACACCAGCGCCGCACACTCGGCCAGAATAAACCCGCCATGAATCAGCGCCCATGTCCAGGGATGCTCCTGCGCCGCCGGGTGGTTATAAACCATGTACGGCATCAGCATACCCATCACCCCGTGATCCATCACGACATAGGTGAGGCCGATCGCAAAGGGCAGCCAGTCCTGATACAGCACGATCACGGCCATCATCACAAAGAAATGGAAGTGAAACTCGATATAGCCGCCGGACATGTGGACGAGCAGCGACGAAGAGAGCACCAAACACAACGTCGCTAACCCTGCTTGCGCCCGCCGGGGCATGTTCGTCAGATGGATAGAGAACGTCAGGATCAGCAGCAGGACGCCACCACCCGCCACCAACGGCGGACTCGCCCCCATCAACAGACCGAACACCGGCACCGTGATGACATGGAACCAGAGAATGAAGAGAATGCCACGATGGCGAGAGTCCCAGGCAGATTGGTCCAGTGAGCCGCCATGCGGGAGCCACGACCAGAGCGTTGTGAAGAATGAATGCTGAGAAATCATGGCTCTATGAGAAATATCGACACCACGGCACAAGGCTATAGCATCACCTCACCCTGTATCGGCAAGCAGGCGCATATCTTGAGAGGAGCAGGAAAGGCTTCGGCATCACACAGTGGCAGCAGAGCTATGCCGCAAGAACCTTGGGTCAGTCAGCCTGGAGGAACATACAAACGCGGTAGTCGCTGCAAACTGAAGGTCGAATAGACCGGAAGGGATAAGGGATCGTATTCCGTTGAAGGTGCGGGCGGCGAGCCTGTGCGCCCGCTCAGAGAAGGTCACGCGTCGTTCAGTCAGGCCTGGGCCGTTGATAGCGGAGCGAGTAGTGTCCGCATTTCGTGCAGACCACTTGGAACGGCGGAAGAGCCGGATCGTAGAGCTTGTGGATGTAACCAGGCGGCACAGTCGAGTCAGGGTAGCCCTGGTTGCGCTGAGAGTCGAGCTCCCTCCCGCACTGGCCATTCGCACAATTCACAGTGAGTGACACGATAGGAGCATTTGTAGACATGACTGCACCATAGCAGGGTCATCGAGCTAAATGTAAGGGGTGCCGGTTTCAAAGGATGTCAGAAGGCCAGGGAGCGCGACGAGCTCACCGTCATTCCGGCGGAGCGGATTGAAGAAGTACCGCCGGCGGCCTTCAATCAGGACAGCCCCATAGTCCCACCGGCTGAACGGGATGAACTGTTTGCAACTACGACCACCTCGTAACCCCCAAGAGGCCCCGCTTAACACCGGGTCCTACCCTGTTAACTCAAGAACTCCCCCTCAACTTCCCTCGGTCTTCTCCGCTCAATTCATACGATGGTTTCTGACGCCATTTTCTTCTTCATGCCAATGCGTCCGCACTCGGCACTCTGGTGGAGCGCACCACGCGGTTTACGCTGCTGGTGCCGCTGAAAGCGAAGGATGCGGCCACGGAAAATGTTGGACTGGCACAGTCCCGCACACGCGTTTCACCACCTGTTGCGCTAGGATCTTGAATGCACACTGACACCATTCCCCCTGACACCAATTCAAACAGCGACGCACTTCATAAGCTCACATTTATAGCCGCACTAAACCAAGGGAATCATCCCTTTCAATAGAGATCAACCGGCTGATTATCGTATGATATTTAGCAATATAGGCTTTGACAAACAGAGGTCATATGAATGTTGATGACATCATAAGCTACCACCAACTGATCAGCGCAGAACGAGTCATGATTCAGAAAGGAATGAATTTTGGCATTGGGAAGGAGTATTCAGTGCTCCTAATGTCTCAACGCGCGAATGCTCCATACGAAGACGTGGTAGACAAGGCGACAGGGATTCTTATGTATGAAGGCCATGACCAGCCACGGACTAAAGACTGCCCAAACCCTAAGGAAGTCGATCAGCCATTAACAACGCCAAAGGGATCGTGGACGGAGAATGGGAAATTCTTCCGAGCAGCTATGGATTTTCGAACCGGCTTAAGGGAAAGAGCCGAGCTGGTTAAAGTGTACGAGAAAATTGCCATTGGGGTATGGTGCTATAAAGGTTTTTTCGAGCTTTTCGACGCCCATTTTTCCTTGTTAGATGGAAAAAGAAAGATATTCAAGTTCTTTCTGAAGCCCGTAGAAAAGAAATCTTTCGGCCGCATAACTGAGTTGCCCCATACCAGGATAATTCCAACCGAAGTAAAAGTTCATGTCTGGAAGAGGGATCATGGGAAATGTGTCGAGTGCGGCTCGCAGAAAAACCTTCATTATGATCATGATATCCCTTATTCAAAAGGGGGAAGCAGTCTTTCGGCAAAGAACGTCAGGATATTGTGTGCCAAATGCAACATAGGAAAGTCCGACAAGATAATGAGCGTGCTTCCTTGGCTAATTGCGATTTCAAGTTCTATTTCTGGAATTAACCGCCATCCATAAGTCTGCGACTGAGACTCACGATAAACACATCTAGCAAGAATGAACTTTGAAGGCACTCGAAACATCTTACATGCTAGTATCTCATGCAAATGGACAATGCGTAGCGACCGCTCTCAGAACACAAGGACAGAAGCATTAAATCCTATCAGAAACCGAAAGGGCCAAGTTCCTCATATCGTAGCTGTTACCCTCGAACCGATGCCCACTCGGCTCGCATCGATTGCCATGGGAACTGGTGACGTCGATTGCACCTATCATAGTGCTTTCTATGAATTAAAAGAGGCCGTAGATGAGAGTGGCAACTCTGATCAAGCGGAAATGTTGGACACCCTGATTTCCGGTCGTCGTCTGCGTGACATTTCAGACCTTCCATTCGACCTAGCCATCTAGTCAAGCAGGCAACCACCTGCCCGCAAAAAAGATCATTACGCTTTTAAAGCTCAATCCCCTCACCCAAGAGGGAAGCGGCGACATTCTGAGTTTTGGAAAATGCGGCAGATCCTGAAACCTCATTACACCAGGAATTCAGCCCATGACTGACAAATATAATCTCCAACGCTTTCTTTATGCGCAAGAGGGTGTTTATGAGACAGTCCTTAATGAACTCCGAGCCGGAAGAAAGGCCAGTCACTGGATCTGGTTTATCTTTCCTCAAATAAAGGGTCTCGGTCACAGTGGAATGGCGCAGAAATTCGCTATTACCTCACTCGGCGAAGCCAAGGCCTATCTTCAACACCCTGTCTTAGGTCCCAGACTCCGAGAATGTATGCAGTTCGTCCTGAATGTGGATGGGCACAGCGCTGAACAGATCTTCTCCTCCCCCGACAATCTTAAATTCCGGTCATGTCTCACCTTGTTCATGACCGCCACCACCGATAACACAATCTTCAAAGATGCCCTGCTCAAATACTTCGCCGGCAAGCCCGACACCTTGACGCTCCATCTACTGGCGCATCGATAACTTTCGTCCTTCCCTCCCAAGTACGGCGGAGACGATACTCCACCTGCGACTTGCACGAAGACTCTTGCTCTCTCCCCCTTTCTCTCACTAAGGGGCTGGGCTCAGCGCGAACGTCACCGGAGGAGCCGTGCCCCATCAAGGGTCCGCTAAGAAGAAAAGCGGAAACTGACCGAGTCCGCGAGGGAATTTCCGAAGGCTTCCGCTTAGCGGAGCCCGAATGGGTCGCTCCGGGAGGTGCGAGAGCAGTTGAGCCCCAGCCCCGCCATCCACTCTCCTTGCCCTTCCCTCTTACCTTATGTAAGGATTGATTCAGTCATTCGACCAAGCATCACATTCCCTCTCTGACACAATAAAGGAGAAGCCCTATGCCTCCCAAGATTGAGATCCCCGCCATCGTCAAAGTGACGAAGGCCGACGACGAGTGGAAGAAGCAACTGTCGGCTGCGACCTATCAGGTATTGCGCCACGAAGACACGGAGCGGGCGTTTACGAGTCCGCTGCATGAGAATCACGCCTCCGGCATCTATTACTGTGCGGGCTGCGATCTCCCCGCCTATTCGTCGGAACATAAATTCGACAGCGGCACCGGCTGGCCCAGCTTCTGGCAGCCGATCGATCCGAAGGTGGTGGAGACGCGCACCGATTCAAAATTCTTCATGACCCGCACCGAAGTGCACTGCGCCCGCTGCGGCGGCCACCAGGGACATATCTTCGATGACGGCCCGAAGCCGACCGGACTCCGCTACTGCATCAACGGCGTCTCGCTGAAATTTGTCGCAGGTTAATCGTCAAGCCGGTCGCACCTTGATGACGTGAACCTCCCTAGGTGTTCAACTCAGTACATGCCCGCTCCCCCCAATGGAGCGGGTAGCACCTGACCCTCGATCCATGTACAATCATTTCTCCATCTTCCGGAGTCTGTGTCTGTATGTCACGCTGGGTCTCGTTCAGCAGTCTGTGCCTCTCTAGTCTGACCCTCATCTCCTGCGGGAACGGCCTCTCGCCGTTTGCCTCGGACACCGATCCCTGTTCCTTGATCACGTCGGCAGAGGCCGAACGCGCTCTGGGCGAACCGGCCCGGGAAGGTCAGCGCACCGATACGACCACCTGTGTCTTCAAATCAACCCGCGACAGCGCCAATGCCGTGACTGTGCAGGTAGACGAAACCCCCGGCAAGGACCGGCGCGCCGGATTCAACAAGGACCGGCTCAGACGCGATAGCGTGCTTGTGGCGGGCCTGGGAGACGGGGCCATTCGGATTGACTCCCCGCCCTCGTTGTCGAGGCTGACCTTCATGCGCGGCGAGAATGTCGTCACGGTCATGGTCTCGTCCATTCAGGCCAGCAACCTCTCAGACTCCGTGATGGCCATCGGCAAGAGCGCGGCGGAACGATATGGGGCTGCCGTCGTGGCCTCCCGGATTTCACCTCCGCCTCCCGCGGCCTCCACGGATGCGGCCACAGCCGATCGCCAGACCGGATCTCCGTCGCTCTTGCGTACCTCGCCGGTGACGGTCACACAGACAAGAACTGTGGGCGCGACAGACTCGACCGGCCCCACCAAAGCCTCGACGATCGACACCGGCACACTGGCGGGTACCTGGCAGGCGCACGCTCTACAAGGCACGACGAAGCATAACTACCTGTTGGTGATCGGACAGAATCAATCCTGGACGCTCTCCTCCCTGACGCAGTTCGACGGGGTGCTGGATGCCGAGTCCGGCCATTGGTCGCTCGACCGTGCGAATACCTTCAAGGGGCAATCGTGGAAAGGCACCTACGTGACGGAACAACCCGATTCGTTTGTGACCACCGGCAGTCTCCACAGCACCTGGACAAGGCTGGACGGCGATCAGCCCCCCAGCAAAATCCCTCCGGAACTCTGGAGCCTGCGGAACAACACCACGAGCGTGCCCGTGTTTCAACTCAAGAGCGTGGATCGCGCCCTGGTGGGAGTCTGGGAAAGCACGGGCACCTATGCCGGAGGGCCGGCCACCTTTGTCTGGACCATTAAACAGTCTGCGGCCACGGACCTGTTCATCATGGATCAAACCCGCGGCACCGTGGTGACGAAGGGCGGCATCGTGCAACTGCAGCCCACACAGAAACGACAGCGGACTTTGGGCATCGTCGCCACGCAGGAGGGCGGCTTCACGACCAGCGACGGAAAAACCAGCCTGCGCTGGACCCGTCTCATGCCACAACCGGAAACCCCACAACCACTCTAGTCATACCTGGCACGCAAAATCCCCGTGCCGTTGCAGGGAGCCACTGTCATGTCCAGCACACATGAGACTATCGGATTCGTCGGCGTCGGACGCATGGGCGCGAACATGGCGCGCCGCCTGAAAGATTTCGGTTTTCCGCTCTCGACCGTCTATGACCGGCAGACCTCCGTCGCCGTTGCATTGGCGAAAGAACTCGGCTGTCAGGCCGCTGCGGATCCGGCGGCAGTGGCCCAGGCCTCACAGACGGTCATCACCGTCGTCACCGACGATGCAGCGATGGATCAGATCTTTGCCGTCGATAACCCCGCCAGCCTCCTCACCCACGCGAAGGGCCGCCTCTTCATCAATTGCGCCACCGTCTCTCCGTCGATCCATCGCGAGGTGGAACAGCGGGTCACCGCGCTCGGCGGTGCATCACTCGAAGCCTGTATGGCGAGCAGCATTCCCCAAGCTCGGCAAGGCACGCTCTATCTGATGTGCGGAGGGCGGCGCATGGCCTTCGAGCGGGCCAAGCCGATGCTGGAGACGCTGGGGAAAACCGTCCGCTACGTCGGAGCGAGCGGGACGGCGGCGGAGGTGAAGGCGCTGGTCAATATGGTGATGAACTGCAACACAGCGGCGCTGGCGGAAGGGCTCGGATTAGGCCAGGCCCTCGGATTGGATCTGACGATGCTTCGCGAGGTGTTCAGTCAAACCGGCGCGAATTCTCGCGTGCTGGAGACCGACGGAGAGGACATGCAGCAACGGGCTCATGACTGCTACTTTTCTGCGGCCCACGCCGCGAAAGATTCCGGCATCGCTGTGGCACTGGGACGAGCGGCCGGACTCACACTCCCGGTGGCGGAAGCCACGCTGGCACAATATCAACGGCTGGTGGCAAGCGGGAAAGGCGAGCTGGATAAATCGGCCATCGCCGAACTCACCTTTAAAGACCGGCTGGCTGGATAGCGCACTCCCCGATAGACGTGGTTAGGAGGCCACTCCGGACTTCGGTGCGAACGCCGCTAACACATCGCGGACTTTCGATGCCAGGATGGAGGGAGAATAGGGCTTCTTCAGCATCCACCCCCCCATCACTCCCTCGAAATTCGCGTACGACACCAGGCCCGACACAAATAAGACCGGCAACTCCGGCCGCTGGATGCGTAACAGATGGGCCAATTGCGGTCCGGACATCTTCGGCATCACGATATCCGCCACCAGAATCGATACCTGATCGTCATATTGATCGAACAACGCCAGCGCCTGCTCTCCATTCTCCGCGTATAACACCTGAAAGCCGTGGAGTTCCAACATCTGACCGGTCACATGGCAGACAGCAGGATCATCGTCGACGACCAGAACTTTTCCATACTCTGCGGGTTTTCCTGCCGCAACCGATTGCGTCACATCCGAGCCGTTCATGCACCCTCCTTGAATAAACCGCTCCAGATGTATCATGGAAGTGGCGTCCGGCCAAGGACAAGATGGGTTTTGACCGGCACGATCCCCTGCTACTGTATTCCGGCAAACCGGCTCCAGAGGCTGATCGCCATCCACAGCACGAATGCGATGAGGCCGAGAAGCAGCCCTACCGTCCCGCCGATGATTCCAACGACATAGGTCCAATCAGCGCGGGTGCGTCTGGTTGATTGCGTCGCCGCCTGACGAAGTAGATCCGCATTCCGGCTGTTGCTGCGGAACCAGACTGAGAAGAGATCGCCGAGGATCGGCACCGCTCCAGCTACGCTGTTGATCAGGAGGTTGAGACTCATTCGGGTCATGACGATGCGCGGAACTTCCAGACGCGCGGCCATTCCCAGAATGACCGTCCCGATGAGATTCGCCAACACGTCGCCGATGCCCGGAATGAGCCCGATCAACGGATCGAGCCCGAGATAGAGCGAGGTCCCAGGAATTCTGACCGTGGTATCCAACACCTTCGCGAGTAATTCTGCGGCCTCGACGAGGGCCTGGCGACGGAGGTCTGCTCGGATGAGTCCGGCGAGGGAAACGGCGAAGGATTAGCCACGGTGTTGTCTTACCGCATGGTCCTTCAGCCAACAGCGATCCATCACCACGGCGAGGCCGGCCTCTCGTGCGAGCTGCGCCGCAGCTTCGTTGATGACACCTTCTTGTATCCAGATGGCTTTGGCTCCACAGGCGATGGCCTCCTTCACAATCGGCAGAACGTCTTCCGACTTGCGAAAGATATCGACCAGATCGATCGAGCCGGGCACAGCCGTGAGAGACGGATAGGCCAGCTCGCCGATAACGGTCTGTTCATTGGGATTCACCGGAATGACCCGGTAGCCTTGCGCTTTCATGTAAGCAGCCACGTGATTGGACGCGCGAGCCGGATTCGACGACGCGCCGACCACGGCAATCGTCCGGCAGTCCGCCAGAATCTGTCGAATTGTATCGCTTTCAGACTTGTTCATGGTCCCACCCTACCATGAGCCACGGTCCACGGAAAACGGGTGAAAGGATCGGCCCATTTCTTTTACTATGGACCTCTATCAACCGCTCTACGATCCCCGACCGGTCGTGCAACCGGAACTCTATGCGAATCTCAGACCCCAAACCTACGGGGACGCCATGGATGAGCTGAAACCCTCAAGCCCGGTAGCTGCCCCTCCGGCGCGGAGCGACATGAAGAAGGAACGGTTACTGAGAAAGCTGGCCGAAAAGACAGGGGTGAGCTGTTCGAATATCGCCTGGATCAACCGGTCACACTGGGCAAACATCAGAGCGCGCTGTTGCCGATCATCGGCCGATCGCTCCAGAGCCAGAAGCTCGCGACCGTCTCGCTCAAGAAGGGCACCAGGCTGGTGTCTCGCCGGCTGATTGAGGATCGCACCTACCTCGTCAGGAATCGTGACCAGAAGCCCAGGACAGTCCTGATCGAGCACCCCTATCAAGCCGATTGGAAACTGATCGAGCCGAAGGACGCGACGGAACGGACCAGGGACCTGTATCGCTTTAGCGTCGCGGTGGATGCCGGACAAACCACAACCTTGCGTGTGAAAGAGACGCTCCCTATACAGGAGTCGATTCTCCTGATGGAAAGCGGCCTTGGCCAAATCGCCTATTTCCAACAGGCAAAAGAGGTCAGTGCCAAAGTCAAAGAGGCCCTGCAACAGGTTGTGCATCTGCGAAGTAAACTCGATGAAGTCCGCACGCAACGAACCAGGCTCGAACAACGCATCGGCGAGATCACGGCTGAGCACGGCCGCATTCGGGAAAACATGCAGCGGCTCCAGCAGAACTCGGATCTGTACAATCGTTACGTCAAAAAGCTGGACGGACAGGAAACGGAACTGGAGAAACTCCGGAAAGAGATCGAGGCGCTTACAGCTACGGAGGAGGAACGGCGGCAGGAGCTGCAGAACTACGTCATGACGCTCGACATCGCGTAACCTCAATCCTGTAATCTGAAGAACGCTTGAATCTGCTCGGGCTGCACACATCCGACCAGCAAGACTCCTCCCGGCGAGACCAGCAGGGGAACTCCGGCCTGGCCGGTCTCATGCCAGGCCGCGTCCCACTCTCCCGCCACCTGGCCGAGATCACTCCCGTCTGTAATCCCGAACTCGTCGAGGACGAGAGGGTTCGAAATGTCTTGTCCGTTCACCCAGAATGCGTGGTACAAGGCGCTCACCATCTGCATCCCTGCATCACGGTCGCGCTGGAACAGCGATGCGGCCAAGGCAATTGCCGGTCCGGTATTCGGCTTACCGGGCGGCAGCGCGATCGAAAGTCCAGGCGCCAGCCGTTGCACCAGCGCCACTTCCTGCCGCAGTTCCGCACTCAACGAGCCCCGCCACGCCTTCATCGGGCGCGGCAAATGCGGGGCATGTTGCACCCCTCGCCACTCACAGCGATCGAGCAACTGCAACTCATGCAGCCGCTCATGCAGGGCATAACAGAATGGGCAGTTGAAATCGCTGTAGAGTAGATAGTCTGACGCCACCGGTCGCTCCCCTCTATACAGTGCGCGAACGTACCTGATAAAGACGGGATACGTCCAGTGGCCTGAGGAGGATGAGCTGGTTGCGACGCTGTAATCGAGAAAACCCTATACGCGCCGAAGGATTCGGTCGAGGGTCCCGCGCAGTGCCGGAAGCGTCACCGGCTTGGTGAGGACGGCATCCATCCCGGCATTTAAGCAGACTCGTTCGTCGTCTGCGGAGGCGTGGCCGGTCAGTGCAATGACAGGAATGCGGTTTTCTTTCCCCGTCTCCCGCTGTCGGATTGCACGGGTGGCGTCATAGCCGTCCAGCTCAGGCATTTCACAGTCCATCAAGATCGCGTCGTAGGGTGTTCTCGACGCAGCTTCTACTGCTTCACGACCATTCCGGGCGACTTCCACTTCGTAACCCAGCTTCTGGAGAAACTTGCACGCGACCACCTGGTTGATCTCGTTGTCGTCGGCGACCAGGATCCGTTTCGGATTACCGGATTTTGCCTCCGGCTTCGACACTTCAGTGACCGCGAAGCCGACAGGCTCTCGCTGAATCGCCGGCAACAGGAGCGTCGTGTAGGAAAACGTGGTTCCTGATCCGGCTCGGCTTTCGACAGCGATCTCGCCTCCCATCAGTTCGACAAGCTGGCGGCAGATCATCAACCCCAGGCCCGTTCCCCCGTATTTTCTTGCGGTCGACGTCTCTGCCTGCGAGTAGGCCTGAAACAATCTGGCCTGCTGTTCATCCGTCATGCCGATGCCGGTGTCCGCAATCTTCCACCCGAGCAGGATGCTATCCGGCAGATGAGCGGGCGATGGCTGCAACCTGACAGAGACGGCCACGCTTCCCGCCGCTGTAAATTTGATCGCATTGCCGACGAGATTGAAGAGAATTTGGCGCAGACGCACCGGATCCCCCCGGAGACTTTCCGGCACATCCGGCGCGACATCTACCGTCAATTCCAGCGCTTTCTTCTTCGCGAGTTCAGAGACGAGGGTGATGACATCCTCGATAATCGGGCGGAGATGTACGTCCGCTGTCTCCAGGGACATCTTGCCTGCTTCAATCTTTGAGAAATCCAGGATGTCATTCACCAACGCCAAGAGAGCTTCGGCAGAGCGATGCATGGCTTGGAGTAATTGTCGTTGTGTATCGGTCAATGACGTATCCTGTAGCAACTGCGTGCAGCCCAACACCCCGTTCATCGGCGTCCGGAGTTCGTGACTCATGGTGGCCAGGAATATCCCCTTGGCACGGGCAGACTCCTCAGCCACGTCTTTCGCTCGACGCAATGCCACGTCGGCCGTCACATCAAACCCATAGGCTCGAATCTGATCAAGGTCACCCAAGGGGAAAAACGACCAGGCGAGGATTCGGTCGGCGATCACATGCTCAATGCGAGCAGTCGCGGAACGGGTGCGCAGACAGTCCTTGAGAATCACTTCAAGATCGGGAGGGAGCATGGCCTCGACCCCCCTCTCAAGCGCGCCGCATTCTGTCAGAAGCTCCACCATCGCCGTATTGGCATAGAGCATCCCGCCGGCACCATCGAATTCGACGATCGGATTCGGTGAATCCTCGGCTAGTCGCGCCACTCGCTGCACATCTCGCTGCACTTCCATCTCAGAGGTCAAATCGCGGGTGACAATGACCCCTCCCACTCGTTCGGCCAACTGCACTCTTGGCCAGAATGTGGTCGAGAGCTCAAACCGGGTTCCATCCCCTCGGGTCCACTGATGGGATAACACCATCGTGACTTCCCCGGTTTTCATCATCTGTTGGAACGGAGAAGCACCCACTCCATTGGGCTCCGGCAACCGGCAATCCATCAGCTCCTGAAACCGCTGGCCGATCACATCGCGCGTGCGTCCGACCAGCTGTTGAGCCATCGGATTCAATGACACAATGCACCCGCTCCGGTCGGTGACGAAGACTGCGTCACCAGAGGATTCCATCAAGAGGAAGGCATCTTCTCGAGTCGGCAACCAGGACATCTGTCCCGGCACGCGAGCATTCGAGTCCGGTTGAGGCTGGGCGCTCATGCGGCCACCTGTCTCAGAATCGATTCCACATCAATCCCTTCCCGTCGTGGGTCCCGAATGTCATGAATGCTTCGTCCGCCTTCAGGCTCTTGGGCAAGATCTAACTCCTGAGGTGGGGCACAAGCCACGCCCTTTGCATCCCGACAGAGATACACGATCGGAAGGTGGGCCTTCCCGGGGGTAATGGATCCCACGACGCCGACCTCCCCTGATTTCAACGCCACGAGACTGTAGAGAGGAAACACGCCTATGGCCCTGATCAGATAGGACACCTGATCGAGTAAATACGGCTGATCGCAGTATCGTTGATACAATTGCGTCATCGCTTGATTGGACGACATGGGTGGCCCGCCCGTTTGGCCGGTCAGCAATTCATCATACTGGTCCACAATCCCTACAAGCGCAGCATACGCCTGATCTTTATTTGACTGTCCGACCGCTCCGACCGGAAGGATCTGCACAGCATGATGGTGTTTGACGATGGACAGGACCTCCGCATCGCGGACCCCGCTTTTCTCCAATACCACGAGTCCCTGCGCCGGATGGCTATCATAGAGGGCTTGCTGAGCCGGCGGCATAGACTTGGTGCGCTTCAGAATGTTCTTGGGCAGACGTGCAAGCCCCACATCATGGAGCAGGGCGGCCACGCCCAGGTATTGCAATGCTTCTCGAGGATAGGACAACGCCTGCCCTATAATGACAGACAACGTGCACACGGTGAGGCCATGCTCATGCAACGTCGGGTCTTGCTCCCGCAGCCCCATGACGGCGTAACAGGCCGCCTGGCGTTCGAAGATAAAACTGATCATCTCATCAACGAGCTGGCTGGCTTCTGCGTAAGACACGAACCCTGTCGCCCGCGTGCCGTCAAAGATGTGATTGAGCCGATTGATCCACTCCGTCCGCCGCTGCTTTGCCAGCGCAAGATTGTCCGCCAGCATCACTGCCGTACGCTCCTGAAGAACGGTCTTGATGCCTGATGAACTGGGCGCCCCAAGCTGACTCTCAAGAACCGATGCGGGATCGGCCGGCTTTACTTCAGGAATACCACAATCAAGTCCCCGGTCCGTGTCGATCGTCACTTGCGAAATACCCGACGCCCGCAGCGTATCGATTTCCGATTGCGCACTGATTTCAAATTTATGCCGGAGAAACGGCGTGTGAAGCCAGGAGCGGTCCACCCCGATCAGATACATCCCGACTTTCAGGTCGGACAGCAGAATTGTGCGATGAGCCATATGATCACAGGCCCTTCTCAAGACCACTAGGGACATTCAGCTCTAATGAATCGGCTGATTCCGTCTCAAACTTGAGCGCCTTCCATTAGGGTTCGTGTCTATTGATAGTCGTCTTTGATGAGGCCTGTTCATTCTGCTCAATTCAGGGATTTAAGCCCTTCTGACAGATACGCATGGTAGCTGATGCTGACATCCCTATTTATCCAACCTACGGGCTCAACTTTCCAATCAACCGTTGGGACTGTGCGCAAATCGCGTCTTCCTGTAGGGAATCCTGGGGCTCACTACCGCCCGTCTTCCTTCTCCACACCGCAGCGGGTTACATAGGCGAATACCGCGTCGGAGAGATGTCCGAGCTTTATGACCGTGACGGTGTCTTCATTCTGAGTAGCCGGATAGGGGAATCACCGGAAGACATCGCTGCATCCCATGATGCATTTCATGCAGAGTCTTGCTAAATTTTCTGCTGTTCATTGAGGCCGGTTCATGCTGTTTCCTCGCGGGTCAGCTGCACTGTGCCCCCGCAGAATCTGCTACACTTAAACCAGTTCGAATAGCGGTTGGGTTGGTCAATCCCGATCAATGCCGACCATGTGACAAAGGCAAACCACCTGAGAGGGTGGGACGCAAAGCCAAGGGACCTAACGAGGGACGTATGTTCCAGGGTCAGCCTAGCCGCCACAACGCAGTCCTCTTCAAGCGCCACCGGCGTGCCAGCTGTCTCCCGGAACAATCTTCCCTACCCAGGCTCCAAGGCGGTCATCCCGGAACGGGATTGGGAGGTGCTTTATGATGTCCGCTATCGACACGGCCTTATCGGGCCTGACAAACTTTTCCAAGAAGCTCGATGTCTCCGCCAATAACGTGGCTAATGTGAATACCGACGGGTTCCACAAATCGAGAGTCGAGTCCGTCGATATGGGAACCGGCGGCGTGTTGCCGGTGGTACAAAAGGATGATTCGGCCGGACCGAGTGTGCTGAAGGATCGTGGCTACGGTGCAGCCCAGGTCGAACTATCCAACGTCGATCTCGGCGAAGAAGCCGTCAGCCAGATCGTGGCCCAGCGCGGATTCGAAGCCAATCTCCGCACGCTAAAAACGGCTGACGATATGCTGGGCAGCATCATCGACACGAAACGGTAAGCTCCAGAACCTGCCATCCGTGCCATCAGGCACGGCGACATAGCATTCCCGCCTGACAGTATGCTATGTCGAAGTCATGACCGCGCCCCGAGTCCTGTTACTGATTCCCCCGCTTACCCAGCTCAATACCCCGTACCCGTCCACCGCCTATCTCACCGGATTCTTGCAATCTCAGGGGATCGCCTGTGAACAGGCCGATTTAGGGATTGAAATGGTGTTGCGCCTCTTCAGTCCTGATGGACTTCGGGAAGTCTTTCGTCTTGTGCGACAGCAGCAAGACGATCTTCCCGAACAAGCTCTCTCCATGCTTGCCGACGAGGACGTCTACCTGGGCACGATCGAAACAGTCGTGACTTTCCTCCAGGGAAAGAATCCAGGAGCAGCTAGGCAGCTTGTCGATCCTGGATTTCTTCCGCAGGGCCCACGGTTCAACGGCAAAACGAAATTTGCGAAATCTGTTCCGATTGAAGATCGGGCGAAGCACTGGGGTACCCTCTATCTCGAAGACCTCGCCGACCTGGTCCAAGCCACGGTCAGCCCATCATTCGCCCTCAGCCGTTACGCCGAACATCTGGCTCACTCCGCGTCGTCGTTCGATCGATTAGCCTCGGCCCTCGACGAGCCTCTCAGCCTGACGGATGAATTCCTACTGGATGCCTTGTGGCCACACCTCGACCGCGTAAATCCAACCCTCGTGGGTCTGTCAGTCCCCTTTCCCGGCAATCTCTATGGCGCATTTCGGATTGCCCAGGCGATTAAGCAGAGAAAACCGAAACTCCCTATTGCGCTTGGCGGCGGCTATGCCAATACGGAATTGCGTCGGGTCAGCGATCCTCGAGTGTTCGATTACCTGGACTTCATCACACTGGATGACGGTGAACGACCAATCCTTTCGCTCCTCGAATATCTTGCCGGGCAACGCCCGCGAACAGGGCTTTGCCGAACGTTGTATCGACAGAACGATCAAGTGCTCTTTGCCGATGACTGCTCATCGCCCAATTTCAGTATGAACGACATCGGATGTCCGACCTATCGAGGGCTGGCGCTGGATGAGTATCTGACGATCCTCGATAGCACCAACCCGATGCATCGCCTCTGGTCGGAAGGTCACTGGAATAAACTCACAGTTGCACACGGCTGTTATTGGAAACAATGCACGTTTTGTGATGTCGGGCTTGACTACATCAGCCGTTACGAAATGACGCCGACCGATCGGCTGATCCAACAAATCGAACAATTGATTGCCGAAACCGGACAACGCGGATTCCATTTTGTAGATGAAGCCGCCCCGCCTGCGGCACTGAAGGCGCTGGCGCTGGGATTGCTGGAACGGAAGCTCGACATCACCTGGTGGGGCAACATCCGGTTCGAGGAGGCCTTTTCACCGGATCTCTGCAAGTTATTAGCCGCCTCCGGTTGTATCGCCGTGACAGCAGGACTGGAGGCGGCCTCGGATCGTCTGCTCGAAAAGATGAAAAAAGGAATCACCGTCGATCAGACCGCACTCGTCGCGGCCGCTTTCAAAGAGGCCGGCATTATGATTCATGCGTATCTCATGTACGGGTTCCCCTCAGAAACGATCCAAGAGGCTGTGGATGCCCTCGAACGTGTACGACAACTCTTTAAAGCAGACCTGATGCAATCGGCCTTCTGGCATCGCTTCACCACGACCGCCCACAGCCCCGTCGGCCTCGATCCCAAAGCCAATGGACTGCGCATTCTCGGACCAGCGTTTGAAGGCTTTGCCGACAATGATTTAATTCACCGCGACCCTGTCGGAAAGACACCGGCCTGGCTGGGCGAAGGCTTGCGTCGCTCCATGCTGAACTTTCTGGAAGGGCGAGGACTAGCGATGGATGTCCGCCAATGGTTCGACCATGACGTACCAGAACCGGACGTCCCTAAGACCTGGGTACGGACCGTTCTCCGCCAACGAATAGAGGTCGACCATCTGCCGCTGGAACGCCGGCTGGTGTGGCTCGGCGCTCAGCCGATTGCAGTAACCCAAACCAGACAGGTCAAACTGACACTGCAAGGACGATTTACCGATTCTGTCATCCACCTTCCCCAAGCACAGGGGAAGTGGCTTCAAGCTTTCATCAAGCAAGCGACTCCACGTAAGAGCAAAACAACCGCCTATCCCTGGATTCGAGACATACAAGCCAGTTTTCCAGGCACGGCTGAAGATTTCGTCACATTCTTAGAAAGTCCCGGCTGGAAAAAAACCCGCGCCGCCGGGCTGTTGTTGGTCTAACGCCTCACCCAGACTTCATGCCCTCAAACGAGAAGGGCGGGAGATGCTCAGCACCTCCCGCCCGACACATCGCTTGTGAACGCTCGTTACTTATTCGGCTGCGGCGTATAACGCAGGTAGGGCTTCACCGTCTTAAACCCCTTCGGGAAGAGCGTCTTTGCTTCCGCGTCATTCACGGCCGGAGTGATGATGCAATCTTCCCCGTCCTTCCAGTTCGCCGGTGTGGCAACTTTGAACTTTGATGTCAGTTGAAGCGAATCAATTACCCGCAACAATTCATCGAAATTCCGGCCACATGAAGCCGGATAGGTCAATGTAAGCTTGACCTTCTTGTCAGGCCCGACAATGAAAACCGAACGGACAGTCATGTTGTCGATCGCATTCGGATGGATCATGTCATAGAGAGTCGCGACCTTCTTATCCGGATCGGCAATGATCGGATAGTTCATCGTGGTCTTCTGGGTCTCATTGATGTCGTTGATCCAACCCTTATGGGAGTCCAATGGATCGACGCTGACCGCAATGACTTTCACGCCCCGCTTCTTGAACTCAGAAGTGATCTTGGCCACGGTCCCTAATTCAGTCGTACAGACCGGCGTATAGTCTTTCGGATGCGAGAATAGAATCCCCCATCCACCGCCAAGCCATTCATGAAAGTTGATCGGGCCTTCGGTCGTCTCGGCCGTAAAATTGGGGGCTTCATCTCCTAAACGGATCGCCATATGAGACTCCTTTCATCAATTCGATAGAGAACAATAAGTTCGTTTATTGAACTTCACACCCGACTCGCTACATTACTGAGTTCAGACCAGAGAGTTCAACCCCTCCCCCGCCAGACAGACGAACCTGCTTGCCTCCACTCAAGGATTCCCCTTCTGCTTCCGATACAGCTCAGAGCCCACCGGCATGGGAGGATGTATGGATCAGGCACAGTCCAGTCCGATCGCACTGAGGATCTCCAACGATCCGATGTACAAATTGCTCCGCGAAGGCTGCATTAAGGAGTTCAACGTCAAAAAAACCGCAGGCGACAAGTGCGACCTGAAGAGCTGCGACCTGCGAGGATTGGATCTCCGCGGCCTGGATGCCGCGGGACTGGATTTCAGCGACTGCTACTTCCGGCAATCCGATCTTCGCGGCATCGATTTCAGTCAATCCATGCTGAAAGGAGCCTCCATCAACGCCTGCAAGATCTCCGGCGTCCTCTTTCCCCAAGAACTTTCCGCATCCGAAATCGAGCTTTCCCTCCTGCAGGGTACCCGCATGCGATATACGAAGTAGCTCTTTCTACCGCCGCTGCCTCACCGTCCCATCAGGAATTTCCTTACTACAGTTGAGACCTGCCGGATCCGATAGAGCTGGCTATTACACTTATATCATTATCGATTTTAATAATGACTACCTAGGAGTTCTTTCTCATGAAGACTGTATATGCCAGATGGCTGTTTACCGGCGCGCTCGTGGCGCTCTTCGGATATATAGGTACATTCGTGCCGAAGGCCGATGCCATCCCGGCGTTCGCCAGAAAATACGATACCTCCTGCAATACCTGCCACGTCTCAGGATTTCCAAAGTTGAACGACTTCGGGAATCGCTTCCGGGATCGCGGCTATCAAATGGAAACGGACGATGATCTGCCAGCCGGGCTGAACATGGCCTATTGGCCGGTATCCTTGCGGACCACAGCTGGCTATCAAGCCTCCTCGGCAAGCCGTCTTGCCGTCGGCAATCCCGGCACTAAATCCGTATCCGCCTCGACCGGAGGGTTCGGCTTTACCGGACTGGACCTTCTGGCGTTCGGCACCTTAGCAAAAGATATTTCGTTCGGTGTGATCTACGTGCCTGGTCTTGGAAGCGCCGGATTTGGAACCGGAGGAAGCGAAGGCGACCTCGAAGCCGCCTTTGTACGATTCAATAATCTGTTCAGCAGCAGCCTCCTCAACGTCAAGGCAGGCAAATTCGAACTCGACCTCCCCTTCAGCGAAAAGCGCAGTCCGACGCTGAACACGCCGTTTGTCATGTATCACTACGCGCAGGGAAAGGGATTCAGCCGGGTCATTGCCAACCCTGCCGGGAACCCCACCTTCGCTAACCCCAACGACTTCGGCATAGGAGACAACCAACAAGGAATGGAAATCTTTGGTTGGAAAGACGTCGATGCGGTCGACGGCAATTTTCGCTACTCGTTAAATGCCGTTTCCTCCAGCGCCTCTAACGTCACCGGATCAGGCGGTGGTCGCTCCATGCAATTCTACGGACATGTAACGCAATCGTTCGGCGGCTACGGCATCGTCGACGGTCAACGAATCGGTCTATTCGGCATGGCCGGACGCACACCCACCGTCGGCAATGAAGCCATCGGCACCGGGTCCCAGACCGGGACCGGCGGACAAAGCAAGACCTTCAACAGGGTCGGAGTGGATTTCAGCCTCACGGCCTTGGGAACAATCAATGTCTTCGGCGCCTACATGATTGCCCATGACAGTAAAGCCCTCTTTGCCTCTCAGGGGATCGCCACGGCCCAGGAAGGCCGGTGGAACGGCGGATTCGTGGAAGCCGACTATAATTTCACAGCCCCGTGGGTCGCCTATTACCGCTACGACTGGATCAGAAACAACTTCCAGGGTGATGCAAGCTTCGACAAGAAATTCGGCAATGTCGATTCCCATACCATCGCCGCGCGCTATCATCTGATGGTCAGCAAGCGGACAGCGGTCGCCCTCCATGCCGAACTGAGCAACACCCGTTCGTACAAGACCGGCACGTTCGGCGAGGATCAAATTGCGAACGTGGCCTTTGTAGGAGCCGACCTGGCATTTTAGCTCTCGAGAGGTACCTCGCATGAAAAGCCATACTCAGGCGCTGTTACTCGTAGTCTACGCACTCGTCTTCACCTGTCCGGCAGCCCTTGTCTCTGCGGAAGAAGACGATCCGCTGAAAAAACGCGTGCCCTTCGGTGTGCGCTCGGAAGTTGAAGTGATGAAGAATCCCATGCCGAAGACACCCGAGACTGTCGCCAAAGGGAAGGCCGTCTTCGAAGGGAAGGGGTTTTGTTACAAATGCCATGGACCCGAAGGCAAGGGAAACGGGCGGCTGGCTCCCTTCCTCGACCCGTCCCCGCGCAATTTTACCAACGTCGCGTGGCAGAAGGATCGCTCCGATGGAGAACTGCTCTGGATCATCAAGAACGGAAGCGAAGGCACCGGCATGGCCTCAATGGCACCATCTGAGATCAGCGTGGAGGAAGCCTGGCAGGTGATCACCTATATCCGCGCATTGGGCAACCCCTGACACACTCAACCATCAGCTCCATGATAAGGAGAATCACTATGACACGCACGCGTAGACACATCGCCGCCACCTTTATGCTCCTTGGAATAGTGACCGCTTCACTGGCATGGGCCGCCGAAAAGGATCCGATGAAGCCCCGCGTCCCGGAAGGAGAACGCGCGGAGGCCCAGAAACTAAAAAACCCGATTACCTCTTCTCCGGACGCCATCGCCAAAGGGAAAGCCGTCTACGAAGGCAAAGGCACCTGCATTAAGTGCCATGGCCCAGCCGGAGCCGGCGATGGGCCGTTCGGGAAGAATCTGAAACCCTCCCCTCGGTCCTTGACCAATACGGAGTGGGCCAAGTCTCGAACCGACGGCGAACTCTTCTGGATCATCAAGAACGGCAGCCCCGGAACCGGCATGGTGTCGTTGATCCCGTCAGATATCAACGAAGACGATGCCTGGCACGTGATCCACTATGTCCGGACTTTTTCAGGCAATTAAGCTCATCCTATCGCAACGAGGGTACTGTGTGGATTAAGAATATTCCTGTCGGCATCCGACTTGCGGTTGCGTTTGCGATTGTGTTGATCGGCCTGCTCGTGACCGCCTCCGCGGCCTGGTGGTCGATCGATCGCCTGTCGCGCACCGTATCGGTGATGTATCAGGACAACACCGTGGCAGGGACTGAACTGGCCAAAACCAGCACCGCGCTGCTGAACTATCGCAATCTGATTATTCAGATCATCGGGACCCAGTCAAAGGAAGACTTCGACGAGATGATGCTCGAACTGCCTAAACATCGAGCGGACGTTGAGCAATACTTGTTCTCATACCAGGCCCGCCCGAAACGTGCCACGGCCACTAGGGATGAAGCCACAGACGCTGAGTCTCTCAAGAAAGGGCTTGAGGAATACTTTGCGCTCGACAAACGGACGATCGATCGCATCAGATCCGCAATGGATGCCAAGGATCCGAAAGAAATGGAACGGCTCCGTCAGGCCGCCATCCAAAACTCCTTCTATGCCGCGGGGCCATCCATGAATGCGGCAGGTGACTCGCTGAACAGTTTGCTCGACACCGTCGTGGAGGTCGCGCGCGAATCTCAAGAAACCGGGGAACGCACCAGCCAACGGGCACGGATGATCCTGATAGGAACATTGGCACTGTGTATGTTTTTTGCGATCATCACAACTGTGATCATCACACGCAGCATCACCGTCCCGCTGGACGAGGTGAACCAGGTGCTGGGCCGCATGGAGCACGGCGATCTGACCCACCGGTTAACCTACGTCAGTAAAGACGAACTCGGCGTAGTCTGTATAAACATCAATCATTTCGTTGACCGTCTACATGAACTGCTTGGGAATGTCGTCGGATCGACCAAAACGCTGAACGGATCCGCCACCCGCCTGACGGGAGTTGTCGAAAAGGTCACCTCGGCCAGCGAGAAACAGGCCCGTCAGGCAACCGGCGCAGCCAACATCGTCGCCGACATGGCCACGCATACCTCGCGTGTGGCGGTCAATGCCCAATCGGTCTCGGAGAAGTCCATTCAAGCGAGATCTGCGGCCGAACAAGGTGGATCATCGATCAACACAACCATCGAAGGCATGCAGAGCGTCTTCAACACCATTCAGACGGCCGGCGACATGATCCGCTCACTGGGCACGACGTCGAAACAGATCGGCAACATTGCCAAAGTTATCTATGAAATTGCAGACCAAACCAATCTCTTGGCGCTCAATGCCGCTATCGAAGCGGCCCGAGCCGGCGAACAAGGACGCGGTTTTGCCGTCGTGGCCGATGAAGTCAGAAAGCTGGCCGAGAGAACATCACGGGCCACGAAAGAAATCGGCACCATGATAGCGGCCATTCAGAAAGAAACAACACAAGCTGTGGCCTCAATGGCCGGAAGTTCGACACAGGTCGAGGAGGGTCGCAGGCTGGTCAATCAAACCGGAGACCATTTGGCGACTATCGTCGCAACGGTCGGGAATGTGACGAAAATGGTCCAGGATATTTCCTCCGAGGCGGAAATACAATCAATGACCAGCAATCTGATCGCCACCACGATCAATGAAGTCGCCTCGACCAGCCAGACAAACCAGGAAACCGCCAGTGAGATGTTTAATGAAGCCGTGATGTTGATGAAAACCGCCTCCACGCTGAAGCATTCTGTTGAGGTCTTCAAGCTTCGTGGACAAGAGGAAACCATGGATCAACTGGAAGATACCGTGGAACGACTTCTATCGGAGAGGGACGCTGCATAGCGACAAGCTGTTTTTCATAGTACCTCCCCGCGCAACGCAATAGAAGGCGCGTTCGCTGAAATACCAAAGCACAACTTACCGGAAGAACATCTAGTGCACAGCCATCGTAAGCGCCGTCGGCACAGTGGCGCCGCTCCCGTCCTTGAACCCGGCCTCCAATATGAAGACTCGGGCCTCTTCTACCTGCCCCTGCCGTGTCAGCCCTTCCCTGATCCGCTCCGCGCGGCGTTGCGCCAGAAGGCGGAACGCCTCCTCCTCAATCGTGATCGTCTGGAGTAACCGCCCTTTCATCTCGGCAACTGAAGGCGACGGTGCGTCAGGCTGACCCGCTGCCGGAGGGAATTGCTTGGCATACCAAGCCGCCGTCAACCGTGATTCATCCTCCGGTGAGAGCGCAGGAACCGGCTCTTTGCCTGACGGCTTACCAATCTCCTCAAGTTTGAGCTGCCGCAACCGCTCAAGGAACTGGTCTTCAGCCAGCACCCGCGCGTCCACCTGCTTATCGGCCATGCCTGCCACATCCAACGACAGGGACGGACGTTCCATCAGCACGGTCACAAGCGTTGTCAGCTTCTTTGTCTCACTCTCAGTCAAATCGCTCCGGCCGGGATGAAACTCAATGGCGTGTAGCTCTTCCCCGCTGCCTCCGACGAGGGAACCGATCAGGGCAAACGGCGAGGTCACCGCTTTTCCTAAGAGTGTGAGCACGGTATTGAGAAGAACCCGGCCATATTTAAAATCCGGATCTTTGAGATTCCCACGCACAGGAAGATCAATCGCAATCTGTCCTTTTCGATCCTTGAGCAACGCGACAACCAGAGGAACCGGCAGCGAGGTGGCATCGGGACTCTCGGTCTTCTCTCCAAAACCCAGCTGATCGATGAGGACCTTGTTTTCCGCCTCAAGCTCATGCTGCGACACTTTATAGGCCAAATCCAGAAACAGTTTCCCCTTCCGGATAGGATAACCCACATACTTCCCGCTATAGGGACCAGCCGTGGTCAGATCGATGTTATCGAATTTGACCGAGATATCGGTAAATGCATCCTCACTGAGCGGATTGATCTTTCCCACAATCCGCAATGGCGCCACGCGACCGAGCTTGCCCGACAAGTCGACGTCAGCCTTCGCCACTTGTTTCGAGGACAAACCTTTCACCGTCCCCGTCAACTCTTCGAGCCCCGTTCGCACCGTCGGCGTGATGGAGTCGTCTTGAAAAATAACCGCACCCTTCGTCAGCTTCACTGTCTTGATGGCAATCTCCGGTGCCGGCTTTGGCTTGCCTGAAGGCTGGCTGGACGTTGAAGCCGGCTTCGCCTCGGTCTCCTTCTGAGCGTTGACCAGGTGTGCCAGATTCATCGTACCATCGGATTGCACCGCCAATTGAACACGGAGCTGGTCCAGACCGACTTCTTCCAACGCCACCGTCGTGGGATCGACGGTCAGAGCGATCTGCTTCAGAAGAAGATGCTTCCAGGAGGCAAACGGCAGCCCTTCCTCCCGATTCACCAGTGCCAGCGATTTCACGCCCAGGTTTCCCCGGAAGGTCATCAGCGGAGCCTTCGGATGTTCGACCGCCAGGTGAAAGGACCCATCGATATCCAGCAAACCGTCGTCGATTCCGACGCGAGTCGCCTGCTCCAGATAGGGTTCGAATGGCGCCAATCCCAGGTTCTTCAGTACCAGCGTAAAGTCCGCCTGAAAAGGCGACACCACTATCTGGCCATCCAGCGCGAAGGTGCCGGTATCATTGATAGTCTGGTCAACGGTGAGGGGAATCGGTCCTTTGATCGGCCAGGCCAGATCATGCGACCGTGCAGAATTCACAACGACCTTGGTCTGCATGGTGGAGGGAAGAGAACGATCCTCAAAGCGAATCGTATGATTCTTGATCTGCATTTCCTTCACCGCCACCGACCAGGGAGAAGCTTCCTGAGCCGGCTCTTTAGGCGAGGTGGTTGGGGTAGGTTTCCCGGCCCCCGTCCCGCTCTCGACTGGCGCGAAGAGCGCTTGAAGATTCAGGCTTTTATCCGGATTCAGCCAGACGCGGTCCAAGGAGTTCGTGAGGCTGATCGACGCGATCGACACCTTGTGCTGCCGGAAATCCATCTGAATGCCGTCGATTCCAAAGGATGGGATTGAGATCACCGGATCCACATCCCCCTTTTCAACCAAGCCGACATCCGCAAGGTGCAGAAAGGCATCCGAGACAATGAAGTCCATCGGAGCCGTCCCCATATCAAACCGATACGGCACCTTCGCGTCGATTGTGCCGCTGGGAATGTCGAAATTGAATTGGCCCTGCACATACTGAAAGACCGTGGGGATCTTGACTCCGCTCAAAGCCAGCGTACCCTCAGAACGGATCGGCTCCAAGGTGATGGTACCTTTCCAGTCCAACACTTCCCCTTTGCCCAATTCCGCGGCAAACGAATAGGTATTGTCTCCACCCGGCCTGGTATGGAAGTTCCTCAGCACGATTCCGATCGGCACAATGTCGATGGCCACCGGTCGGGGTTTGGACTCGTCTCGAAACTCCACGATGCCCTGGGCAATCTCAAACACCCCGATCTGCACGGCAGGAATCGCCCCCGGCTGCTCCGGCGCCTTGGCAGGAAGCGGCTGATCCCCCGGCGCATCGGGAGGAACCAAGTCGAGCAAATTCATGTGGCCATTCGGCGCTACTTTCACTGCCACATAGGGCATCGTCAGACGGATGGCATCAAACACATAGGCCAGACGGAACAGCGAGACCGCCTGGAAATTCACGAAGAATTCCTCAAACCCGACTATAGGCGTCTGATCGGTCTCACGAATTTCCAGGCCGGCTATCCGCAAGGACAATTCAAAGGGATTGACCTCCACCTCTCTCACGATCACCGGATGACGGATAGCTTCTGACACTTTCGGCACGCCGTAGGTGGTAATGAGGTACGGAAGCAGAAAAAATCCGAACAGGGCATAAAGCAACAGTGCGACGCCGCCACCGATCGCGAGAGGAAGAGGACGGAAGAATCTACGCATGGATGGCTGACCAACGTGGTGCGCCCGGCTGGAATTGAACCAGCGACCCTCAGCTTAGAAGACCTACCTAGTACTCCTGAGACTGAGAGTGAGCAGGAATGACAGACAGTGACGCTACCCTCATGAATACAGGAGATTAGACCATTTGCTGTGCGATCAGTTGTGATGAAGGTATATTGGCAACCGTGACCAAAACCGTAACCAGAAAAATAGGAACTCGATACAACGTATCCGGACTAACATCGCAGCTTTGCAGTGAGCCCAACGACTCGACGACCACTGATAATTCAGAGCGACAGACTACGTCGCCAAGGGAGTGAAATCAAGAGGTTCGCGTGTTTTGATGCGATCAACTGCTATTGAGTTAGATCCTGAATCGGGACCATAATTTTGATTGGAACCGGGAGTAAAACCAGGATCAGGGTTTCTTAGTACACAGATCGCGGGCTCTCGTTCCGGTTCGAATCCTGAGCTGCTCCCCAAAGGTGACAAGTCTCGGCACTGGGTAGAAACATTGAAGCTTGAATAAGCACACTTCTTGTGGTCCGACCTTCAGCTTAGGAATGGCCCCAATAGAGCCAATGAGGGGCTCGGTTGTTCAAATGGCTTCCCCATTGTTTGATTTAACACCAAGACTTAGGAGTATCCCGACGCCCCTCTACTGATTTCAGAGGTACGTATGGATTCGAACGGCTTTTAGCGAAAATCAGTACAGAGTTAGGTGTAGCCCGAGCGCGTATAAGTCACTATTGCATCGCTCACCCTTGTATTCTTTTCTTGTCTTAGTCATGGAGATATTTTTGAAATCCCATTCGGCAGAGGGCTCTTCTGATAAGAGTGGGGATACTTTTTGTGTAAGTGCCAGGGCCAGCCAATGACAGCTGACCCTGGCTTCTGAGATGGGAACTTACGGCGCGAAGGAGTTAAACAACTGGCCGTTGTCGCCAGCCGTGTCCTTCTTGCTGTGCGGCACCCCGACTTTCACCGTCCCGCTGCAATGGGCCCCTTCGGCATCCGTCGCCGTGAAGTGCACCACATAGACCCGCCCATTACCTGTCCCGGCCCGTTCGGCCCGCAGCAGGATCTGGTTGCCGGAGGCGGCCGCATCCGGACTGGTATCCCCATCCCCTAATCCGTTCACCGGTTCATCCTGTGTGACGGAGGTAAAGGTGAACGTGACCGCCTGATTGTTCGGATCGGTCACCCCCATGATGGTCACCGGCACCATCATGTGATTCGGGGGCCAGAGGCTGGTCACACTGGGCTGCGCCAGCGTACAGACCGGGGGATCGTTGGTATCCGCCACATGAATCGTGACGCTATCGGCCGCGCTGCTCGCCTGGCCATCGGAGGCCACGAGCTGGAACGTCAGCGTGGCGCCGCCCACGGCCACCACCGGGGCCGTGAAGGTCGGACTGGCCGTGGCCCCGCCCGTCAACGGCACATGCGGTCCAGCCGTTTGGGTCCAGGTAAAGTGCAGGGGATCGAGATCCGGATCGGTGCTCCCTGTGCCATTGAGTGTGACCAGGGCATTCTCGTTCACCGTCTGATCCGGCCCGGCATGGGCCACGGGAATCTGATTGACGTTGGTGACGACCACCGAGACGTAATCTGCATGGTGCAGTCCATGGGGATCGGTGACGATGAGTTCAAAGTCCACTTGCGCGCCACCGCTCCCGACCGGAGGGGCCAGGAAGGAGGGAGTCGCCGTGGCGGCATTGGCGAGGGTGACCGGTGGACCATAGAGTTGCAGCCACGTATAGGTGAGGGCTTCCACGTCCGGATCGTAGCTCGCGGTCCCGTTCAGGACCACGGGGCTCCCCTCCTGCAGAGTTTGATCCAGCCCGGCATCGGCCACCGGCGGTTGATTGATGTTCATGATGTGGACGTTCACGCTGTCAGGGTCGCTGCAGTTGCTGCTGGTGCCTTCACAGACGACCAGCTCAAACGTGACCGTCCCGCCGGCTGCAGGGACATGCGGCGCCGAGAAGGTGGGATGCGCCGAGGTCGCCCCACCCAAGGCGGCCGTGGGCCCGGCCACCTGGGTCCAGATGTAGGTCAACGACCCACCCGTCGACCCACTGCCATCCAGCGTCACCAACGTCCCTTCGGGCACGGATTGGTCGATGCCGGCGTTGGCGAGAGGCTTATCAGAGAGTTTCGTCACGAACGCATCACCCGCGCCACCGGACATGGCCTGGACCGGATTGGACGTCGGAAAGTTCGTGGAGTTCGTCATGCCCGTCACATAGGCATAGCCGACCGCGTCTACCGCAATGCCGAAGCCCGCCTCCACCGAGGCAGTACCATCGTTGCCGCCGAGATAGGTGCTGTAAAGCAAGCTGGTGCCCGCGGCGCTCAGTTTCGTCACGAACACCTCACGCGCGTGAACTGGGGTGGCCTGGAAGGGATTGGCTGTCGGAAAGTTCGTCGAAGCAGTCGTTCCCGTCACATAGGCATAGCCAGCCGCATCCACGGCAATGCCCCAGCCCTGGTCGAGATTGTTACCGCCGAGATAGATGCTGTAGAGCAGGCTCGTGCCCGCGGCGCTCAGTTTCGTCACGAACGCATCCGGCACGGTACCGAGCGTAGCTTGGAACGGCGTGACTGTCGGAAAGTTTGTCGAGCTCGTCTCTCCCGTCACGTATGCCTGCCCGGCCGCATCCACGGCAATGCCGTGGCCCCGCTCGGTACTATTACCGCCGAGATAGGTGCTGTAGAGCAGGCTCGTGCCTGCCGCGCTCAGTTTCGTCACGAACGCATCCTGTGTGCCACCGAGCGTGGCCTGGAAGGGATTGGCCGTCGGAAAGTCCGTCGAGAGAGTCGTTCCCGTCACATACGCCTGCCCGGCTATATCCACGGCAATGCCAGCGCCATCCGCTAAGTTATTCTCGGTATTGCTGCCCCCCAGATAGGTGCTGTAGAGCAGGCTCGTGCCTGCCGCGTTCAGTTTCGTCACGAACGCATCCTGTGTGCCACCCAGCGTAGACTGGAAGGGAGTGACTGTCGGAAAGTTCGTCGAAGCAGTCGCTCCCGTCACATAGGCCTGACCAGCCGCATCCACGGCAATGCCCCGGCCATCGTCGACACCGCTTCCTCCTAGATAGGTGCTGTAGAGCAGGCTCGTGCCTGCCGCGTTCAGTTTCGTCACGAACACATCCTCCATACCAAGGCTACCGAGTGTAGCCTGGAAGGGAGTGGCTGTCGGAAAATTCGTCGAATTAGTCGTTCCCATCACATAGGCCTGACCAGCCGCATCCACGGCAATGCCGTGGCCCTGATCGACATTGCTGCCCCCCAGATAGGTGCTGTAGAGCAGACTCGTGCCTGAGGCGCTCAGTTTCATCACAACCGCATCAAACCTGCCACCGGACGCGGCCTGGAAGGGAGTGGCTGTCGGAAAGTTCGTCGAAAAGGCTGTTCCCGTCACATAGGCCTGTCCGGCTGTATCCACGGCAATGGCGCCGCCATTATCGGAAGCGCTACCGCCGAGATAGGTGCTGTAGAGAAGCAGCACGGGATCAATCACTACCGGCTTCGCATGATCGTAGGAGGCCAGCTGGAATCCCACTGAGTAACTCATCGTGTGTGACACGTGGAGCGACGCAGATTGTGTCTCCAGGATATATTTCCCAGCCACGAGCGTTTTGTGCCCATTGTTTTCTACTTGATAGACGATTGGTTTCTGTAACCGCATTTCGCCCAGCGCTGTGGTCAGGAGGAGATCGCCGCTGTCCGCCACACGAATGTCAGACGCCCCCTCGAAGGCCAACTTGATCTGATTTGGATCGGCGCCCGGCGCGACGATGAGGTCGTATTCGAGCTTGCCCTGATTGCCGTAGTAAGCCAGATCGATGCCCGGATAAGCCTCCTTGTACTGCACCTTGGCATAGGTCGGAATCTTCGTCCGCCACTTTTCGGGATCATTGCCGATGAAGTAATTCACGATGCCGGGGAGTTGCTCCAGCCCGTCGATGGCGGGCGAGGGATTGGCCCCTTCCAGTTTCATCCGCACCACGGATTGCTTGATCGGGGCCGGCTCCGTAGTTGCCTGCGGATCATGAATGTCGCCCGGTTGCGAGGGGGCTTCCCGCTGCCGCAGGACCATGACGGATTCCGTCGGGGTGAGAAAGAGGGTGTAGCCGCTCCCACGGGACAGGAACTTAACCTGGGCATCGACCTGGCCGTGATTGGCCTCAAACTGGAGCGGCATTCCCATCATCGTGGCAGTGACCCGCTGCTTCGTCGGTGCCGACGTAGTCGAAGATGGAACAGATGCCAGTACAGGCCAGTCCACTACAAGTGATTGCGTAAAAAACACGAGAAGTAGTCCGGTCAATCGTAGGTTCATCATTGCTCCTCCTCCTGATCATGTTCTGAAAACAGCATCTGGCGATCGTAGTAGATTTTCAGCTTGTCCGTTTGAGCTGGGTCTAGATATTTAGATCTCTCCTGCAAGACGTCCTCTGTGCCCTTATGCATCCAGGCACAGGAGCGGCAGGTGACGTGCTGCTGCGTCTAGCGGCTCCACGAAGATAAAACCGTTGCGCGAGTGCCATAGAGCTTCCTTGCCCTAGTGAGAATACATACATGGGAACGATGATGGTGACCGAGGATGGTGATGGAGAAGTGCGGGAGGAACTGGACCTACGCTGAGAGAGCGTCGTCACATAGACCAACATGCCCTCGTCTCGACAGTGTTCTAGGAACGTCGCGCGGGACTATGCGCCCGCAAACTGTTCACCGTCAATGCCTTTCGGGCTTCTTGGCAGATTTATTTAATGCACGTATTTACAGAGACGGCCATTCTATAGCTGTACTAAGTTGTACCGCCTACAGCGACCAAGCATCTTCATGCATGACTCTTCTTTCGCTTACGCCAAAGAAGAATCACACGCGACGAGCGCGTTTTACATATCTGATGGTGGGCAGAAATGGCGGTATTCCTTACCTCTGGGTGTTGAAGTCTTTGAAATCCAAGCGGAGCGGGGCGTCTCACGACACCCCACTCCCCCCATGAGGCGTGCCCGCGTTGCCGCCGGCGAATATCGAATTGACAATCAACTCCTGGTCCAGTCCAGTTCATGTCGCCTTTAATAGATACGGACGTTTGGGTGTCTGTTTCTTCATCAGCTGATAATGCCTCGGCTTCCACCGGAGTGATCCAGACTCAATGACCTTCGCCATCCACTCAGGCCCTGCCGCACAATTGAGGGCCGCTAGCGTGGGCCTCATGGCTTGCGAGAACCACGCTAATACCTCTTCCAGCTTCCGGTCTGTCGTCTCCACATGGAACCGGCACCGCGCGAACCCTTCTGTCAGCGCCTTCCACCAGGGCAGTTCCGACGACCGACACCGTTCCCACGCTGGAGCCTCTGCCGTTGTATCCCGAAATGAGATGCACGATTTCAGGAGCCCGACCGTGAACTCACGCCACTCGTCGAGCGGTAGGTGCGCAAACAAGTCCACGCACAGCTGTGCCCGGTCTTTCTTGAGCTCCAACTCCCAGCGCACCCAGGGCCCCTCGACCGTTTCTCCCTTCCCTGCTACCTCCCTCTGCTTGTCATAGACGTGCAAATACGATTCGCTCTGTCGGCTCCCAAACGTGATCATCTCCCCTTGGATGTCGTCTTGCCCCTTGTAGGAGCATCGTTGCTTCGCATCATAGGTGCTCCACCGCATGACCGCTTGTCCTGCATCGGCGGCTGCAATCACGTGACTGACCGTGGCGTGCCCGGCTCGATCATCTAGGGCGACATCTACGCGGGTTCCATGCCCTTTCAACTCATTAATCCAGCGACAGATCGCTTGAACCTTGCCTGGCTCCCAGGCCGAGACAATTTCCCCGGACAGGGAGACGTGGACCTCGCGTGTTCGGTGGGACATTCCCGTTCCCATGCGGCCGCTTCCCCCTCCCGTGCTGAGACAGAGCCAAGCACGGGGATAGCCATTGAATCCCTTCTCCAATTCCATCCATTCCCCGCCCACCCGCTGTTGGATATCTTCCACAGTGGACGAGGGCACCGTGAAGGCGAGCCAATCGACACTGAACAGGAACCCATCGAGACGAGGCCCGTCTTGGGGGTGTGCAGTTTCTGCCCCCGTTATACTAGGTTGGGGGCTTGGCGGCTGCGCCGCCGGTGTGAGCGTCACATCCGGCGGCGAGATCCGTCCGTCGTCCTCAGGATCTGTCTTACGTACCCCCATTGATGCCTCCGTAATCGAACGGTTCGGTTCGTTCTGGTTAGATGGTTGCATTGGGAGTCACCACGGGCCGAAAGCCAGCAAGGAGGATGCGTTCAAGCTCCTCAATGGGAATCCGCACGGCCCGGAGACCGGGCTTTACATAGGCAATCTGACGTTGCAGGATACGTTTCCGAATCGTGCTTTCCTTCAGCCCGAGTCGGTCGGCGGCTTCTCGCACGGTGAGCAGCTTGGCACTGGGTCGCATACAGGCACCTCCTTGTGATTGATGTGGTTGACAACGTCATGCCTGCGTTTATACAAAGCATGATGTATGCACAAGGCATTACCATACGGGAGCGGAGCACACCAAGAGATTTGACGCGGAGAGGCGGTCTCTTGATGAGGATTTGTTCAGCGCGTATGGGATGTGCTTTCAGGGATCCTCTTCGGCATGATGAAGGAGGGATCGCACGCCATGACACTGAATCGGCAGGCCATCCGACGGCAATTTGATCGCGAGATGACGAAGGCGCGAGCACGCATCACGGGCACCCCCAATGGGGAGATCGGCTGGCTTGTGAATTTTATCCAACTCGACCTCGACGCGCTGACACCCAGTGAATGGATGGTCCTCGCATATGAGGTGGCGAGTTTTACTGAATCCGACGGTCCAGACCGACACGCGATGCCCATCGCCTCAACCAGTGGCTGGAGTGTGCAGGCGATCCCAGGCGAGACGCTGGAATACACACTGCCGAGCCGGAAGGAGGCGATCCCGCTGCAACGCACGATTCGAGGCCATCTGGAACATTTGTGGAAGCACGCGGTCGCGCCCGTGACCTTTTCTGATCTCACCCTCGTCCTCACCATGCCCGGCGCATTCCACGATCGCCACGGCAGCCTCCTGGTGGCGACCACACCGAAGACAAAAGAGTTTGAATATCGCTTTGCGGTGTTACTGGCCCACCATGCGGGGCGCATTCGTTCCTGCCAGGAGTGTCAGCGTATCTTTCTGGCGGTGCGACGAGATCAACTATTTTGTGATCCACGCTGTCAAATGCGGGTGGCTTCACGGAAATGGAGAAAGGCTAGCAAAAAGACATCGAGAAAGGAGCACCGCTAATGGCACGCAAGGGTGGACAGGACCGAGGCATCACTCAGCGAAAGGATCGCAAAGGCTGGTGGGTCTGCCTCTATGTGAATGCCCGTCAGCAATGGTTCAAGTGCGATACGAAGTCCCAGGCGAAAGCGCTCTATGGCCGATTGAAGGCCGATATTCGTGAAGAGAAATACTTCACCGAGAAGTTCGCTGCGAAGCAGGACCTTACCCTTCGGGCATGGCTCGCTCGCTGCTTAGAAGGTTGCACGAATCGCAACCGCGTGAACGAACATCTCTATAACCGCCGCTGGTCACTCCTCCTCGGGCGTCAGTTGATCACGGAGATCACCACGGACACACTCAGGCAGATTCAGAGGAAGATGCAAACGAAGTTACGGCCACGGCCAGCCAAGGCACCCAAGGCGTTTCAATCAAAACGGTTGTGGAGTGATGCCACGATCAACCGGCACTTCGCCTATCTCAAGCATGTGCTTACCCTGGCGCTGAGAGACAATAAAGTGACTCGCAACCCTGTTGCTGGGGTCAAGCTGTTTCCCGAAGTGACGAAGACACGGTTCTTCTCAGAAACAGAATTGCTCCGGCTCCAAGGCGTGATGGCTCCGCATGACTGGAAGCTGGTGGCGCTTGCAATAGAAACCGGCTTGAGACGAGAAGAGCAATTCACGCTTCGGTGGGAGCACATAGACCTCGAAGTGGGATTGCTAACGCTGCCCATGCCCCAAGGGGGGAAAACCCGCTACGTGCCATTGAGCGAACAAGCGAAGACCATTCTTCGATCTTTTGATTCATGGACCCATTCACCGTGGATATTTTCAGGACTCACGGACAACACGAAGCCAATGGATAGCCGAGCATTTATGCGGCGGGCGTTGAACCCGCACTTCGCAAAGCCGGGATCACAGGAGTCTGTTGGCATACGCTGAGACATACGGCAGCGTCGAGAAGGATCATGGCGGGAGTGGATCTTGTGCCTGTAAAGGAGATCCTCGGTCATCGGAGTATTCAAACCACGATGAGATACAGCCACCTCGACCCGCGCCATCTACAAGACGCCGTGAATCGTGGCAGCTTTACGGGAACCGTAACCAAAACCGTGACCGATAGAGTGCGAGATGAAGAGCGAGGCGTGCAAGCTCTTGATTATATGGTGCGCCCGGCTGGAATCGAACCAGCGACCCTCAGCTTAGAAGGCTGATGCTCTATCCGACTGAGCTACGGGCGCACAGAAAACAAGAATTGATTACGTACCGCCAAAGTGGAAAAATGGAAAGGGACATGCGTCACGCACGAAGTGCGGTTTGGTCGGGGCGAGAGGATTTGAACCTCCGACATCCTGCTCCCAAAGCAGGCGCGCTACCGGGCTGCGCTACGCCCCGACGGTGCTCTCAGACTGCCGTGCACGAAGGAGTTCCTTGGCTTGCAGAAACGCCTTTGCCCGATGACTGATACGATTCTTCTGCTCAGCAGCAATCTCTGCTAACGTTGCCTTCAACTCCGACACATAGAAGACCGGATCATATCCGAACCCTTTTGATCCACTGGCCTTTTCTGTAATATACCCGCTTAAAACCCCATGCGTCACCTGAGCGGGTTCCCCCGGCACGGCGATGGCTGCTACCGTGATGAATCGAGCGGTCCGTCGTTCGTGCGGAACACCCTCAAGCTCCTGAACCAACTTGCGACAATTGTCTTCGTAGGTTGCGTGCTCCCCCGCATAGCGGGCTGCATAGACGCCAGGCCTGCCATCCAGTGCGTCCACTTCCAAGCCGGTATCGTCGGCCACGGCCGTCAGCCCCGTTACCCTCGCAATCTCACAGGCTTTCTTGATGGCATTGGCCTCACAGGTCGTACCGTCTTCTTCAACCTCAGGCGCGTGCGGAAAATCAGCCAGCGTGCGGATTCGTATACCCAGATCCCCAAGCAAAGCCGCCAATTCTTCGATTTTATGCCTGTTTCTCGTCGCGAGGACGACTTCTGAAATCACAGCAGCCTGTTAGTCCAATGATCCAATAAGTTCTTTTTGAATAGCGGTGAGACGCTGAATAGCCTGCCAGCCAAGATTCAGAAATTCGTCCATATCCTGCTTGGCAAAAGGAGTCTTTTCCGCAGTTCCTTGAACTTCGACATACCGACCGCGGCCGGTCATCACGAGATTCATATCCACTTCGGCCATGGAATCTTCGGTATAAGCCAAATCCACCATGACTTCTCCACCGACTTTACCGACGCTAATCGCCGCCAAATAGTCAGTCAGCGGAAGGCGCTTAATCAAATCCTTCTTCTTCAACACGGTGAAGGCATCTGCCAGCGCAATAAATGCCCCGGTGATCGACGCGGTTCTCGTTCCCCCATCGGCCTGGATCACATCGCAGTCGATCCAAATACTCCGCTCCCCCATTTGTGTCATATCGGTCACGGACCGCAATGCCCGGCCCACCAACCGCTGAATCTCCAGCGTCCGTCCTCCTTGCTTTCCCTTGACGGCTTCACGGGAAGTCCGCTCATGCGTTGCACGGGGAAGCATGGAGTATTCGGCCGTTACCCACCCGCTTCCCTTGCCTTTGAGAAACGGGGGCACTTTCTCTTCGATTGACGCCGTGCAAATGACCTTGGTATCCCCCATTTCAATGAGGACGGACCCTTCGGCATGTTTGGTGAAATTCCTCGTCACTTTGACCGGCCGATGCTGGTCCTTCCGTCTCCCATCGAATCGTACTAATCCGGCTACCGCACTCATTGCATACTCCCCTTCTCGTCGTCAAAAAGTGAGAGCGGGATTATAGTGGAGCCCTGTCCAAAGCGCAAACCAGCGCGCATCGACTATTCATGCTCAATCTCTACTCCGCGAGTCTCTGTAATTGTACGAAATGCGCCTATGCAGCAGACACATTCTGTACAAATAGCTGTTTAGTCAACCGCCTGGCCCCTCGTCATACAACGGAAGAGTGCTTCCGTCTAAAAGACACGAACGGCTTGCTGGTAAAGACATTTCATGCGACGCTCAGTCCCATGGATCATAGTCTATAGAGCATTGAAACCTTCAGCGCGCCGACGCCATTGATTGGCATAAAAGGTGCAGAATCTCGGGCAGTTCACGTGACTCTCAAGAGTCGACAAAACAAACCGATAATGGTTCTACACAACACCAGTCTCTCAACCCAGATCTCACAATTACTCCATGCCTACTTTGCCTGATCGGGATACACAACAAGCCCTCCTGGAAAACCGGAATATTCTGGTAGTCGACGATGAAGAACCGATTCGCCGTCTGCTTGGCTACATGCTTCAGACTCATGGCTATACCGTGACACTTGCGGCCGACGCGCGTGAGGCCCGGCAGCGGATGGATGAACAGCCCTTCGCCTTGATGCTGTGCGACGTAAACATGCCCGGAGAATCCGGGATGGATCTTGTCAGGAATCTACTCGCGGACCATCCACATATTGCCGCCATCATGGTCACCGGCCTCGATAGCTCGGTACTGGCTAACGCAGCTCTCGACATGGGAGCCTTCGGATATATCGTCAAGCCCTTCGAATCAAACGAAGTGCTTATCGACGTCGCCAATGCCTTGCGCCGCCGCCGGCTGGAAATGGAAAACCGCTTACATCGGGACAATCTTGAGGAAATCGTCAGGACCAGAACAATGGCCTTGCAGCAGGCCCTTGAGTGGCTGGAGCGCAGCGAGAAAGAACTCCGCCTCTCTCGTGAAGAAACCATCGAACGACTGGCTATCGCCGCCGAATTCCGTGACAGCTCTACCGCCCAGCATATCCAACGGATGAGCCACTATTGCGAATTACTGGCACGCAAGGTAGGCCTGGCCCCGGAACGGGTCGACCTGATTCGCACCGCAAGCCCGATGCATGATATCGGCAAGATCGGAACTCCGGATCATGTACTGCTCAAGCCCGGGAAATTTACCGCTGCGGAATTCGACGTCATCTCCCAACACGCAGAAATCGGCTATAAGATT
>CXWL01008979.1_pt1 | contig 51126 bp, 45 predicted proteins | sample 590931 | NCBI WGS metagenome assembly CXWL01 (sample SAMEA3498368, study PRJEB10139) | groundwater metagenome | biome: water well; material: biofilm material | place: Germany | collected 2015-04-27 | reverse complement strand
CTCGAAGATCAAGGCCATGCGCGAGGCCGGCATCACCGTCGTGGAGAACCTCTCCGAGATCGGCGAGGCCGTCGCCAAGTCCCGGCGTCCGCTCGCGGCGTAGACGTTCGTCCTGCGTTGGGGAACAATCGGGCGGGGTGGATCGTATGAAGTATGAGTGTCCCTTCCACCCGCCGTCTTATGCTACCTGCCGCGCGACGCCGCCGCGAGCCTGCCTTACCGGGCGATCCTCGATAATAACGCCCTGGAGGAACTTCTAGCCGAGGCGCCGTACCGGCAGTGGGTCCTGGTCCTACCCAAGCGCCTGCGATACTTCGTCCATCGCGACGCGCGTCTTCCCGGTGAGATCAGCAGGCTCCTGGCAGGGGCGCTGACGGATTTTTACCAGCGTCGCGGCGCGGCGCCCGGGGACGCAGCACCCGCACAGCTTCATGTGCTGCAGCGCTTCGGCTCAATCGTCAATCTGCATCTGCATGACCATGCCGTGGTCTCAGACGGGGTGTTCAGCCTGGAGGGGGGACGTCTGCGCTTCCTAGCCTTCGGATTTTCCGAATTTAACGCCGAGCCCTTTGAGGTCAAGATGATCTTGCTCGCGACCTGTCGCGAGCTTGTTCTCGATGAGACATTCCTTGGAGAGAAATGGGGCGGGCTGTGTGCCGATCTTGGCGATAACCCGTTTCGACCAAGCTCGTTCCCACGTCACGCCTTTCATGGTCGTGATGATGTCCACGCTGTTGGGGGCCCGGCCGAGTTCGATGAGAGTTTTCTCTTTAATGTCGGCCGGGTTGATCTCCACTCCGGCGAAATCCTTGAGCGCCGCCGCGACCTTCGCCGCGTTCTCGGGCGAGGGATTAACGGATATGTCCATGTCGGTTGTGGCTCGAATATAGCCATGGTAGCCGACCGCGTAGGCCCCGATGATCAGATATTCGACGCCGCGCGTGTTGAGGCAGGCGATGAGCGCCTCATAATCGTCCAGCGGCTCGGCATTAGACGGCGTCATGGGTAATTTTCAGAATATTCCTCTCCATACGCGGGGAGCGCGGATTCTGCGGATTTAAGGAGATTATGCGCCGACTGAGTCGGCGCATTTCATCAATCCGTTCGTCCGGAGACAGCGCCAGGCACCCCGCGAGATATTCCGTCATCACTTCGTTTTTATCGCGTTGAAGCGGGACGATTTTAACGACTCGAGCGATTCTCCCCATGTTTCTCAGTATAACAGCCCACCCCTCCTTCTACCAGGGGCAGGGTGTTCTCGAGGTGTCGTCATTATTTTTCGAATCCTAGCAATTAGTGTTCGCCGGGATCGGACTTATCGTCCTGGTCGTTCGCGAGGGAACCCGTTGAGGTGTTCACCTCGAAAATGAGCATGGTTCACTATCAAGTGAGCAAGACCAACGGCGGGCCATCATACCATGAATGGCCGGCGGTCGATTTTGTNNGAAGCATGTGGTGCGCTATTACGGGGCGCTGGGACCTCGGTCGCCTTTGAGGGGAGCGGTGAGCTCGGCGACGCGAGGGCGAGGGACGCGAGCTGAGCTTGAGGCAGGCTACTCGGTGACGCTTGTGGGGAAGGTGTCGCGGGAAGTTGGGGAAGCGGCGAAAGCTGCGGCGCGTTCGTGGGCTGCATGCGTGAGGAAGGTCTTTGAGGTGGACCCCGTGAGATGCGAGAAGTGCGGTGGGACGATGAGGCTGGTGGCGGTGATCGGCGACGATGAGGAACTCGATCGGATCTTGGGCAATCAGGGATGGCCCGTGGATTTTCCAAGGACAAAGCCTGCAAGGTCGCCCCCGGATCGTGCGACAGAAGACGAGGCCTGCCAGGTGGACCCCAGCACGGAAAAATGGGACGGGCAGGACCGGCCGGACAACGACTAGCCCGCGTGAGCGGGAGGCCTGGCCGCGCCCTGATGAGACTTTTTTTGGCGCGGGTCACGGGAAAGACGGTGGGACAGGCGCTCTGCCCTGGAAAATCGAGCCTGGAAAAATCGAAGAACAGGGGCTATCCTAGGTCAATGGGAGCGGCTACGACGAACAGCGGCCTATTTTTACCTACTTCGTCCATGGGCGGAGATGGCATAGGAGAGGGTCCAGTGAGGACCTGGCGCGCGCTTTGCTGCTCGGCACTTGTGTGCTTGGCCGCCGCGCCAAAGAGCGTGCGCGCCGCGACCACGCTTATCGACGACGCCAATGTCTATGCGATGCCGCCCTTGCCGCCTATGGGGGCCTCGGCGGGATCCAAGATCACCGATCCGACCTTTGGCACCACCATCATGCGCCTGACCGACGGCTCGGACGGCTACGCGGATTGCTTCGCCCAGTACTCCTACTGGCCGACATTCAACAAAGACAGCACCTGGGCGCAGGGGGTCTGCCACGCCAACAACGGGACTGGACGAAATATCACCAAATTCATCAGGATCGATCCCGTCAATTTCACCGTCGGGACCCATTTCACCCAGACAACCGCGCCCAACGGCCTGTACATGAGCAGCTCGGACATGATTTGGAGCGGGGTCGACCCGAATCTCATCCTGGGACACACCCGGGAAAAGCTCTGGGCCTTCAACGTGGTCTCCAAGACCTACACGCTGATCAAGGACTTCACCGGGGCCATCGCCGCCGGCGACTATCCCATCTACCAAATGAGCCGGAGCGTCGACGACAATGTCTTCGCGGGAACGATTTTGAGAAACAACGCGGCCATCGGCTACATGGTCTGGCGTCGAAGCGACGATAAGATCCTGCTCCAGCAGTACGTGTCCGGCGTCAACGAGGTGCGCATCGACAAGACGGGCCGCTACTTGATCGTGATCACCGATCCATACCCCGGCACCATCGTGTGGGATCTCACGTCCTCCGTTCCGACGGCGACGAACTTGCCTGCCGATTCCGCCTTCTCTCATCACGATGCCGGCCGCGGGATGGTCTTCACTTCAAGCCCATGGAATCCCGCGGCCATCCGCCGCGGCCTGAGCTGGAGGCCGCTGTCGAGCCCGACGACGGGCACATGGATAATGCCGGAAAAATTCAGCACATGCACGAAGGGCTGTCATCATTTTTCCAGCCTGGCGGATAATGAAAACTGGGGGGTCGCGAGCTTCTGCGCCAATACGCCTCCGGCGGGCTGTTCGAGCGACAACAGCGCCGGCACCTCCAATCCCACGGCTTTCGACAACGAAATCCTTCAGGTCGCCCTGGATGGCAGCGGGCATGTGCGCCGCATCGCGCACCATCGCAGCGTGGGGACGGATTATCGCAGCTCGCCGATGGCCAATATCAGCCGCGATGGAAAGTTTATCGGCTTTACCAGCAACTGGGGAAACGTGACCGGCAAAAGGGATCTTTTCGCGGTCATGATCCCGCCGGCCCCGGGCTCCGCCCCGCTTTCCACGGACTTGAACGGCGACGGCGTGACCAACGTCAGCGATGTGCAGCTATGCGTCATCCAGGCTCTGGGGCTTGCCCCTTGCGCCAGCGCCGACTTGGACAGGAACGGCCTATGCAATGTCGCCGACGTGCAAATCGTCGTCAACGGGGTTCTCGGGCTGCGTTGACCCGGCTGGGCATCGCTTTCTGGGGTCGTTGAGGGAGCGTGTCCAACGAACACGGCGGGTTCCCAATCTGTCAGGCAAAACGCGCCTTTTTGATGCGCGAGAGGCTTTCCTCTTTATGCAAACGCTCGTCCAAGCCGATGCGGCGCAAGAGATCGGCTATGCTCTTTAAGTCGCCGTAGTCGGCCTTGAACTCGCTTTCGAAGGGCTCGCTTTCGAACGCGGGATTTTCCGCCACGAACTCCATGTACTCGTGCTCGGCGTGGTCCTCGAAATCGGCGTTCAAGGCGTAGCTCCAGGCGCTTGATCACGTAGAGGATCCAACTGATGTGATAAAAGGCGAAGGCGATGAACTGGGGCATCACCCTGTACAGGACGAAGCTCTCGGGCAGGCCCTTTGCCTGAATGATTTCCTCGAGGATCAGCAGATGCCATTGCTCGTTGTCCTGCTGATAGGGGTTTCCCCAGGATAGTTGAGAAGCTTAATCGGCGCGGAGGCGGTCCCAGTTCGTTGAAAGCGTATCCCGCCTGATTCGGCATACGTGCCCCCACGGACGTAGGTGGTATCCCCTGCCAGCATCAAGTTAACAGTATGGGCAATCGTGAGCTTGGGCGTCGCCACGGTGAGGCCATCATTGCTGTTGAGCCCGGTGGTGGAGACGTAGTAGGTGATGTTCGTTAAAAAAAGAGTAAATCCCACGATGGGTCGTTGTGAAAGAATCGATCACTTTCAGGGTTGAGCCTCTTGGAACCAAATTGACCCTCAGAGCCTGCTCCCCCTTCAAGCTGCCAGGACCTTGACAGCCGAAGCAGTGGTTTTTAACGCTGGAGAGCTTAAAATTTCCCAAATGAATCGATTCGCTACCAGGGCGCCGAGGATTCTTCGAGAAACCTTCGATATAAACCATCGGGAACTTCAATGTAAATTGTTTCCCGACAAGGATGTAAATTGCGTTGATAAAAACAGCGCTATTTTTTAATTTCTCTGCAAAATTCTCGGACCTTAGGTAGGTCCAATGTCTTTCGCCGGAGGGGTCTTTGGTCCCAGAGTCGTTTTCCCGCGCGTGAATATAATATAGGCATGAATAAATATCTCTTTGCCGTTCTCGTCGTGACGCCCTTGACCTTTCCCGCCGCCGCGAATGCCGGCGCCAATGAGGGGTGCAAGTTGACGGTTTATCGAATAGCGGAGTCGATCGTGGAGCAAAGCCGCGCGATGGGCTTGAAATCCAGTGTGCAGGCCGTTGTAAAAGAGGCGGGACTCGAGAAAATCGCTCAGGAGTACGGTAAAAATCTCGCTCAGTCCGACTCCGTTTTAAAAGAAGTAGCCCGGATGAACGAACAGCTGCAGCAGTTCACGCGTGCCGAGGATTTCGAGGCCGTGTCTCAAATCGCGACCGCGCTGGCGCAAAAAACGGGCGAAGCCGCGGAGCTGGCTCGCGAGGGCAAGCTGCTTAGAGGGAAGTTCGCCGCCGCCGCGAAAAATGAAGTCGAGAGGGGTATGAGTGCTATCGAGGTCGGCGGCACGTACGTCATGAGCAAGGGGGCGATTCCCGAGAAGAGGCAGTTGTCGTTTAGCCCTCTAATGTCCTTTGCCGATTGTTCCGGCGATGCGATCGCCAAAGAATTGGCCGTCTCATATGACATTAGTACCGGGCGTTATAAACTCAGCGTTGAAACCGTCAGCGGGAAGTGCCGGTACCCGTACTCTGTGGGCTCATTTGCGGCGAGGTTGATCCCCACATGCGCGTTCTCCTCCGAAGACGATAAAGCTTTCTTGGAAGAGTTGGATGCGATCGGGATGGCGAAATAAAATCATGAAAAATAATCGCGCTGTCGCTGGTCGTCGGATGTTCGATGCCCACCCTCGGCCGCGCCGCTCGCTGTCCGTTCTTGATTAGCGGGTCGTCGACGACACGACGACGTTCGCTTTGAGAGCCAGCCGCCCGCGCAAAGCCGCCCCGGAGGGCCGCCGCATGGGCCACGCGGGTGCGATCGTCGAGGGCGGCAGCGGCACGCACGCCTCGAAGATCAAGCCCATGCGCGAGGCCGGCATCACCGTCGTGGAGAACCTCTCCGAGATCGGCGAGGCCGTCGCTAAGTCCCGACGGCCGCTCGCGGCGTAGACGTTCGTCCTGCGATAGGGAACACTCATTAGAGGTCCCCGCGTCAATAGGCATTGACACACGGCAAGCGGCGCTGGCCCTGCGTTTGAGCTCGCTGACGATGCCGCGCATGGTGGCCGACACTCAAGGCCAAACTGGAAGGGCACCGTCTTAATTTAGATCAAACTCTAATAAAGTCATGCCTTTTTTAGATTTCAGTATTACCTGTCAAGGCCGCCTTGGAGTACAGCCGCTGGGGGGTAGTATTTAATGGACCAGCTCGATCGCGCTTTTCAAATCGTGACTGAAATGGCCGCTAAAGTGATTTGAGATTGGGGTCGGCTAAGTATTTGATCCCGCGGGTCAGCCAGACGTCGAGATGGTCCACGCGCCCGTCGCCGTTGCGATCGCCGAGGCCCGCGGTAAGCTTCTTGCTGAACTTCACCCGGCCGACGGCCTCCGAGGCCAGGTCGAGCACGGAATTCTGCCCGGTCCTGTCTATGTTCGTTCGCGGCCCCGGAATGATGGTAATCGACTTTCCGCCGTTGACGATCTTGTAGGATCCTCCGGGACCGGCGATGTACTCGGCGAATATGTTCACGTCGATCTCCTGCTGCGCGGCGTACTGCGCGATGTACTTAAGCAGGCCAGGGCCGCGGTTGTAGGCGAGGTCTCCCAGAAACTCGACAACCCTGGGATTGCTTGGGGGCGTCAGGTTGACCGCGGAAAAGCGTTTGGCGATCTCCCTGTCCGTCTGCGCCCGGAGAAGACCTCCGAAGACGATGTTCGTGATGGTGTCGTTGGCGACATTCCTATCTCCGGAGTAGGCCTCTCTGTGGACGGACTCGATCTGCATGATCCCCGTCGCCGCGGGGTTGGAGGGGACGGTCTGCTTGAGCCCCGACTCGGTCTTCGCCATGTATTTGAGGAAATCGGGCCGTATGCCAAATTCCGCGCCAACGAGCCTGAAGACATCGTCGAGCTGCTGCGTCGTCAGCGCCGTCGAGTTGCCCCGGACATCGAGCTTGTCATGGATCCTCTGCGCCAGGCGCAGATACTCGTTCTTTTTCTCGGGAAGCTTCCTGTTCGGGTCGAGCACCGTCTTGCCGGTGTTCAACAGCCGCTGGACCCGATCGTCGAAGGCTTTGCCGGCAAACTGGGCCTTCTCAAAGAGAGTGCCGGCGGCGAGGGCCTCCTTGGCCTGGGCGCGGAACGCGATCCAATTCGCCGCGCCTTTGGGGCCGAGTTTACCTTGCGCGGCGGACCTCTCGAGACTGGCCTCGAGGCGGGGATAGGCGGCCTCGACCGCGGCAACCCGCTCCGGGCGCGTCGGCAGCGCGCGGATACGGGCCTCCTCGGCGCGGATCCTGAGGAAAAGGGCAGGTTCCCTGACCGAGAGCTCGTCAATGAGCTCAACGACCACGTCCTCGAACTTCTTGGTCGGCTTGGCGGAGGAAGCCAGATGGTCGCCCGCGACCGGCTTTTTCGGCGCAGCGACCGCCACCACGATGGGAGGAGCGTCGGCGCTCGTCAGGACGAGCGAAGCGTTATCGTATACCTGCCAATGCTGACCACCAAGCAGCGCTGCCGGAATGACGACCGCAACGGCCCGGCCAGGGCTTGCAGACCAAGCGCCGCCAAATCGGGCGTCGTCCTCGATGATCAGGGCCTCGCCCCAGCGGGACTTCAACGCGGCGAGGACGCGTTTGCGGCTCGGGACGTCAAAGCGCTGGGACCAGCTCGCGGCCCGGTAAAGCACGAGCCCCTGCGCGGCGGTCCTCTCAGGCGCGTTCAACAGCTCGACGACACGGGCTTCGTCCTGCGCGGCGGCGGCCTTCAACGAGACCGTCACGGCGCCGGACGCCGGGACAGCCGGGCCGATAAAGACGCAGGCCAGGAGCGCAAGAAGTCGATCGGTCATCTCCACAGAGTCTAATCGAAATGCGCCGGCCCCAATAGGACCTGAGGACCCACGACCGCTGCATTAAACGGCCCAATCCCAAGTGGGCCTTTGGACTACTGACGTCCCCCCAAAGATTCCGCGGGATCGTGCGCGCGCAGGGGAAGGCGCTGGATCGCGCGTACCTTGATCCGCTCGTGCGAGGGCTCGCCGTGGATCTCTCTCGCCCCGCCATCGAAGAATTCTACCTTGCCTGTTTCTAGGGGATAACGTTGATGAGGTTGAATTGGAGTGCATGAACCGCTAGCCGTTATGTTGCGTCAATGTGAACTCTTGGTGCACCTTAGAAGACATAGTTGAGGTGTGACTCTTGGAGAGCCGTGATAGCCAATCGAAAACTAGGTAATATGCCATCGCCAACACCCCCTCGGCCCCCCGCGGCCAACGACACGATTCACCCCGGCAAAACCGGAGCCGATCTTCTCCACAACCCATCCCTCAATAAAGGCACCGCCTTCACCGCCGAAGAGCGCGTCAAACACGGCCTGCTCGGCCTGCTGCCGCCGCGCGTCTCGACCATGGATCAGCAGGTCAAGCGCCTGATCAACAACGTCCGCCGCCAGGCCAACGACCTGCAGAAGTACGTGGAGATGATTTCGCTGCTCGACCGCAACGAGACCCTCTTCTACCGCGCCGTGCAGGACTACATAGACGAGCTTATGCCGATCATCTACACCCCCACGGTCGGCGCCGCCTGCCAGATGTACGCCCATATCTTCCGTCGCAGCCGCGGCCTGTTCATCACCAAGTACGAGAAGGGCCGCATCAAGCAGGTACTCAAGAATTGGCCGCACAAGGACGTACGCGTGATCGTCGTGACCGACGGCGAGCGCATACTCGGTCTGGGCGACCTCGGCGCCAACGGCATGGGCATCCCTGTGGGCAAGCTCAGCCTCTACACCGCCTGCGCGGGCGTGCCGCCCGAGCAGACCTTGCCCATCACCCTCGACGTGGGCACCAACAATGAGAACCTGCTCAACGATCCTCTGTACCTGGGCATGCCCGACAAGCGCATCACGGGCGAGGAGTACGACGAGCTCGTGCACGAGTTCGTGGAGGCCGTGCGCGAGGTGTTCCCCAAGGCGCTCCTGCAGTTCGAGGACTTCGCCAACCATAACGCCTTCCGCCTGCTCGAGAAGTACCGCGACGAGATATGCACCTTCAACGACGACATCCAGGGCACGGCCGCCGTCACCTTGGCCGGCCTGTTCTCGACGATGCGCGTGACCAAGAGCAAGCTCCAGGACATGACCATCCTCTTTCACGGCGCCGGCGAGGCCGCCATCGGCATCGCCGACCTCATCGTGATGGCGATGATGGCCGAAGGGCTGTCTAAGCGGGAGGCCATGGGCCGCTGCTGGTTCGTGGACTCCAAGGCGCTCGTTGAGAGCTCGCGCAAGGACCTACAAGACCACAAGAAGCCCTACGCGCACAAGCACGCGCCGGTGGCGTCTTTAGCCGAGGCGGTCCGCGTCCTGCGCCCTACCGCGCTCATCGGCGTCTCCGGGATGGCCAAGCAGTTCACCAAGGGGATCATCGAGGACATGTCGGCGTTCAACCCGCGCCCGGTGATCTTCGCGCTGTCGAACCCGACTTCTAAATCCGAATGCTCCGCGGAAGAGGCCTACACTTGGTCCGAAGGCCGGGCCCTGTTCGCCACCGGCAGTCCTTTCGACCCCTTCACTTATAAGGGCCGGACCTACGTCACCGGACAGAGCAACAACGCCTACATCTTTCCAGGCATGGGCCTGGGCGTGATCGCGTGCTCGGCCCAGCGCGTCACCGACGAGATGTTCCACGAGGCCGCCAAGACTCTCGGTAGCTTGGTGACTCAGGCGGACCTTGATACGGGCTGCCTGTTCCCTCCGCTGAGCAAGATCAGCGAGGTCTCCGCCCATATCGCCGCGGCCGTCAGCGAGGTCGCCCACTCACGCAACCTCGCCGGTGAGCCTAGGCCCAAGGACCTGCTTGCGCACGCGCAGTCCCGCCAGTACAAGCCGGTGTACAAGAATTACGCCTAACGCCGCAGCGCGCTAGACTTTCGTCGCCATCACGTCGAGCATCTCCCGCACGTGCGTGAACTTCTCGCGGATCTTGCCCGCCTTGCGGCCGTTCTCGAGCTCGAGCTTGTCGATCGCCTTCCACTGGGCGAAGCTCACGGTCTGCACGCTCTTGGCGGAGAGCAGAATCGGAGTCGAATCGGGCGACGGGTCGACGGTGCGCACGGCCAGCCGGTCCGCCTTGAGGTCTTCTAGCATCGCCGCCACCGTCGCCATCGAACAAGCTCGGTTGGTGCCGATAAGCCCCGAGGGTCCGCGCTTGGCCCAGCCGACCGCGTACTCGGAAAGCGCGACGCGGCCGTTGTCATTGTCGATGCGCCCCGCTTTTTCGTTGAAGGGCACGCCCGCAATCGGCACGCCCCGGTAGCCCACGGAGCGGAACACGAGGCCGACGTCTTTGAGCGTCTCGTACTCATGGTTGCCCCGGGCCTTCACGCCGCCCTTGCCGTCGGCCTCGAGGTCGTTGTGCTCGAGCTTGACCGCCGTGAGCCTGCCATCTGAGCCGATCAGTTCCACCGGGGATACGCAGAAGCGCGGGATAATCTTGAGCTCCTTGGTGCCCGGGCCTTTGTGTGCGGCGTTGACGAGGAACTCGTAATTCTTGCGAGCCGTCGCGTCGGAGAGGCCCTCCTGGGACACGACATCCAGGCGCAGCTCCCCCTCGTCGACGACCAGGTCGGCGCGTTCGACCGCGCCCACTTCTTCGATTTCCTTGGGCGAGAAGGCGGCCTGGACGGGGCCGCGGCGGCCGAGCAGGTAGACGCGCTTGACCTTGCTCTTGCGCAGAACCTCGAGGGCGTGCGCGGCGATGTCCGTCTTGGCGAGGATTTCGGGATCCTGAGCCAGAATACGCACGACATCGATGGCGACGTTGCCGATGCCGACAACGGCGACGGCCTCACAACTCAGGTCGAAGGACATGTCGCGGTAGTCGGGATGTCCGTTGTACCAGCCCACGAAGTCGGTCGCGGAGTAGGAGCCCTTGAGGTCCTCGCCCGGAATGCCCATCTTGCGGTCGCTCTCGCAGCCGACCGCGTAGACGATCTGGTCGTAACGCTCGCGTAGCTCCGAGACCGTGATGTCGATGCCCAGTTTGACGTTCCCAAAGAAGCGCACGCGCGGGTCGGCGGCGACGCGGTCGTATACGGCGGTCACGGACTTGATCTTCTGGTGGTCCGGAGCGACGCCCCCGCGGGCGAGACCGTACGGCGACGGCAACCGGTCGAAGAGATCGACGCGGACGTTGAGATCAGAGGCCTTCAGGAGGGCCTCCACGGCGTAAAAACCGGAGGGTCCGGCTCCGATTACGGCGACGCAGAGAGGGCGGGCGGGGGTTCCAGGGCGGTTCATGCGGGCTCCTTACGGGGGTGGATGCGGTAGAGCACGTTGATAAGCGCTCCGACCGTGGTCATCGTGTTGAGGGGGATCCAGGCTAAGGCCAACGCCGCGACACCGAGATAGCGGATCCTTTCCATCGACAGCTATTTCGCAACGTTCCTGCCAGACTCTCTTAAAAGCGCGCAGGCGTGAAAGCGGCGCGACGATAGGTCGAAAGACCCTGGTGGCGGACCCCTCCCGCTGTTAAGCTATGGAATGTCCATCAAGGCGATCTTTTGCCTGACTCTTCTTTTGACGGCCGCGCCGCCCGTGCGGGCCGCCGCAAACAAGCGGGTCGAAATTGATTCTAAATTCCCATCGCAGGTGCCTCTCGACGAGATGCAGGCGCTCCTGCAAAGGTTCGTCGATGAGACCTACCACGTATCGTTTCGACTCTTTGCCTATCCCTCTGATTTCGACCATGGGCATTTCTTATACGCGGATCATCTTCCGACTAACAGCAAGCCCTATGCCGTCTTGTGGCATACTCAGGAAAGAGGGGAGTGCAAGGGAATGTCATTCCAATTCGATCCGTCGGCGCGCAATTGGATCCAGTGGCTTGACGTGAATCGGCCTTTGGAAAACGCGACGAAGTATAAGCGTCAGTCTTATCCCGACACGCCCGAGTGGCGTCGATTTGTCGAGAAATTCCTTCCCGACGCGGAGAAGTGCCACACCATCCACGCCGATATGCTCGACCCGCAACTCCTTGGTTTTCCGGTCGCGGCCGAGTCGCAATGGGCTTTTGCTCAAAAGAATTGCGACGAATTCTCGGTCGGACGGATCGAGATTTTCATGCCGCCCAATCGCGATCGGATTTGCCTGGAAGTCAGCAAATACGGCGAGTTCTAGCGAGTTGTCGTCGCTATCTGCTCTTGAGGTATTTTAAGACTTCGGGATTGTTCTCGGCGCCGGGCGGCAGATTCTTGAGGACGTCTTCCTTGCCCGCGGCCGGCTGAGAGCCTTTCTTAAAGCTGTTGAAGGTCTTCACGCCCTGCAGCTTCGGCATGGCGAACGATTTCTTGCCCCCTTTGACCGGAGCCTTGGCCTCGGCGGGGGCGATGGGCTCCGGAGACGAGGCGGGCGGTTCAGTTCCTTTATCCTTGAAATATTCCCCGCTGCCCTTGATGAACCTGAGCGAGGAGTCCTCCTTGACCGGCGTCGGGGCCGCTCTCACCGGTTTGACCGGGACGATGGCTTGGGAAGAGTCGACTTTAACTTCCCCAGGCTCGCGCCGGTCGAACCTGACCGTACCGCTCGGCGGATGCACGTTGGATTCATCCGCGCGGAGGAAGAAAAGGCCTAAAAGGGGCAAAAGAAGGGAGACGCCGGCGCCTGTCAGCAGCCAAATCGTGCGTTTATTGCGAGATTCCAGGGCTTCCTGATCGATATCAGACATGCATTCGAAGTGTATCAGGGCCATTTAGTCTTGTCCAGGGGTCTTCCAGACCTGTGACCAAATTGGGGTTTTGGGGACCCTATAGTAAGAGAACTAAGAATGGGTCTTGACAACGGACATAATTCCGTTACACTCATCAGGTAGCATCCTGTTGGCGCTGCCGGGCCGATTAGGGATCAGGGGGTTGGAGATCCATGGGCCGGTCCGGGGCTGTCGGCGTCAACGGGCGATAACGGCAAACCCATCGTAAGGTGGGGGCGCAAAGCCATGACTCCCGTTGCAGTAGGGAGCGTCAGGCTACCGAATAGTGATGCCCGCTAAAATTGCGAGGGGCTTGCCCCCTATGCGCCGCCAGCGCGCGTCGGTGCTTGCACAGACCGTGACGCGCGCGCGCGTATATATAGCGCTCGCGCTGTTGATCCCCGCTTCAGCCTTCGCCCAGACCGGCGGCCAGCCGGGAGCCTTCTTGAGCTACGGCATCGGCGGCCGCGCCCTGGCCATGGGCGGCGCCTACTACGGCATCTCCGACGACGCCACCGCCGCCTACTGGAACCCGGCCGGACTGGCTCAGCTCCAGCGCAAAGAGGTCACCACGATGCAGGCGACCTTGTTCCAGCAGACCAAGCTCACCTACTTCAGCTACGCCTATCCGACCAAGGGCGGCTCGACCTTCGCGCTGAGCATGACCCAACTCGCCAACACCGGCTTCGAGCAGGTCGACGTGGTCATCAACCCCAACACCAACGAGCCCCAGACCATCACCTCCGGCGGCTCCTTCAACGACCAGCAGCAGGCGATGTCGCTGTCCTGGGGCAAGGGTGTGACCGAGAGCGTGCTCTTCGGCATGAGTGTTAAGCAGGTCACGCGCAAGCTCGGCGGCTCCTCCGACAACTTCAAGACCCTCGACATCGGCGGGATGAAGACGATGGGCACGGCTTATCGCCTGGGCTTCGGCATGCAGAACGTCTTCGCGCAGCGCACCGGGGACACCGACGACAAGCTGCCGGTGGTCATCAAGCTCGGCAACTCCCTGCGCCTGTTCAAGGAGCGCCTGACCTTGGCCGCCGACATCAACAAGGTCCTCAATGGCGACACCGACATGCGTTTCGGCGGCGAGTATTGGATCTCGCGCTGGTTCGCCTTCCGCTTCGGTCTGCTCGGCCTGCCCAAGATTCAGGAGACCGACTTCGGCTTCGGACTCAACTTCAAGAGCTTCGGTCTGGACGTTGCGCAGGGCATCCATGACTTGGGCTCCTCCACGCGTTTTTCGATCACCTTCCGCTTCGGCCAGTCGCGCGCCGACCGCTCCACCGGCCAGGTCAAGAACTTCGTCAAGCAGGGCATGGAGGCCTTCCAAGAGGGCAACTTCGCGCTCGCCGCGCAGAAGTTCAACCAGGCTCAGGACGCCGCCCCCGGCAACAAGCAGGTCGCCACCATGATCGGCCGCCTCAACAACGTGACGGGCTTCGTGCCCCAGGCGACCGGCGGCGAGGAGTACGTGACCTTCATCCGCCGGGGTGCTATCGCTTACGTCGACGGGCGCGACTTGAAGGTCTCCGTCAACGCCCTGCGCTACGCCTTCAACAAGAATCCGCGCGACGAGAAGCTCCTGGGCCTGTTGAACATGGTCGAGAAGGAGGCCAACGTGGCCGACCCGACGCGCCGGCTCGATGGGCCGGAACAGTTCACTTTCATAGACCAGAAGGTCTTCGACGCCCGCCAGTCGATCTACGACGGCAAGTATGACGCCGCGGTGCGCCGCGCCCAGGACGTCCTCGACCTTGAGCCCAACAACGTGACGGCCATGGAGATCATGGGCTCGGCCTTCTTCCTAATGGAGCAGAAGGACAAGGCGGTCGCGGTTTGGCGGCGCGTGCTGGAGATCGACCCCAACAACCGCTCCGTGCGCGAGTTCCTCCAATCGATACGGCAGTAATGAAAAAGACCAGGATTTTCTGTCTTGAATTTGTAACAGGTTCACCCTACACTCATATAGGAATGCGTGTGTCCATATTTGTCGCATGGATCGCGATGCTGTCGTCGGCTTTTATGCCGGCGTCGGCCGGCGTCGTTTCGCCCGATCTGGGCCTTCTTCAGGAGCAGAACCGCATCAAGACCGAGTCGGAGGCCAAGATCCAGCGCGACGTGCTCGATCCCATCCTGGGCAAGGGCAAGGCGGCCAATTTTGTCGACGTGGAGATGGAAGTCAAGCTCGAGAGCGAGGAGTCCACGCGCTCGGGCATGGGCGTGTCCGAGAAGTACAAGGAAAAGGCCCCCGCTCCGCGCGGCGGCATGCAGACCACCTTCGTGCTGCCCGGCATCCCCAAGCCCAAGACCATCACCCAGGGCCCGGAGACTCCGGAGCGCCCGGAGCAGTCCCAGGCTCAGCAGGCCCAGCAGATGAAGGGCGTCCAAGAGGAGCGCTTCGCCGTCAAGCCCGTGTTCAAGCGTTTGATGGTGACCGTGATCCACGACGACACCGTGCTTGACCCGCAAAAGGACAAGGCGCGCGTGCAGCTGGTGCGCGACCGCATCGTCGACGCCATGGGCCAGTACAAGCTCGCCGCCGATCAGGTCGCCTTCCGCCCCACCAAGTTCGACAAGCCGGCCCTGGTGGATTGGCGCGAGGACTTCAAGAAGCCGTCGGTGTACCTGCCCCTGCTGTACGCTTTGCTGTTCCTGTTGTTTCTGTCGTTCCTATTCGGGCCGCTGGCGCGCTTCTTCAAGCAATACGTGGCCGCGCTCAAGGAGAAGCCGGCGGCCGAGGTGAACGTCGAGTCCAAGATCGAGCAGCCCGACGAGGACAAGGGCAAGGGCGAGGATCCCTTCTCGAAAGGAGAACTCGACATCATGCTCGGCCGCAAGCAACCGGAGCCGCCGCCGCCGCCGCCCGAGGAGGAGGATGAGATGAAGAAGTTCGAGCCGTTCACCTACATTACGGATGAAAATTTCAAGCGCTTGGCCAACCTGTTCCTGGTCCGCTCCGACGAGCCGTGGCTGGTGGCCGTGGTGCTCAGCTACCTCAAGCCGGAGATCGCGCGCGCGACGCTGACCTTGCTGCCCATCGAACTCCAGGCCAAGATCGCCATCGAGGCGCTCAAGATCCGCCAGGTCACCCGCGAGCAGCTCATGGCCATCGACGCCGACATCAAGGAGTCGGTGGATTTCGTCGTCGGCGGCATGGAGCGCCTGACCCAGATGTTGGATGAGGCCGACACGCTCACGCGCGCCAACATCCTGTCTTACCTCAAGAACGAGAAGCCCGACGTTTACGACCGCGTGCGCAAGTTCATCCTGACCTTCGACGACGTCATCACCTTCCCCGACCGGGACATGCAGACCGTCGTCCGCGAGCTGAAGACCGAGGCCATGGCCAAGGCCCTGCAGGGCGCGTCTCCCGACGTGGTCAATAAGTTCCTCGGCAACATGTCGGCGGGAGCGGCCTCGCTGCTTAAGGAGTCCATCGAGTACGCGGCCGGCCTGACGACGTCCCAGGTCGAGGAAGAGCGCTCGAAGATCATGGACGTGGTGAAGGTCCTCGAGAAAGAGGGGAAGATCAACGTCCGGCAGAACCGCGGCGACGCCATGTCCGGCTTCCATGAGGAAGTCGCCAGCGAGCGCGGAGAGAAATACGCGCCGCGCACCCGCGCGGCCGAACAGGCCGTGGCCAACCTTCTTGGTGCGGGAGGGGGGCCCTCCAGTGCGGCGCCGGCGCCCGCCCCCGCACCCGCCGCCGAGAACGCCGCGGCGGCGGAGCAATACTTGAACGCCGGCATCCAGTTCCACGACACCGGCCGCTTTCAAGAGGCGGCCCAGTATTTGGAGTACGCCTTGTCCCAGGACGGATCGCAATGGCGGGCACGCCAGTATTTGGGCAACTGCTACGTGCAGCTGGGGCGAGCCGGCGAGGCGATCCCGCTGTTCGAGCAAGTATTGGCCGTCAATCCGGACCCGGGCCTGAAGCAATGGGTGGACGGGCTGAAGGCGCAGGCTTAATGGCTATCTTAAGGAGAGAACGATATGGCGCTTGATGATAAGTTCCCGCCGCCGCCGCCCCTGCCTCCGGGTCGAGGCGGAGCACCCATGCCGCCGCCGCTGCCCGGGCGTCCCTCGGCTCCGCCGCCTCTTCCCGGAGCCATGGGCGGCATGCCGCCGATGCCCGCTTTGCCGTCCAAAGGTCCCGCGATGCCGCCCCTGCCCGGGATGGGCGGCTCGATGCCGTCCGCGTCCTATCCGGGCGCGTCCACCGACCGCGAGCACGCCAAGGAGCGCGAGGATAAGATCGAGAGCTTGAAGGCGAAGTTCGAGGAGAAGCTCGAGCTGCTCGAGAAGAAGCTGTCGGAAGAGCGCGAGAAGTCGCTGCTGATGCAGTTGCGCAGCCAAGAGGAGTCGGTGACCGCCGCCAAGGTCGAGGCCTCGCTCAAGGAGATGCAGGACAAGCTTCGCCGCGACCGGCGCGACCAGGACAGCGAGGAAGCCAAGCTCAAGCTCGAGCGCCGGGCGCAGGAGCTCGAGGCGCGCCTGGCTCAGGAACGCGAGACCTGGGTGAACACGCTCAAAGGCCAGCTCTCCGCGCGCGAGACGCAGGACAAGGAGGTCGAGTCGCATTTCGCTTTGCGCCTGCAGGAGATGGAGCGGCGCTGGCTCGAGGAGAAGGCTCAGTGGCAGAAGACCGCGCTGGCCAAGGACGAGGAAGTCCGTACCCTTCGGGCGCTGGCCGAGAAGCTCAAGGGCGCCGATCTGGAGCTGTCCCGGCATATCGGCGAGCGCAAGCTCATCGACGAGCGCCTGGCCGCGGCCCTGCAGGATCGCGCGGAGTTCGCCGCGCGCATGCAGTCGGCGTCCGAGCGCGAGAAAGAGGCGATCCAGCTGCGCGCCGACTTGCAGCTCGCGCGCCAGCAAGGGGCGCTCATTCAGGAGCGCTTGGAGCGCGACATGGCCGCCCTGCGGCAAAGCTCGCGGGAGCGGGAGGAGCGCCTGCAGGCCGACATGGAGCGCCTGCATCGCGACATGGCCACGATCAAGGAGCGGCTCCAAGTGGAGCATGAGGCCGACCTGCGTCGCGCCAAGGCCGAGCACGAGGCCGATTTGATCAAGCACAAGGACGCCGCCGAGAAGGCGGTCTCCGAGCTGCAGCGCCTGCGCGGCGTGACCGGCGCGCTCGAGCGGCAGAACATGGCGGCGCGCACGCAGCTTGAGGCGCTTCGCCGCGCGTCCGCGGATTGGGAGAAGACACAGGAACGCTACAAGGCGGAGTTCGTCGTGCTTCAGCGCAAGTGGGTCGAACGCGAGAAGGAGGTTCGCGCCGAGGCCGCCGCGCAATCGGTGCAGATGCTCGATTCGGAGAAGACGCGCCTGCGCATCCAGGCTCAAGACGAGCTCAACACCCGCGCGGCCAAGATCGCCGACCAGCTCCGGCAGGAGAACGAGTCCGAGCAGAAGCGGCTGGAGACCAGGCTGCGCGCCGAGCTCGAGCGCGAACTCATCGAGCGCCGGGCGGCCCTGCAGGCGGAAGTCGACGCGGGACGCGCGCAGGCCGATCAGGAGATCGCCCGCCTGCGCCGCGAGCTGCAGCAAAAGGACTCCGCTTGGGGCGAGCGCCTGCTCGTCAAAGAGGCGGACGTCATGGCCCAGCGCGCTCGCGCCGACGAGATGGCGGGCCGCCTCTCGCGCGAGGAGGAGCTCCGCGTCGCGGGAGCGCGAGAGCGTCTGGAATTGGAGAAGCGCGCGGACGCGCTGCGTGAGCAGTTAAGCGCCGCGCAGGTTTCGCTGCGCGAGCAGCAGGACCGCGTGGCCGCCGTCGAGGCGGACAAGACGCGCTTGAGCCGCGAAAAGGCCGAGCTCGAGAGGGCGACGACGGCGCAGGCCGCGCAGATCAAGGGAAGCCAAGAGGCGCTGGAGGCCTCGCGCCTGCAGCTGACGCGGGAGGCGCAGAACGCCCAGATGGTGGAAAAGGCGCTCATCGACCAGAAAACGGAATTGCTCAGGGTTATGGGCGAGCTCGATGCCCTGCGCAGGAAGGCAAACCCGTGATCACTCTGCACAAGCTCAACGGTCTTGAGATCGTGGTCAATGCCGAGCTCATCGAGACGCTCGATCCAGGGCCGCAGACCTTGATCCTCCTTGCCACGGGCAATAAGATCACCGTCCGGGAAAGGGCCGACGAGGTGGTCGAGAAAGTATTGCAGTACAGGAAGGCCGTCAATTCATCCGGAAAGCCCATCAACCCCATCGCGGGCTACGAGAGGCAGAAAAGCTAAGGAGCAAACCCCTCATGGATATCGCAACGATCGCCGGGATCTTCACCTTCTTCGGCCTGACTGTCTTCATGATCTTTCACAGCGAAGGCATCAACGGCTTCAAGCCGTTCATGAACATGGAGGCGATTTTCATCGTTATGGGCGGCACTTTCTGCGCGACCTTGGTGAACTACCCTCTGTCGCAGGTCATCGGCGTGGGCAAGGTCATCCGCAAGACGCTCATGTCGCACGCCGAGGACGACACCCCCGAGATCGTCGTGACCTTCGTCAACCTGTCGCAGAAGGCCAAGAAAGAGGGCTTTCTCGCCCTGCAGGCCGACCTCAAGAACATCAAAAACGACTTCTTGCGCCGCGGCGTCCAGCTCGTCGTCGACGGCGCCGACCACGAGTTCATCCGGAACATGCTCGAGACCGAGATCGGCTTCATCCGCGAGCGCCATAAGGGCGGCCAGGAGATCCTCAACGCGTTGGGCACCTACGCGCCCGCCTTCGGCATCATCGGCACCGTACTCGGCATGATCATGATGCTGTCCTCCATCGAGGACGTGGCCGCGGTGCCGCGCCGCATGGCGCTGGCGCTGGCTGCCGCGTTCTACGGCCTGGGCTCCGGCTACCTGATCTTCCTGCCGATGGGCGGCAAGCTGCACACGCGCTCGGAGGAGGAACTGCTGGTCAAGGAGATCATCATCCGCGGCGTGCTGCTCCTGCAAAGCGGTGCTACGCCCTCGGTCGTCGAGGCCAATCTCAAGGCGTATCTGCCTCCGGCGCAGCGCCTGATCGTCAAGATGCCTCCCGCGGCGGGGGCCGTCGGGGCTCCGACCACGACGACGACGCCCCCCGCGGCCTAATTTATGCCGATGCGCGCCCCGAAGGGCTTCATCGACATCAGCGACCCCAAGGTCTGCAAGGTCGGCCATCCCGCGCCCGCGTGGGTCGTCTGTTACGCCGACTTGATGACCGAGCTCGTCTGCTTCTTCGTCATTCTTTACGCCCTGTCCGCCGCGCTGAACAAGAACGTCCAGAGCGCGGCCCAACAGGTCAAGGACATGATGGACCAAGGCAAGATGAAAGGCGAGGTCAAGATCGACAAGGAGGGGCTTAAGATCTCCATCGAGGAGCAGGGGGGGGCGTCCTTCTTCGGCGTCGGCGCGGCCGAGCCGACCCCGGAGATCGACTCCAAGCTTGCCTTGCTGACGCCCGCGCTCGCTAAGCTCGCGATCGACCACGAGATTCTCGTCGAGGGGCACACCGACGGCCAGAATATCCACAACGACTATTTCGACTCGAACTGGGAGCTGTCCACCGCCCGCGCCACCAGCGTGGCGCGACTGCTCATCGAGAAGTACCGCATGCCGGCCGAGAACCTGGGAGCTGTCGGCTACGGCGGCAATCGCCCGATCGCCCCCAACGACACGCCGGAAGGCCGCGCCAGGAACCGGCGCGTGGTGATATTCGTCAAGAGTTCGGCGATTCCGAAGCCTAAAGCCGAAAGCGCCAAAATACCGGAGAAGACGGGGCCGCCGGTCGAAGTGCCCGTCGAGCTGCCGCGGCCGGCTGCGGAATCCCCGGACGCTCCGTCCGCCGCGCCGCCCGCCAAAGAGGACGGCGAATGATAGAATATAGCGTGCTCAATCGACGCTGGACGGCCCTTGCTGTTTTGGTTCTTTTCGCCGCCTCGTGCGGGCCCTCCAACAAGAACGTCGTCGTCGAGGACTTCGCCGAGGGCCGCATCGTGGACTTGTCGATCACCGAAAAGCTCACCGGCACGTCCGAGCTTCTCTTTTTCTCCATGGCCAAGAAGACGCAGTTTCTCGACGGCTACATCCAAGGCGTGATCACGGACTACCAGGACAATCCGGTCCAGGGCGTGGTCGTGCGCGCGGTGGCCAGCGGAGAGAACTCGCTGGAAGAGGGAGAGGCGCGACCCTCGGGATTCGCGACGAGCTCCTTTGACCCCGGCGTCTCGGACACCAACGGCTTTTACCGCATCCGCTTCAGCCTGCCGATCCTCGACAAGCAGGTCGACATCCGGGGCCGCATGCTGTACAACCCCGGGTGGGAGCAGGAGCGCGACAACTTGGGCAAGGCCTATGAGCCGCAGACCAAGCAAAGCCAGTTTCGTCTTTTCTACGACCGCAAGAGCGGCCGCATCATTTTCTCCGAGGGCGTAAGAAAGACCGTTGTCGCCCCGGTCACCTCCAAGGGCGCGCCGAAATCTCCGCCTTTGCCGGGGGCCGAGGCTCCGAAGCCCATCGAAAAGGCTAAGCCCGCCGGGGAAGAAAAGGCCGCGGGCGGCTCAGACGACTTATTCAAGGGATTTGGCTTCGGGCAGTGACCGCTTACCTCGACTGCAACGCCACCACGCCCGTGCGTCCCGAGGTCTTGGACGCGATGCTTCCTTGGCTCCGGGACGGGTACGGCAACCCCAACTCCGTCTACGCCTTGGGCCAGCGCGCGCGAGCCGCCGTCGAGCGGGCGCGGGAGCAGGTCGCGGCTTTGCTTGGGGCCGGCGACGCGTCCGAGCTGATCTTCACCTCCTGCGGCTCCGAGTCCGACGTGCTGGCCATCGCGGGCGGCACCTGGCAGGCCCATGACGAGAGCAAGGGCCGCCGGCGCAAAGTCGTGACCTCCAATATCGAGCATGACGCGGTGCGCATGCTGTCTGGCCAGCTCCGCCGTCGGGGCCTGGAGGTCGTCGAGGCGGGCTGCGGAAAGGACGGCGCGGCTATCGTGTCCGAATTCGCCTCTCTGATCGATGAGTCAACGGCGGTCGTCAGTCTCATGCACGCCAACAACGAGACCGGCGTCCTGCAGCCCGTGGCCGAGATCGCGGCCGCGGCGCGCGCATCTGGCGCTTTGATGCACACCGACGCGGTCGCCTCATTGGGCAAGGCGCCGATAAACGCCAAGGCCCTGGGCGTCGACTTGATCGCCGTCTCCGGGCACAAGGTCAACGCGCCCAAGGGTGTGGGCGCGTTGTGGGTACGCCGCGGCGTGCGCCTGTCGCCGCTGGTCACGGGGCACCAGGAAAAAAACCGCCGGGGCGGCACCGAGAACGTCGCTTCGATCGTGGGCTTCGGCGTCGCCTGCGAGCTGGCCGGGCGCGAGCTGTCCTCGGCCTCGGCCCACGCGCTGGCCCTGCGCAAGAAGATCGAGGCGGGGACGCTTCTCCTGCGCGGCGCGCGCCTAAACGGGGATCCCGAGCGGCGGCTGGCCAACACCGCTCATTTCAGCTTCGAGGGCCTCGACGGGCATCATCTGGTGGTGGCACTCGACCTTGAGGGGATCTGCGTGTCGAGCGGCCCCGCGTGCTCCTCGGGCGCTTCGACGCCGTCTCACGTGCTGACCGCGATGGGCGTGCCGCCGGCGCTGGCCGCCGGCTCCATGCGCGTGTCGGTGGGTTGGGGCACCACGGACGCCGATGCCGACCGTCTGTTGGCCGTCCTTCCCACAGCCGTCGAGAAGCTGCGCGCCGCGGCGGTGCCGGCGTGAAAAGGCGCGTGCTCGTGGCGATGAGCGGAGGCGTGGACAGTTCCGTGGCGGCGGCCTTGGTCGCCGAGCGCGGCGACGAGGCGGTGGGTGTGACGATGAAGCTGCTGGCCCGGGCCGAGACCGGCTTCGGGTGCTGCGGCTCCCCGGCCGACGTCGACGACGCCAAGCGCGTCTGCGAGCGGCTGGGCATCGCGCATTACGTCTCGGATATGGCCGAGATTTTCGAGTCCAAGGTGATCCGTCCCTATCTCGACGCTTATCTGGGCGGGATCACGCCCAATCCGTGCGTGGAATGCAATCGTTCGCTCAAGTTCGGCCATCTTGTGGCGTTGTCCGAGGCTTGGGGCTGCGACGCGGTGGCGACTGGCCATTACGCGCGGGTGGAGAACGGGCGCCTTCACAAGGCGCGCGATACGACGAAGGATCAGAGTTATTTCTTGTATTCGCTCAACGCGCGTGCGCTGTCGCGCGCCGAGTTTCCGGTGGGCGGCTTAAGCAAAGACGAGGTCCGCGTCAAGGCCCGCGAGCTCGGCCTTAAAACGGCGGATAAAGTCGAGAGCATGGAGACGTGCTTTGTGCCCGGGCGCGACGTGCGCGGCTTCGTGGCCGCGAACGCGGCCGAAGGGTCGCCCGGCCTGGTCCCCGGCCCCATCCGCGACAGCAGCGGCCGCGAGCTGGGCCGCCACACGGGATTGGCGTCGTACACGGTCGGCCAGCGTTCGGGCCTGGGCTTATCCGGTCCTGAGCCGCGCTTCGTCGTCCGGCTGGACCCGGCCGACAACTCGGTGATCGTGGGCGGCGCCGACGAGGTTTGGTCGAGCTCGATTATCGCGGGAGCGCTGACGTGGACAGGGCAGACGCCGAGCGGCCCTTTGCGCGCCGACGTGCGCATCCGGCATCGCCATGCGCCGGCCTCCGCGTCGGTCGAGCCGCGGCCCGACAATACCATTAAGATCGTCTTCGATGCTCCCCAGCGCGCGCCGGCGCCTGGGCAGGCGGCGGTGCTTTATTCGGGAGACGAGGTGTTGGGCGGGGGGACGATCTTGAGGAGGGACGACGCATGAGGCTTGCGCTCGCGTTGGCCGCCGCGGCGATGACGGGCTGCGCCGGCATCATGGGCGGTCCGGGCATGTCGGACAACGAGTTCGACCGAGAGATCAGGGCCAATGAGATGCGCATCAAAGAGGACCGGACGCGCTCCAGCCTTGCCCGGATCGAATCGAGCCTGGCGGACTACATCAGGGCCGGCAATCCCATCCCCGACAGTCTCGACAAGCTTATTCCCAAATATTTAGCCGAGGTGCCTTCTCTCGATCTGCCGGTATGCGGCAGCCTGGATTCCAACCGCGTCACGATGTATCCCGCCGACGTCCTGCGCGACGGTCAGGTCAACGGCACGCGCCTGCGCGGCACCGGCCGCTGGGGCTATGTGTTCAGCGACGAGCGCGTCGTGATCTTCGTGGACTGCCTCAAACCCGCGCTCAACGGCGTGCCGTGGTATCAGATCCGCGGCGTTTACTAGTTAAATGCCGCCATCCAGGTCTAATAACGCCGATTCATCGGGAACATTTTTGGGCCCTCAATCGTATAGTAGATAGGAGGTCTTTCGGCCCTTGTGGCTCGATAGACTCGGGGGGTATAATGATGGAAGAGATGACCGACGACGGGCACCAGCCGGCGACGAAGGCGGATTTGCGCGCAACACAAGCGGACGTGCGCGCAACACAAGCGGACGTGCGCGCAACACAAGCGGACGTGCGCGCAACACAAGCGGACGTGCGCGCAATACAGCTGGACGTGCGCGCAATACAGCTGGACGTGCGTGCAACGCAGGTGGAATTGCGGGATATGCGCCTTGATCACGGTGCGAACTTGCGGCGGCTGAACATCAGCTTCGCTCAAATGAGCGGCGATATGGTTGAGATGAGGGCCGATTTGGACAGCCTTCTGGTGCTGAAAAAAGAATTTTCTCAGTTCAAGAACAACATTGAACAAATGACGCGTTATTTTGAGTCTCAGGTGCGAAAAACGGACTTTTTGGGAAGCATGATGATGGAGCACGAAGAACGCATCAAGAAGCTCGAGTCCCGCCCTAACTGACGTCCCTCAAAAATGGTCTGCCCCCGTCCGCGGCCCGATGCGCACGATGAAAACCGAGTTGCGCTAATTTAATACTATGCCCGAATGAGCCGGAAATATCTCGTCGCCGCGCTGGTGGGCGCGGCTTTCCTGCTCCGGCTCGCCTTCGTCTGGCATTTCTACAGCCATCCGCATCCCTCGATCATCCTCGACGCGGACAATTACACGACGCTGGCGACCGCCTTAGTTGAGCGCGGGGAGTACTCCGCCGAGCCCGGGGTTCCGAGCTTGGACCGTCCGCCCGGGTTTCCGTTCTTCATCGCCGCTTTTTTCGCCGTTTTCGGCGTGAAGCCATTAATGATTCTTTTTCTCAACGTTTTTTTGAGTACCGCGACGTGCGCTTTGGCCTATTTATTGGGCAAGCGGTTGTTTTCCCCGAGGGTGGGCCTACTCACGCTTGTGTTCTGGGTCGTCTACCCCTATTCGATCTATTACTGCGGCTGGGCTTTGCGCGAGTCCTTCATCACGTTCCTGGTCGCCGCCGAGCTGTGGTGCTTGCTCGACTGGCAGGATGACCCTTCGTCCAAACGGGCCGCGATGAGCGCGGCCGTCGGCGCGGCGATAGCCCTGACGAACCCGGTGAGCCTAATTCTCCTGGGGCTGACGCCGTTGACCTTGCTGGCGCAGGAGCGCTTTCGCGCGAAGCTGCGCCACGTGGCGGTCTATTACGCCGTGCTCGGCCTCCTGTACTCCCCGTGGCCGCTGCGCAACTACCGCGTCTTCGGCTCGCCGATCATCACGAACATCCACGGCGGCAAGCAGTTCTATCAAGGCATGCTGGTGCCGCCCGAGGCGTTCGGCACGCCCGAAGAGACGCGGATACTGCAGAACGATCCCGATTATCGCCACGGCCTGGACATGATGGAGGCCAAGGATTATGAGGGAGCCAACCGCTGGTTCAAACGCGCCGGGTGGAAATGGGTCTTCGATCATCCCCGGAGCTACGCCAGCATCGTCGCCTATCGGGTCGTCAAGATGTGGCGCCTAGTGCCGTATGAAAGGTCGTACTCCCATGGGTACCGGCAGATCTTTTGGTCGAGCCTATTGTCCGACGGGCTGGTCATTCCCTTGGCCCTGCTCGGGATGATCGGCTTTTGGCGGCGCTGGAAGAAGCTTCTGCCGCTGTATGCGACGATCGGGTTCTGGACGGCGGCCTACGTGCTCGTCTTCGTCGTCATCCGCTTCCGGCTGCCGGCGATGATGCCGGTGACCGTGTTCGCGGCCGCCGTAATCGACCGCGCCTACAGCCGCTTTTCTCCGTCCTTGTCGATCACGTAGGGACGCGGCATGATGAAGAGCAGCCGGCCGCCCCGGTCCAGATAGTCCTTCTCCCGGGCGACGATTTCCGCCTTGAAGTTCCAGGGGATGACGAACATGCAGTAAGGCATCATCGCGCGAGCCGAGTCTTCGGAGATCAGCTCGATGTCGGTGCCAGCGGTCCTTAAGCCGACCTTGGCGGTATTACGTTCGCTGATATAGGGGATGATCTTCTTGTCGATGCCGCACAGCTGGAGCATGACGTTGCCCTTCGTCGAGGCGCCGAGGGCGATGACCTTTTTCTTCTCCTTGAGCGCGTCGTCGATATAGCGCCGGACCTGCCGGGTGCTGTGCTCGACGAGCTTGGTGAACGTCTTATAAGTCCCCTCGTCCTCGAGATGAAAGATCTCCTCGGTCAAGAGCAGGTACTTCAAGTTCTCCGAGATGGGCCGCTTGGCTTCCTTATGGGCGACCATGACGCGCAGGCTGCCGCCGTTGACCTCGTTGGTCGAGGCGTCGAAGACCGTCATCCCGTTGCGGCGCAGCAGCTCGCACAGGGTCTTTAGCGAGTAATACTCCAGGTGCTCGTGGCAGATGTCGTAGAAGTTCAAGTCCTTGATCATCGCGCACAGGGAGCTGACCTGGAGGCAGACGACGCCGTCTTTGTCGAGCAGCTTCTTGATATCTTTGACGGCCTTGTTGGGGTCGTTTAAGTCGTAGAACATGGCCGTGCTGGTGATGACTTTGAACTTCTGGCCGGCGAGCTGTTCCGACGGGAAGTAGTCTTTTATGAAAGTAATCGACTTGTCGTGGTGGCTGCGGTCGATGTTCTGCGCGGGGTCGATGCCGACGCGCTTGAGATTCGGGGGGAACATGGCGAGCATCAGGCCGTCGTTGCAGCCGATGTCCAAGACCCGGTCGCCGGGTTTGGCGTCGACGCGGGAGAGCACGTCGTCGACCACAGTCCGCAGGTCGCGCCGCATCGTCTCACCCACGCTCGAGCGATAGAAGTAAGTCCGGTACAGGAGATCGGGCTTCATCGTCTCTTGGAGCTGCGCGAGCCCGCATTTGCCGCACAGCATCAGGGTCAAGGGAGCCTTCAGCCGCGCGGAGGGGTTGTTCTCGTTGGTCTTGACTAAGGTCGTGGCGACGAATTGGGGCTTGAACTTGACTGCGGCTTTCAGCTTGCCTGAGCCGCACAGCCGGCATTTGGCGATCCGATCGTAGATCTTCATGAGTGAAACTCCTTGAGCATCAACGTCAAGATGGCCCAGCCCGTGCGAAACGGCATCATTTTCCGCTGCCCGCCGATGCGCTTGGGCTCGTCGGCGCCGATTTCGGCGACCCGGAATCCCTTCTTTAAGAAACGGATAGTGCTCTGGATGACCCATTCCAGGCCTGGGGCATCCATGCGCAGCGCGTCGAGGCTTTTTCGGCGGTAAGCTCGATATCCGACCAGGACGTCCGTCAGAGAGCTCCGGAACAGAATATTGGTGAGGGTCGTGAACAGCCAGTTGCCCAGGGCGGTGAGCCAGTCGTCGTCCTGGCTGACGGCCCCGTCGCGGTAGCGTGAGGCGAGCACCAGATCGTTGCCCTCTCCGATTTTGGCGATGAGGGCGGGGATTATCTCCGGCAGGGAGCTGCCGTCGGCGGTGATCTCGACGACGATCTCGCCGCGGGCGAGCTCCAAAGCCTCGAGGATCGCCGAGCCGTAGCCGCGTTTTTTCTGGGTGTGGACGCGGGCGCCGTTCTTGAGGCAGTACTCCACGGTGCCGTCCTTCGACCCGCCGTCGGTGACGATGATCTCGTCGACGACGCGGCGGTCGATGCGGGGCAGGACCGCCTGTACTCCTTCGATCTCGTTGAGCGTGGGCATGATGACGCTCACGGTCGGACGTCCGGGGGATCCCGATGTCATATCAACGACGGCTTTTATAGCTTATTTCGATTATTCGCGGCCGGTTCCCTGGCCAGCAGCCACGCGGGGTCGTCGGTGTCGATGAGCACGGCGCCGCGCTGGAGGAGCAGCCGCGCCATGTCGTCACGCCACCACGGCACCATGTCGTGGCCCACGACTGTCGCGTAGATCTTCGAACGGCGCGCGGCAAGAGACGCCGCCAGATCGAGCGAGGGGAAGTGCGGATGCACCAGAAGGGGCAGCGTTCCGCCGTAGGCCTCCCGGGCCGTTTTCCAATCGAGTCCGTCCTCGACTCGGACCATCACCATCATCTTCGGAAAGCGGCTTCGCGCCCGGGCGCAGGAGGCCAGCGTCGCCGCGTCGCTGGCGAAGAAGATGAGGTCGTCGAAGGAGCCGTGGGCGTTGATCCATCCCGCGACCCTTTCCGCGGCGTTGGCCTTGAGGTCCAGCACCAGGACGGAGCGGCCGCGCGAGACGGCGTAGAGCTCCTCGAAACACGGAAGTCTCGAGCCGTCCGAGAGCCTGGCCTCTTTGAGCTCGGCCCAGGTCCGCTCGGACACGGGCCCGCGAAGCGACGTCGTGCGGTCGAGCGTGGCGTCGTGCAGCATGACCATGGTACCGTCCTTGGCGAAGCGGACGTCGGTCTCGATGAGCTTGACCCCAGCGGCCTCCGCGCGGCGCACGCCTTCCAGGCTGTTTTCGGGCGCGCCGTATCCGCCCGTGCGATGATCGACGGCGTACAGTCGCCGGCAGCTCATGTCGCGCAGGCAGTCGGCGACTTGGGAGGCATCTTGGGCTTGGGCCGCGGAGAAAAACAAGCCCAGGATCAATAGCGCCGCATGGGAAAACATCGCGTGGAGTATACAATCCCGCGCAGACAGTCGCTCGCTCGGAGGTCTGATTGCTCGGTACCTGGTGCGTCCGGACGCAGTGAGTACCGCGTCGTTGGAATTAGGGCGTGGCCGACAAGCCGCGATAACCTAGCGGCCTAGCTGTATCTGCGGCGGAACTCGGCCTCGTCGCTGTCGGGAGAAAGTCCCGCCGCGCGGCGTGTGAGGTGCCCGGCTAAGCCCGCGCCGAGGTAGGCCAAGGCGTGCAGCTCGCGCAGATGAGGGCGCGTGCGCAGGAACGACTTGAGCTTCGAAGAGGGTTGGGGCCAGTCGGGGATTTTTCCCACGGGCTTGCCATCGAGGGTCAAGAGATGGGTGCGGCAGGGGCCGCCCGAGCCGAGCTTTCGGCAAGCCGCGTTCACGGCCGTTTCGGCCATCACGCGGTAATCCGACATCTTGCCGCCGCCGATGGTGAGGAGGCCGGCCAGGCCGTCGCGTTTCTCATGGTCGAACACCTCGAAGTCGCGCGACAGCAGCTTTTCCGCCCCCGGCTGGCCCAGGATAGGCCGCGAGCCCACGATCGTGCGGTCGTGGGAGGCGGGCCAGTTCTTGAAGTAGCGCTTCACCGAGCGCGTCAGGTAGATGATCTCCTCTTCCGTCGTGCGCGTTTGGTCTGGATCGTCCGGACCGGGCATATCCGTGGGTCCGACCCAGGTCCCCAGCGGCGAGGGCACCACGAACACGTAGCGCGAGCGATCCTCGGCCTCGAGCAGAAGCCCTACGGGGGAGAGGGCCTTGTCGTTGTAGATCAGGTGCGTGCCCTTCATCAGGCGCAGGGGCATGCGCGCGCCGGCCATTGATGAGACCTTGTCGATCCAAGGTCCCGCGGCGTTGACCGTGATCTTTCCGCGCAGGTCTCGGTTTCCCGCGCGCACGCCCGTGACGCGGGAGCCTTCCTTGAGCACGGCGGTCACCGGCGTCTCCAGGAGAATCTCGGCTCCCGCCGCGCGCGCGGAGTCGATCGTGCGCGCAGCCAGCGCCTCGGCGTCCACCCACCATTCATCGAAGGCGAGCGCGCCGAGAAGGCCCTCCGGCGCCAGCCCAGGCACGACGCGCAGGGCGGCTTCGGCGGTCAGGCGCAGGTGGGGGCGGCCGTACTTCATGGGCTGGAAGCGATCGTATTGTTCGAACAGGGTCTCGACGGTTTCCAGGCCCCGCGCATGTCCTTTATAGACCGGCCAGATAATGGGCAGGCGCTTGAGCAGGTCCGGCGCGGTGCGCACGATGTGCCCCGAGTCCCAGCACGTGGCGTGCGTGGTCAGGCGGTCGTAGAGCAGATAGCGCACGCCCCCGTGAATCAGATGCGTGGAGGCCGCCGTGGTCCCGCCGCCGGGCTTGCCGCGCTCGACGAGCGCCACCTTTAGGCCGCGCAGGGCGGCGTCGCGGGCCACTCCCGCTCCCGTCACGCCGCCGCCGATGACCACCAGGTCGTACATGACCAAAGTGTACTAAGAAGCCCGCAGGTCGGTGAGGGCGGAACGGTAGAATATCAGCACTTTGCGGATGTATTGGCGGGTCTCTTGGTAAAGGCGGCGCTGGGTCAGGAAGCGCGGCCCGGCGTTGTAGGCGGCGATGATGCGCTGGAGCACCCATTGGGGCGCCCGCGAGTAGGAGACGCCTTTGAGGTGGTAGCGCTTCCAAGCCCGGGCGAAAAGATGGGCCAGATAAGCCGTGCCCGCGCGGATGTTGCTGGCCGGATCGAAGAGCAATTTCGAGGAAACGCCCACCTCGTTGGCGGTGTCGGGCATGAGCTGCATAAGGCCGAGCGCGCCTGTCGGCGACTTGGCGCGGGCGGTGAACTCCGATTCCGCGGCGATGACGGCCTTGACTAGACGCGGGTCTAAGCCATGGCGGGCGGCGTTGGAGCGGATCAGCGCATCGTAGCCGCTGATTTTTTTGGGCTTGGCCATGAGCCGGCGGATGATCCTGGTGTCGGAGGTTTGCGGGGCTTTCGGCACGTCCACGACGAAGGGCTCTCGAGGCAGGTGCACACGAGCCGGGCGACGAGCCGGTTTCGGAGGCGGATCGAGACGGGCAGCGGAGGCGTCATAAAAACAGCCCAGACGGGAGCCCGATAGGGGGGTGGCTTGAAGCAGGTTGAGGGCGTCGATGGTCCCGGCTGCCGCCGGGGCGGCCAGGGAATACAGGGTTAAAAACAGCGATGCTTTAGCCGACATACTTTTAAGTGTAGCGGAAGCCCATCCGACCGCCCAGGGTCCTTAGGGAAAGGGGAATTAGGCCCTATGGTCTGGCGGTTGTATCTGAAATGATAGAATCGTCAGGTGACTCGCACGCGGTTATATTTGTCCGCATTCCTCGCCTTCGTAGTGATCGGCGCCTGCTCGTTGGCTCTGCGCAAGCTTTTGGAGGGCATGCCCCAGATCTATCTTCTCGAGGAGTACACGCCTTCTCTGACCACGCGCGTCTACGACGCCAAGGCCACGGTGATCGCCGAGCTGTCCATCGAGAAGCGCGCGCTGCTGCCCTTGTCGAAGATCCCCGTCGACCTGCAGAACGCGGTCATCGCGGTCGAGGACGACTCGTTCTTCCACCATAGCGGGATATCGTTCAAGGGCATGCTGCGCTCATCGATACGCAACCTCATCGCGCGGCGGGTGGTCCAAGGGGCGTCGACGATCACCCAGCAGCTGGCCAAGCAGATATTCCTCAAGCCGGAGCGCAAGTTCACCCGCAAACTGCGCGAGGTGCTGCTGGCCATCCAGATCGAACGCAATTTCTCCAAGCCCGAGATCCTCCAGCTGTATCTCAACCAGGTGTATTTCGGAGAGGGCGCCTACGGCGCGCAGGCCGCGGCGCGCAACTACTTCGGCAAGGAGATCTCGGACCTGACGCTGTCCGAATGCGCGCTGCTCGCCGGGCTCATCCGCGCCCCGCGCGCCAATTCGCCCTTTTTTAAGCCCGAGAACGCGCGCAAGCGCCGGGCGCTCGTCCTGCAGCGCATGCTCGATGAGAAGCTCATCACTTTGGCTGAGGGCAACGCGGCCAACGCCCAGCCGATCCCCTTGTCCAAGCCCCTCGGCTTCGACACCCAGGCTCCTTACTTCGTCGAGCACGTGCGGCGGCGCCTGGAGCAGAAGTACGGGACCGCGACGGTGTGGCGTGGCGGGATGAAGGTCTACACCACGCTCGACTTGGAGATGCAGAAAAAGGCCGAGGCGATCATGGAGACGGCCTTGACCGAGTTCGACCTCAAAGCCCAGGCCGAGCATGAGAAGAAGATCAAGGAACTGCTTGCCACGGGCGAGCCCTTGCCGCCTGATATCTCCACTGCGCCCCTGTCAAAGATCCAAGGGGCCTTCGTGGTGATGGACATCAAGACCGGCGCCATACGCGCGATGATCGGCGGGCGCGACTCGCACTTCAATCGCGTAACACAGGCCAAACGCCAGCCCGGTTCGACTTTTAAGCCTTTCGTGTGGGCGGCAGCGCTGGGCTCGGGCATGACCGCGACGTCGATGGTCGACGACACCCCGTTGGCTTTCTATTCCGACGGCCGCGATTGGAGGCTGCTCGAGGGTGCCACCGATCAATACTCGATCAACCTCGCGACTCAGCCTTTCGCCCAGTCCCCGGACTTCAAGATCTGGGTTCCCAACAACTACGACGGGAAGTTCATGGGCCGTATCACCCTGCGCAAGGCGCTGGCCAACTCGCGCAACATCGCCTCGATCAACCTGATCACGCAGATCGGGCCTCCGCTGGTCGTGGAGCTCGCGCGCCGTGCGGGCATCCGCTCCGAGCTCGAGCCCGCGCCGGCCCTAGGCCTCGGGGCCTCGGTCGTCACGCCCTTGGAGATGACGGCCGCCTTCGGCACTTTCGCCAACGGCGGCATCGCGGTCACGCCCTACACGCTCGAGCGCGCCGAGGACGCCAGCGGCAAGCCGCTGGAAAGCCACGTGCCTTCCGATAAGGAGGCCATGACGCCGCAGCTCGCTTACCTATCGACGAGCCTGATGAAGGCGGTGGTCCAAAGCGGCACGGCGCAGTACGTCCGGCGGCTGAACCGACCGCTGGCGGGCAAGACCGGGACCTCCAACGACAACCGGGACCTGTGGTTCATTGGATTTACCCCCGACCTCGTGGCCGGAGCCTGGATGGGCTACGACGACTTCTCCTCGCTGGGCCGCAAGGATTGGACCGGCGGCTCCACCGTCGTGCCGTGGTGGACGGCGATCATGGATGAGGTCCTCAAGGATTATCCCAAGCGCGATTTCCCAGCACCCTCGGGCATCGTCTTCGCGGCAATCGACAAGGAGCAGGGGCTGCTGTATCAGCCCGCGTGTCCCAAGGCCAACAAGCTGCTCGAGGCGTTCGCTCAGGGCAGCGCTCCGACGGAGTACTGCGATCCCTCGCGGAAAGGCCCGACGGTCATCGAGGTGTCCACGGCCTCTTTCGCTCCGACCGCCATGCCCGACGGCGGCTATGGGCGCGTGCAATCCTCGACGAGGACCGTGGACGGGCCGCCGGCTTTGCCCACCGACGAGGAGCTGGAGTCCAACCGCCCGGCTCAGTCCGACGATCCGACTATTCTCGAATAGCCGGCGTTCGACGGCTTACTTATCGCCTTTGCCCCTGATCGATAGCCACCAAGACGGGAAGCACCACTCGGGGATGCCGTGCGCCGCGAACACCTTCTTGTGGTAATTCGCCACGGCCTCTCCCGTCGCGCAGCCGGGGTTTAGACGGGCCAGCGTGGAGCGATTGATCCGGGCTTTTTGATCCTCGATGATCAGCTCCTCGCGAATGACGTCGATCACCTGCGGTGAAGCGAACCGGATGCATAGGTTCAGGATCGGTTTTTCACAATACTGTTTAGCGTAAGGATGATAGACGCACTGATCGACCGTCTTCACATCGTCGTAGTATTTACACGCTTTAACGCCTGCTCCCCTCGGCTGCTGAGAAGTATTCCCTGAGGAGCGATTGCTCACCGCGTAGACGTATGGGGTCGCGCCGTCGCGGTTGGCGAGTATATCGCCGACGGCGAGAAACTCCGCATCTTGGGACAGAGGGGCCGCGTTCGCCATGGAAGCGAACAGAAGCGCGGCGATGATCCGGCCGAAGCCGACTCGAGTCATTTACTGCGGCTGCGAGTTCGCGGCCTTCATCCAGCCTTCCATCACGGCCTGCTTGCTTTCGTCGGGGGCGACGGCCATCACGCTCTGCACTTCCGCCGGAGTCATGGCCGCTCTGCCGTTGGCCGCGGCAATCCAAATGTCCACTATTTTGCTCTTGTCGTCGCTGGGCACGACCTTAAGCAGAGCGGTCAACTCAGCAGGAGTGAGTTTTTCAATGGCGGCTTTGGTATTCGGCGACCCCATCCATTTCTTCATCACGGCGGTTTTCTTTGTGAATGAATCGATCAACGGAAGATTGACGGTCAATTCGGCCACGGTCATTTGATCCGCTATTGCCACAACGGCGTCGCTCCATCCTCTGACGAGATATCTCCGTAAATCTGAGCACCAGGTGCCGCATATGCTCAATTCCGCTTTCAGCGAAGTGTAAGACGCGGCCTTCATGACCATCAAGTCCTTTGTTGGGTAGTTGGATTCGAACCAACGAGACATAAACGCTGCCTGAGAGGCTTTCGAAAAAGCGTCTTGTTTGCGCGTATATCTGTCCGCCGACGAATAAAGTTCGCGTAGGATGCTCTCAACTTCTGCCAGTGGAATCTTGCGGAACACCCTCATCGGCACGGAGTTGATTGCTGAGTCTTTTTTGTCTTGAGATATTGTGTCGAGGAGCTTTTTGAACCAAGCCGTGTTGACCTGCTCCCAGGCCGCGTCCGGCCACTTGCCATCTTGAAGGAACTTGAGACGCTGCTCCGTATTTAAGGATAAGAAAATCTCAAAAAACTCCGCCATGTTCGCGCCGTCGATGACGTGGACGCCGTGATGGACGAGCGTGGCTTTGGGCGTGGCGATCAAGCTGTCGCGGTTGGCGAGAATGGCGCTGACAGAGGGGAATTCCTCATTATAGCGGGGGAAAGGCGTTGCGCTGGCGGAAGAAACGAGAGTGAATAGCGCGGCGAAAACGGTTCCGGTGGATAATTTTTGCATGGAATCTCCTTGCTGTTTGAGGGATTCTAAGAAACCGCTGGAAAATCGAACAGAAGCCAAAGACCTAAAATGAATCGGTCTTTGTGCCTACTTTAAACGGACCGAAAGTCCTAGCGACGTTGCAAGGGTTCAGCTGTCAACGTCGTGGGCTGCCCAAAGGGCGAGGATTGTAATAAGTCAGGACTTTGGCTCTATTTTTCCATGGACCCCTTGCCGTGTCGACCTTGCCCTTAAGGCCCACTGCCTGTATGCGCCGGCAACGCTATAATCTGTCGTCGTCATACGCGTGCCCGAGGAGATGTCCATGCCTGCATCCGCCAAAGTCGCAACCGCCATTTTAACCGCCGGCCTGCTGGTTTCCGCAGCGGGGGCCCAAGGCGTCGTTTCCTCCGACGATGGCTTTGCCCGCAACCTCAACAACTTCACGCTGACGCCGCGCGCCTGGACCCTGCAATCCGGGCCGAATTCGGGCGCCCGGGTCTACAAGGTGAGCCCGGGAGTCGCCGCGCAGTTCGAAGATGATCTCGTCGCAGTCATCGATTCCATTGCGCCCACCGTGGTGTCCGTTGCCGTCACGGGTCCTAAAGACTCCAAAGGAGCCTTCGACAGCGCGGGCTCGGGCGTGCTGATCACCTCGAATGGATATATCATCACCAATAAACACGTGGTCGCCGGCCCTCCCGACATCACGGTTGAGGTTAGTCTTTCCGACAAACGCAAATTTCAAGGCAAGGTCGTCGGAACCGATCATAAAACTGATTTGGCCGTGATCAAGATCGACGGCGAAGCATTCCCGTTCGCCAAGTGGGGCGACTCCTCGGCGCTCAAGCGCGGCCGCATCGTCATCGCGATGGGCAGCCCCTTCGGCCTCCATGGGACCGCGACGGTCGGCGTTATCAGCGCCTTGAGCCGGAACATCGCGATGAATTCTTACGAGGACACCATCCAGACCGACGCGGCCGTAAACCCGGGCAATTCCGGAGGCGGTCTGTTCTCTCTTGAGGGAAAGCTCATCGGGATCAACTCCGCCATTGACAAAAGGGGCGCGGGGATCGCCTTCGCGGTTTCACAGAGGTTGGCTCAAAAAATCGCCCAAAACATCATGTCTGAAGGAAAGGTCGTGCGAGGCTGGATCGGGGCGAATATTCAGGAGCTCGATGCAAGCCTCAAAAAGGCCTTCCACGTCGACGGCGGGGTTCTGATCCCTTCGTTTAGGGAGAACAGCCCGGCGGCCAAAGCCGGTTTGGCCGTGGGCGACGTGATCCTCGCCATCGACGGCGTTCCGGTCGTCAACGTCAACGACTTTCGCATGAAAGTCGCCGATTTGGCTCCGGGAACGGTCATTCATCTCTTGGTCGCCCGAAAGCAAACCCAGAGTACTCTCGAGCTGACCCTGGGCGAACAGCCCCAGGAATAATCAGTACGGCAGGTAAATGCGCGGGGCGCGCGAGGCGGTGCGGCGCACGGGCAAAGTGACCGCGTCGCCGATCTTGAGGCCGGGGCAGGCCGTGGCGTCGACGAGCACGTGCGAGATGCCGCAGCGGCCCACGAAGGGCAGGTTGATCTCGCCGCGCTTTCCCCAATAGGACTGGCTGGCGCCGAGGCCGATGAGCCGCGCGGCGGGCTCCATGGTCAGGCCGTCGGCGTAGCCCACCGGTAAGGTGGCCACGGTCATGGTGCGCGGGGCCAGGTACTCGCTGGCGTAGCCGATCGAGGCGCCTTTGCGCACCTCGCGCATGGAGATCACACGCGCCTGGAAGCGCCAGGGGTTCTTAAGCGCGGGTGGACGGGACTTGGAGCGATTTATTCCGTACAACAAGTTGCCCACGCAGGCTTGGTCGAAGCGGCGGTGGGGGAAGTCCATGAATACGGTTGAGTTGGCGGCACGCAGATGTAACGTAGGATTGAGCTTTTTCCATGGTGCCGCTAGCCGTTCAAAAGCTCCCAGCTTTTCTTCGGCCTCCACGGCATTTTTCCCGGGCATGTAGGCGAGATGGGCCGCCAGGCCGTCGACCGAAATGTTAGGCAGGCGTCCCAGCGCCTTCATGAGCACGGGCAATTCGCGGGGTGCCAAACCCCATCGTGCAAGACCGAAGTCGAGATCGATCTGCAGCCGTATTTTCTTTCCGCCGGCCGCGGAGGACAGCGCTCGGGCCTGAATCAAAGAATCGATGACCGGGATCACGCCCAGGCGCAGGGCCTCGGCGGATTGCTCGGGAAGGACGGGCGCGAGCATCTGGATAGGCGCTTTGATGCCGGCCTTGCGCAGGGCGGCGGCCTCGGTCAGATCGCGCACTCCCAGGCGCGCGGCGCCGGCCTTGAGGACGACGCGCGCGACTTCCAGCGCGCCGTGGCCGTAGGCGTCGGCTTTGATCGCCGCGATGAACTCGCCGCCGCGCGGCATTTGCGAACGCACCCACGCCGCGTTGCCGGCGATCGCGGACAGGTCGATCTCGACCCACTTCATCGGCTTGTTGGCGGCGTTCACGGGGGCTATCTTAATAAATCTTCGTTGCCAGCCGCCTGACTGCGGGGACTGAGGAGGCTTTTCCAGCGGCGACGACCTGCACCGCCTCCGGCGAGCTGGTTGTTGTCTCTAAAACGCGTTGGGCTTGCTTGAGCGCGACTAAGGCCGGATAGGCGAGGGTGACGGCGTTGTCGTCGGCGCTGCGCGAGCAATCGGCCAGGCTCAGGCAAGGCGGTTCTGCTGCCACTTCGCGCAGAAAATCCCAATCTTCCGCCGTGCTGATGTTTTTGCCAAGCAAGTAGACGATAGTTCCCAGTTCGTTGCGGCGCTCGGGCGCGAGCGCTCGATATTTTTTCCGGAAAAGAGCCTTTGCCTCATCCGACAACGAGTTGAAATCCCTGTCCAAGCGCGGATCGTTGTCGTTTTTCGAGCTCATGATCTCCTCAAGAACGCGCAGCTTGGCTTGAGCCTCCCCGGAAACAGCGGTGGGCGTCCATCGTCTGGACGCCCACCACCCGAATAGCGCGAACGCGGCTAAAACAGCCGCGCCGACGCGTTTCACAGCTTGAAGTCGTCCTGCATCTGCTTCTTGGCGCGCGAGTCGATGACGCGGCCGAGTTGGTCGTCGGCGTAGAGTCCGGCGTCCATCTTCACTTTATCCGTGCAGTTCGTGCAGGACTTGGAGATGTTCTTGAGCATGATCGTCGAGGAGCCGTAGGAGCCCCGCGGCGTGATGTCGCACGCCGCCTCGCCGGCCAGCATCGCGCCGGTCCAGATGCTCTTGACGTCCTTGCCGTTGGCGTCTCGGAACGGGTTTGGGCACGTGGCGTGGCTCCAGAAGCGGTTCTGGGTCTCCGTATGCCGGGCCTCGTGGAAGACGACCATCATGCGCGAGACCTGCGGATGGCTGAACTTGACGAAATTCTGCGTCAGCCACATCTTCGAGGCGCCCATGCCGGGGATCACGCAGGCGACGGCGTTGCCGCCGCCGCAGGCGTTCATCCCGATCGAGGTGACCCGGTCATTGAAGAACTTCGTGTAGGCCGGACCGTCGACCTGCCCGAAGATGCTCTTGTGCAGCGGCGTGGCTGCCTGGCCCTGGATGCCGTTGATGAAGGCCAGATCCTCGCGCATCTGCTGCTGGATGTTGGCGGGCACGTTGGGCTGGAAGACGTAGCCGGCCGTCGTGGGCTGGTCTTGATTCTCAAGAAGCTGCAGCGCCTCCTCCGCCTCTTGGGGCGTGAAATAGTACAGATCGGCGTTGGCGCGCGGGGCGAAAGACTTCGGAGCGAACGTGGTCTTGGCGATCTTGATTTCCGGCATCTGGCCGCCGGATCCGTCGAAGAACGAACCGGCTTGGGACACGACCGCGAGCACGCTGATGCCCAGGGCCAGGAGACCCCAAGCGACGATGACTCGAATCATAGACACCTCCTTCGTATCGCCGCGACCCCTGCGGCGTCCAACAGCCGTGATATATCAAATTCCGGGCCTTTCGGGTCGGGTAACTGTTGGCACCATAGTTGTAGAATGCGTCATGGATCTCTTAAAAATGGGCACGCGCGGCTCCGCTTTAGCGCTGGCGCAGTCGAGCCAGGCGGCCAGGCAGCTTCAGCGCCTGCATGCGGGGCTGAAGGTCGAGACGGTGGTCATCAAAACCAGCGGCGATCTCTTCGGCGCGCCTTCGCCCGAGGTCGCCAAGACCCTGCCTCAGGGCGCCAAGGGGCTTTGGGTCAAGGAGATCGAGGAGGCGCTGCTCGACGGACGCATCGATTTCGCCGTGCACAGCGCCAAGGATTTGCCCGCCGTGCTTGCCGCAGGCCTGTCGATCGGGGCGTATCCGGAGCGCGAGGACCCGCGCGACGCGTTCGTGGCGCGGCCGGGGCTGACCTGGGCGAAGCTGGCCTCCGGAGCGAAAGTCGCGACCTCGTCTTTGCGCCGCCAGTTGATGCTCTCCGCGGCAAAGCCAGGCGTGACGGTGATGGCATTGCGCGGCAACGTGGACACGCGCTTGCGTAAATTGGCCGACGGAGAGTATGACGCGATGGTCATCGCCGCCGCCGGCCTCAAGCGCTTGGGCCGCGGCGACGTGCCGCATGAGACTCTCGATCCCAAGATCATGCTTCCCGCGCCCGCTCAAGGATCGTTGGCCCTTGAGATCCGCTCCGACCGAAAAGAGATCGCCGACATCGTGAAGGCGCTCGACCATGAATCCACGCGGCACTGTGTCGAGCTCGAACGCGCCTTCTTGGCCGCCGTCGACGGCGGCTGCGGCTCTCCCGTCGGCGCGCACGCCCGGCTGCAGTCCGGGGGCGTCCTGCTCGAGGTGTTCTTCGCCCACGAGGGAGCGAAATCCGGCAAGCGCGTCGCCGGCTTGTGCGCCGACACGGCGCGGCGCGAGGCGTTCGTCGCCGACTTGGCCGCGCAAGCCCGGGCGCGATGACTTTCCGCCGGATCGTTGGCGTTCCCGGCTCCGGAGCCATCGCCTTCTTGGCGCGGCGCATCCTGACCGGACAGCCCCCGGCGGGGATCGACGCCCCCAAGGGCGCTTTGGTTCTGGTCTTGCCCGACGCCGACGCCGTCGAAGACGCCGCCGACGCGGTCAAAGCCCTGACGCCTCTCTTCGACGGCCGTGACGAGAGCCGTGCGGTGTTCGCCGACGACGCGCGCGAGCGCCTGGCTTCGCTCGAGCTGATTCGCGCCGGAGCGCGCCTGGTGCTGGCCACCCCCGAGGGACTTCGAGCACCCGCTCCCGGGCGGGCCGACTTTTCGGCGCGCACCGTGCGCTTTCGCGCCGGCGACCACAGCCCGCGCGACAGCGCCATCGAGGCGCTTGCCGCCGCGGGCTATCAGCGCGTGGACTTCGTGGAAAGCCCCGGCGAGTTCGCCGTGCGCGGCGCCATCCTCGACTTTCACGCGCTCGAGCCGGCCGTGGCCTATCGCATCCTCTATGACGAGGACCGTATCGCCTCGATCCGGCCTTTCGATCCGATCTCCCAGGAGCCGGCCGACGTCGTCGCCTCGGCCGTGGCCACGCCCGCCGAGGAACCCGAGTTGGGCGCGCGGGTCGTCGATTGGCTCAGCGACGGCGCGCTGTGGCTGACGGGCGAAGGCGTGGAGATCGACGTTCCCGCCGGCGTCGCGAGCCTGGCGCTGGGACGCGTGCTGGCGACCAATGCCGATGAGCGCGATTTCGGGGCGCGTCCGGTAGGACCTTTCGGCGGCGACCCCAAGAACGCTTGGGCGGAGATGCGCCGTGACGTGGAGCGCGGGCTGAAAGTGGTCTTGTTCAGCCTCAATCACGGCGAGGACGCGCGTTTGCAGGAAATCCTTTCCGAGGAGCTGCCGAACGTGCCGGTGCAGTTCTTGGTCGGGCCCTTGCGCGAGGGCTTCCGCCATCCGGGGCAATGCCTGTCGCTGTTCGCCAGCTCGCAGATTTTCGCGCGCGACTGGCGCGGGGTCGGGCGCTGGAAACGCTTCGCGGCCAAGGGTGCCGGCACCGCGCGCTGGCGGGAGCTTAAGAACGGCGACTTCGTGGTCCATCAGGACTTCGGCGTGGCGCGCTATCAAGGCCTGGAGCCGATCTCAGTTCCGGGACACGGGGCGCAGGACTGCGTGAAGCTCGAGTACCGGGGCTCCGACCGGCTGTTCGTGCCGTTGACGGAGTTCGACCGCGTGCAGAAATACGCCGGCGCCGAGGGCAAACGTCCGCGGCTGTCGAGCCTGGACACGCGGACCTGGGAAGAGGTAAAGCGACAGGTCGCCGAGGGCGTGCGCGAGTTGGCCGCGGAACTTCTCAAAATGCAGGCCCGCCGTGCGGCCAAGCCCGGGCACTCTTTTCCTTCCGAAGAAGCCATGGAGCGCGAGTTCGCCGATGGTTTCCCCTTTGAGCCGACCGAGGACCAGGCTCGCGCTATAAAAGAAACTCTCGAGGACATGATGACGCCGCGGCCCATGGACCGGCTGGTCGTGGGCGACGTGGGCTTCGGCAAAACCGAGGTGGCGATGCGCGCGGCTTTCAAGTGCGCGATGGGGCTGAAGCAATGCGCGATCCTAGCGCCCACGACGGTGCTGGCCGACCAGCATTTCCGCACGTTTTCTCGGCGCATGGCGGGCTTTCCGGTGCGGCTGGCGATGATGACGCGTTTTCAGACTAAGGCCGAGCAGCAGGCGATCCTCAAGGACTTGGCCGGGGGAAAGGTCGACGTGGTCATCGGCACCTCGCGGCTGCTGCAGAAGGACGTGCGCTTCTTCGACATCGGGCTGATCGTCATCGATGAGGAGCATCGCTTCGGCGTCACCGACAAAGAAAAACTCAAGAAGATCCGCGAGAACGTCGATGTATTGGCTTTGTCGGCGACGCCGATTCCTCGTTCCCTGCACCAATCGATGACCGGTCTGCGGCAGATATCTTTAATACAGAGCGCGCCCTCCGGGCGTCAGCCGATCGTGACCCGGGTGGGGCCGTGGGATGAGCGCGTGGTGTCGACGGCGATCGCCGACGAATTGGCCCGGGGTGGGCAGGTTTACTACGTCCACAACCGAGTGCGCACGATGGCCGAGACGCTTAAGCAGGTGCGAGAGCTCTCCGGCGGGGCCAGAGTATCGATGGTACATGGGCAGATGAAGCCGGCCGAGATCGAGAAGGCGATGTGGGACTTGGCTCAGCGCAAGTCCGACGTGCTGGTGGCGTCCACCATCATCGAGTCGGGACTCGATATTCCGAGCGTCAATACGCTTCTCGTGGAGGACGCCCAGAACTTCGGCCTGGCGCAGCTGTATCAACTGCGCGGGCGCATTGGCCGCGAGAAAAGCCGGGCCTACTGCTATCTGTTCCACCCTCCCGACGCGGAGATGAAGGATTTGCCCGAGGACGCGGTCAAGCGTTTAGACGCGCTCAAGGAATTCGGGGCGCTTGGTGCGGGTATTAAGTTGGCGCTGCGGGACCTGGAAATCCGTGGGGCGGGCGACCTTCTCGGCGCCAAACAGCATGGCTTCATGAACGCCGTCGGCGCCGACTACTACGCCCAGCTTCTGGAAAGCGAGGTCTCGCGCCTGCGCGGCAAGCGCATCGAAGACGACGACCGTCCCGTGGCGGTGGACCTGCGCCTGCCCGCCTATCTGCCCAAGGACTATATCCCCGGCGAGATCGAGCGCCTGAAGATCTACAAGCGCGCCTTGCGCGCCACACCCGAGGAGGCCAAGGCCATTTTAGAGGAGCTCGAGCGCTTGTCCGGCCCGCCCCCTGTTCCGGTGAAGAATCTTTTCGAGATGCTGACCTTGCGCGCCGAGGCGCGCCGCGCGCACGTCGCCGAGATCACCGAAAAAGAGGGTGCTGTCGAAATCCGCTACCGGGCCGACGCCCCGCCTCACCCCGACGCGCCGGCGCGCTGGCTGAAAGCCTTCGGATCGCGCGTGTCCTTCGTCCCCTCGAATGAGGGCGACGCCGCGCGCCTACTGTTAGGCGAACAGACGGCTATCGAGGCCACGCGCGCCTTCCTGCGCGCCTAACCGCTACGGCCGCGTGTTTTCGAGTTTAATTACCGGGAATCCCGGTATATTGACAAATTACCGGGATTCCCGGTATAATCAGGCTATGAAGGTTCATATCCCCAATAGCGCGTTTTTGGGTAATATCGACCCTTTTATTCGGGGTTTCGACCCTTCTTTCCCTAACTCCCTTGAAATCACGGCCAATGACAAGTGGATCTCTGTCCATCCAGCCGTGCTATCAATGATTGCCGCGCTGGGATTGACCGTCAAGCCCGACAAAATTCAATGCCAGAAGTTTGAGGCGACCTCGCGGCATTATTTCGTCCGCATGGGTCTTTTCAAATTGCTCAATATCCCATCGGATATCGTGATCAAAGAGCACGAACCCGCGGGACGGTTCATCCCCCTGACCCAAATTCGCACCGCTGCGGAGCAGACGCGTTTTATCACGGATATGATACCCATGCTGCATTTGGAGCCCGAACAGGCGCGGACCTTGGGCTACATATTCAGCGAACTGATCCGGAACGTGATCGAGCATGCCGACGCCGAAAACGGCGCCCTTCTGTGCGCGCAGTACTACAAGAAGAGCAATTCCATACGCATCGGCATCGCCGACACCGGCTGCGGGATCAAAAGCACCATCACGCGCTCCCATGCGGCCGAAACCGACGTCGATGCGATTCGGCTTGCCCTCATGCCCGGGATTACTGGTACGACGTCCAAAGAGGGCGGGACGGAACAGAATGCAGGGGCGGGCCTTTTCTTCATTAAGTCCATCGCGAGCGTCAATAGGGATTTCTTCATGATCTACAGCGGCAAAGGCTTCTATAAGCTTTTAAAAAATAACCCCGGCAAGAGGCGGCGCCTTCATGCGGATCCGTTTATCGACCGCCACACGGTGAGCGCCGATATGCCCGTCTGGCCGGGAACGGTCGTCGGAGTGGACATCACTCTCGATCAAACCGCGGAGTTTTCCTCGCTTTTAGACGCCATTCGGGACACGTACAGCTCCGCCGTCAGGCAGCGGCGTCAAGAACACCGCAAAAAGCCCCGGTTCTCATGAAACGCATAGAAATACGGGCGCATGCCGGGGTATTCGCGGAAAACAAAGACATCGCCAGGGAACTGCGTCTGAACGCGATGGTTCCAGCGTTGGATAATAATGAAGAGATCATTCTGGACTTCGCCGGGGTGGACGCGACGACGCAGTCATTCATTCACGCGTTGATCAGCGACTTGTTGAGAAATTACGGCAGCGTTGTTTTAGACCGGATCGAATTTAAATCCTGCAATGAGACTATCCGGAAAATCATCGGCATCGTTGTGGAGTACATGCAAGAAGGCGCCGACTGAGCGCTAGTCCGCGGGAGAAATGGTAATATGGGCCCGGCATGAAACGGGCCCATTTTATCCTTATCCTCGCCGCAGTCTGCGCCGCCTGCCGGGGCGAAAAGGACCCGGTTATCGCGCGCGTGGGCAAGCTCAAGCTCACCCAGGCCGAGTTCCAACAGAAGCTCGCGGACGTTTCCCAAGGCTACCAGGATTACGTGCTCTCACCCAGCGGCCGCCGGCAGTTTCTCGACGTCTTGATCCGCGAGAAGCTGGTCCTAGCCGCCGCCCAGCAGTCGGAGGTGCCCCGCTCCGCCGAGTTCCGCGCCCAACTCGAGAAGCTGCGCAAGGAAGAAGAGGAGCGCGTGCGCGAGGGCGGCGACTATCTGCTGACCACCATGTGGGTCGAGGACCTGCGCCGGCGTGGCGTGCTCAAGATCGACGAGACCGCGGTGCGGGAGTATCTCGAGAAGCATCCGCTCGAAGTCGACATGCGCCACGTTCTCTTGGGCTCGCCCGAGGTCGCTGCGACCGTCGCCAAGCGCCTGCGCTCGGGCGCCAACTTCATCAAGGTCGCCAAGGAGGAATCCCTCGATGGTGCTACCGCCTCCAACGGCGGCAAGCTGCCGACGTCCCTGTACGGCGAGGTCATTCCCGAACTCGAGGAAGTCGTCTTTCACATGCGCGTCGGCGAGATCGGCGGCCCCTTGAAGAGCAAGTTCGGCTACCACGTCCTGCGCAAGGACGGCGAGAAGAAAGTGACACTTGAGGAAGGCCGCTCGCGCGTGGCCCGGCTGCTCGAGAAGCAGCAGTTGGACGCTTATTTGCAGTCGATTCAGGAAAAATTCCCGGTGGAGGTCATCGATGAACAGTTCCGTTAAGGCGTTGGCCGCCGCGGCCCTTGTGGCCGCCGGCTCGGCTTCCGCCAAGCTGATGGAAGACACCGTCGCCGTCGTCAACGGCACGCCCATTCTGCTGTCCGAGTATCAGAAGGAAGCCGCCACCGCGATGGACTACTGGGGCAAGACCAATCCCGGCGCCATGGCCGATCCGGCGAACGTGAGGAAGCTGCGCGAGAGCACTCTCGAGCAGCTCATCGACCGCGAGCTTCTCACCCAAGAGGGCGCGCGGCTTAAGATCAAAGTCCGCGAGCGCGAGATAGACAACGCCATCGACGAGATCAAAGGCCGGTATAAGAAGGACGACCGCGGGGCGACTTTGTCCGACGCCGACGCCGAGAAGGCGTTCCAAGCGCAGCTCAAGGCCGAGGGACTTGATTGGGCGAAGTTTAGGGAGCGCCTCTCGCGCCAGATCTTGGCCAAGAAGACCATCGATGAGGCCGTCAAGAGCAAGGTCGTTCCCCCCACCGACGCGGAGACTCGCGCCTATTTCACCGTCATCGAGAACTATCTCGCCAGCAAGAGCACCGCCGCTCCCAAAGGCATGGATGAAGAGGAAGCCATGGCCCTGCGCGAAGTCGCCGGACAGGTCAAGGCTTTGAGCTCCGAGCGCGTGCGCGTCAAGCGCATCCTCATCCGCCTCTCCCAGTCTCCGACCGAGAGCGAGAAGAGGCGGGCGCTGAAGACCGCCGAGGAGATCAAGAAGCGCCTCGACGCCGGCGAGGATTTCGGCAAGATCGCCAAGGAAGAGTCCGAGGATCCAGACAGCGCGGCTCATGACGGCGACCTGGGCTATGTCCTGCGCGGCGTGGCCGCGCCCGACTTCGAGAAGGTCGTATTCTCGTTGGGCGTCGGCGAGACCAGCGCGCCGATCTTCACCGAGATGGGCTACAACATCGTGCGCGTCACCGAGAAGCGCGCGACCGAGAAGCCCGACTACGAGCGGTTCAAGGAAGAGCTCGGCAATTTCCTCGCCGGGATCGGCTTCCAGCGCAAGGTCGAGACGTTCGTCAAAGGGCTGCGCGACAAGGCGGCCATTGAGCGCAACCTTCCCGCCACGCCCTAAAGTCCTCGCCTTCACCTGCGGCGATCCCGCGGGCGTGGGCCCGCGCGCCGCGCTGGCTTCCCTTCGCGCCGGGGCCTTGCCGCGCGACGTCTCGCCGATCCTGGTGGGAGAAGCGTCCGTTTGGAGCCGCGCCGGCTGGCGTGCTTCAGATGGGCCGATCCGCGACACCGCATTGGGCCTGAAGGCGCCGGCGCCCGGCCGGCCGAACGCCGACGGTGGCCGCATGTCGGCGGCGTCTTTCGAGGAGGCCCTGCGCCTGGTCGCCCGCGGCCAGGCGGGCGGCATCGTCACGGCTCCGATTTCAAAACAGTCTTGGTCTGCGGCGAGCTATCCTTGGCGCGACCACACCGAGCGCTTGGCCGCCGCCGCGGACGCGCCCGACGCGCAGATGGTCCTGGGCATCCCTTCGCGCGGGCTTTGGTGCGCGATCGCCACGCGCCATGTCGCCTTGAGAGAGGCGCCGAAGCAATTAAAAGCGGCAGACGTCGCCGCCTGCGCGCGGGTGTTGGACCAATCCCTGCGCAGGCTCGGGCGCAAGAACCCGCGCCTGGCACTGTGCGGCTTGAATCCTCACGCGGGAGAAGGCGGTCTGATCGGGACCGAGGAGCGAGACATGCTTTCACCGGTGGCCGTCCGCTTGAGGCGCGAGGGATTGCATTTGGATGGGCCTATTCCGGCGGACTCGGCTTGGCGGCTGCATGTCGAGGGGGCCTACGACGGGCTCGTCTGCCTTTATCATGACCAAGCCCTAATCCCGCTCAAGGCTTTAGGGGGGCTTGCGGGCGTGAACTGGACCGTGGGAATTCCCTTCGTGCGAACCTCTCCCGCCCACGGGACCGCCTACGAGGCGGCGGCTGCCAAACACATCGACGCGACGGGCGCCGTCGAGGCGGCGCGGCTGGCGGCGCGGCTGCTCTAAATCAGCCTAGCGGACGCCTTCGGCGATCTTCCGCCCGACCAGAATTCTTTCCTCTTTAGTCAGATAAAGCGCATCGTAATTTTTTTTAGGAATCGAAGTCCCCGCGTAGTTGGCCTTTAGATTGCGTATGAACACGCGAGTCGTGATAAAGGCCTTGACGCCGTTGCTCCTCTTCGCCCGGGCAAGCGACTCCAGGCTGTGCTCGACATCGTCGCCCCGATAAGTCGTTTTGATCGTCCCATCTTTATCGGCGGTCTCGGCCTGCTGCAAGCTGGGATCGGATTTGTCGTCGATTCCGATGCTGATGAGGAAGGCTTCGGTGTCCGGCTTCATCGCGGAGGAGGGAACGGCTAATGCGGCAAGACAGACGAGTATCATGAGGGGGATTTTCATTTTGGGGTCCTCTGGTATTAGTATAAGGGCATCTCCTTGACAAATCAAGGGGTCGCCGTTACACTGAGTTCATGTTGATGTCAGTTGTTTTTCTACTGATAGGAATTGCCGCGCACGCTCAACCCGTGAAGGAGAAGCCGAAACTGACTCCCGAGCAGGCGGAGATTGTCGGCGAATTCTCCAGCGAGCTCCAAAAAATTCCCCAAGAGCTGTACGGCAACGATGAGAAGCTGCAGAATTTCATCAAGGCGGATCCCGATCTTGGCCAGCTGCAGGGGGATGAGAAATTCAACAGCGCGGTCCGGATCATGGCCGGCCTCGGCGCCCAACGCGACGAGAGTCAACGCGGTGGCGGGGATCGTCGGGAAGGCGGGGATCGGGAAGACGCAGCCCGCGGCCGGCGCGAGGACAATTATTATCGATTTCTCGTGAAGGCCGTGAAGAACCAGCCGTGGCTTTTTTTCGAGAACGGCAAACGCAGCTACGCCCGCAAGGACTACAAAGCCGCTTTTCAGGACTACGAAGAGGGACTTAGGCTCGATCCCGAAGACAAAGAGGCCCTTCTGGGCTACGGCCACTCGTCCAATGAGCTCGGCGACACGCGTTTGGCTTTGATGGCCGCAGAAAGATTGCTCAAGCGTTATCCAAAAGATAAAGACGCCCTTGGCCTCTACTATTTCGCCAAGGATCGCGCGCCGACGGTGAACTTGCCTTCGACGATCTTTCAAGGAGGTTCCCCGGAGCCGGAATCCCTGGCGGGGGATTCGACGCCCCGAGCGCCTTCCCCTGAGAGAACGATGGCGGCCAAGCGTGCGGCCGCCGTGACGGCCGTGCCGGAGGCGGTGACGCGGTCCTCGCAGCTTACGCGCGAGGCGGGAACGGCCTTGGGCGTGCGCGACTATCCCGCGGCCCAGCACTTGGCCGGCAAGGCCATCGCGCTCAACGCGGGCAACGCGCAGGCTTTCAATCTGCGCGCCATCGCCTTCAACCGGATGAGCCGATTCTCCGAGGCGGTCAGCGACGCTAATGAGGCCTTGAAGCTGGTTCCCGGCAACGCGGCGGCTTTGCAGATCCGCTCCTGGGCCTTCGCCAAGCAAGGCAATTATCAGGAGGCCCTGCGAGACGCGGACGAGACCTTGCTTCGCGACGCGTCCAATGCGTACGCCTACCAGAACAAGGCGATGGCTTTGGCCGGTCTCAACGACCGCCCCGGCGCCCTGGAAGCCCTGCGCCGCTCGGCGGCCATCGATCCGCGCTTTAAGGATCGCTATGATCGCGCGCTTCAATTTCCCCAGGACCAGGATCTGGCCCTGCTGTTCGACGACGACGGCGCCGACGCGGTGCAGCCGCCGCCGCCGGCGCAGCTGCGCCGGCGATTCGTCCGCTTGGCTGGGCTCACGGCCCTGGGCGGGATACTGATCGCGCTTGGCATCCTGCACGTCGTCTCGGCGAGCTGGCGCGAGAAGGTGCGCGTCACCATACGCCGGGTGCTGTCGTCGTCAAGCTCATCGGCGGCACCGTCCATGCCGGTCGGGGGCTCGCCGTTTTGGGCGCAGTACGAGGTGGTCAAGGAGATCGGCCTGGGCGGCATGGGCGTGGTCTATGAAGCCAAGGACCGGTCCTTGGAACGGCGCGTGGCGGTCAAGAAGATGCGCAACGAGATACGCGTCGATCCGCGCGAGCGCGGGCGCTTCGTCAACGAGGCTCGGCTGGTCGCCAAGCTCCGCCACCAGAACATCGTCGACATCTACGCGATCGCCGAGGACGGCGACGACGTGTATCTCGTTTTCGAGTATGTCGACGGCCGCACGCTGCAGGACCAGATCAAGTCCGACGGGCCGATGAGCCTGGAGGCCGCGCGCGGCGTCTTGCGCGCGACCGCCGAGGCCGTTGAGCATGCCCACTCGCAGCACATCGTGCATCGGGATCTTAAGCCCTCGAACATCATGATCACCTCCGAAGGACGGGTGAAGGTCATGGATTTCGGCGTCGCACGCCAAGCCAAGGACATGATCACCAAAATGTCGATGACCAACACGGTCGTCGGGACTCCGGCCTATATGGCTCCGGAGCAGGAGCAAGGCACCGTCTGCCCGGAGTCCGACGTCTACTCCTTGGGCGTTTGCCTCTACGAGATGCTCACCGGGCATCTTCCCTTTGCCGGCAGCGCGGGGGTCGTGCTCATGAACAAGATGAACGGCAAGCTCGTGGCCATCACCCAGCGCAACGCGGCGCTGCCCGCCGGCTTGGATGCGGTCATCGAAAAAGCCCTGGCCCCCAACCCTGAAAGGCGCTACCACACACCGACCCAGCTTCTCGCGGCCCTGGATGCGGTGCGTGCATGAGCTCATTGAACGCGGTCCTCGTTTCTTGCCTGCTGTTCGCCGCGGGCAACGCGCGCGCCGATCAGGACGATCATGCCCATCATGGCCGCAAAGATATCTCGACAGAGGACCGAGTAAGAGTTGAGCGCGTCATCGAAGACATCCGCGGCGTCATACGCGCAAAGGAGCGGAGCAATCTTTACTTCAAGACCGTGATCCGCAAGACCGGCGAGGGCGTCATCGAGAATCTGCGCCACGCCAGGATCAAGACGCTCGACGCCGGCAATATCGGCACCTTCGGCGCGATGCTCGACCTTCAGCTCAAGGAGAGCCGCCAGATGTGGGAGATCGCGCGCAGCAAGCTGCCCGCAGAAGAGAAGGCCAAGCGCCGCGAGCAGGTCGTCGCGGAGGTCCAAAAAGAGATGGCCAAGATCCAGGGCATGGAAGTCATGAACAACTTCCATAAGGAGTACAACGAGGCTTTCGAGGACTGGAAGTCCCGCCGTCAAGATCAGCGCGATTGGCCGCGGGGGCTGCCCGGCCGCGGGCACATCGACGACATGCTGCGCCGCAATCCTCGGAGCGCGCCGCATTGGACGCTGAGCGGCCAGGACAGGCTGTCCTCCGGCGACCGGGCCGGCGGTTTGGCCGACCTCGACCGCTCGATCGCCTTGGGCGGGACGGTCGACGCGTTCACCCTGCGCGGCGCCTTGCGCCTGGAGGCCAAGGATTTCGCCGGAGCGCTCGACGACGCCCAAAAAGCCTTGGAGCTTCAGCCCGACGATAAAAACGCGTTGGCCTTGCTCAAGTTCGCGGAGGGCCGCTCGGCGTCGGAGCAAAAGATCATGCCCAAGCCGGGCGATCCATTCTTAGCCGCTCGATCCGGCGTTGTCGCTGACGGAGCTTCGCTGTCGAAAGGGCGTGACGTGGGACGGGACGCGGCCGCGGCGTCCGGGCAGCAGCTGCGCGACGCGCAGCGGGCTTTGCAGCTGGGCGATCTTCAGGCCGCGCTGGCGCTGGCGCAGAAGGCTCTGGCCCTGAACGCGCAAAACGCGGCGGCCTACAACCTTCGCGCGACGGCTTACGCGCGGATGGGAGATTATCCGAAGTCGATCGAAGCGGCGTCTTTGGGCTTGGCGCTGGCTCCCCGCAACGGGGTGCTGCTCAATATGAAGGCCTTCGCCGAAAACCGGTCGAAGAAATATCAAGACGCATTGGCAAGCGCCAATGCGGCCATTGAAGCGGAACCGCGGGACGCGTTCGCCTATGCCAACCGCGCCTACGCCTACGCGGGTTTGGGCGATCGCGCCGCGATGCTTGCCGATCTCAATCATGCGGCCGGCCTGGATCCCCGTTTTCAGGCGGTCGCCGACAACGCGGCCGTCCTTCAGCTGCCCTCCGGCGACGATGTCATTTTCTTATTTCCGGGCGAAGCGTCAAAAGCTGCGGCGGCGCCTGCGAGCGCGCCGGCGCGGAGCAAGAGCTTTGGGCTCGTCATCCTGGCGGGGATCGTGGGCGGAGCGTTTCTCGCGTTGGGATTGCTGGGGCTTGTAGTGGCCCCGATCAAAGACGCGGTTGTGACGCTCGTCTCTCGGATCACGAATTCGGGACGCGTAAGCTCCACGCCCCAGCCGGCGTCGGTGGGCGGAGGCATCGGCAGCGCCTTACGGGGCCAGTACGAACTGATCCGTCAGATCGGCTCCGGAGGAATGGGCACGGTGTATGAGGGCACGGAC
>CXWL01000321.1_pt1 | contig 51149 bp, 51 predicted proteins | sample 590931 | NCBI WGS metagenome assembly CXWL01 (sample SAMEA3498368, study PRJEB10139) | groundwater metagenome | biome: water well; material: biofilm material | place: Germany | collected 2015-04-27 | reverse complement strand
GGAATCAAGATCGCCGTCAGTGTGGCATTGAAGACCGGCACAAATTCACGCGAGCCTTCCGCCATCAACGCAGTTAAATCGAAACGACCCGGCAATTCCATGGTGCCTTCCACTTCAAACATCTGCGTGGTAATACGGACGGGATACTCCACCACACTGGTATACCCCCCGCGCACCAACGCATGTGGACCCAGGTCTTCACGCCGCGCCATACAAATCGCATGTACCTGTCTCTTCATCATGCGCACGATCTCAAAATGATCCACCAGTTTCGTCGGCATGTGCAGGCGCGCCATACGCGCATCGTTAACCTCCAATGCCGAATGGGTCGGATCATTCATAACCCCCATGGTGCCGTGGCTTGTAACCATAATCTTGCCAACCACGCGATATCCGGAAGTCAAAATATCGGCCGGAAGAAAGCGATACGTTCTGGGGGAAGAATCAAGTGACATGAAGTGCAACCTGTCCGCTTATGAATCCTGTATCGGGCGGGGGAAACCAGCCCGGGGTCGGGGAGGAAGCGGAGTACGGCGTTGGTTTTTCGTGGGTCTCCCGGCGTTCGGGTCCAAAATCATATTCAGCCATTGGATGGCCTTCTCATCGTATTCGCGCCTGCCGCACACATCACAGATCCAGGCAGGGAAATGCGGAACCGTGATCAACTCCTCACCCAGCCACGTAAAATACGTGATCTGGCGCGGCTGCATCACACCTGCGTGGCATTCATTGCACAAACCAACATCCGGGGTCGTAGGTTCAAGTTCGCTCATATCAGTTCCTTATTGTGAAGCGAATACTTCCGTATGTTCCAGCACTTCCCACAACGGCGGGGGCCAATAGATCAAGACCGCCTTGCCAACCAGGTTATCCGCGGGCAAAAGTCCCCAATCCTTCGAGTCATTCGAGTTGTTGCGGTTATCGCCCAACACAAAAATTTGCCCTTCCAAAATCGTCCACACACCGGTGTATGAAGGCGACTGGGCAATGTACGGTTCATTCAACAACTGACCGTTCACATAAACCTGCCCATCCTGCACCTGCACCTGGTCGCCGGGCAGGCCAATCACACGCTTGATCAGCTCCTCCTCCGGATTCAAGGGAAAATGAAAAACAATAATGTCGCCGCGATCCACTTCACCAATGCGATAACTCATCTTATTCACGAGCACGAACTCGCCGTTCTCGAGGGTCGGCAACATGCTGGTTCCATCCACCCGCACACGCGCAGAAATCGCATTGATGCCCACAAATAAAACAACAGCCAGAAAAAGAGTTTCAATAATATCAAGCGCAAACCGCCCCCAATTTGCTTTTTCCTGAATCACTTCGCTTTTTTCAACATTTACATCCTGCTCTAACGTCTCCAAACAAGCCTCCAAACTTTCCACAAAATTATACTTCCATTTTTTCGAAGTATACCGTCACCCGGCTCTTACCTCGCAAAACCTTCATTTTTGAGATGTCTCCGCCCGGAGCAGAATCTTCCAAACAAGCCTGGTCTCACCCCGCACATTTTCCACATCAGCAAAGCGCCTCTTCCCCCGCCCTGAATGGATTCTGTTTCAACGAGCATCTACCAGCCTGATAAACGTTCCGAGTTCAGCCAATGTTAACACATTCCGTCCCGCCCACTCCATTCGCGTCAAACCTGCAATGCGCCGCGCATACAGAACCTATCCATGCCTCATCCCTCGCAAAAATTTTGCCCGGATTTATGCCCAGCGCCCGGAATCTCGCGCCAACTACGGACAAACTCGAACTGCTCAGGCGTCTCAGGCGAGGTGGCAAAATAAGTCTGCGGGCGTGTTCTAAAAAGGGTATGTACACGCTCCAGCGCCTGCTGCGGAGCAAGCCCATGCCGAATGAAATAGCACGCCACCACGATGCCCGTCCGCCCCACCCCGCCCCAGCAATGGACATACACCCCGCCGCCGTTCTGGATGGCCCCATCAATCGTGTCTAGGATGGCGGCCATCGTTTCGCGCGAAGGAATGCCGTGGTCGCGAATGGCAAAGCGATGGCAGGAAGCTGTGATATCGGAAACACGAGCCTGTTCCTTTAAGATGGATTCATAAGAATCAAGTTCATGCGACTGGGTCAGGTCAATGAAGGTGTTAATACCCGCCTCGAGGAACGCGTCCATGCGACGGCGCGTGCTTTCAGGGTTGTAACTGCCGGGGAATTCGCCCGCAAGCAAGCGGCCTTCTTCAACCCAGTAGGATTCGGGGATGGGGAGGTTGGTCATAGGTAGTTGNNTCATTCTGGAAAAGACACGCACATATTGCCGAGAATATTTGCGCGTAATTCAACCAGTTCGGGATATTGATAAAAGAATAGTATTTTTTCCACGGCAATGGTATCCCCCGCTGGTTCAGGGCTGAAGACAAAAAAAGCAAAGGCTTCGGCAATATCCTCTTCGGGGTTGGTGGCGGCATAACTGGTGACGAAGCGATCTTCATATTTGGCGTAGAACTCATCCAATTTTTCGTAGTAAATATCTTCATCCTCTTCGAGGTTGATCTCGTTCCACTCCTCGTAAAGGCCGGCCCAGAATTGGTTGTAAAAATCGTCAATGTAAGAATCCGGGTTGGCACAGCCTTCGCCGGGGAAATAGTCCGGGCAGGCAGAGGCTTCTTCAAAATAGACATCGTCATCTTCGGGGTTGTTGAACACCGCGAGGCTGGGTGATACCTGCCGCGGACCCAGGGTGAGCAAATGACCAAACTCATGCACGAGGGTGTAGGTCAATTCGTAGGAATTGCCCGTGTCGGCGATATCCACTTGCAGCGACCAGAGGTTGGGATCGCTCTGTGTTTGCGAAACGGCGGCCAATGTGCCACCCCGTCCATCGGTGATGATGGAGTATTCGGCGATCCCGTCCCGCTCGCGGGCTGGGATGAAAGAGCGGAAATATTCCCAAACCTGCTGGTGAGTCTGTTCATCATCCTGCTCATCCTGCAAATCGGAGGAGACGCTTTCGTTCTGAGGGTCGGTGATTTCGTCGCCAGAGACGCTGTACGTGACGATATAGATTTCCTCGTCCAACAAATTCTCTTCCACATCTTCACCGTCTGAAACAGCCAGCGCAAGGATTTGGTCTGTGATGAGCGGGCAGGATGCCGCCGCCTGTGGCGCAGGTATTTCTTCATTGGGTTGCTCCTGCGTGGCGGGCGGGTTGGGAGAATCAGGCTGGGGGGAGGCTGTGCCCATTAAGGTGGAGCAGGCCAGGGCGGGGAGAAGAAGCGCGGCAAGGGAAAGAAAAAGTTTCAAGCGTGTCATATTTATCCTAAAAAATTAATTGGCTGGGATGACGATCCATCCCGCATCGAGAAAATATAAATAAAGATAACCAAAAAGCATAAACAGCCACAAGGCAAGCTGCACCCGATCCATCAGGTTTTCCCAGGAGACGAAGAGGTTGTCTTTGATGGTTTGGACGATGCTCTCGAGGTTATCCAGTTTCGCGCGCAGGCTTTCCTTCCAATCCTTGAGATAAAACTCGGATTGAATGGCTTCGTATAATTTGGCGGTGTACCAATCGCCGATGAGGAGCAGGTTTTGTTCGGTGCGTTCGAAATCGAGCATGACTTCAAGTTTGTGCTCCACGATCTGGCGGATCAACCCGCGTGTTGCGCGCAGGCGGCGTTTGTTCTCGAAAAATGATTCATTGATCTTGTCGAGCATCATTTCGATGGACTGATCCATCATGCGGTAACGCAGCAGTTGATAGTTGCCGATCTTGAGCAGGACGATGTCGGATTGATAATCGGCATTGGGCGCGATGATAACCGCGCCTTCCCAATCCACGAGGGTGAGTTCGACGGCAGAGTAGCGCGTGCGCGACATGAGGATTTCGTCGATCTCGATCTTATCCAGTGTATCGCGCTGGGAACGAATGAACCTGGAAATCTCCAGTTCGTTTTTATCGATCCATTTATCGGGCGCGGGTTTGGCTTCATCCACCAGCAGGATGGTGTATTCCTCGAACAGCCCGCTCTGGCGGTACTGCACGGGGATGTATTTACTTTGCAAGGAGTTCTCGATCCTGGAACGTTCGTGCAAGGCCGCGGGGTTGAAGGGATTTTTGAGGGTGAAGCGCGCTTCGACCATCTGCACATATTCATCATATTGATGGCGGATGACAGAGACGGCATATCCTTCGATGACGATGGTCTCGTCGCCGAGGCTGACCAGCTCAATATCCACAGGTTGGAAGTAAGGCGCATCTTTCAACCCGCTGATGGATTCTTTTTTTGGCGCTGTTTTTTTTTCGGTATCGGGGAAGGCGATCAGGTAGCAAATTTCCATGGGACATCCTCTCTTGCGGCGCTAAGTTTAGCATAAGTAAGGCCCATACCACTCGCAACTCTGGCCTGATTTTTGTATCCCGCCCAGCTTTTGATTCGGATGATTTAAGAACTTCCCCAGGTAAAAAAAGTGGGTACATGCCATACCCGCTCTCCGCGTGCGCGGGCCTGTTGATCCAATGCTTTCATTTTTTGGATGTCTTCGCCTGAGACCGATTCCGCCAGATCAGATTCGATCACCGCCCATTCGATTTCCCATTCCTCAGGCGACGCATCGCTTTCGCCGCTGTGAATTGTTCCCGTTTCATTTATTTTTATCCCTGCCTCAAAAAATAACCCAGCCAGCCGCCCTCCCGCACTTGGGTCTGCGCCTTGTTGGATTAGCGAATCAGTCTGCCATTTTCCCAATTGGATAAGTTCATCAGGCTTGTCAATGCGATGTGAATAATCTGGTTCAGCAAAAGCAATGATATGCCCGCCTGATTTTGTGACGCGTTTCATTTCGAGCAACGCCTGTAAAGGATCGCGTACCCATAACAAGACAAAGTGGCAATAGACGATTTCAAATGATTCGTTTGGATAGGGAAGGGCAAGCGCGTTTCCTTGTATCAACGAAGCGGCTGGAGCGTGGATTCGGCATTCGGCGAGCGCGGCAGGGTCGAGGTCCAGGCCATGAAACGGAATGTGAAGCGGCAGCTCGGAAAGAATAGCGCCTGTCCCGCATCCCACCTCGAGCACGCGGTTTGCGTCTTCTAGTTTTGCTTTATTGAAAAGGTATGCCCGAAGATCGTGAGTCCATTTTGCTTGTTGGGCGTAGCGCGTGTGCCAGTTCATTAGACTTTATCTGTAATTAGCAAAAACGTCCCGAAGGTTGCCCTCAGGCAGTTCAATTGCTCGGAAAAAACCTCACCGCACTAGCGCGCGGCGCAAGTGTCGGGACGGTGTTTATATTTTATTTCCGATAATGTCTATTCTTCAGAAATAAAATTCGTTTAACTCATCACGCAGGAAGTTGCCTACTATTTGATCTGCTTTGCCCTGCGCCGGCAGAACATCGCCATCGGGTTCCACATAAAGCCATACCCTGCCCGCGCCATCGGGGATATTGTCTTCTTCCTGGGCATCGAATGCAACCGGGTGATTGGCGGAATAGGGAACGGGCAAATCAAATTTGAGCGTGAGGCCCAGTTCTGCGGCTTTATCACAGAGCGTGTTATATGTTTCGTGCAAAGAATTATCTGAAATCGTAAGCGATAGACTCTGAACGTTTAATCCCGCCAGCCGGTCGAGGGTGGGTTCGGAGTCTTTGACATTGCCTTTATTCAACGTTAGATGGACTGTAACAAAGATATCCTCGGGCATGATGGTTTCGAGCGCAGTCCATGATTCTTTGTTATCCGGTTGGAGGATAAAGAGAATATGATCGAGCCCGGTCTGCAAAAGCAGGTCGAGATATTTTTTGTCAGCGAGTTTCAATCCATCCGTGAGCAGCCCGCAGACTTGCCCAATCCCTTCGGCATGTGCAATCAGTTTGGGCAGGTCGTCGCGCAGGGTGGCTTCTCCGCCTGTAAATGTAATGTGCGGGATTCCAGCCGCCCACGCCTTTTCAAGAATCGTTTGCCATTCTTCGGTTGTCAGTTCACGGTCCACGCGTTTGGTGGGCGCATATTCGGCCTGTGTCTTTGATGGCAAACGATAGGTCAGCGCACAATCGAGACGAAGCGGCGCAGTAAGCTCTGCCGAATGAGGGGCGGCCAGGTCAAAGTTCAGAAAAGAGACGGGGTCAAGATCAGGTGTCGAGATCAAAGTTTGAATTTGATCCATGAAATTGTTGTAATCTTCAAGCGCCATCTTTTTATTGACACGATAGCGCGCGGAAATCTGCTTTGCGGCTTCTTCGGGCGAGGCGCCTTTGATGAAATGGAACGCGTATTCCGCCGCAGTGGGATTCAACTGCAAAACTGTGGAGGCGTTGAGAATCAATATTCCTGAACCGTCTTTTTTCAAACGCAGGTGGATGCGGTACGGCTTTTCAGCTTGTACAGCCTGCAGATGATGCGTGCCAACAGGCAGCGGCTCCACTTTTGCGAAACGGTCGGTAAGGCGATTGATAAGTTTCATGTTGGCTCCAGGTTCTATCTTTATCCAAATGAAATCAGTTCAGAACAGAAAGCGGAATGACTTCATTATTCACTTGATACTCTTTGCGATGGCTTTCGAAATTGAGCGGGCATCCGCCGCCGCACTCGGCAACGAGGGAGCAGGTTTCACATTTGAAGGGCAGGTTCTGCCGCTCGCGCAATTGCGTGGACAGTTTGTGATTCCAGATCGAATCCCACGAGTCGGTGAGCATGTTGCCCAGGGGGTGGTAATACGACTGGCAGGGCAATACATTTCCATTTGATTCAATGCACATGCTATAAAGCGCAGCCGTGCAGCCTTTCACGCCGAGGTTGTGCGCGGTGGGGTCAAACTGGCAGTATTGAGTGGGCGTGTACCAGATGAGCTTTTGCCCGCGCTCGGCGGTTTTTCGGGTGGCGATGTCGAGGATGGGTTGCAATTCACTTTCGCGCAGGCCCGTGCCAACGGTCAGGCCGTGACCCGAATAGATGAGGGCGTTGAGTCCAATGGTCGGGACGCCGTTATCGGCAAGAAAATCCAGCGTAGCTGAAACGGTGTCGACATTCGTCCGCAGCATGGTGGTATTGGTCATCACGTAGAGTTTTGTGGCAAGCGCGTTGTTCAGGCCTGTGATGGTTTGCCTGAATGCGCCTTTTGCTCTCATCATCTCATCGTGGATTTCAGGCACACAGGATTCGACGGTGATCTGCACATGATCGAGTCCTGCTTTGACGAGTTGCTGAACGTAACCCATATTCGCGAGACGGCGCGCGTTCGTGTTGAGACCTGTGATCTGTCCATTTGATTCTGCATGTGCAATCAACTCTGGGAGATCGTTTCGCAGTGTGGCTTCGCCGCCAGTGAAGACGATATGCGGCACGCCTAAAGCCCAAAGTTGATCGAGAATTTTTTTCCATTGATCGGTTGTCAATTCGGGAAAGTCTCGTTCGCGGGCATTGTAGCAATGCGCGCAATCGTTGTTGCAGCGGTAGGTGACAGCCAGGTCCATGCGGTAGGGAGCGGATGGACGCGCGCTGAACGGCATGATGGCTTCAAGGTCAAGTTCGTGGATGGGACAGGCGTTTGTGAACAAGGATGAAAGATGAAGGATGAAGGATGAATAATCGGCGCGCGCCTGAGATTTATTCACGCGGTATTTTTGGTAAATGGCCTTGACTGCCTGCTCTTCATCCACTTTTTCGAGGATAAGATACGCCATAAACGCCGCACTCGGATTCAAGTGCATGACACTGCTGGCGTTGACGATCAGCGTGCCGGTGCCGTCATCATCCAACCGAAGATGGATGCGAGACTTCTCGTTTTCATCTTCTTTTACGTAATGATACAAACCCGATTTGGGATTTCCGAATTCCGATTTCCGATTAAACAACTCACTCAATAAACTCATACATCACCTTTTTCACTGTTCACTGATTACTATCTTCATCCTTCACAATTCATCCTTCATCCTTTTACCTTCCCCCACCTGCACAAGCGCAGGCGCAACCAGCGCAGGCACACGCGCAGGCGCATCCGCCGCCACTGCGACCGCCGCCGCTTCCTCCGCTGGATGTGGGTTTGGGGGGTGGGTTCGTGGCGCCAGTGATTTTTTCAGTGAAGGTATTGACGTTACCCACAACTTTCGACGAGAAGGTTTGCACGCCTGTCACCATTTGTGCGGCAATATCTGCGCCTGGCAGGGCGGAGCGTCCCGAGGAGGATACGGGTTGGCCCGATGTCTGGAAGGGAGCAGAAGCAACTGTCGGTTTGGATGAGGCGGGTATATGGGTCGGGTTGTAGCGTCCCCACCACGTCGGCGCATACATCGGCTCACGGAAGACGCGCCGTGTGCGGTCATCGTAATTTTCGTCGAGCATGGTCCATTCGAGGGCTTCGTCAAATTTCTGGCTTTTTACTTCGGGCGTGTCTGCGGCTTCAATTTGCTGCCAGGCTTTTTCCATGATGGCTTTGTAGTAATCCAGCGTTTCCCTGCGGCTAAAGCCCTTCATTTTTTCAGAGACCAGTTGAACGAGTTTGACCATCATCTGCTGCAACAAGCCCCGGCGTGTTTTTGCGCTCTCCTCCTTGAAGGCTCTCAGGAAATTTAATTCATATTCATGCAAACCATCGGGAATGGGGGATGCGGATTTGATTTTCAGCGGATCGCGCGTAACTACTTCGGCGGCATTCTTTTTGATTACGCCGAACAATATCATGGTCATCACTTTGTCGAGGGGTTGTTCCATTAAGATCGCAGATTCAACGGCGGTCAGTCCGCGTTTGATGCCGCGACCTTCAATTGAAACCCTGGGCGGCAGGTATTGCATTTTACGGCGGTTGGCTTGTATTACGGTAAGGGTGGGTATGCCAACGATAATTAATGCGAAGAAGCCGCAAAAAATCAGGGGCGCCAGGTTATCCGCCATGGCGGAAAAATCAAAAGGCGGCGCGGTGACAATGGCGCTGGCCGGCACATAAGATTTTGGAAATGATGCGCCGAATTTATATTGAGAAGAACCGCTGGCTAATAGGTTGCTCCATGAATAGAAAACGCGCCCCTGTGAATCGATGCCTGTTTGCGGTTCGGATGGGAATCCAGATGGAGCTGAATGCCAGCGAGGTTCACCTGGCCGGACGCCCGGCGGCATGTGATAGGTAACGGTCAGGTTGGTGCTTCCAATTACAAATTGAGACCCGAACCAGTTAGGTGAGAAGACGGCGCTGGCATAGGTTTCATCATTGTCATCAGGATATAAAACATTTTCAACTTTGCCGATGACCACATGCACAGTCCCACTTTGGCCGGGTTGAATGGCATAGCCTCCCATATCCACGGAGAAACCTGAACCACCCTCGCCTTGAAAATCAGAGGAGATCGAAAGTGATTTGCCATTCATATCAGCAGTGACATCAGAGAACCTGCCTGTGGGAACGCCGACATCCACAAAGTCAATCACATGTCCGCTAGGTGAGTTGGTGAATGTAAATTGATAATCCAGCGCCAGTGTGCCGTCTGCATTCCAAAATACATTCACAATTTCTTTATCGAGGCTGAAGGAATAGGATTGGGCAGAGACGCCAGTCACCAAACCAAACGTCAATAAAAGAACCAGACAGATTGCGAATAGTTTTCGTTTCATAGTACCTCCAACGTGGTCTCGGTACACCCTCGGATTTCAGTACGGGCGAGAAGAGCGCTCATCCTGCTCAACCACCAGCGGGCTGCTCGACCACCGACAATCGTAAATCGCAAATCAGAAATCCAAAATTGTTTTACCACTTCGGTTCTTCCGTCAACTGATACGTTGTCCCGCAAAATGGACATTCCACCGTGGGCGCGCCAGCGATCATTTTGACGTTATCCGCTTTCAACGCCCCGCCGCATGAATTACATTTCAATTGTTCCACTTTGGTTTGGGATGGAAGATCGATCTTGTAGGTGACATTATCCCCCCCGCCTCCCTCTGGACCTTTGGCCTGCCCCCGCACAATGAGCAGGATTCCTCCCCCGAGGAAAATTCCACCCAAAACCGCAAAGCCAATTCCAAACCCAAGCCATGAAGCGTTTGCCTGTGAATATGTGGAGCCGACGATGTTCAGAACGCCATACCCAAAGAGACAGATGCCGATCAGAAGTAATATCCCCGCGCCGATGTATAAAAAGGTTTTGTTGCCCATGGTTTACGAGACTCCTATTAAATAGACCCTAAAGGTTACCTGCCCGACTCGTCATCTGATTTGCAAGGCAATGCTGCTGACGCAAATGTTCGATAACAAATGAAACCTTTAGGGTCTGACTTAAATCAAAGTTTAGCATTTTTGTCTCATTAAGCCATGTGACTTTCGTCTCTTAATCTTCCTGTGTTTGTCCAATTCCGAAGGCGGGGGATTGGCTTTATACTTATGCCACTCCGTCATTGCGAGGGCGGCGCTTTTCCGTCCGACACTTGCGCCGCACTGCGTTTGTTGCAGTGCAGGTGAGCAATCTCCAACATTGTGGGGGGATTGCTTCGTCGGGCTAAAGCCCTCCTCGCAANNTCCACGCTCAAGAAGTCTTTGGATAAATTCAAGGAGCGGAAGGAACGCTTTGAATATTCATCTGGATTTGAAGTGCCGCGCCTCGCTCTTCCATCACAAGCTGATTCAGTCTCGAATGATTCTTCCTACGCTGACAACATCGGCTTCCCCGGAGAATATCCCTACACCCGCGGAGTCCAGCCGACGATGTACCGCTCCCGCTTTTGGACGATGCGGCAATATGCGGGGTTTTCGACGGCGGAGGAGTCCAATAAGCGTTATCGCTATTTATTGGAACAAGGTCAAACGGGGCTATCGGTCGCTTTCGACCTGCCAACTCAAATTGGGTACGATGCGGATGATCCGATCGCGCAGGGCGAGGTGGGCAAGGTGGGCGTGTCGATCTCGTCCATTCACGACATGATGCAGTTGTACGACCAGATTCCGCTGGACAAGGTTTCGACTTCGATGACCATCAACGCGCCCGCGGGCGTTTTGCTGGCGATGTACATTGCGGTGGCGAAGCGCCAAGGCGCGGACATGCGCCAACTGCGCGGCACGATTCAAAATGACATCCTCAAAGAGTACGTGGCGCGCGGCACGTATATCTTCCCACCTGCGCCTTCGATGCGGCTCATCACCGACATCTTTTCATTCTGCGCGAAGGAAGTTCCGTATTGGAATACGATCTCGATCTCGGGCTATCACATCCGCGAAGCAGGCTCCACCGCCGTGCAGGAAGTTGGATTTACCCTAGCCAATGGAATCGCCTATGTAGAGGCAGCCCTCGCGGCTGGCTTGGATATAGACGCCTTCGCGGGTCAGCTTTCGTTCTTCTTTAATGCGCACAACAACCTACTCGAAGAGGTCGCCAAGTTCCGCGCCGCGCGCCGCATGTGGGCAAGGATCATGCGCGAACGGTTCAAGGCAAAGAAGCCGTCGTCGTGGCAGCTTCGTTTTCATACTCAAACGGCTGGGTCAACCCTCACGGCGCAGCAACCAGAATGCAACGTGGTGCGTGTTTCGTTGCAGGCGCTTTCGGCAGTGTTGGGCGGAACGCAAAGTTTGCACACCAATTCAATGGATGAGGCATTATGGCTTCCAACCGAAAAATCTGTCCGCGTCGCGTTGCGCACACAGCAGATCATCGCCTACGAATCGGGCGTAGCTGATTCAGTGGATCCGCTGGCGGGATCGTATCTGATCGAACATCTGACCGACGAGATCGAGAAAGGTGCCCTCGACTACATCGCCAAAATTGACGGGATGGGCGGAGCGCTGCAATCCATTGAACGCGGCTACATGCAAAACGAAATCCAAAACGCCGCCTATGCCGCGCAGCAGGCAATTGAACGAAAAGAGGAGATCGTCGTTGGCGTCAATCAATTCGCCGTTGACGAGGTTCTCACGTTGGAACGTTTGCAGGTTGACCCGTCCATTGAGTTGGCGGCGCGTGAACGCTTGAAGAAGTTGCGAGAGAGTAGAGATCAGAGAGCAGTAGCGGAATTGCTCGGGAAGCTGGAAAACCTAGCACATGGTACCTCGAACCTGATACCTCTTTTCATTGAGTGTGTGGAAAATGACATCACGCTCGGTGAGATCTGCAATACGCTGAGAGGCGTGTGGGGTGAGTATGTGGCTGAAGGGTTTTAGGTTCGATATTTGTATATGGTTGCTCTTGTATCCTACGAGAGTAAATAAGTAGATGACTATTAAATATGCATAATTCGCGATTAGAATTACAACTATAGGAATTTAGTCATGAAACAACATGAAGCAGTTATTCTTGCTATGAAACAGAATGGTGGCTATGCAACACTCGGACAGTTGTATCAGGCTGTGCCAAAAATTCCTGACTGTAAGTGGGGAACAAAGACACCTTTCGCAACGATCAGAAGAATAGTTCAAGAACACGATGAATTTTTCAAAATCCGACCAGGGCTTTGGGCTTTAACTTCTGAAAAGGAGAAAGTGCTTGGATTGTTCTCGGATGAAAAGACACAAAGCAAAGAAAGAGAATATTCCCATTACTTTTTTCAAGGGTTGGTTGCTGAAATTGGTAACTTAAAAGGGTTTCAAACCTTTGTGCCTGCACAAGATAAGAATAAGCCTTATGCAAAGCAAAAGTTGGGAGATGTCACAACCCTTTCAAAGGTATATGAGTTTACCTATGCCGAAGTTTTACGTAAAGCTCAGACTATTGATGTCGTTTGGTTTAATGCCAGAAAATATCCGAACTCATTCTTTGAAATAGAACACTCAACCGACATATATAATTCTTTGCTCAAATTTGTTGAGTTGCAAGATTTTAGAACCCATTTCTATGTCGTGGCAGATAGTCAAAGACAAGCAGAGTTTGATGGAAAAATTTTGTTGAATGCCTTCGCGCCGATTAAACCTTTTGTGAAATTTTGGAATTATGACTCGGTTTTGGATTTGCATACAAAAATTACTGCAAGTAATCTGGCAGAACAGGCATTGCTTTAGGAGATTTAAATTATCATGCAAAGATATATTGTCAGTCAGTTTGATGGAAACACATTCATTGTCGTTGACCAGAAAGAACAGCGAGAAGTTTGCGCATGTGGAAATTATGAAGATTGGGAAGATGCAAGGGAAAGAGCAGAAAAGATTGCAATCTTGCTAAATGCAGCCGAAAAGTAAATGCAATCTTGATTGGCGATACCAGAAAAAGACAGCATTTCATTCCTTTGTCTCATTTTGTTTTAGAAAGATGTTTACGTTCAGGGTTTGCGTTGAAAGAAGAAGTAATTAAGACACAACACAATACAACTCATGCACCCCGATGGTCTGCCAGTGCAAAACATTATAAGTTTTATTTGATAATGCACGAACATCTTTTTATCTTTAGAAAACCTGCTGTTGGTGAAAACCTTTCTCGAATTCAATATAGTACTTGGAAAGGTTTACAAAAATCGCAGGCAGCAGATGTTGACGAAGAATGGAAAGGTTTATTGGATTGGGAAAATAAGAAACAAAAGAAAAAATGATGAGTTGCAAAAAAGTTTAGGGGAGACTCGTTGAGTCTCCTCTATTTTATTCTACGCTGTGTTGACGTTCGCGGCAGGAATGGCGGGAGAGCAGCCCCCTCCGCCCTAGCGGGCGCCTCCCCCAAATGGGACATAAAAACTTTTTATATTAACTGTAAGTAACCTGTCCCATTTGGGGGAGGCAGGTGGGGGCTATAATGAGGTTATGCCAGCAAAACGATCAAATCCCAAAACCATGCATCGTGCAGGCGAATTACGCAAAGAACCCACGCCCGCTGAAAGAAAACTGTGGGCTTATATACGCGGGGATAAATTGAACGGGGTCAGTTTTCGAAGACAACATGCAATCGGTAATTACATCCCTGATTTTGTTTCGATCAAGAGGAAATTGATTATCGAGCTTGACGGAAGTCAACATTTGGAACAAGCACGCTTCGCGTACGACGCTCAGCGAAGCAAGTATTTTGAGTCGCAGGGGTACAAAGTGATTCGATTCTGGAATAACCAGGTGGAAAAGGATATTAACGGTGTAATTAGAGCTCTCGAACTTGTTTTGAATAATGAGTGAATGTGTCCGCGGCATAAACGGACACGCACATGTGGGCAAGCCTGACATGCCTTACCTGTATCGTTGTTAAATACATCGTCCGCTTGAGGGACATTGTCCCCTTGCGGGGTCACGTCCGCGTCCCATAAGGGGATGATATAGACGCGGGTCACGGTTAATCAGGCTTTCGCGGGCGTGTGTCCACTTCGGCAGGTTTTTGTTGTAAAATAAGAGTAAGAGGCTTGATATGCAAAATACCTTTCGCACAAAAACATTGGTTACAAAAGGCGGCAAAGTTTCCGTCAAAGGTCTGCCTTTTCGCGCGGGCGAATCTGTAGAAGTCACTGTCCGCCGTGGGAAGAAATCCATGCGTGCGGTGAAATATCCTTTGCGCGGAAAACCTGTTGTTTATCGCGATCCGTTCAAGTCCGCTTCGAGTGAATGGGAAGTCATGCAATGATCGTGCTCGACACACATATTTGGGTTTGGTGGGTACATGGAGATGAAAGACTGACTGCCAAGCAACTTGAGTTCATTCAAGAAAATGAAGCTGGGGAAATTGGAATCAGCGCAATCTCACTTTGGGAAATCGCAAAACTTGTAGAAAACGGCAAACTTGAATTCCCCGTTTCTCTTGAGAAATGGTTTACGCAAGCTTTGAGTTATCCTGGAGTTCAGGTCATTGAATTGACACCTGCGATAGCGACTGAGTCCACGCGCCTGCCTGGGGAATTTCACCGCGATCCTGCTGATCAAATTATCGTTGCCACTGCAAGAATTTTGAAATGCAAACTGGTCACATCTGACGAAAGAATTCTCAATTATCAACATGTGAAAACTGTAGGGTGATATAAGTCCGCTTGTGGAATGGGGGAAACCTGATATGCCTTACCTGTATCGTTGATAAACATATCGCCCCCTCCTACCTCTCCCAAATGCGACATGAAGACTTTTTATAACTATCAAATGTAACCTGTCGCATTTGAGGGAGATGTCCGCTAGGACAGAGGGGGCTCTGGGTCGGGCTATAATGAGGTTATGCCAGCAAAACGATCCAATCCCAACACCATGCGTCAAGCGGTGAATTGCGTAAAGAACTTACACCCGCTGAGAGAAAACTGCGGGCATATTTGCGCGGGGATAAATTAGTATATCCGCGGCTGGAATCATCCAAGTCAAACGAATCAAAAAGAGCCTGACGCTTGCGCGTCAGGCTCTTTTTTGTTGATTAGCTCAGAACAGTGACGTTCGTAGCCTGGGGACCCTTGGGGCCTTTCTCGACAGTAAATTCGACCTTCTGGCCTTCTTGCAGGTTACGGAAACCGTCACCTTGAATGGCGGAGAAATGGACGAACACATCCGCTCCGCCTTCGCGCTCGATGAAGCCGAAGCCCTTATCACCGTTGAACCACTTCACTGTACCAATTATACGATCAGACATTTTTGCCTCCTTATGGCAACTAAAAAAATATTAGGTATTCTGTTTGTTCCATCGGAGGGCAAAACAAAACAACTCACGGCTAACCGTGAGCTGTGGCTGTTCTTCAAACCAACGTAACTTACCGTTTCCTATTGAATGCAAGAATAACATACTACCCAATGTGCGTCAATCAAAAGGAAGCACCAATATTACGGTTATAATCTTTCGCCTATGAACTTTTTAATTACTGGAGCCGCGGGATTCCTCGGCTCTTCGCTTGCCAACCACCTCGCCCGCGAGGGACATCAAGTCCGCGGACTGGATGACCTTTCCACAGGCGACCCAAAGGTACTTGCACCGGATGTCCACTTCACACGCGGGGATGCGAGTGACCGCCCCAAGTTGTGGACTCTGCTTCAGGATGTGGATGTTGTCTACCATCTCGCGGCGCGCGTTTCGGTGCAGGAATCCATTTTATATCCACGCGACTATAACACCGTCAACGTGGGCGGGACTGTGGCGTTGATGGAAGCCATGCGCGACGTGGGAGTCAAACGCGTCGTTCTTGCTTCGTCCGGAGCTGTATACGGCGATTTGGGAGATACTACACTGATAGAGTCCACTACGCCAAACCCGCGCTCACCGTATGCCGTTTCCAAACTTGCGGCAGAATATTACGTCCGCACCATTGGCGGGCTTTGGGGAATCGAAACCGTCAGCCTGAGAATTTTCAATGCCTATGGACCAGGTCAACATCTGCCGCCATCTCACCCGCCCGTTGTACCGCATTACCTTCGGCAAGCCCTGCGCGGCGGGACATTGGTCGCTCACGGCGACGGAAGCCAGACCCGCGATTACATTTACGTGGACGATGTGATCAGCGCAATGGTGGCCGCATCCACTGCGCCGAGCGTAGACGGTTTGGTCATCAATGTCGGTTCTGGCGTGGAAACTTCCATAAAGGATTTAATTCGCACCGTGTTGGATGTGACGGACAGCAAAGCCAACGTGGTCTACAACTCCCAAACCTCCGGCGGCGTCTCCCGCATGAGAGCAGATTTGAATCTCGCAAAAGAAAAATTACGCTTCGTCCCATCCATTAAACTGGATGAAGGGTTGAGGTTGACTCTTCAGCGTGACGCAAGGTTTAAGTAACTACCAGAATCAAATCCCGAAGGGATGACATAATTCTAAAAATCAATGACACCCCTTGCGGGGTTGAACAAATAAAACCTGCAATCTATAATCCTTTCGCCCCTTCGGGGTTTTGATTTTTATGTCACAAATTCTCCCACGTTCATTCTACAACCGCCCTACATTGACCGTTGCGCGCGAGCTGCTAGGCGCCCGCTTGGTTCAAATTTCAAACGGCATCAAGCTGGTGGGACTCATCACCGAGACCGAAGCATACATTGGCGAAGATGACCTGGCCTGCCATGCCAAAGCTGGGCGGACGATTCGCACTGATCCCATGTATGGCCTGCCTGGGCTGGCGTACATTTATTTCACTTATGGCAATCATTGGATGTTGAACGCCGTCACCGAGGAAGAAGGCTTTCCTGCGGCGGTGTTGATCCGCGCGATTCAGCCCATCGAAGGCGTTGAGGTGATGATGGAGCGCCGTCAGGGGCGGGATACGTTTGGGCCGGGGAAACTGACTCAGGCGCTGGGAATCACTAAAAGCGAGAACTATGCCGATTTGACGGAACCAGCTTCCAGTTTAAGAATCGAGGCGGGGCAAGTCGTCCCAGATAAAAGCGTGACGATTGGCCCTCGCGTGGGTTTAAATAAGACAGCAGAGCCGTGGCTGTCCAAGCCGTGGAGGTTTTTGGTAAATAACTGGAGATTAGAGATTGGAGTTAGTGTTCGTCTCCTCAATCTCTAATCTCCAATCACTAATTTTCGGAGGAATGATGGGTTTACTTGAAGGTAAAAATGCTTTAATTTTTGGTCTTGCAAACGACAAATCCATTGCGTGGGGAATCACGCAGGCATTCAAACGTGAGGGTGCGAACATCGGGATCAGTTACGCGGGTGAAATGCTCGAGCGCCGTGTTAAACCGCTTGCTGAAAAAGTGGATTGCAAATGGGTCGAAGAATGTGATGTGACCAGGGACGACCAGATCGCGTTGACGGTCGAGAAGGCCGCCAGGCATTTTGGAAAGATCGATGTGCTTGTTCATTCGATTGCGTACGCTGGCCGCGATGAATTGAGCAAACCTTATCATGAAACCAGCCGCGAGGGATTCAAAATCGCGATGGACATCAGCGTGTTTTCGCTAGTGGCATTAACCCATGCCTTTTTGCCGATCCTTAATCCCGGCGCTTCCATAATGTGTATGACGTATTACGGTTCTGTAAAAGTTGCGCCGCGCTACAACGTGATGGGCGTTGCCAAGGCCGCGCTGGAATCATCGACCCGTTATCTGGCGTATGATCTCGGCCCGCAAAATATTCGGGTGAACGCGATTTCGGCAGGGCCGATCCGCACGCTGGCGGCGGCGGGCGTGGGCGGCTTCCGCGATATGTACAAGCACTTCGCAGACATCGCCCCCATGCGCGAAAATGTGACCATCGAAGATGTGGGCAATTCGGCTGTGTTCCTTGCATCTGATCTTTCAAGACATATTACAGGTGAAGTGCTTTATGTAGACTCTGGCTTCAATACCATTGGGGTGCAGATTTCGGAACAGGAAGAGAAAAGTGAAGGACAGTAATCAGTAAACAGTGCAGGGGCGGGGTGTGCATGCAAAGGTTGCCAGCACCCCCCTTTTCCCTCACCCCAATTATGAAGACTTTTCGCCGTGTCGACTTCCCCCTCTCCCGATGGGAGAGGGCAGGGTGAGGGGTTGACCGCGTAGCATTCAATCTGCCTCCCCTGACAACCTTTGCATGCACACGGGGCGGGCCATGCGTCCGCCCTTTTTGTTTTAACGGTAAAATAGGTGGAAATAAAGGGATCATGAAAATTCAAATCGAACCACATACTTTGCAACGCGCCGAGGAGCGCGGCACGAATATCGAAGAAATCCAGATCGTTCTTGAGCAAGGAATGGAAATTCCAGCCAGAGGAAACCGAAAAGCAAAGGCAAAGGTTTTTACTTTCAAAAGAGAGCGCCTTGGCAAATATTACGAAGAAAAACGAGTTGAAGTGATTTGGGTGTGTTTCAAATAAGTTGACAGAAAGAACGTCCCGAAGGTTTTACCGAGAGAATTTGGCCGTTTTTGCCAACCTTCGGGACGGTTTCTACTGAAATGAAACACACCCAGGTGATTTACGTGGAAGAAGAAAACGCCATTATTACTGTAACCGTGTACGTCTTCTACGGAGAATGGAAAGATTAACATGCAAATTATTTACAATCCAAAATCTGATATTTTATACATTCGTCTTGATGAATTAAAACAGGATGTCATCAATCAGCGCGTATCTGAAGATGTGGTGGTTGATATGGGCAGTGAAAACAAAATCGTCGGCATCGAAATTATGGATGCCTCCCAGCGGATGAACTTGAAAAATATTTTTCCCGTGGAATTTCAGGTTGTAATGGGAGCAAACGCATAATGTTCAAACGCAACACAGCCCCCACTGAAACCTCACAACCCGTACAAGCCGTCGAACGCATCACCTCGGTGCTGGGTTCGGGCGTTATCTGGCACGGCAGCATCAACGGCTCGGGCGGCGTCCGCATTGAGGGCGCATTTGAAGGCGAGATCGCCCTGCGCGGTATGCTCGTTGTCGGCGAGACGGGGCGCGTCACCTGCCAGAACGTGCGCGCAAACACCGTCATTGTGGCGGGCGCGGTGCGCGGAAATATCACCACCCAAAAACTGGAAATTCGCGCCTCGGGCCGTGTTTGGGGAGACGTAGTCACCACCGCATTCGTGACCGAAGAAGGCGCCTTCCTGCGCGGACAAATCCGCATGGAAGAAACGGTCGAGCTGGACCTGGAGCCTGCTCCCGAGTCCACGCCTTCGGAAGCCGCCCAGGCAGAGTCCATTGCACAGATGCCGATCCAGATTCCCACACCTGACCCAATGATCGAGTCCACGCAGAAGATCATGCGAAAGAAAAAAGGCGAAGCATAAAATATTTGTAACTACACCGTGAATCTTACTTGAAGGTTGTCAAAAACGAGAAATCATTTGGGTGCGTTTCAAATGAGTTGAAGGTTGGAATGTCCCGAAGGTTTTACGGAACATATTCGTAATGATTGGTCAGGGTATAGTTAATGTAATTCACCCATAGCGGTTGTACGATATCCCATTCATAATCATGAGACGAGAAGGTTTGGATCACCATACGCCCGCCCATACAGACTGCCAGCACGCCATAATCCGATTTGCGATTGGCGTGGAGACCGCCCACCAGCGTCGCATCTCCCCCGGAACCCAGTTCCAATAAGTCTCCCGCATCGCCGAACCACTCAGGGTACGGGTACGAAGGCGCCTGCACGGTATTCGGCGAGGAAAGCAGCGGGTGGGAATTATCCAGCCAATAGATCGAGTAATCGAAGGGGTCATACTTCGGGTCGCGTGTCCAATCGCGGAAGAGTTTTACGCCGCATTTGCTTAAAATGGGAGCAATCTTGCCGCTGGCGATCTTATCCAAATGCCACAATTCGATGACAACCGCGCCGCCGTTGTCGATATGGTCGTACATCATTTCGAACATCTCGCCGCTGAAACTGGAACGCACTTCCGAAGCCACGATCATCAAATCCCACGGAGTCGCCGAATTGGCATGTTGCTTAAAGGTGCCCAGTCCATCCGCGGCATTTATAACCTTGCCCCCTGAAAAGCTCATCGAGTTGATTGTATTATCAACCAGCGGCAGCAAGGATGGATACCCCATAATATCTTCATAAATAAGGATATTGGAAGATTTGATACGCGCAGATATATCCACTGTGGCAGCGGGAGGGGGGGCTGCCTCCGTCCCTGCGGGAACTGCCGTATAGGTCGGATAAGGCGTGTAGGTCTCTGCAAGCGGCGGGAGAGACTGCGCTGAGCCGCCTGCCGCCAGCGTTGACTGTTGAATTGCCAGGCTGGTTTGCTGAACAGCCAATGCCACCCGCGTTTCTTCGATGCCATCATCGTTGCTGGTTATACCGGGGACATTACAAGCCAGGGCCGCCAGCACAAGCATTACAATCGTTGTGAACCATCGCGATCTTTTCATAAACAACTCTCCTGTTTTGGAACTGGGAAGAAACGACACGATCTCGTAAATTCATTAGGCTTTATCGGTAATTAGAAAAAACGTCCCGAAGGTTGTCGTCAAACGCTCAAATTACTCGAAATAAACCTCACCGCACTAGCGCGCGGCGCAAGTGTCGGGACGGTGTCTGTATGTTATTTCCGATAATGTCTATTATTCTTTCGACTATATTTTTACCGCTTTCCTATCAATCAAAAAAGCATCCTGCAGAGTCCAAAAGTCTGCGGGATGCTTTCTACAAATTACGCCTCACGAATTACAGGTGGTTACTTCTCGAACACCCACGCATCCACTGCGCGTTTCCAATCCACGAGTTCTTCCTGCTTGAACCAGAGCGCAACTTCGCGTTCGCCGGTTTCAGGCTTATCTGAAGCGTGGATGAGATTGCGGCCCACTTCGAGGGCAAAGTCGTGGCGAATGGTGCCGGGTGCGGCCTCGACAGGCTTGGTGGAGCCAACGGTCTGGCGCACGGCGGCAACGGCGTTGGGGCCTTCCCACACCATTGCCATCACAGGCGCAGATGTGATGTACGAGATCAAGCCGTCATAAAAGGGTTTGCCCTTGTGCTCGGCATAATGCGTTTCAGCCAACGTCTGGCTGACTTGAATGAATTTCGCGGCCACAAGGCGCAGTCCGCGGCGTTCAAAGCGGCCAATCACTTCACCGATCAAGCCGCGCTGCACACCATCGGGTTTTACAAGTACGAGCGTTCTTTCCACAGAAATTTCCTCCGAAATAAAATTTTTTCGTTATTGCGAGAAGGGCGTTTTTCCCGACGAAGCAATCTCCGATACTGCGCGGGGATTGCTTCGGGCGAAAGTACGCCGCCCTCGCAATGACGAGTATTACTTAACGTATTAACTCTTCAGCTTTGTTATAAGCCTCGAGCGCTTCCTTCAAACGGTTCGAGCGCATGTAGGCATCGCCCAGCGTTTGCCAGATGCCAACTTCCACAGGGTAACGATAGATCGAATCTGTCAGATCGCGGATGGTTTCCTCAAGATGCCTGCCCTTCTTGATCAGCTTCCCATAATGATCCAGGGCTGCGGGGATGTCGCCTCGATCCAACTCACCCTTGGCCTGCCCCAACACATTGACATGAGTCGGCCCCTCAGCTTTGGGTTGACGCGCCGCCCTGACGGGCTTCTTCTTCTCCACAGGAGCTTTCTCGCTGGGTTCAGGGGATGGCGGGTTCTGCATAATGGGCTGGGCGCGCACCGGCGCTGCTGGCGGCGTCTGCTTTTGCTGTGTCGCTGCAACCTCTTTGGGTTCCAGCGGGTGCCAGTCAGACGGGGAAGTGGGTTTGGGCTGCTGCGGAACTTCCGCTTCGTATTGCTCACGATGCTGCCAGGGCGGCGTATCTTCGCCGCTTGCCTCGGCTTCAACCGTCTCTTCGTCCACGTCTTTTAGCCAGTCGGGCAGGTCCGCCGTCAGCGTAACAGAAGCCCCCTCTGGGGATGATACAGGCTTATCGGTCGGGGTGGAAGCGGGTTCTTGTCCGATGGATTGTTTCCAGGCATCGTCATCTGATTCAGGTTGAGAATCCACGCCGCTTAACCAGTCTGGCAGGTCAGATTTTGCGGGTTGAGATTCAAGAGGCTTCCCAGCCTGGCCGAGCGGTGGACGCGCAGGGGCGCGGATAAGTTCGGGGTCGATGTTGAGGCCGGGTTCGTTATCCAAACCACTGAGCCAGTCGGAGAGGTCCTGGTTGGAAAGATTTTGGCTGATATAATCGCCGTTTTGAACGGGGGGCGTTTCATCAATTCCGCTCAACCAATTTGGCAGGTCTGGGCTGGGTGCAGCATCTTTCTGTTCGGGGAATTCGAATTTCTCGCCAGTGTCGGCAGGCTGGTGGGTATCACTTAACCATTCAGGGATGTCGCCGCGTTGAAGTGGTTTTTCATCCTGTTTTTCATTTCCATCCAGGCCGCGCAGCCACATGCCGGTTTCGTCTGTGGCGGGCGTGGATGTGGGGCCGCCGCTTTCAAATTCGGCAAAAAATTGTTCGCCGATATTTTGAGCGCCCTCGCTCCATTCTGGTTTTTCAGCAGATTGCGCCTCGCCAATGGACTGGGCTTGCTGCACCCATTCGGGCGGAGTTTCACTGCGTTTGTTCGGGTCTGTGACGAGTTCTTCGGGCTTGGCGCCATGCTTGGCGGCCAGGGATTCGAGCCATGCCACCGCGTCATCCTGCTCCTGTGCGGATGCGCCCAGGTCTTGCACATTCGGCTTCTGCGCCGCAGGTTGTTGATTGATGGATTGCGCTTGAGCCACCCACTCAGGCGGGGTTTCGCTGCGTTTGTTCGGGTCTGTGACGAGTTCTTCGGGCTTTGCGCCATGCTTGGCGGCCAGCGATTCGAGCCATGCCACCGCATCATCCTGTTCCTGCGAAGATGCGCCGAGGCTTTCAACAGAAGGCGCTGGTTCGCTTTTTTGTTCAGCCGCGCGCAGCCAATCGGGAAGGTCGGCTGGTTGGGCTTCTGTTTGCGGTTCTGGCGCATTGGCAGGCGGGGTGGTTTTTGGTTCGTTGCCAGGCGCACCCAGCCAATCAGGCACATTGCCGGATGGTTCGGATTCTGTTTGCGAAGCGGCCGCGCTGCCAAGCCCGCTCAACCAATCTGGCAGGTCGGGGGATGGCACGGATTCGGGTTGCGGAGATTCGAATAATGATGCGGCGGATTGGGCATTGTCAAGCCCGCTTAACCAGTCTGGGGTATCTGTGGATTGGAGCATCACATCCGGGATGGGTTGAGTGATTGGGTTAAGCGGATCAGCCTTGGGAGCCTGGGCTTTGAGCCAGTCTGGCAAGTCTGCGGCGACAAGCGGCTCTCCGGCGGGTTCATCGTCGAACATGGATGTGGGTTGTTCTGGAGCGTTGGATTCTCCCCAACCTGCGGCGCGCAGAAAGTCCGGGATTTCGTCTTTTGCATCCGAAGCAGAATCAACTGCGGGCGCAGAAAGGGGCGTGTCGTTTGTCAATCCGCTGGACTTTAACCAATCCGGCTGATCGTCAAAAGAGGAAGAGGCAAATGAGGGCATCTCAGACGAGTCAAGCCCAATGCCAAGCGAGGAGCTCCACTCCTGCCCTGCTGGAACTTCCTCCCCGGAGTATTCATGCCTTTCCAAATTTATGGAGGCATCGGAGACTTCATCGGTTTGGAAAACCGACCCCCTGGCAAAATTGGCGTAGGGGTCCAGCTCGCCAACACGCATTCGATAGACCTGTGTGCTTTCCGTTGCGCCGGCAGTGGCAGGTAATAATTCCACCAGGATGCGATTCGCATCAAAGCAATATGGATACCGTTTTAGTAACTGGTTGCAAATATCAGAAGCGTCCGATTTTTGCCCGCCCTTGAAATAGGAATACGCCAGCAAAACCTGCATGTCGGCGCGCTGCGGATCCTGCGCCAGCACGGCGCGGATTTCCGCAATGGATTGCGGATACAACTCGCCCTGCACATACATGTGGGCAAGCGCCCCGCGTGTCATGCGGATCTTGGGCGGCTCCATGCCATCACGCCGGCCATACAACCTTTGCAGTTCGCCCTGAATGGCGGCATTGGAAGGCTGCGCCTCGAAGGCGCGTTCCATGTGCCAGATGGCATCGTCCAATTTATTTTCTTCATCGTTGATGATACTTAAACCGACATGCGCCACAAAATCACCGGGCACAGCCATAAGCACACGCCCCAAAATATCCACCGCTTCGTTGTAGCGTTTTACCTCAAGGTAGGCCTTCCCCAGCAGGCGATAGGTTTCAAGATGCTTGGGAAATGTTTTCAGGATATGACGACAATGAGCAATGGCCTCGTCCATGTGTCCCTGCTCGACGAGACGTTCGATTTCACGATTGTATATTCTCAAAGAGACTTTTGCCATTACCGTGTTCCTATGGTCTATAGAATTAGTATGCCAGATTCTTGATAACTGACGTTGAGCGCCGCCCGAAGGTTTGCCTAGAAAGCAAGCTTGAATTACGAGAACCTTCGGGACGTTTCGCGTAAGGTGAGTTATAAATTCGCAAGACTATACGCTATTTTACTCGTAAAACAGCGGTAATGGCGGCACAAATTCAGCGCTAAACAGATGCGCAGAGAGTACGGCCTTGCGCGCCCCATCCAATTTTGCCTGGTCATTCGCATGAACTTCAAACAGCGGCTCGCCTTCTCGAACCTGATCCCCCACTTTTTTATGGATGATGAACCCAACAGCGTGATCGACCGGATCGCCTTTTTTGGCCCTGCCAGCTCCCAATACGACGGAGGCTTCGCCCACGCTTCTTGCATGGACCTGTGAGATGAATCCGTTTCGAGGGGCATTCACCACTTCCACATATTTTGCCCGCTCGAACTTGGAGATGTCGTCCACGTAGGAGGGGTCGCCGCCCTGCGCTTCCACCAGCACGCGGAATTTTTCCAGCGCGCTTCCATCCGCAATGGATTTTTCCGCCATCGTCCGGGCTTCATCAAGGTCTTTTGCGCGCCGCCCCGCCACCAGCACATGCGCCGCCACATGTAAACAATGCTCGCGGTAATCTGCGGGGCCGCCGCCGCGCAGCATGTCCATCGCTTCGATCACTTCGAGGGCATTCCCCACCGCCGCCCCAAGTGGTTGATTCATATCCGAGAGCAGGGCCACGGTTGTGCGTCCTGCCAGGCGGCCAATATCCACCATTAAATTAGCGAGTTCGCGGGCTTCATCCAAAGTTTGCATGAATGCGCCGAGACCTGTTTTTACATCCAGCACGATGGCCTGCGCGCCGCCCGCGATCTTCTTGCACATAATGGATGAGGCAATCAATGGCATGGACGGCACCGTCCCAGTCACATCGCGCAAGGCGTACATTTTGCCATCTGCAGGCGCAAGGTCCATAGACTGGCCTGTGAGCACGATGCCTTTTTCTCTTAATTGCTTCTTGAATTCATCGGTGGATAAATCCACGCGATAGCCGGGGATGGATTCCAATTTATCGAGCGTGCCGCCGCTGAAGCCCAGTCCGCGCCCAGACATTTTGCCAACAGGCAGACCGCAAGCCGCCACCATCGGCATGACGGAGATGCTGGTCTTATCACCCACGCCGCCGGAGGAGTGTTTATCCACAGCAATGTCAACTTCCTTGGAAAGATCAAGCACCTGCCCGGAACGAGCCATAGACAGGGTAAGGTCTGCGGTTTCAACAGGCGTCATCCCGTTGAGCATAATTGCCATTGCAAAAGCGGAGGCCTGGTAATCTGGAATATCCCCGTTCGTAAAGCCACGCACGAAGAATTCGGTCTCTTCGGCGGTCAATTGCTGTTTATCGCGTTTTTTAATGATGATGTCTACCGCGCGCATCTTTTCTCCTTGTAAAATCTTGCGCGGATATTTTATCGCATTTTGTCAGGCAAAGCGCGTAGGTCACGCTTGAGTGTGCAAGCAAAGGTTGTCAGGATTACCCTTTTCCCTCACCCCAATTAGGAAGACTTTTCGNNGTGAGGGCCTTTCACAGCCCAGCGAACCCTCTGCCTCCCCTGACACCTTTTGCTTGCACACACGCTTGAAGCGTGACCTACATTTTATGACTTCACCAACTGCTGCCCCTCTTTTGTATCCTTCACCATCCAGCCAAGCGCGGAGATTTCATCCCGCAAGCGGTCGGACTCGGCGAAGTTCTTATCCGCGCGGACTTGTTTGCGCTGTTCCAGCAGGTACAATACTTCCTGCGGCGGTGTCTCATCATCGGTTGCATTATTTGCATCGAGCGCCATTTTCCACACTTCGGGAGGGATTCCCTTGTCAGGCGGCTCAGGCCGCGTGCAATTGCCAAGCTCGCTTAATGAAAAACTTGCGCCCGAAGCGTACATCTCCGCGCTGTCACTTTTCAACACAGTGACCGAGCTAACGCCATGCACATCACAAACGCCTCTTTCGCAGTCCATGATGATGCCGGAGTGTTCATCCAGCCCAACGATGATGTTTTCCTTGGGCGTGAGTTTGCGCCACTGCTCAAAGCGTTCCATGCCCATGAAACAGCGGCTGGTATCTAAATCCACACCGCCTTCGGCATTGTTCCAATGCGGGACGAAGGAAACATGCATTCCAAAATCTGCAAAGAGATTGAGTCCATCTTTCACATGGACATCTTCCCCCACTTTGTAGATTTCATAGACAGGCAAAACCCATTTTCCTACAGAGATGGTCGCCGCAGATGCAAAGACCAAAGTCGCGCCAAGCCTGTGCCTTGCGCGGATAATGTCCCACGCGAGTGTGCCTTGCAGTTGACGCACCCCATAACTGGGACTGCCCGGTCCCATGAAGATCATACTGGCTTGCAATAAGGGTTTTAGGATTTCAAGATTATCGGGGCTGAATTCCGTCCCTTGTTTGCGGGCAGGGACAAGGTCAATAGTCGGTTTGTAATTCTGCAAACGGGTTTTGAGAAACTCTCCCACGCGGCCCGCCACGAGAGAGGCATTTAACTCAAAGCCTGCTGGCGTTTCCAGTATGGCAACCCGCAACGGATGGGGGATGAGGCGGGCGAGGTTCTCGAAGATGCGTCCGCCCGCGAGGGATGTCTCGCCGGAGCCGAGAAAGGCAATGTGTCCGAGGGTCATGTTTATCACCAGTAAGATCAGTTATCAGTTATCAGTTATCAGTTATCAGTTTGATGATGCGTTAAGTTGGTCTATTACGCTGAGGAAGGTTTCGTTATCGGGAATATCCGCCATGGAAGAACCGTAATGCACATAGCGGATGCGGCCTTCGATATCCACGATGCAATTCAAAGGCATACGCCCAAGTTTAAAAAGATTCACTTCCTGGCGATATTGCCCGGCAACCAGGTGACTCGGATCGGGCAAACCAATATAGGGAATATTTTCCTTTGCCCAATATTTTTTGAAGGCATCCACGCCATCGGGGCCGACAGCCAAAATCTCTGCGCCACGTGAAGTGAATTCGGCGTAATGATCGCTCATGCGCGCCAACTGCGCGCGGCAGTGCGGTCACAAGAAGCCGCGTAAAAACGCGAGGACAATGGGTTTGCCCCCGCGAAAACTTGAAAGGCGAACCAAGCTCCCATTCACATCTTCGAGTTCAAAATCGGGGGCCGTCTGGCCGGGGGTGATGATGTTGAGCGTCATTGTTTTCCACACTTTCCATACGCAGTACTTAATGCGTGATCCATAAAATCAATCCAATTCCAAAAAGCCAAGCGCTTCATCCATAAAGCGTTCGGGGCATTCCTCGTGAGGGACGTGCCCGCATTGCGGGATGAGTGTGAGCTGCGCATTCGAAATTTCACTTGCAATGGCCTCGAAATAAAATGCGCGGATCAAACGATCCTCCTGCCCTGCCACGATGAAAACAGGCACGGTCAATTGCGGCAGCAGCGGACGCAGTTCAGGATAGGCGGGCGCGAACGTTAATTCGTAAAATGCGCGATCCCAATTTTTGATCTTCAATAACTTTAAATATTCCTGCTTGATCTCATCGGTGAGTTTGGTTGAATCATACCATTCGCGCTGGATCGTGTTCGGGAGCGTCTCTTGATAATCGCGCATCAACAAGGGACCGAGATGCCGCATTTGCGGGGTCCACATCAGCGGGAATGCCCAAGCTGGGAATTGCGGGCCTCGCCCCCCGCCGACGCCTGGGTCCACCAAAATGAGCGACGCGACCCTTTCAGGATATTCCAGCGCAAACGCCACCGCCACCCCGCCGCCCGCAGAGTTGCCAACCAAAACGGCCTTCTCAATTCCGAACTCATCCATCAACCCGCGCAGGAGTTCGATATTGGCTTTTATGCCGTAGGGATTCTCCGCCCAATCTTCGGGCATGGGGCGTTCCGTCAAACCAAAGGCGGGACGGTCATAGGCGATCACACGGCCATGCTGTGAAAAATCATCCATGACTTCACGCCATGAAAATGTACTGCCGCCGAATCCATGCAGAAGAATAAAAGTTATCTCCCCTGCTCCCGCTTCTTTGTAATGAACGTTCACATCATTCACTTCAACGAATTTGCTGTCGGCTTCGACAAGTTCACCCGCTGGAACCAGCCCATCCAATTCAGCAACTGGGACAAAAAAAGGCCCAAGCGCAACTATCACACAGGCAAAGATCAGGGAAGCAAAAGCTATTTTTTTCCAATGTTTCATAATTTACAAGTGACAGTCACTTCAACCGATCCAAAAATTCAACCGTTGCCTGCGCAACCTGCGCCCACTGCTCTTCGGGAGAAATGGCCGCTTCGTTGTCGCCAGCTTGAAGTCCGTATGAGCCGAACTGCGCATGGTTGCCGCCTTCGATGGCAACGAATTGCGCATCCGCTGGAAGCAGCGCCCGCGATTCGTCAATCGTGGCAATCGCTGCAAGTCCGTCATTTGTGCCGTAAATCGAAAGCGCTTTTGCATCCATCAATTTCAACGCATCGTTCGCAGGATACGAAGCCCAAAAAACAATGCCTTTGATATCGGGGTGATTCGCAGCATACGAGGAAGCCGCCACGCCGCCCAGCGAATGCCCGCCAACGGCCCAATCTTGAACTTCGGGATATTGAGCGATCACACGCGCCGAGGCGTTCACATCAAAGAAAGCCAGGTTCAAGGGCGCAGGAACAAGCGCAACAAAATATCCCTGCGCCGCGATCAGCCTCAACACTGGCGCATACGCGCGATAATCCACGCGGCCACCGGGGTAAAAGATAAGACCCATTTCGGGCTGCGGCCCATCGGCAGGGAAAAAGATCACCCATCCATTCTCTGCGCTCGCAAACACCTGCGAATCGGATTGCATGGCTTGCAAGGCAGAATCGGCGGCAGGAGATACGTCGCTTGCCCAAAACACAAACGCGAAGACCGATGAAACCACAAGGACGGCAAACGCGGCCGGTATTATTTTCCAATTTATTCTTTTCAATTTAATTCCCGTTCAATAAATTTCTGGCCTGCGCCCAAATCGCGTCGAACATCGTTGCAGTTAATTTCCCAGTGGACGTATTCTGCTGGCTGGGGTGATACGAACATAGTAACCAGATGGGCAGTGAATAGCGTTCAGTAACCAGTGAACAGTAATCAGTTGTCAGTTGATAGGTTGCGCCGTGAGAAAATTTCAATCCGCGAATCGTAAATATTTTGAGGATTTGGTCGAAGGCAATCTTACCTAAACATACGATCACCCTGGGGCTGAGAATTTCAATTTCTCTTTCCAAAAACGGCTGGCAATTATTTAATTCCTCTGGACTGGGCTTATTGTCCGGCGGAGCGCAACGACCTGACGCAGTGATATACATATCTTTGAGGATGAGGCCATCGCTTCGCGACTCCGCCGACGCCTGATTCGCAAACCCAGCTCGGTACAACGCTGGGAAAAGGAATCCGCCCGAAGCATCGCCTGTGAAATTACGTCCCGTGCGGTTGGAACCATGCGCGCCGGGGGCGAGTCCCACAACGAGCACACGCGCCTGAGGGTCACCAAACCCGGGGACGGGCTTGCCCCAATATTCTTCATCCTTATAAGCCTTGCGCTTAACCCGCGCCACTTCCTCGCGCCATTCCACAAGGCGGGGGCATTTGCGACAGGAGATGATTTGTTCGTTTAGTTTATCTAGTTGAGAGGCCATAATTTCCTGATATGTCATCCTGAGCGAAGCGAAGGATCACTATTCATTGAAAGAGACTCTTCGCTCCGCTCAGAGTGACAATTTACGCGATAAACATTGCATCCCCAAAGGAATAGAAGCGGTAGCCTTCTTCAATGGCCGTTTCATACGCGGACAAAATTCTCTCGCGACCTGCAAAGGCGCTGACCAGCATGATGAGCGTGGATTTGGGCAAATGGAAATTCGTGATCATTGCATCCACAACTTGGAACTGATAGCCGGGCAGGATGAAGATGGAGGTTGGGGCGGCATACGCCGCGACGATAGACAATTGACCATTGACCATCGTCTGTTGTCCATCGTCTATGGTCTTTTGCACCGCTGATTCCAATGTCCTCACCGATGTTGTGCCAACGGCAATGACTCGCCCGCCGATTTTCTTTGTTTCGTTGATGGCATCTGCGGTTTCTTCCGGGAGTTCACACCACTCGGTGTGGATTTTATGTTCAGCCGGGTCCTCTTCCGTGACGGGCGCGAAGGTGTCCATGCCGACATGCAAGGTGACGTAGGCGATGTTTACCCCTTTGGCTTTTAGCTCATCCAGCAATTGCGGGGTGAAGTGCAAGCCTGCGGTTGGCGCGGCGGCGGAGCCCAATTCTTTTGCGAAGACGGTTTGATAGCGTTCAGGGTCACTCAATTTTTCATGGATATATGGGGGAAGAGGGATATTCCCCACTTTGGAAAAATACGGCTCGATGGGTTCAGAAAACTTGATGAGGCGTTCTGAGCCTTCGAGGATTTCAATGATTTCGGCCTGAGGCCCATTTTCTATAAGCGCTTTCTTGCCTACGCGCAAACCCTTACCACCTACGAGAGCCTCCCATGTCAATTCGTCGCGGCGGCGGAGAAGGAGTAATTCCACTTTGCCGCCTGTCTCTTTTTTGGCAAATATTCTCGCAGGAATGACCCGAGTCCTGTTGAGGATGAGAAGATCGTTTGGGTGCAGGAGCAGGCTAAGGTCACGAAAGAGGCGATGCTCCACATCCGAAGAATCACGATGCAAAATCAAAAGTCGGGATGAATCACGCGGCTCTGCAGGAGTCTGCGCGATGGATGATTCGGGGAGGTGATAGTCGAAGTCGGAGGTTTTCAATTTTATTTTTTCAAAAAGCGGGAAATGAGATTAAGGATAATGGTGAGAGTGACCGAAACCAGTATCGAACTTGTGATTGGGAAATAAAATCCGCCATTCTTCCCTTCAATGCGGATGTCACCGGGCAGCCTTCCGAGAGGGATGCCAAATCTCGCAGCGAGATATATTCCTCCGCCGATGAGGAAGAGGATAATTCCGCCAAGCATGAGGGTACGAGCTATGGATTCCATTAACAGCACACTATCTCTGTAAAATATCTTCAATCTCTCGAAGTACTTGTTCCAATGAAGGGGCCTCGGAGGAGGTTACGTCTCCGTTCATTAAGTGTTTGTGAATCGGAAATGTAGAAATTGAACTATGGTGAGCCATATTATCGTAGCGAAAAATCAATTCGCCATCCGCTTTTTGATAGTGATAGGCATACATTATCTTTTGAAGGGGCAGGCGTAAATCAATTAACTCACGGAAGAAAAGCAGGGAAGAACCATCCCGAAATTCAACTTCGCCGCGAATAAACCCAGCCAGATCTCCGCGCTATTCAAGATTAACACTGGAAGATTCAACAAATGGCAGGGCGGCAAGCAGATCCAGCATGGACTGAAAATACTGCTCAATCAATTTTCGCCTCATTCAGAGATTGATACTGTCCTTCCAGCAAGCGCAGGGCGGCGAGTTCCATGTTCCAGTCTATGGTTTCAATCGTCTCATCTATTTCTTCTGATTGCAGTTTTTTCTCAAAATCAGACGAGGACATACCCGCGCGTTTTTCAAATTCAGCCACCCGCTCTTTGGTGCGTTGAATACCATGTTGCAAGGCCTTTAATTGATTCTGAATCGCCACTTCCAACAAAGGCTTAAGCGACTCATTGGCATTCGTTTTGATTACAACTTCCTGTAACATAACTTATCCTTTCTTCAAAAACGATTATCGAAGGTCAAAGGTCAAAAGACTTTCGACCTTTGACCTTCGACAGAATTTCTACAAAAGTCTCTGCTGCCCTTGCTCCGTATACGTGTACCCCAAATGTTCATACGCGGACTTGGTCGCCACGCGTCCCTGCGAGGTGCGATCCAGAAAGCCGAGCTGCAAAAGATACGGCTCGACCACATCCATGATCGTGTCTTGCTCTTCGCTGATGGATGCGGCAATGGTGTTCAAGCCAACGGGGCCGCCGTTATATTTTTCGATGATGGTTTTGAGAACGCGGCGGTCGACATCGTCCAAGCCGAGGGGATCGACTTGCAACAAATCCAACGCTTCTTTCGCAACCTTTTGGTTGATCACTCCATCCGCACGGACTTGGGCATAGTCCCGAACACGGCGCAGGAGACGCAGCGCAATACGCGGAGTCCCACGCGCGCGGCGGGCCATTTCATCAATGCCCGTTTCATCTGCGCTGACCTTTAACATCCCAGCCGCACGCTTGACGATCTTCCGCATGGCTTCGATATCGTAATAATCCAAACGATAGACCGCGCCAAAGCGCGCCCGCAGCGGAGCCGTAACCAAAGCCAGCCGTGTGGTCGCGCCAACCACCGTGAACTTCGGCAGCTTCAAACGAATGGAACGCGCCGAGGGGCCTTTGCCAATCACAATATCCAAAGCGAAATCTTCCATGGCGGGGTAAAGCACTTCCTCCACGGCCCTGCCGAGGCGGTGGATTTCATCAATGAAGATCACATCCCCTGCGCGGAGGTTGGTGAGGATGGCGGCAAGGTCGCCTGCGCGTTCGATGGCAGGGCCCGCCGTCACTTTGACGTTGACTCCCATCTCATTGCCAAGCACATGCGCGAGTGTAGTTTTGCCCAAGCCAGGCGGCCCGTAGAATAAAACATGATCCAACGCTTCGCCGCGTCCACGGGCGGCATCGATGAGAATGGATAAATTATCTTTAACTTGATCCTGCCCAATCAGGTCGCCCAACATTTTGGGACGCAGGGCATTATCCACACGGTCATCGGGTTTGGATTCTGGGTCGAGGGGCTTTCCTGAGCCTGACGAAGGACGAGGCCCTAAAGGATTTTGGGAGGATTTGGTCATAGCGGCGATTATACCCTGCGGGTAGAGTCTAACAATAAACCGCCGACCAGCTTTCAGTTAAGTCTGAGGCGGTTAAATCACTCCCCTTACCAATGTTGTTGCGAGGGCGTTCTTTGCCCGACATTTGCCCCGATGTATTTTCGGGAGTGCGGTGAGCAATCTCCCCATTTATACTGAACGCGGGAACCAATTGCGCTTTTGCCGAATGAAATTCTTAACGCCAAGTCGCAAAGGCGCAAAGGAAAAACCCTTGAATCTTTGCGACTTGGCGTTAAAAAGGAAAACCGCAAGTAATGACCTCACCCGCTATAGAAGCGGAGGTTGCATCGTCGGGAAGCGCATCCTCCTCGCAACGACATATGGAGAAGAATCAAACAGGGATGACCCAGCGTTCGGTCATCCCTGAAAAAAGATTTGCTCTTCGGCAGTCTGGCGGTCGTAATCACGAAAAATAAAGTGTGATTTTAGACCCATGACTTTGCGTCATCAGGTTTCCCTGATTTTGCCTTTCGGTAGTCGGTCGGTCTTGACCAGAATTTTCACTGGTTTTAGACGCTCTGACTTTGCGCCACCGTCTTTTGGCGGTTTAGCTTTTATCGGCAGCTCTGGCAATCCTGGCTCAGTTCAGCTTTAGATTCAGGGCTTTGCGCCATCGGGGTTTTCCCCGATGTAGCTCTTTATCGGAGCATTATTATTATTGCACTTTTCACTTCCGATTTCAATCACTCAATTGTTCTAAAAATAGTTTCCACGGTCATGCCCCAGCGCAGGCGCGGATCGGTTTCATTCACGCGGATGGTGACGGTGTAAATAATGTCGCCGCCCTGCTGGGTGTAGGCGTTGCCGATCTCGATGATCTCGCCCGTGAGTTCGAGGTCGGGCAAGGCATCGGGAATCAGGGACACACGTTGCCCAACATTTAATTTCACAACCTCAAGTTCGGTGATATCGGTGGTCTCGACCATCCACGCGCTGAAATCGGCGATGCTCACGGCGCGGGTTTCAGCGCCAACCTGCTCGCCAACTTTGACATTCACTTCCGCAATAACGCCGTGGAAAGGCGCAGTGATGACGTAATTGGCAAGCGCATCTTTTGCGGCATCAAGCTGCGCCTTCGCCAATGTCAACTGATCGGCATTCGGCCCATCGAGGCTGATCTCGTATTGATATTTCGCTTCAGCTTCAACAGCCAGCGCGGCTTCATACGCGGCATTGACTCCATCGCGGGCGCGCATCTCTTCTTCCAAATCGCGCAAGGCCTGGTTCAAATCTTCCTGAGCCTGTTCAAGGTCATCTTCCGCAGTGGTACGGCGCGAATTCTTTTCATCAAGGTCTTTATATTTATCGAACTCATCCTGCGCGTCTGCAAGGTCTGTCCGTCGGTCTTCCACATCGGCTTCGAGGTCTTCAATGCGGGTATCGATGTCATCCACATTCAAATCTTCCCATTCCGTCTCCGCCTTCGCGCGGACAATTTGCGCGGCCATGTAGGCATTCCAAAGTCTCGCGCGGTCGCCGCTTTCATTGCGGAGCAGCGTATCATAGCCATTTTGGGCGATGACGAACTGCGCCTCCGCCCCGCCCGCATTTGAGAGGCGGACTAAAACATCCCCCTCGCTGACGGTGTCTCCCGCCTTAACCAAAACTTCCTCCACCACGCCGCGCGCCTGAAAACTCAGGTTCGTCGCGTGGATGGGTTCCAGCCGCCCCTCCGCCACCACTTCATTCGAGGTGACAATTTCCACAGGAGCGGGGGTTGCCTCTGCGGCATTCCCGCACGCCGCAAGAAACAGCGCGAGAACTGCAAACAATGTAATGAATTTCAAGATATTTTTTTTCATGGAAACCTTTTTCAATTTACGATTTTCGATTTTCGATTTTCGATTTACGATTGGTGGTCGAGTAGTTCCGAGCCGCTCTTCGGCGAGGAACGTATCGAGACCCGATTTACGGAACACGCTTCACGCGCCACGTCTTACTCGTACGCCAATACTTCCCGAATGGTCAAGCGTGCCGCGTTTCGCGCAGGCACAATGGATGCGACCACCGAGAGAACCAATACTAACCCGAACCAAATGCCATAGCCAGTGAATGTGAAGACCACGTCAATGGGCGTTTCAAACACGGCCAAACTTACGATGGTGGAAAGCAAATAAGTAAACGGGATGGACAGAATGATCGCCAGCACAAATGAAATGGAGCCGATCACAAAGCCTTCCGCGATCACCGTCCGCATGACGGCGCGGTCGTCGGCGCCGATTGCGCGGGTGATGCCGATCTCGCGGGTACGTTCGAGCACGTTCATGCCCATCGTCCCCGTCAAGCCCATGGCGCCGACGATTGCTGTCAGGATGGCCATGATGAGCAGGAAGACCACCAGCGTATCCAAACTCTCCACAGCGGTATCCAGCGAAGCGCGCCCCGCCTCCGCCACACGGACGTTGAATCCACGCTCGCGGAAAAATTTATCCAACTCCTCCGCCTTCGCATCCTGATATGCACGTTCGTGGTTTTCAGTAATCAGCCGGAATGAAAAGGAGCGGTTTGCAAGGTTATTCACCTGCGAAACATATTCAAACGGAGCGTAGCCCAGCACGCCTTCGCGGTCTACAAATTTGAAGATGCCGATCACTTCCCAATCTTCCTCGCGCCCATCGATTTTCAAGGTCACAAAATCGCCAGGTTTGATATTTGGGAAATATCCGTACACGGCCTCACTCAACGCCAGCTTGCGAACATCCCCTGCGCGGATCCAGCGTCCAGCCACAAGGAGCGGCTCAATGACCACACTATCCGCTGGCGGCCCAAACACGTTGAGATTTTCCAACACCTCGCCGTTTGCATCCAGCAGTTCGCCGCTTAAAAATTGCCAGCCTTCCAGCCCCACAACGCCATCCACCTGCATTGCCATTTGCTCGATCTCGCGCAAATAATAGGGCTGGTCAAAATCGAGCGACACATCCGCATCAAAATATTTGCCGATGGAACCGATGTAATCATGCAATGTGGTGCGGACGTTGAACACGGCAATAAAAATCGCCCCACCCATGGTCAATGTAAATAGAGTCAGGATCAGCCGTCCGCGCCGCCTGAACGTATTTCTCAGCGAGATGATGAACGGACGCGGAAAATGAATCCCACGCGAGGCCAGGATTCGCGTTGCGCGGATCATCGCCCAATCGAACCAGGAAATTCGCGCCTGACCCGCCTGCGGCTGATTCTCGTCCCCAGCCAGGTCTCCGCTGAGAGCGCGCAAAACCGTGATGCGTGAGCCGTTGGTGACAGGCGCAAGCCCCGCCACCAGCGGAACCAAAATACCAACTGCGATTTGAATCAAAAACGCCATTGGCACAATGCGATAGCCAAGAATATTGAAATTCAATTCAGTGGCGATGAAGACCGCCAGCCCATACGCGCCCTGCCCGCCGAGCGGCACGGCGATCAGCAAAGCCAGCGCCGCAAAAGACATGATCAACGTGAGATACATGATGAAGACCTGCCGCCTGCTGCCGCCCACCAATTTGATGACGCCGATATGACGCAGGTGCTGGGTCAGCAATGCGCTGAGGGTGTTTGCGATCAACGAACTAGAAAGGAAGACGATCAAAATTCCCAGCGCCATCAAGATACCCAAAACCGCGTTCACCGTGCTTGCCAGCGGATGCTCGTGCGTTTCCGAGAAGCGCGTGCGAAAGACGAGAGTTCCATTTTTATCGAGCTTGTCCTTCAACTCTGCGCCAATCGCGCGGATGTGTAGAATGTCATCGCCGCCCGTTTCCACGGTGACATAGGCGCGGTTATACAGTTCTGGCTGGCGAAGATATTGCAGGGAATTTATCGTCACGTAGGCATAGGGCGAGGCTAAAAAGTCACCTGCGCCCATGGCGGTATCCTGCACCACGCCAGCGACAGGCATGGTCTTGATCGAACCATCCTTCAATTGGAATTCGAGGGTATCCCCCACCTGAACATCCATGTGTGTGAGGGCGTCACGCTCCAATATGATTTCCCGTTTATCAGGAATGGATTTCCCTTCGACGGGAACAAGCAGGTTAATGGAATTGGCTTCAAAATCCTCAAAGGCGGCCACATCCAGCGTTGTCCATTTTTCAGTACCAGCCACACGCACGCGGATATTGAACACGCGGCGCGCTTCGGCATCTGCCACACCGCGCGTGTTCTCAATCGAAGCGAGCACATCGTCGTTGAAATTCACCGCTCGCAGTTCCACATTGGAGGGATTGTTCATCGCGTAGGAAATGCTCATGTCTGTGGAAATGATCTGGTACGCGCCAGAAATCACACCAATCGAAAATACGCCCACTGCAATGGAAAATACCACCAGCAGGGTGCGGCCTTTGTTATCCCATAAATCGTGTAAAACTTTACGCCATCGAGGACGAAGCATGAATGACCTTTGTTAAGTGTTACGTGTAGCGTGTTGCGTGTTGCGTGAACGGAACACGTTGCGCGCTACACACTTGAATAATTACTTCAACAGCGTGGAAATTTCCTCTGCAGAATACGGCTTCACGGTCACATCTTTCACGCCATCGCGCAGGAGTTTGGTGACGCGTTCGGGGTTGATCGCGGAGGTGAGGACAACGGTCTTCGCGGTGAGTTCTGCTTTTGAAAGGGCAGACAGGACATCGGTCAAGGGAAGCGAGGCGATGTTTTCATCCACAAGAATTAAATCAGCGGCGGGAATCTTTTTCAAATCCACAGACTGGGTTAATTTAATTTTTGAATCCTTGAGCAGTTCGGCGAAGAGATTTGACCAATCATCGTTGTCGTCAATGAGAAGAATATTCTTCACGCCTCCCGCCTGGACCTGGGAATTGTTGACCACGCCCCGCGGCATGAACAAAGCGACAGTGGTGCCCTTGCCCTGCTCGCTGACGAGGGCAATGCGCCCCTGCGATTGTGAGACGACGTGCATGGCGGCGGGCAAGCCGAGGCCGTGATGCGCGACGCCGCGGGTGGTGTAAAACGGCGACCATGCTTTGCGCATGGTGTCTTCGTTCATACCTGCGCCGTCATCTTCGATATCGATTTCGAGAACGCCGCGTTCCTCCGTGGGACGCGCGCTCACCTTCACAGATTTTGCGCCCGCTTCGGCGGCGTTTTGCAAAATGTTGCCGAGCGCGCGCGTGAGCTGGGTGCTGTCTGCGATGACATACGCGGCGGCGGGGTCAATTTTGACCTTGAGCATATTTTCAGAAATGCCACGCTGGTGGGCGGCGGTTTTCAGCACATCCGCAAAGAGGATGGGGCGCGGTTTCATTTCACGCACTGCGCCGATCAACTGCTCCTTCACCTGAATAATTTGCGCCGCGCTTTCGGAGATCATATCGAGGTCTTCCTTCAATGACTCGGCATCCACTGGCCCATCGGCGATTTCTTCGCGCAGGCGGGCGACTGTCAGCGAGATGGGAAGCGTTTTGTTGCCGATCCAGTGAATGGCTTCGGTGGAGGCGGTTGTCAGCGCTTCAAAGACTTTGTTGCGTAAAATTTCGTTGTGCGCTTCTTTGAGCTCGTCGATGAGTCTCGCATTGTTGATGGCAACCGCGAGATGCTCGGCCATGGTGGTCAACGTGGTGATGTCATCTTCGCTGAAAGCGCGTTCTTCGGAGCTTTGAATGGTGACCGCTCCCAAGGCCTTGCCGCCATAAATGAGGGGCAAAGCCATTTCGGAGCGGGTATGCGGTAAATGCGGATTCTTGAAATGCACGCGCTCTTCGCCGACATCCAGAGCGATTCTTGCTTCGCCCATTGCAATGCATGCGCCGATCATCGAGTCGGTGCCGACTTTTAGTTTGTGACCATCCGCCACCATGGCTTTGCCCGCCTTGCCATAGCCAGAACGAAGGACGGCGTATTCGCCAGCTTCATCCAAAAGGAAAACGCCCGCATAATACAAGCCATAGGATTCGCAAATGATGTTCACAGTTTGCGGGAGGAGTTTTTCAAGATCGAGAATGGATGTGACTTCCTTGCCCACGCGATTGGCGGCTTTGAGCAAACGTGAGCGGCGCTCCGCCTGACGATGCAAATTGGAATTTTGAATCGCAATCGCAAGCTGGTCGGCCATGGTCTGCAAGGCGGCGATGTCTTCATCGTGGAAGGCGGCTTCCTCGGTGGATTGAACGGTCAACGCGCCGATGACATCTTCGCCCACGATCAATGGCAGAGCCATCTCGGAGCGGGTGTTCGGGAGGTGTGGATTCTCAAAGAAAACCGCCTCATGCCCAACGTCCAGAGCGATGCGTCCCTGATGGTTGGCAATGGACGCGCCGATCATCGAGTTGCCACCAATGGCAAGTTTGTGTCCTTCGTTGATCAACGCCTTGCCCGCTTCGCCACGGCCTTCGCGCAGGACTGCATATTGTTTTTTATCATCGAGCAAAAATACGCCCGCGTAATAAAAACCAAATTCATCGCAGATGATGTCCACGGTGCGTTGGAACAGTTCGTACGGGTCCAGGATGGTGGTTATGTTCTTGGCAGCGCGCGCCGCAGCTTTCAATAAGGTAGCGTGTCGGTGAATATCGTTTGTCATAAGTTCCTCTTTTTTATTTTCAAAAACCCTAAAGGTTTTGCTGGCTAACTTTGATCCTGTCATGCCAGGCTATCTTGCCAGACATGGCGCAGGTTAATGAAAGAAACCTTTAGGGTTTGCTTATCCCAATATCTTCTGGATCAATTCCACCAAACCCTGCTCACGGCCTTTGACGAAGAACGCGCTCGCGCCGTGCGAGACGGCGTCCTTTGCGCGGCTGACTTCATCGTAGGCGGTCAGGATCACCACAGGCAGGTTCGCCTTTTTCTTTTTCAGATCATCGAGCAGGTCGAAGCCCGCGCCTGTTTTCGGCGTGCCGTCAAAGCTGGGCATGTTCAAATCCAGCACGGCAATGTTGATCTCGTCCGCGTTCTGCGAAAAAACTTCACTTCCGCTTTTGCAATCAGATGCGGTTAACACATCAAAGCCCGCCCGTAAAAGCGTTTTCTCCAAACTGCGTTGGATCAACTTCTCATCGTCCACTAAAAGTACGGTTGTCATGGTACCTCCAAAAAATTAGTATTCCGAAAAGCTGATAGCTGAGCGCTGAAAGCTTTCAGCGCTCAGCTATCAGCTTATTTCTCCACAGGCAGGCGCACAAAAAAAGTTGCGCCCTTGCCCGCTTCACTTTCCAACGCAATCTTTCCGCCATGCTGGTTCACGATCTGCATTACAGAAGAAAGCCCAAGCCCCGTCCCGCCGCTGCCGCCTTTGGTGGTGAAAAACGAAACCCAAATCTTTTCCTGAATCTCTTTCGGAATTCCAGGGCCGTTATCTTTTATCGTCACCAAAACAAAATTCGGGTTGTCATCGCGGCGGCCTTGCACAAAAATTTTCGGCGCGGAAGTCGTCCCCATCGCCTCCCACGCATTCTTGATCAAATTATTGAAAACCTGTTCCACCTGCCGCGCATCCACAAATGCGTTCGGCATGTCACTCGCCCAATTCAACTCCACCACGCCAGTGGGCAGACCCATACTTTCAACCGTGTTCGAGATCATTTCACTCAACGAAACAGCCGCATCCGCGCGTTGACGCGCAGGCCCGATCAGCCCTTCCTTGATGCTCAGAATCGTCACCGCGCTATTCTCGGCAATGTCCAAATCTTCCATTAACGATTCGACGCTGACCAACGCCCGCAAACGATTCGCCTTCATGGCAGACATCTCCGCGAGGATATTTTTCAGATCAATATTAAGCGCGTCCGCCTCTTCCCTGACCGTTTGAACTGCCACTCGCAAAGAATCATTTTCCAAATCTGATTCATTGACCTGCCCCACCAAAGCCAGCAGGTATCCCAAATCCTCGCGCACGCGTTGGACACTGCCAGGGATCGGCGCAGCCTTATTCCCCACCCAGTGGATGGCTTCGCCCGTAGCCGTGGCAATGGCTTCAAATGTTTTCGTGCGCAAAATTTCAGCATTGGCGTTTTCCAGTTTATTCATCAATTGAGCGTTGTTGATGGCAATCGCAACCTGCTCGGCCATGGCCTGCAGGGAATTAATATCATCCTCCGAAAACGCATTCAACTGATCACTTTGCACGGTGAGCGCGCCAAGCGCAATTGAGTCAACGACAAGAGGCAACGCCATCTCTGAACGGGTATTCGACAAAAATGGATTCTTGAAACGCGACTCTTCACCCTCTGCATCCAACGCGATCTGTGCTTCCTGGCTGAGAATGGCTGACCCGATCATGGATTTATCATCCACGGGCAGGCGGTAATTTTCATCCATCATTTTGCGTCCTGCGGCGGCATAGCCCGCGCGCAACACCGCCCATTGACGATCCTCCGACACAAGGAAGATACCCGAATAGTAAAAATTAAATTCACTGCAAATGATGTTGACCGTATGCTTCAACAACACATCCATATCCAAAATGGATGTGACCATCTGCCCGACACGCGCCGCCGTCTCCAGCAGTCTGTGCCTGCGCTCAAGCATGGAGAACATGCGCTCGTTCTGTTGAAGCAGGTGTTTGTTCTTTTCCAGCGCGCTGCTCAACTGGCGGATGTTGCCTTCGAGGCGTTCCACCAATTCCTGCTGGTACTCCTGCAAATACTTTTCGGCATGTTCCAGTTTTTCAACCTTGCCATGCAAATACGCATCTACCAAATCTTCAAAGTCGTCGTCAATTGGCTTGGAGATAAAACCCACCGCGCCAGCCGCCAGCGCGCGTTCCCGCGCCCCAGGGGATGTATCTGCCGAGACGATGACGATGGGCGTATTCGGCAGCATTTTCTTTAATCGTGTGGCCGCTTCACTGCCCGACATGTGCGGGAGGTTGTGGTCAAGAAGGATCAAGCTGGGGTTTGTTTCTTCGGCAAGCTGCAACCCGTCCAATGGATCGGCAGCCTCGAGCACCACGTATTTATCGGAAAGCAAACGCCGCACCAGCGCGCGGGATTCGTCGCTGTCTTCGATGTAAAGGATTTGCGGGAGGGTGCGTGGGTTGGAGGGCATAAATGAAAGGAGGAGGGATGAAGGATGAATGATTCGTGTTGCGTGTTGCGTGTTCCGTTTTTTACCTGTTTACTGTTTACTTGTCTTCGTGCCTATAATCCGCAATGCGATGCTTTTCCAGGCGTTTCTGCACGATCTTCGCGACCGCCTCGGCAGTGATCGGGGATTCGTTCATCACGCGGATAAAGTCTGCGCGCGGCAGGGTCAGTACTTCCACAGGCTTGCTGCCCGCGCGCACATTGGCAATGGATTTGCCGCCGCGCAGTAATTCCATTTCGCCGAAGAATTCATAGTCACTTAAACGCGAGGCAATAAAATCCTTTTTCTTTTCCTGCAAAATCACTTCCACTTCGCCCTTGCGGATCATGAAGAAATATTCCACATGCTCATCGCGGGAGATGATGGTCTCATGCGGCTGGTAGATGCGTTCTTCCACAAGTTTTGTGAACTCCAGCATGTGACGGTGTCTTAATTGCGGCAATGACTTCGCGACGGTTTCGTCAATCAATTCTCCGTCCGAGATGATGATGTTGCGGTGTGTGCGCGAAGTGAGAGATGGGTCATGCGTGACCATGACGATGGTCTTGCCCAGTTCTACAAAATGCTGGAACAAGCCAATAATCGTATCGGCTGATTTGGTATCCAAGTTGCCTGTCGGCTCATCGGCGATGAGCAAGGGAGGGTCACAAGCCATGGCGCGGGCAATGGCTGCCAATTGTTGTTGACCTGTGGAAACAAGCACGGGTAATTTATTTGCGAATTTCTCCAGCCCCACCAGTTTCAACAATTCCATCGCGCGTTCGGGGCGTTCGTCGAAGTCGTACATGTCCACATAATCCATCGGGAGCATCACGTTTTCGAGGAGCGTGAGCATGGGCAATAACTGGAAGAACTGAAAAACGATGCCTAAATTTCTGCCGCGCCATTTCGAGCGCTGGCTTTCGGTAACGCCTGTGTAAATATCCGTGCCGTTGACAACGACCTGCCCGTCGCTGGGATGATCGATGCCTGTGACCATGTTCAACAAGGTGGATTTGCCGCTGCCAGATTTCCCGACGATGGAAACGAACTCGCCGCGCTTGATGGTTAAGTCCACGCCTTTGAGGACGGTGAACTCGCCCGCCGCGTTGGAGAATGTCTTGACGACGCCGTGTAGTTGGATCATGGCATCAGCGGAGGGAGATGTATTTCGGACGGAGTCAACTGTCCGCGGGCGCGAAGCGTGAGGCGAAGGGTTCATTTTCTGCGCCTCCGAATCGTCTTGTCCACTTTTGGTTCGGCAGAGTCAAGATCGTTTGCCAATTCCCCATCCGCGATTTTTATGCTGCGGGAAAAGCGGCTTATCAATCCCGAGTCATGCGTGACCATGACGATGGTCTTGCCCTGATCGGCAACGAGATGTTCAAAGACATCGAAGATGTGATCGGCGGTGATGGAGTCAAGGCTGCCCGTGGGTTCATCCGCGACGAGAATGGAAGGATCGTTGGCAAGCGCGCGCGCAATGGCAACGCGTTGCTGCTGTCCGCCAGAAATGAAGGCGGGCAGTTTGTTGGCGTGTTCCTCCAGCTCGACGAGTTGCAGCAATTGCATGGCGCGTTCCTTCGACTCGCGCGGCTTGTAATTGTCGGCGAGGTCCATGGGCAGGGTGATATTTTCGATGAGGGTGAGCATGGGCAAAAGTTGAAAGGATTGATAGACAACGCCCATGTTCTGGCCGCGCCACAGCGCGCGCTGGTCTTCGCTCATTTGATGCACGGAAATGGATTTTCCGCCATCGTTCACGATGACTTCGCCGCCAGAGAGATCGTCCACGCCGTTGATCATGTTCAGCAGGGTGGATTTTCCCGCGCCAGATTTTCCGACAATACCAACGAATTCGCCCGCGTTGATCTTAAGGTCAATATTCCTTAACGCAACGAAATCCCCCGCCGCAGTGGAATAGGTCTTGGATACGTTCTTTAATTCAATGAGTAATGGTTCCATAGTCGGCCTGATTTTACCGCCATTGTGTAAATTGTAGCAAAAGGCAGGCTTGCAAATGGTTTTCAGTCGTTTTGCAGGCAGGAAATCAAATTAGCAACTCCCCCCTGCGGCTCTTGCTTTGTGATCGCCAGCACTGGCACAGTCCCCGCGGAATACACTTCGCGGACGTTTCCCGTCACCCAATGCTTCGGCAGGATTCCGACTGAATTGGATTCGGAGTTCAACGCGTCGGACATTTCCTGCGGCCCCGCGGCCATCCGCGCAAAGGAATTGACGCTTCTTCCTTTCATCACAAGCTGGTCAAACAAAATTTGCATGTCTGCCTCTGACGAATAAACCCAAACCTGCGCCGAATCATTTCCCTGCCCTGCGAACAAGCCCTGCGCTTCTTGCAAAGATAAATTCTGCACAAGGCTTTCACGATGCGCGACGATAAGAATTTCCTCTTCGTCAATTTGATAGGCGGGGGTGAGCAAAGTCTCTGGCTCGCCGAGGCGCAGGGAAATTTGCGGAGATTCGGTAGTGACCTTCAATGTGATTAACAAGTCATTGGCGCAGGCGAAGAGATCACTCATCCACGGCTGTGCGGCGGGGGTGGCGTAGACGGGGATAATCTCGGTTTGAGAGGGTGCTTGTGTGGCAGGAGTACAGGAGAAGAGAAGGAAAGAGGAAAGAAGAAAGGGGAGGAATAATTTTTTCATTTTGAAGGGGGCAACTCTGGAGTCCCTCAGCTTGCTGAGGGCTTAGTCAGGCAGCAAGCTGCCTGACTCCAGAGTCTACTAGCTTACCAATTCTTCAACAACGCCACGAGAAGATTCTTTTTCTGTTCGAGGCTGTCTGCGAAGATGAATTCGCGCTCCGAGTGATAGCCTTCGCCGATTGCGCCCATGCCGTCTAAAAGGGGAATGCTAAGGGGGGCGATGAAATTTCCATCCGATGCGCCGCCAGTGCCGCCTGCCTTTAATTCCATGCCGATGCCTGCCGCAATGGACTGCGCTTTCGCGAAGGTGGCGCTCATCGTGTCGTCGAATGGCATGGGCGGACGATTCAACTGTCCCGAAATGTGAAGCGAGGTTCCATTCAGAACAGGCTTGAGTTTGCGCATCTCGCCTTCGATGCGCTCCCATTCTCCGGGCTGCATGATGCGAACATCTACTTCGATGATAGCTTCATCGGGAACGACATTGGAAACCGTGCCGCCATGAATGACGCCGACGTTGAGGGTGGTTTGCTTTGTGTAATTGGTGAGCTTTTGAATGGCGAGAATCTGGTGCGCCATTTCTTCGATAGCGTTGCGGCCTTTTTCATGATCGCCGCCCGCGTGAGCGGCGCGTCCCTTGGCTGTGACTTTGTATCCGCCGCCGCCTTTGCGCCATGTTTTGAGAGAACCATCTGCAAGGGCTGGCTCGAACACGAACACCGCGGCTGATTCTTTGCCAAGCCGTTCGATCAACTCGCGTGAGGTGTGACTGCCAATTTCCTCATCGGATGTGCAAAGCAAAGTAACAGGTTGTTTCAACCCGCTTGTGTTTTGCAATTCCTCAATCGCGGCAAGGCAAATGACGATGCCTGATTTCATGTCCAAGGCGCCGGGACCGAAGATTTTTCCGTCGGCTTCGTGGAAGGGCATTTTTGCCAGAGCGCCGAGCGGGAAGACGGTGTCCATGTGGCAGAGGAGGAGGATGGGGTTGGAAGGTTGAAAGGTTGCAAGTTGAAGGTTGAAGGTTGAAGGATGATTGGATGGGAAACGCGCCAAAACATGATTCCCAGTTTGCTGGTTTGAAATGATCTCAGTCTGTGCGCCAAGTCTGTTAGCTTCTGCGGCAACCAATGCGCCGACATGATTAACCGCTTCGCGGTCGTGTGAGGGGGATTCGGTTTCGACAAGTTTTTTGAGCAGGGATTTCATATCCATTTTTGTTTTGTCCATTATCGGCACTTCACGAAAGACTCTGTAGTCAGGCAGCTCACTTGCCCTGTGGGCGCTGCCTGAAATACCGATCAACAAGCTGATCGATTCCAGAATTGTGTAAAATCGCGGGCATTGCTTTTTGGCGAACGACTGAAGTCGTTACTACTTTCTTATAGAAACAGCACGATCAGCCCGGCAATGGCGCAATAGGCGGCGAAAACATACAACGAATGTTTACCAAGAAATGCGATCAACCATTTTATGGCCAGCCATCCCACCACTGCGGCGGTAATAAAGCCTATGCCGAGGTAGGGAAGGAAAGCGCGCGTCCCGCTCATTTCGATCACCTTCAAGGATTCGTAGGCGCCCGCCGCGATCAAAATTGGAGCGGACATGAGGAAGGCAAAGCGCGCTGCGGAGGGGCGGTCAAACCCGCGCACCATGCCGCCTGCAATCGTTGTCCCGGAGCGGGAGGCGCCGGGGAACAATGCCAGGACCTGGAACAAACCCACTGAAAGCGCATCCAGCCAGGTGGCGGAATGAAGCGTGCGCGTTCGTTTATCGAAATATTCAGCGAAGATCAATAACAAGGATGTGAACAAAAGCCGTATGCCTCCCTGCATCATGGTGTCTTTGAAAATCGTATGGAGAATATCTTTGAGCAAATACCCGGCAATGAGGGCGGGGATGGTTGCGACAATAATCAACCAGCCCAGGCGCGCCTGTAAATTTTCAAACAGGTTGCGGCGCTGAATGCCATGCAGGAATGCGGCTGCGATCTCGTAAAAATCCTTCCAGAAATATACAAGCAGGGCAAAGACAGTCCCAAGCTGGATGATGACGGAAAATGCAAACGTTCTTTCATTATCCGCAACGCCGAGCAGGTTCGCAGCGATCAACAAATGCGCGGTGGAGGAGACGGGGATGAATTCGGTCAGTCCTTGCACGATGCCGAGGAGAAAGGCTTGAAATAGATTCATGTAACCAAATATACTTTCATAAGCTGATCTTTACCTTTTACTGTCACCTGTTTTTGTTCACCGGCCGCCTTGTGGGAAAGATTCAAGCGCGTATCCTCCGATATCCATATCTCCCCCGCATTGGCTAATTTTTCAATTCGTTCGGCAGTGTTGACCGTGTCGCCAATGACATCATAAAAGCGCACGTTCTGGCCGCCAAATAAACCTTCCACAAGTTGACCTGTATGAATGCCAATGCCCACTCCCAGTTCCTTCTTGAACAAGACCCTGCCAAGGGTCTCCTGCAATTCCCGCGCGGCGCGCACGGCTTCATCCGCTTCGATGAAAACGATCATGACTTCATCCGCAGTAAATTTATATTTGATGATTTGATAATTATTCAACAAACCTTCGACGGTGAGGTAATACCTGTTGAGCAGGGAAGCCACTTCTTCGGGGGTACGGCGCGCGCTCCAACTGGTGAAGCCGCGGATGTCCACGAACATCATCGTGCGCTTCTGGCGTGAGAGGCGCATGGAATTGGGGTCATTGATGGCGCGCCCAAGCAGGTTGCGCCCAAGCAGCCATTCGGAATAAACTTTCAACTGCCCCGCCGTTTGCCGTAAAAGCAGGGAATAATGCTGGGTTGAGACATTCGCCACACCTGCCGAGATACCCAGCAGCAAGACCGCCAGGGCAAGAAACTGATGAGCGCCATCTGCGAAGAACTCACTCAAAGAGATGGTTTGCGTGGGGTTGGCATGAATTTCGAAAGCAACGTACAGCGCAAATAAAATTTCAGCGCGCACCAGGTTTTCAAGCAGGAGCAGGAAGTTGAACCAAAAATTTTTTGAGCGAAGCTGGGCCGCTTGCAACAACCCAATGGCGATGGCAAAGGCCAGGTACATCACATGGTAAGGGGATTGAAAAAAATTCAATCCTTCAAAGGCCATCTCGCCGACGGTATACAACGCAGGCGCAATCAGGCTTCCAAACAAACGCCGCCAGGCAGGCGACGAAGGCCAGCGCGTAAGAACGTAGGCTTGTGCCAGCGCGGCGGGAATCAACAAATAAAGGTCGGGCTTTTTAAAAAACCCCCGTCCTTCAATAAGAAATTCCAAAAGAATGAGAGCCAGCGGGAAATAGCCCGTATTCTGAAAAAGCTCCTGCAAGAAACGGCTGAGGAAGGAGCCAGAGATACGTTGTTCGACTGAATATTCAGGCAGAGCGGTTTTCATTTTTTACTCTCGATCATTGGCGCGCGCGATGCGTTATTCGCCCATTGCGCCAGCAATGCGGCTGACCTGGCCTCAAACGTGTTATCCAAAATTGACGCGCGCAAGGATTCTACTAGACGAATCAACGCCCTGAGATTATGAATGGATAACAATGTACCTGCCAGCAATTCCTTTGCCACAATGAGGTGACGAATATACGCGCGTGTAAAAGTCTTACAAGTGTAACAATCACACGTCTCTTCTATAGGTCGCTCATCGCGCGAAAAAGTTGCGTTCATCATGTTCAGACGGCCTTCGGACGAAAATGCAGAATGATGACGCGCCAGACGGGTCGGCAAAACGCAATCAAAAATATCCACACCGCGCGCCACGCCGTTGATAATGTCTTCGGGAGTACCGACACCCATGAGATAGCGCGGTTTGTTTTCTGGCAATAACGGCAGAACAACATCCAGCGTGTCGTGCATTTCCTGCTTGGTCTCCCCCACAGACAGTCCGCCGATAGCGATGCCGGGCGTATCTAGTGATGCAATGAAGTGCGCAGACTCAGCTCGCAGGTCTGGGTTGACACCGCCTTGTACGATGCCGAACAAGGCTTGGTCGGCGCGAGTCTTGGCTTGGACGGAACGTTCGGCCCAGCGATGAGTGCGCTCCATGGCGATTTTGGAATACTTCAGGTCATTCGGGTCAGAGCATTCATCGAAAGCCATGATGATATCCGCGCCGAGATTCTCCTGAATTTGAATGGACTTCTCAGGCGTGAAGTGATGCGTGGAACCGTCGATGTGACTTTTGAAGGTCACGCCGTCATTGTCAATTTTGCGGGTTTTCGCGAGAGAAAAAACTTGAAAGCCGCCCGAGTCCGTCAGCATGGGGCGCTGCCATTGCATAAATTTGTGCAACCCGCCCATGTCGCGCACGAGTTCATCACCGGGGCGCAGATATAAATGATAGGTATTGCTCAACACTAGCGAGGCGTTGATATCTTTGAGATGTTCAGGGGTTAGAGTCTTGACCGTAGCCTGCGTACCCACGGGCGCAAAGACGGGAGTGATGAGGTCGCCGTGCGGTGTGGAGAATATCCCCGTGCGGGCACGGTTGTCTTTGGCTGTAATTTGAAATGAGAACATGGGGTGATTATAAGCGATGGTAACTATCCGTCATTGCGAGCCGCCGCACTTGCACTTTGGCGGCAAAGCAATCTCATATAAAGTTAGAGATTGCTTCGGGCAAAGAACAAGAACGCCCTCGCAATGACGAGTTAAGCTGCCGTTGCAAACAGGCATTTGAGGTAAGCGCCTTCTTCAAAGTTGATGGGGTGATCGAGGGCGTGACCTGTGCGTTCGATTTCCGTCAGCCTGCGGCCCGCTTCTCTCGCGGACTGGTGAATGGATTCGAAAAACGATTCAGCATCTACGCGGCTGGAGCAGGAGGCTTGCACGAGCGTGCCGCCTTTTCGCAGAACGCCCAACCCCAATCGAGTCAACTTGCGATAGGCTGCCAGCGCAGACGCGATCTGCTTTTCGTTTTGAGCGAACATGGGCGGGTCGATGATGACCACATCAAAGAGACGTTTTTGCGTTTCCATACGGGCGAGAACATCAAAGGCGTCTTCGGCTATTGTCTCGTGAGGGGCTGTCAGATTGTTATATCCCATGTTGCGGATGGCGGATTCTATGGCTGGCGCGCTGATGTCCACGCTGACGACTTCCCTTGCGCCGCCGCGCGCAGCATAGACGGAGAATCCGCCTGTGTAGGCGAATACATTTAATACGGATTTATCTTTGGATAATTCTTCAACCTTTGCGCGGTTATCACGCTGGTCGAGGAAAAAGCCAGTCTTTTGCCCATGAATGGGATCAGACTCAAAGGTGAGGCCATTTTCTTTAAACAGAATCAGGCCTGGGGGAGTCTGAAGCGAGAGCGTCATCCCATCACTGAGGCCATGCAGAAAATCCGTCTGCTTTTGAAGGATGCGATTGAGTCGCAAGATCAAATGCTCGGCAGGGCTGACCTGTGCGAGTGCGTTGCAAAACTCTTTGAGGTGCGGAATCCATGCAAGGGTGTAAAGTTTTAAAACGAGGGTATCGTCGTAGCGGTCAATGACAAGGCCGGGGAAACCATCGTTCTCGCCGTGGACGAGACGATAGCCTGTGGTGTCTATCCCCTCCAACGATTCACGGATTTGCGCGGCAAGATTGAGCTTATTTTGAAACCACTCCGCGTTGATGGTGGCGGGCTGGCGGCTTTGCAGAACGCGCACGCGGATTGTGGAAGTGGGGTCGTACAAACCGATGGCGAGAAAGCGGCGTTTGTTGTCGAAAATAACAGCAAGGTCGCCGGGGGCGCCTTCGTGGCTTTGCTCGGTAATGGATTGATCGAAGACCCAGGGATGCCCCTGCCGCAAGGCGCGTTCTGCGGGCGCGGTGACGCGCAGAGCAATCCGTTTTGCGGACGGGCTGGGAAGTTGAGAGAGGGAGTTGTCGAAGTTCATTGTAAAAGGATTATACAGTAGCGGGAAGAATCTCCGCGCCTTCTATACTGAATGCGCATGGCTGTAGCAAAGTCAGGAAAATCTTAGCGCGAAATACGCGAAATTGGCGAATGGACGC
>CXWL01002766.1_pt1 | contig 51190 bp, 58 predicted proteins | sample 590931 | NCBI WGS metagenome assembly CXWL01 (sample SAMEA3498368, study PRJEB10139) | groundwater metagenome | biome: water well; material: biofilm material | place: Germany | collected 2015-04-27 | reverse complement strand
GTCCCAATGCCCTCTTCTTTGCCGGCGACCTCGGTCAACGGATCTTCCAGCAGCCGTTTTCTTGGAAAGCGCTGGGTGTCGATATTCGCGGGAGATCGCGCACACTTCGCGTCAATTACCGAACTTCGCACCAAATCCGCATGCAAGTTGATCGCCTCTTAGGCCCGGAAGTGTCCGATGCCGACGGTAACATTGATGACCGCAGAGATACCGTCTCTGTATTCAACGGCCCACCGCCTTTGATCCAGGTTCTCAAGAGCGAGAAGGAAGAAATCAGGGCTGTCAGTGCCTGGCTATCAGAGCATCTGAAGACAGGTGTAGCACCTCATGAGTTTGGAGTGTTTGTCCGGTCTGAGGCCGAGCTACCACGTGCCCGTGCTGCCGTTGAGGGCGCTGGTATCCCATTCAAGGTTCTTGATGAGCACGTCGAGACCACCAGTGGATACGCTTCTATCAGCACGATGCATTTGGCCAAAGGCTTAGAGTTTCGTGCTGTGGCCGTGATGGCATGTGATGATGAGATCATTCCTTTGCAGGAGCGAATTGAGACTGTGGGTGACGATGCAGATTTACAGGAAGTTTATGACACCGAGCGCCACCTGCTCTATGTTGCTTGCACGCGAGCACGAGACTTTTTGTTGGTGACCAGTGTCGAGCCGGCATCGGAGTTCTTGGATGATATACGTGGTTGAGTTGAATTGGAAGGGTATTGGCCAGGAGTGCAGACTATGGGATTGAAAGTCCCAACGGACGCATGGGGAGAAGACCCCAAAGCAGCCAAGATTGTGAAGAGTGCCAAGGAAGCGATCATAGGTATTCTTGGAATGGGAGGCGACGTCCTCGATGAGCATAAAAGGACTTTGATCTCCCGAATGCTTTGGAAGATTACCGAAGCTAATGGCAAGTACACAACGCGATTCCAGTCAGAGAATGCGATTAGGAAGAAAGGCGCTTTGCGCCATGACCATGCGTGGATAAGAAAGCATATGGTGGAGGGCATACTTGCATACCCCCGCGATCTCGACTCTAAGATTGCTCTCGCGATTGGCTGCACTGTGACAAAAGATGAGCATGACAGATTGACTGAATTCGATAGCGTGTGCGATGGATGGGAAAGGTACCGGAGAGCGAAGATTGCGGTATGGGATCTGAGGGACCGTAAACGAATATCTGATTCTTGGAAGTGATATGAAGAGCTATCTCCGCATGGGCGAAGAAACTATGCTGGGACTCTTTTCTTGATCGCCAGCTGATCGGATTTCCAGAAGGGGCGTAGCCTGTTCCTAAGAAGTGCTGGGTGCTCCTGGGAAGTGCTGTGGGGAAGTCCTGGGTTCTGAGTAGTGATATACAGTTCACGGCTGAGCCTGGAGGTTCTCGATGTGGATCCTGGTGCTGGCAGCTTTGCTCCTCGCTGTCACTCCCTCCTTTGCTGAGCAAAGCTTCTCTGAGAAATACGAGCGCGACTACAACATCTTCAATCCAGTCAATAAGTATGCGCCTGACAATCCGTTGAATCCTGCGCAGACCTACGCGCCGGATAATCCCTTCAACCCGGCCAACCGCTTTGATCCCGGCAATCCGGTCAACCCAACGAATCGCTATGCTCCCAACAATCCATTCAATCCCGCCAACCAGTACAACCCAGACAATCCTCTGAACCCTGCCAATCGCTACAATCCCACCACGCCATTCAAACCCCTGGCTCCCTCACGCAACAATCGTTAGCATGGATCTCAGCGTTTTCCTGTCCCGCATATTTGTCACCACTCTCCTGTCCCCTTCGTAGGACCGGGCCATCTTCGTCCTCACTAATTTTCATCGGACCGCTCGCGCCCTCACATGTGTTAGGCCCTCCTGACCTTCCTCATTGCATCGCCACACATTACTCATCGTTAGTGCATCCCTCGACTGATCACCACCGAGTCACACACCCTTGCCATGCCATTGTTGAAAGCTCCTTCGTGCCAGGAACTCAAAAGACGAGCCAGCCAGTGGTGGTTGTGAAGCGGTCGGGCTGACAAACATTTGCCGCGCTCTCTCCGACCGCGACGCGGCACCACCCAACAGAAGGAGTTATCCGATGGAAACCACTACCCCCACATTCACGTACTTGCGTTCAAAACTCACGGAATGGCGGGCCAACGATCTGCTCGTGCCATCCGCAGAAGCGACCTGGGCGCGGTTTCAAGAGGTGGCCACAGAGCAAATTCTGCCTGTTCTTTGCGAAGCCCAAGACGCCTTGGAAGCCGCTGGACTGGAGGTGTCTGTCACGGCGTTGGACGAAGAGACCCGCTGCCTCGGCTTCTATGTCAACGACGTGGGGCTCTTCTTTGCGCCTGGAGAAGATGGCATGACGATCAGTTTCATGGCTCGGCGATTCACGGGAAAGGAACAAGGCTATGAAAGCCGCTTTCTCTATAAGCGGGCGAAGCCGGAACCGTTGCGTCGGCTGGTTGAGGAGGCGTTACTCCGTCTCCTCGGGCCATGCCGAGCCAACGCCGTGAATCAGTAACGCCGAGGACGGTGACGCGACTCTCCCGGGAGAGTCGCGTCACCGTCTCTCATGCAGTTTGAGCCAACAAGAATAATGATCGAAGGACGAAAAATGACCATGAACAACTGCAGTGAGCTTATGGGTTTGAGAGCGGCGATACGTGACAGTCAGGATCAAGGGGACTTACCGGCCGACGCAGACGCAGGCCGGCGCTTTCAAGTCCTGGCGGCTGAGATCGCGGCGCCAGTTTTGAGAGAGCTGGTGAATACCCTCTGTCTTGAAGGGGTGACCGCGAATCTTTTGATGGCCATGGACGAGCTTACTCCGTACATCGGGCTGGAAGTGGAAGACCCGCCCACCACACTCTGGATCCACCCCTCCTTCACCGATCCTGAAGTGCGGACCAGTATTCAAGGCGGCCGCTATCCGCATTATTGCAGTGTCCGACACCTGAGCTATCGAGTCCTCACGCCAGCAACCTTGGAGACTATCCTCGTTGAACAACTGCGGCTAGTCCTCTGTCCACCACAGCGGATCATGTAACCTTGCATTCGAAGCCAAAACACATCTCACTCAGCGGTACATTTGTCCATGTTATAACCCAACGCAAACTCAACGATCTGAAACAACGACATAGCCCCTCCTGTCGCTTCTCGGTGTGTGGCTCCGCGTGGGTACTGTGGCTGCGTATTCTGCTCAAAACGGCATCCTATTGTGACGGAGTCCAGCTACTCAAAACGCAACAAACCAGCGAACCGCACTGGCCAAGGCTAACTGGGTTGTTCGAGTCTTGGCAGACTCCCCGACTCGGGCAAGGATGGGCGCTGGATCGATGTTTTCTCGCTGTCCTGAACGGCGGCTTCCGACCCAAACCGGTCGATCACCGAATTGAAAAGCGGCCGTTCCCCGACCTGCAAAATGGATGAATCGAAAAATGCAATTTGTCTTAATGAGTCACCTTAGTCAATTGTGATACTGTACAGGACGAATCGCCGACACATTGAATGGAAAGCATCATCTATATGGTTTTATGGCTATTCCCCGTTATTTGACCAAATCTCGCTTCTCTCTAGCCGTGGACTGTCCCACCAAGCTTCATTTTGTTGACCGACCACTCGAATACAGGAATCTTAAGCGCGAAGATTCTTTTCTGGCCATGCTGGCCGATGGTGGGTTCCAAGTTGGTGCCTTGGCCAAACTACTCTATCCTGAGGGTCGAGAAATAACCTCCAGGGATCATGCATCAGCTGAGGAGGAGACTAAGGAACTGCTCAAGCAGGACAATATAACGCTCTTTGAAGCGGCCATCCGGCATGGGGATCTCTTTGTACGGATCGACCTCTTAATTAAACGCGCCGGCAGTTTCGATCTCATCGAAGTGAAATCAAAATCTTATAACTCTACCGCGCCGGCCATCGTCGGCACACGCGGAAAGATTCGGTCGGAGATGCTCCCTTACATAATCGATGTAGCATTCCAGACCCATGTGCTCCGTGCCGCCTATCCGGGTACTCGTGTGACGAGCTATCTCTTACTGCCGGATAAATCAGTGCGCACCACGATTAACGGGCTCAATCAACTCTTCAAAGTCCGGCACCAGAATGGTATGGCACAGGTGCAGGTCGATGCCCGTGCGTCACGAGAGGTCTATGGAGTCAGCGTCCTGGCACTCGTCAATGTTGATCAGTATGTCGATATGGTGATGCGGGACGGTATCGAATATCCAGGCGGTCGGGGATCGCTGGCTGATTTAGCCGCTCGATGGGCGGAGGCCTACAAAGCCGATACTTTCATCGAACCGGTCATCGGTTCGCAGTGTGCTAACTGTGAGTTCCAAACCGACGGAGGTGATGGGTTCGAAAGCGGGTTCCGAGAATGTTGGAAGCGAGCCAATCACTGGACGGATCAGGACCTGGACCAAGGTACGGTAGTCGAACTCTGGAATTTTCGTGGCAAAGAAAAGCTGATTCAACAAGGCACCGTCAAGCTGCGCGATGTGACACAGGAAGATCTGAAGTACAAAGAAGGCGATTACGGGTTGAGCAATACTCAACGACAGTGGATGCAGATAGCCGGACTTCCATCGGATCATGCCAAGGCCGGGTTTTATTTAGATGTTCCATTTATGCAGGCGGAGATGGGCCGCTGGGCGTATCCCTACCACTTCATCGACTTTGAAACGTCCGCGGTGGCCTTGCCCTTTCATCAAGGCCTCAGGCCGTACGAACAAGTCGCGTTTCAATTCTCGCATCACCTCATGGAAGCCAACGGCTGTGTTCGTCATGCGGATGAATTTCTCCTGGCCGAACCTGGCGTCTTTCCCAATTACGAGTTCGCCAGAGCGCTGAAGACTGCCATAGGGATCGATGAGGGAACGGTGTTCATGTGGAGCCACCACGAAAACACCATCCTGGAGAAGATTACGAGCCAGTTGGAGAACGATGTCGAGCCGCCATCCGATATGCAGGAACTACTCGACTTCCTCAAAACACTCACCAAAAACGGAACGCGCGCCATGGTGGACCTTAAGATGTTGGCTCAGCGAGCATACTTTCATCCGCTGACCAAGGGCAGCAATTCCATCAAAAAGGTACTCCCGGCGGTGTTGAACCATTCCAGTTTTTTGAAAGAGAAATATGGGAAGCCTCTGTATGGGGCTCCGGAAGGGATTCCCAGTCGGAACTACAGGAGTCAGACGTGGTGGACCCAGAGTTCCGATGGCAAGGTGATCGATCCCTACGAGGCGCTGAAAGTCTACGCCGAGGCGTTGTTAGGGAACGAGGCACAGGATAGCCTGGTCGCCGAAGACGTCGGCATTGCCGAGGGGGGTGCCGCAGCGCTGGCATATGCCCGATTGCAATTCGAAGATCTAGATGAGCCAAGTCGCCAACTGATCAAAGAGGCCTTGTTGCGCTACTGCGAACTGGATTCACTCGCAATGGTGATGATCGTCGAGGCCTGGCAACATGAGAGGGGAGACATTGCATGAATGTATCGGCAAATGAGTGCTTTGTCTGATCAAGGATGAGTGCCTGAAGGATGTCTCGGGTAAGCCCAGCTTGCTATGGTGCCCTCTATGACAGCTGGTCTCTTCTCGACCTATAAAACAAGAGAAAATCGTGAGCAAACCCACAAAGCCTGTTGTATCTGTTGAGGTAAAAGACCTTCTCGCTCTGCTCGATGCCGAAGAGCAAAAGCAATTGGCAGCGGCACTGTCAGCAGGAACCGATGCATTGGAAGACTCTGTAGACCCCTTCAGTGGCGTCTCACTGACCCTTCTTCTCAGAGAAATCCTGGTGCTGCGAATGCCCTTCGTTCGCATGCTCAACGAACTGGTTGAATTGCTTCAATACATCGAAGCATCAGTACAGGGCAATGTGGAGTTCATCGTGATTCCCGATGGCCATCGCGAGTTTAAACTAGCGGTTGGACCTCAGATGCGAGAGAAGGTGGCGAAGGCGATAGATGCGTCTCGATTAATACAGGGGGCTGCACGCATTGAAGACTGCTTTCGTACCCTCAGTCTTTGCACCACCAGCCTGATCAATGTTATCAAGCCGAAGCGCGTCCGGAAATCGGATCCGCTAGTGGAAGCAAGGCGTAGAGCGCAGAGTCTGTTGCCGTCGCATTTGGCAGAGCGGGCTAGGATTCAAAATGAATTCCTTTCGGATAATCTAGAGCATGATGTTTATGTTTACCAAACAGGGGACGAGCAAGCTATGCGCGCCCTCGTGGACGAACTTCGGGAGGCGAAAGTTCTGTGCGAACGTCTTATCGCCAGTTCAAAGCAGGCACCATCCATCGACGCAATTGTATCTGCACTGCAGCGGTTGATCCACGACGGCATTGGCAAAGCCAACAGGATGGCTCGCTCTCGCGACGGCAATCGTCATTCGCAAAGAAACCCAGAGGTCGCTCAACACTTCAGTCGTTGCCATGAATCGCTCACAGCGTTCAAAGAGGCGCTATTCGCTGCAAGCGACTTTGCAGACGGAACGGAAAATCTCAAGGATTTTTTCACTTTCAATTTTTGGAAAAAGCGGTGGCGGATCTACGAGTTGTGGGTGTTGGCTCACGTGGTGAACCTCCTCAAGAGACAAGGGGCACGAGTCTCGGACTGCTCACGAGTGCAGAATGGACGGTGGACTCTGAAATATGGCAAGGATAAAAAGCCGATTCTTAAGCTCTCTACCAACGCAAAAGAGCTAGAGATTTACTACCAGTATTTCCAAGATTCCGAGAATGGCGGTGACATGCCGGATATCGCTGTCAAGATTGCAAATGGAGGTTTTGCCCTGGTTATCGATCCCAAGCATGGATACCGTGGTAGGGATTCGGAGCTTCGGAGGGTTGCAACAAATTACGCCAATCAGTTTAAGCCGTTACTCAGCTGTGCCGTCAACTACTTCGATAAGTCACCCGCCTTTGAAGAGTTGTGTGCATCGACCCGGGCTGTAGTCCTGTGGGGAGTGGTCCCTGGCGGGAAATCCACGCCTCAGTTCGATCAAGAAGTGCTGGACACTTTGCGCAAGGCAGGTTGCGCATTGACAGAACAAACCACCATTGTTGTTCTATTTGATATCTCACGGAGCGCGCGTGGAGCGCGAGATCGGCTTGTGGCTGCACTGAGAGAGGATCTAGCGATCTTGACCACGACTCTAACCCATGAGTCGCGGCTGCTGCTTTTCGGGAATTCCATTGTTCACGACCTCGTGCTGGGAGAGGGTAGGTTGGAGACGCTGGCCGAGGTCCCCGACGATGATGGAACTGATTTCGATCTGGCGTTTGGCGAGTCGGTCGCGCGGGTCTGCGACAAGCCATTGCCCCGTCAGGTGTGGCTGTTCACGGATGGCGATGGGGCTGTGAATATCGAGACGGTATCGGCAATGCTACAACAAAATATGATCCATCTCAGTGTAGTTGAAGCAGGCATATCCGTTCCCAGTGTCCTCGCTCAATTATCCGAACGGGTTGGAGGAGAGCATCGATATCTCCATCGAGGGCTACTGTGATTGGGAAGCCCGCTCCCCCGTTACCGAAGCCTGTAGGCGCCTACCCGCCGCTGGAAGAAATCGCGGACATCCGCGATGACTTGATTGCCTTTGTGCGATCACGATTTGCCGAAGGTTTGAGCGAGTCGTTCATACGCTCTTGCCTGCGCATTGGTTACTTCGAAAAACTTGGCGGAGGCCTCAAGTCTAGTCTCGTGGGGAGAATGACAGTCCACGTGGCTGCCGTCGTCAAGCGCGGTGATGCCGAGATTCCACTGCACGAAACATTGATGGGCGCAGCAAATGCTAGGAGCGCAAGCCTGTTCTCTGAAGTGCTCGGCACGATGAAACTGGGCGATTCCGATTACTTGATGCTCATGGAGGATCTAAGAAAGCACGAGAGCCTCATGGATCGAGTCTTTTCTGGGAAAAGAAGTGAGGATGCATTGAGCCGGGTAATCGAAAAAACCTTGGAAGGTCTGCGCATCATTCACCATCTTAATCCGGCGGCTGTCAGCGATACGAATCCTCCAAGAGAGAATCAAATAATCTTCACGTCACGGCTCCGCAACAATCTCAAAGACATCATCAAGGTCGACCCCGTTCTCAAACCAATGATGCGGAGTAAGGGTCATGTCATGCAAGGAGAGTGTCGTCCGCTTACGTCGCTCCTTGATTCGACTGAGGCGTGGGAGAAGACAATCTCGCCTGTTGTCGTTCGCTCGGTTGTGCACGGCGATCCACATCTTCTGAATGTCATGTTTCGGCGGTATGGGAAAGGTTATCGCGTTCGGTTTATCGATCCCAACCCAATGCTCGGCTTAGTTGATCCCGCCTACGACATCGGCAAACTATTCCATTTCGCAGAGGCTGTGGGGTGGGCGAAGCGGAAGCCTTCTGTTTGCCGCGCATCTTTTTCCGCGCACGGCCGAGCAGATGGTTGGCATCTTAACGGGTGGCTGAACGGTGTGGCTCCACGCATCGAGGCAAATCGCGCATGGTTCGAGAATCGGCTGCGCGAGAAAATAGCCAAGACCGATCTGGCTTCCCAAGCCGAATGGTCACGTCGGCTGGCTCTCGCTCGGGCGTCGGCTCATATTGGTCTCGCCGCAATCATTTATCCCAATAATAAGACTGTAGGCCGTTTCGTATTGTCTCACGCATTGAATGCATTGTCCGAATGGTAGGGTTTCGCTGCAAGGATTTTACTACGGAGGAGTTGGTTCTATGGCAAAGCGTTCATCACATCACAACTTTCTGAAGGGAGCGCGCGTCTATCTCTCTGGGCCGATGGACTTTGTGTCGAGCCGGGAGAGAGAGGCAGTTTGGTTGGAGGGCACGGATCGGTCAGTACCTGGATATGCTGGGCGTCTCAGTCTTTGATCCATGGAAAAAGCCACAAGTAAGAGGCCTACTTGAGTATGGCCGCGAGGATGCAGTAACCATCGAAGCTCGCCATCGCTGGACCTTCGACGAGTCGGCGCAAGGTGCAAAGGTACGGGCCGAGCTGGCAGTGTACTTCTGGAACACCGTGCACATAGATCTGCGTATGGTGGACTTGAGCGACTTCGTGATCGCATACTGCCCCACTAATGTCTACAGTGTCGGGACGGTACATGAGATCGTGGTGGCTCGCCAACAGCACAAGCCCGTCTTGTTCGTGAACCCTTCCGTCGATTTCCCCAGTCTGCACAAGCTAGAAGCGGAACTGGTAGGGCAGCGCAGCCTGACTCAGCTCCTTGACGAGATCAAGTCGGAACTGCCGCGAAAAGACCACCCGCGTGGTGTCCCAAGCCTCTGGTACATGCCGCTGATTGGGAGCGAAAGCTTTTTCGATGGTTTCGGCTTTTATCTCGGGAAATATCACCAAACATTTCCAGGCTGGAAGTGCGCGAGTGCGCTCAATGAGCGCGAGGCGCGGCTGCCGTCGAGCAGGTCGCTAGTTCCGTTCCTGGAAAGCCTTGCGCGGGGACAGAATGTTCCAAAGTGCTGGGATCATGCCGCGCAACGGCATAGGGACGATGATGATTGGCTGTTGTTGGAAGAAGCGCTGAAATGTGGCAGCAGTAAACCGATAGCGGAACATAAAAAGAAGACATTCTGAGCTGTCCAGGATTTCGTGGACATGCTGTGCCCCACTAAGATTTTGACAGATCGCTTCGTCAGGTAGGTACAGGAAACCTGCCGAAATTATTCTGACCCAAAACGCGAAAAGTAGGTCACCGGAAGCTTGCGAAAATGGTCGGCGTGAGACCTTCCAGGAAACTAGTAGGAGAGCATGCAAAACTGGGGGAGGCAACCTTCCCGGTCCACTCAATTTGTCGGGGAGGTAGGGCTTTCGGATGATTTAGACTAGCATCGCGGGCGACCACGCGGCGTAGCGTGTCTCGACGCAGTCCTTCACGTGCTTTAAATTCCGTTTCGTGTCTTCCCCTCATGTAACAGGGCGGTGATTCGCCGGTACCCGTAGCGGCCATACTCATGGGCCAGCGCGATAATCCATGTCCGCAGTCGGTCCTTGCCCTCAGTGTGGGCGGGCACATACTGCTGGGTCGCCGGGCATTGTCCCACCACTCGACACGCCCGGCGTTCGGAGACCGAGAGCGTCGCCTGCGCATGGCACACTGCGTCTCGGCGTCGGGCTGGGCTTAGAAGTTTCCCGCTGCCACCTCCTTCAAGATCCTATGGTCGAGCGAGAGATCGGCCACCAAGCGCTTCAGGCGCGCATTCTCCTGTTCTAAGCCCTTCAGCCGTTTGGCTTGATCGACCTGCAGCCCGCCATATTCTTCCTTCCACCGGTAGTAGGTCTGTTCCATGATCCCCAGCGTGCGACAAGCCTCGACTAACGCAAGCCCTTTGCCCAGCTCAATTTCGATGGTTCGCAACTGCACGATGATTCCTTCTGCCGTATATCGTTTTCGTGCCATGCCCCCTCCTTTCACCAGCCGGAAATCCTAACTCTGGACCTGACCTGGTTTAAAGGGGGCAGATCACTCACCTGGGCTGTCTTCGGTCAAGAGGATGGAGGGATGCGTCACCATAAATATAGCGAGTACATCAATTTCTTAGAGAATTTTGTGCATTGACAGAACCAACGGGTTTTAGTAGCGTCCGTAATTATTTTGAAAAATAGGAATCCGCGAGATTGGCTGTAACTGTCTAATGACTGGTTCTCCCCTCCGCTACGGGGAGGACGCTGCAGTTGAACAGCGAACTCCTAGTTTTCCCTCCACTCCGCTGCGGTAAGAACCAGGAGCTCGAGACAGATGCCCTTCGGGTACTGCTCAATTGTCGCGATAGGGCTCTTGGAGATTTCCACAGATGCTTTCAATGCCAACCGTTCAAATCGATGAACTTTGCAATTTTGCGCAATTCGCGGACAAGGCAACTCGTAGCGATCTAGTTGGCGGATATATTGTCAGTGAAAATGACTACACGTCCAACTTTACGGGTGCGCTAAGGCGGATCATTAACTCAAATAGCACAACTGGCCTTTCTGCGTCGTCGTATCTATTGTTGCCACCTGTTGAAAGGCGGATCGGCTGTGATGCAGCCATCGTTATCACATCGAACGGCCACTACAAGATCGCGGCCTTCGAAGCCAAGTATCCACGCATTTCTCAACCCACCTACCAGTGGGACTATCCGCAGAAATCAACAGGCTTATCGCACTTCTCTGGTCAACTCGAGCGTCAAAATCGCTTCGCTGGAATACATGCGATTTTCGAGATGTTTTACTGCGAATTGCCTTTTGGACAGCAACCTCCGTATATGCAAAGCGAAGTCTCGTCTTGCGTGTGGCATGAGGATGCTGTGGCATTTGAGGCTAGTCGCGTAACCCCTAAGAAAATTTGGTCGTCAAGCGAACTCGTTGGCTTACTGAAAGCTGGGCAATGTCCTATCGAGAACATCCTCCGGGAAGTATGCAACTGTTCACGGGGGGAAGCGACGCAATACTCTGGTGAAATACGAATACTGGATATTGTAATAGAACTTTCTATGTTTGGACACATATTGCATGTTGCTGCCCATCGCGAACGATAGGGCGCGCGCGCAGTTGAGGGTCCCGGGTCGAGACGGCCGGCCTCGGGAAACCTCGCGAACGCGGGTTCAACAGGCCTGGGCGTCAGTGCTTGAAACGAGAGGAAACTAAATGGCGCCGGAAAAGAAGCTGCGAATCGGGACCTTCAACCTGCAGAATCTTCAACTGCCGAATCAACAGACGTATCCGAAGGCGAAGCCGTTCTCCCAGGAAGAATACAATCGGCGAATCAAGTGGCTTGGCGACATCGTGCTACGGATGAATGCCGATGTGATCGGCTTCCAAGAACTCTGGTCGCCGCGCTGCCTCCACGACGTATTTGAGGAAGCGAAACTGCTCAAGGACTACCATCTCTTCGTGAAGGGAGGGCCGGGCTCGGCCGGGAAGTCCATTCAGGTCGCGGCAGCCGTCCGAACGGTCGTGGCCTCGGGTTCCCATGCCACCTGGGTCCGCGACTTCCCCAATGGCATCGTGATGAAGAAACGGAAGCCAAAGGCTGCGGAGCCCGACTATGAGATGGACGTCCGAATCAAGCGGTTTTCGCGACCGATACTCACGCTGCGCGTGACGCCGAAGCTCGGATCCGCTTTCGTTCTTCACGTGGCCCACTTCAAATCGAAGCTCCCGATGCCGCTTGACGACGAGGAACGCAACGATCCCGCGATCCGTGAGCACGCAACCGCGCTGGGCGCCGCTCTTTCGACGATCCGCCGCACGGCGGAGGCGTGCGCGCTGCGAGCCCTCTTCCACGGGAACCTAAAAGGCGGCACGCCAGTCGTCGTCCTTGGAGACCTGAATGACGCCCCCAACAGCATGACCGGATCGATACTTTCCGCGGATCCCTCGTTCCGCCTTTTCGCGCGCGGACGAGCAGGGAACAGTGCAACGGGGCTGTATTCTGCGGGGATGCTCCAGGATCTAAGAAGCTTCCGAGATGTCGTCTACACCTATGTCCACGACGGAAAACTCGAATCACTCGACCACATCTATGTCTCGCAGCACTTCTATGACTACAGCGACAAGCGGATTTGGAGCTTCCGGTCCATGACGGTGATCAACGACCATCTCGACGAGATCGAAGACAAGGTGTTGAAGCGCCTCTACTCGGATCACGCCGCGGTCGTCGCGACGTTCGATCACTTCCCGGCCAAGACGACCGGGCCGGCCTAGGAGGAAGACTCATGAGCCAGAACTCAGACCCAATAAGCTCGGAGAACGGACTGATAGGAGGTCCAGTTTCAAAGGAGGCTCTTCCGCCGAAGTTGATCGAGGCAAAGCCTCGTGCTCTGACGGCGAAGGAGCGCTGGGACCTCTGGCCGATCCTCGTCCAGATTGGAAAGCAATGGGGCAACCTGGCGTATGGCTCCGCGGCGATCCGAAGCTCGTGGCTCGAGTTCCTTGACGCGAGAACGACGAAGGAGCCAAGCTATGTCGGGGAATACGTGAACGCACTCAACGTCATGCGGGAGCTTTGCGAACTCTACGGTGAGGATGAGGCGTACCGCCGACTCTTCTTCGACAACGGGATCCCGTCCGGCGATCCGACGACCCGCGTTGCCCATGTGAAGCAGTTCGTTATCGATGAGTTTATCAAGATGCAAGTCGTCGCGGGTGGATTCCGAGGGTTCGTCCGTTCCGAGGACCGGGCGACGGGCGAGATCATCAACTACAACGGGTTCGTCGGAGGGTCGCGGTTCAACCGGATTCGCCGGGTTCGGAGCGCCACGTCGCCTCCCGCGGGCGGCACAGTCGGAGGAGGCTCGGGTGCGTAGCGCGAACGGGCGACGAGTGACATCCCCAAAAGCACCAGCCGTCCGACGTGGACCCGCTCCGCGCGAGTACAGTTACGTCCTGATAGGTGGCGGAGTTGCGGCAGCGACAATTGCACGCCAGCTTCTCGCAACAGACCGCGCGACCTCGATTCTGATTGTCGAGGCGGGTCCGGAGGTTCCAGCACAGGACCGACGGTACTGGTGGGACCACGTCATCTTCGAGCGCCAACCCTATAAACAGTACTACGACCGTGAGGGCGAGAACGACGCGATTGGCGTACCCTGGGACTACAAGGGTGCCCGTGCGATGGTGTACGGAGGGTCGACGATCCACTGGGGGGGATGGAGCCTTCGGATGAAACCGGAGGACTTCCACCTCTTCACGAACACAGGTGAAGGCGCCGACTGGCCGTTTGGCTACGATGAGCTTGCGCGCCACTACTACGAGGCGGAGAAGTACCTCGCCGTCTGTGGCGATGACGCAGATGATCCAACGCGGCCAAAGGACCAGCCGTACCCGCTCCCGCCGTTCGAGTACACGGCCCCTGACGAGCCGATGAAGGTGGCGTTTGAGGTGTGTGGAATCCAACCCGGGCGTATGCCGATCGCTCGCTACAAGAAATGCATGACGACGGGGACGTGCAAGTACTGCCCCTTCGGCTCACGCTTCAACGCGCAGTACGTGATCGACGACCTCCGAGCGGAGCCGAGGCACGTGAACCTCGAGATCAGGACGCGGACCGTCGCGACGCGGCTCGTGACCGACGTACGTAAGAACGTGATAGAAGGGGTCGATCTCCTTGATACGGTCAAGGGTCGGTCGGAACGGGTCGTCGGCGTGACGTACGTTCTCTGTGCGGGAACCTACGAGTCGGCGAAGCTTCTCCTCGCCTCGACGGGTCCAAAATGGCCAGCTGGCATCGGGAACGACACGGATCTCGTGGGACGGCACATCGTGTCACACTCCTTCCTTCGGGTGAAGGGGACGACCCCGACGAACCCGAAGGGCTGGTTCCAGGAGTACGACTTCCCGACGCTGATGTCGCGATCATGGGACACGCCCGAATACCAAAAAGTCGGAAAGGTCTTCCTCTTCAAGAATCGCGTGCTCCCAGAGGTAAACTTCGCGAAGCTGATGATCGCAGGGAAGACCCGCGCGCAGATCGATGCGATTCTCCGGGGCCCGATGCAAATGGAGCTTCAAGGATTCTACGAAGAAAAGGGCGAGCGAAATAACCGACTCATGCTCAAGGCCGGGAAGAACCACCTTGGGCTTCCACTTATGTCGATACGCTTTGAGCGGCATCCGGAGTTCAAGGCCAGAACCGACGCGCATCTTGCTCAGATGAAGAAAGTTTTCGACGAAATGGGGTACGCGGTTGCGCGGACGGACATGAAGGTGGATCCTCCGGGCGGCCACCACGCGACGGGCACGTGCCGAATGGGCCTCAACGAGAACGAAGGTGTGACGGACAGGAACCTTCGTGTCTTCGGGACGGACAATCTTTACGTTTGTTCGAACGCGGCATTCCCGACCTGCTCCGCCGTGAACCCGACTCTCACTTTGACAGCGCTCGCGCTCCGGTTCGCTGAACACCTTCTCGAAAAGAAGGCCCGCGCGCGCGTATCCGTCACAGCGAAGGGAGTCCGCCGATGAGCCCGAAGCGTCGTCCGTCCAAATCGGCACATGTGGCGAAACCTGTACGAACGGCAAAGCCCGCCCGCACAGCCCGTCGTCCAATCGCCCTAACGACTATCGCCGGGCTCCGTCTCAACGCGCTCGTCGAGCACCTTCGGGCGTGTCGCAAGGCAACGGCGACTGCGGGGCGTCCTACGGCGAGTATCGCAAGCGCCAACAAGGAGGCACTACGGAACGCGCTTCAGGGCGTGGCGAACCTCGAGCTCGCGACGATCCCGCCGTACCTCTGTGCACTTTGGTCAGTAAAGGATGACCGGCATCCCGTCGCAAACTCCATCCGCGAAGTTGTCCAGGAGGAGATGCTCCATCTTGCCCTCGTAACGAATCTGCTCGTCGGAATCGGCGGCACGCCGCAACTCGATCGCACTGGGCTCCGGTACCCGACGCGGCTCCCTCTCGGTGTGCACCCTGAGCTCGTTGTGACGCTCGGTGGACTCAATGACGACCGGCTGCTTGAGTTCCTTCACATTGAGCGTCCACACAACGGGCTGATCGTGACAGGGGCCCAGCATCCTCGGAACAACGAAGTCGTTGCACTCGCCACCGGAAAGCCCGTCGGCCCAACGATCGGCGACCTCTACGACGAGGTGAAGGATGGCTTCCACCGTTTGCCTGTGAAGGAGCAGTCGTTGTCGACGAACCGGCAGATCACAGGGCCGCTCGCGTGGTCGTCGACGTGGTCGCTGAAGGGCGTCGACTATTCCATCGACTTGATCAAGCGCCAGGGCGAAGGTGCCCAAGGCGTGTTCGACCTGCCGGGTGATCTCTCGCACTTCTACCGGTTCTGGGAGATATTTGAGGGGCGTACGATCGACGCAACGAATCCGTTGTCACCAAAGTTCGGTGCACCGATTCAGATCGACAGGACGAACGACATCTACCCGATGGGTGCCGTCCCGAAGGGCGGCTACGTGAAGGCGAAGGTCTCAGACGAGGTGTGGTGTCATCTCGTGCAGTTCGATGCGCTCTATTCCGAGCTTCTCGATTCGCTCCAGGAGGTCTGGACTCGCGACGGAGGGCAGGCATCGTTCTGGCACGCTATTCCGTCAATGTTCGGGCTTGAGAAGCATGCCCGGGCGCTCATGCAGATCCCGATCCCTGGAGGTAAGGGCAAGACATACGGGCCTTGCTTCCGCTACATCAGGAGGGAGGAACGTGAGTGAGATGTGTGTACAACGGGCCTACCGACCTCAGCACGTGATCCGCTCCGTGGAGCTCCACGCGACCGCCGACGCGGTGTGGGCTGTCGTGGGTGGCTTTTTCACACTTCACCGCTGGCACCCAGACATTGAACGGACGGAGATTGTCGTCGATCAGACCGAGACGCACGCGGTCCGACGTAGGCTCTTCTTCCCTGGACAGGACCCCACGATCGAGGAGCTTGTGGCCCTCGACGAGGCCGAGCGCGTGAGTCGGTACAAGTGGCATGCGGGGCCGTGGGGCGAGATCGTGAAGAATTACCGGGCGTGCCTTCGGGTGTGCCCCGCCGACCTCAACCGGTCGAGCCTCGTGATCTGGGAGTCGCGATTTGATCATCCCGATGATGCGATCAGCGATTTCTACCTCAGGGGATTCGCCGCGCTGCGGCAGATGTTCCCCGGCTGATCCGGTTCCCTGACGAGGAGGACGCGATGGGCAGTTACTTCGAGCTGAACGACACGCTTCACATCACAACAGAACAGGGATTTCCAGCTGACGTGTTCGACCTCGCGCGTCATCAGAGGTCACCAATCCAACTTCCGGACATTGCCGACCGGATCTTTGAGTTCCACGGCAAGGTCGGGCCACGGCTGTTCCACCTCGACCCGGTCCGGGTGTTCTGGTTCCACAACATCGGCGGCAAGTGGCTCGCGTGGGGTCACATCGTCTTTATCGAGCAAGGGATCCGCCGTGCGCCGAACGCCCCCCCGAGCGGCTTGTCGAACGTCAGCCGCCCCGAAGACTGGACGACTTGGGGGCGCTACCGGGTCGTCAAGGTATACGATCCCGACCACCAAGAGCGCTTCACGCGGGCGGAGACTCCGCCGGGGTTGTCCTACTTCGGGTGAAACGGCCCCCTCGGCAGATGGCAGAACGGATCGCAGGATTCCGTGCCATCGAACAGCAGGCCGACCGCGATTGGACCCACATGACGCAGAAACCGCTCGCAAGTCCGTTCGATGTTTGGCAGGCCCTGCGACGCGGCGGCAGAGGTCGTCGGCTTGCTGGCGGGTTAGAGCCCAATGGTCGGGATGAGAGTCTCGTCTCAGATCTTCGGCGGGAACTCCACCGTTGGCAGGGACGGCCACCGGAGGCACGGGAGGCCATGATCGACCGAAATCGTAGTACGACAGCGCTACATTTCGTTGGCTGCAGGTCCGATTCCAGAGGTGCCGAATGGGACCCCTTTGCTTCATTCTCAGGTCTCCAGCGCTTCCTCAATCTCTCGTCGTAGCCAATCGCCGGGGTTGTCACAAGTCTCTAAAGCTGAAGGCGTGAGCACCACGAGGAAGTGCGCCCGTGCCGTATGCTTTCAAGAATGACGCGCTCGAAATCCGTGCTGCCGATATTCTGGTAGTCAAGGAACACGTCAAAGCTGTTGTAGGTGAGGCTCTGAGAGATCGCCAACGGCAAGACCACGTTGGTACGCCGATAGCTGGGAAGACCGTTTTCTCGACTCGTGTCATATCCAGTCATGGGACGTTGCGTAGGAACCTCGAGACCGGTCGCCATACTAGATCGAGCAAACTGTCCGAAAGGTATAGTGGACTGCTAGCGGCGCATGAGCGGAATTGTCTGTCCCGGAACTTACTCTCTTTGCGGCAGTGAGTGCCAGCTTTCAGATCATGAACTTTGAAAGTCGTGCGACCGCTTCTGGCCGAGGTCAGTCCTCGACCTAAAGCAGAAGTAAACGATCGACCGCTATCAGAGGGGGCTTACGCCTATCCGCATAAGAACCTGTGACACATGGTCGCCCAGTCGCAACTCATTGAAACGACGCCAGTTATGGCGTATTGTTCGGGAACCATAGTGACGTCTTATACGGACAGAAAATGGCAAATCCGGCTCTTATGCGGATCGGCCTAAACATAGTTCGGCGCCTGCAAATCGCCACCTGCAACCCGCGACAACATCGCGCTCTGTTACGGGCGAATATGTTAGCTGCTGTTACGACAGATATTTGACTTCTAGCATACGCCCTAGACACAACATTCAACCACATGAATGAGCGAGAGCCCCGTGAAGAAGACCCCCTCGAAAGGCACGAGCGTTATCGCTCCAACTTCGTCAAGGAGTTAGTCCAACGCCCCAAGGAGCTAGGCCACGTGCCTGCGACACTCCTAGCCGCACCTCCCAAACGCATAGTGCAGTTCTGGGACGATCTTGCCCGATTGCCCAAAGATGTTAGGGAGTGCATGGAGTCGTGGAAGAAACTCGAACGGTCCGGGTTCGATCTCCAGGTTTTTGACGAGAATTCAGCGAGAGAATTTATCCGGGTTCAGTTGGGCTCAAGACATGTGGAAGCATTTGATAAGTGCTATCACCCTTCAATGAAGGCAGACTACTTCCGCTACTCCTACATCTTCGTGGAAGGAGGTTTCTATATTGACGCCGATGATGTCTATCACGGAACGAGAATTGATCAATTCTTTTCAGATGGTCGCTTGAAGCTTCAACCTTTCTGCTACGACATAGCAACAGCTCAGATGGTTCCGCCATCAGAATTCACAAATCCTGGGGCAAACCAATTGAGTTGGATTTTCTACTTCAATACTACGCCTTTGATCGCGGCTCGCAATCATCCAATTATAGAGCGTGCACTGCTGAACGCCACGACATCCCTCGAGCAAGAATCGAAAGGCAAGTTGCCCGAGGTCCAGGCAACCACTGGCCCCGGCAACCTCACCAGATCCGTTTTTGAAGTGCTTACTGACGGAAGTTGCCCGGAGGAAGCGCTTCTCGTTGTAGGGGATTGGGAGATGACTTCCACCAGTAAATGGCCACTCAGTTACCGGAGTGATAGGAGAAACTGGAGACTTTCGAATCAGCAAGCGTATCGGGCCATGCGGAGCGCGAAGGAGCTGTGAACTTGGCCCGACCCCTGCTAGGAGTTGTCAGTCACGGTTTCCGATTCTGGCTGACTCTTCGGAGGCTCCTTCCGAAGCGGAAGTGTCGAACATTCGGTGCCCGGAGCGTGGAGAACGGCCCTCGGATTGAGAAGGTTTATGTCATTAACCTCGATCGAGAACCGGGCCGCTGGTCCAAGATGGAGCAAGAGCTCAGACACATATTGGACGCGTCGGGAACTGAACTCTTGAATTTGACTGAGCGGCATGTCGCCGTCGACGCTAATGCATTCTCCGACGAGCCACCTAGAAATGCCGACATTGATCCGTTCTATACGCTTGGAGATCAGCTTTTTGTGGAACCCCAGCCGTTGGCTCTTCCAACGAAGCTGGAACTCAATGCTCCGATTCGAATGAGCCGAGCTGAGGTTGCAGTCGCGCGATCACACATCAATGCTTGGAGGAAGGTCGCGGCGAGTAATCATGAATACGTCATTATTCTTGAGGACGACGTGTGGTTTCATTCCGGGTTTACACGACATTTGGACCAAGTGTGGGCTGAAGTCTTCGACAAATGTGATACGAACGGACGTTTCGATGTTTTATATGTGTCATATCTCGAAGCGAAGCACGGTGCACCAAAAACATTTCTTTCAAACAACGTATTCCGCCCAGTGCGCGGGCTCTGGCATCTGTCCGGATATGTTCTCTCCCGAGAGGGTGCGGAGAAACTCCTTCGACTACTCCCTTGCCGTGGGCCAATTGATCTCTGGATAAATCACCAGTTCAAAGCGCTGGATGTACGCGCGACTAGACAGTCTCTTATTAGCCAACGACGTGACTCTAAATCCACCAACTCATATTCAATACTTCCTTCGCTCACTACAATTGGCGCTATCACTAGTGAAGCGGCATCCCTATTCAATATCCGCCCAAACGAGCAGCCGGTATTTGTTTTTGGGCCTGAAGGCACCGGACATTCGTCGCTTGCTATGGCCTTGTGTATGCTCGGATATAGATGCTGCAGTGATCTCCAAACATTGCCAGATTCTGAACTAAAACAGCTTCTAGAAGGAAGTCGGGGTCGAGTCTTTGACGCATATGTAAACATCGGATCCTTGGACGCAAACATCAGGGAACTCCGGAGTCGCTATCCCAAGGCAAAATTTATTCTCACTGCAGCCAAGGGCATTACTGCAAATGACACTTTTGTCAGCATTGCGGACGACCTAAGTGGTACCGACATCGCAGTGCTTCATTCGGAAGAACCGAATAAATGGCAAGTTGTTTGCGAGCACCTCAGATGTGCACCGCCCACGTGCTCTTTCCCTGTCCTGAAGGACCTAGGTCAAAGACCAATTCCCGAAGGAACCATTGAAGCGAACCAGCTTCCCCAATGCCGAACGCCTACACGTGATGAGTCCCCATGGGTGGTTGAGCCCCGTATATGGTGGCAAGGCATTCGCGTCGTTCCGACAGAGGATGGAAAACTGAATGCTGGGGCGTTCGTTAGATTCAACGATAGCATGGAATGTCTGGACTCGAGACGCTGGCTTTTAAGAACCGATACTTTTACGGACAATTGTGCGTTGTTTCGCCCCTCAAATGTCGAGTTCAAATCTGGAACCGGAGCTGCGCTGTTCGTCAGAAGTGAGCCTCTAGGTGTTCGAGACTATAGTGCCGCATCGATATGCAGTCGCGGGCAATATTTATTTGGAAAATTCGAAGCGACTATCCAAGCTTCGAATGTGCCCGGAGTGGTCACTGGATTCTTTCTTCACCGCAATTCACCACGACAGGAGATAGATATCGAGATTGCGGGGAATCGGCCAGACCGCCTCGTGGTCAATGTATTCTACAACCCAGGTGGCGAAGGAGCACAATTCGACTATGGCTATAGAGGTGCCCCAAGCTTTATCGAGCTCGGGTTTGACGCATCTATAGCAAGCCACCGCTTCGCGATTGCATGGAGCCCGGGCGAAATCAGCTGGTGGGTTGACAATCATTTGGTCCATAGACGCGTACTGTGGGATCCAACGCCAATTCCGCATCTTCCAATGACGCTCCATGTCAACAGCTGGCCATCTCGTTCTACTCAACTTGCCGGGCGGATCAATGACCGACGGCTCCCTGCAACCACAATAGTCAAATCAATCGCTCTAGAGGCGAATTCCGTTATCTCTTCGCCCGGGTCCAATGATTTCCGCGAACATAGTCAGGATTCCATTAAGTGAGCTAGCTGCCACAATGATCGTTCTCTCTTACAATCCGGGCCACGACGGAGCATTCGCTTATCTTGAGGACGGGCGGTTAGTAGCTTCAATTGAAGCTGAGAAAAACTCCCACTATCGACATTCAGCTTTGTCCGTTCCGAGTGTGTTCAGCGTTCTCGGTGAACTCAAAGCAGTTCCCGACGTGCTTTGTAGAGCTGGCTGGTGGCCCAGCGACACTCATCAATCTGAGCAGGGCGGTCTCGCTGGATACCATGGAGTCCGCAAGAGCGACATTGTCGTTGGCAAAAGGCGTCTATTGGGAAAGACGATTGAGTACTTCTCATCTTCCCACGAACGCTCCCATCTTCTATGTGCTTTTGGGATGTCTGACCTGCCTAGGGGCACGCCATGCTATGCGTTACTTTGGGAAGGCGTAATCGGTGCGTTCTACGAAATTGATTCCGAGTTGAACATAACAAAGCTCGCCGATGTCATGCCCGAACCGGGGCATCGTTATGCCCTACTCTACGGCCTGGCGGATCCGACCTTTGATAACAGTGCTGCAGAATTCTCCCGATTATCGGATGCTGGAAAGCTCATGGCTTTAGCATCGTTTTCGAAGCGAAGTAAGCCTTCGGATGAAGAGGAAAGAATTATCGCCTTCTTAATGCAGGATTGCCTCCACCTCAAGCCGAAGGAGTGCGAGAAGTTGCGAGATTGCAGGCACTACAACGTGGGACTGGATGATCAGGAGTTTCGTAACTTCGCAGGTATTCTCAGCGACAGAATATTCGATCGCTTTTATCAATTTGCCAAGTCGAACATGAAGAGAAGCATGCCATTGCTGATCACTGGGGGGTGCGGACTAAACTGTGACTGGAACACGAAGTGGAGCGAGACCAAGCTCTTTCCCGAGATTTTCGTGCCGCCTGTCGCCAACGATTCGGGCTCGGCGATCGGTACTGCGATTGACGCACAGTTTTATTTCACGGGAAACCCCAAGGTCAATTGGAATGTTTATTCTGGCCTTGAGTTTTTAGCCAATGGCGCATTCGATGCATCCTTATTTGATGAGTATACAGCGAACTACGCAATGATTGCCGACATGCTGGCTAGCGACTTAATCATTGGATGGGTAAGCGGAAAATGCGAAATCGGACCGCGGGCTCTCGGAAATCGATCGATTCTTGCTTCACCGTTTCAGGGTAAGACTAGGGTCCGGCTGAACGAAATAAAGCAGCGGGAACAGTTTCGCCCGATTGCGCCCGTTTGCCTCGAAGAAGATGCTGCAAGATGGTTTGGCTGCAATCGCCCTAGCCCATTTATGCTTTACACGCAACGCGTTTCTACGGATGCGCTAGCTGCGGTAACGCATGTCAATGGAACGGCACGTATTCAAACGGTGTCCTCTTCAACTAACAGTCATTTGCACGAATTACTCAGGGCATTCAAGATGCGCACCGGTTTCGGCGTCTTATGCAATACGTCTCTGAATTTCAAAGGAAGAGGATTCATAAACAACACAGGCGATCTCTCATCCTATACGATAGAGCACGGTCTGGATGGCTTTGTGATTGAAGGGAGAGGGTACATGTTGAAGTCATCGTTGACCTATCAAGCGTATCTGAGAGCGTCCGGGCGCCAGTGAAATTCAGCGTGGAAGCGAAAAATGGGACAGCCTGGACTTCCCAGGCTACCCTTTTTTCCCAGCCGGTGAAATGGAAGGTTTGGCTAAAAAGAACATGTTCGGATCCGCATAAATATTGCTATGCCGACTAGAGGGCGACCGCCACTAATCTCGACCGATGAGCAGGCGCGCAGAGACTACGACGATTTTTTCGAGGGCCTAATTGGTTCTCTGTACGACGAGCTTAGGCCAGGCCTCTGGCATGTCACAGGCCTACGTGGGTACCTCGGCATCCGCGAAACGGGCACGATCGAGCCGAGCACAAACAGACACCTTCCGACGTTTCCGCAAACGGCTAACAGCTACGCGCTCCACAAGGGGTACATCAGCCTTTTTGACTTAGCGGCACCGCCTCTTGAAAAGCTCGTCGACTTCAGCAGCAGGTGGACATCCTTTTGGCACCACTTCTCGCCGATGAGCATTGCGATGGAGGTCACCAGAGAGGCGGTCACGGCTACCCTCGTTCCGAACGAGGTCGCACTCAAGGAAGTTGGAGCCACCAAAGTATTCTTCCCCTGGGTGGAAGCCTGGCACATCGGTCCCATCCCTCTCTCCGCCATAAGGCGCTACCTGTTGATCCCATATAGCAACTCGACCCAGTACCGCTGGCTCACTGCCGACGACCCACAACATGAGAAACTGACGCGCCTTGCACATGCAGAACACTCATGAGCGGCAGTACATGCAATTGATGCTGCCGACGCACGCTACAGTGCGCGGCTGGCTCAATCCATTCGCGAACAGAATTGCGAGCGTTAATGCGGCAGGCCTAAGAATCGCTTAATGGCGGTACGACCTCGGCGTCGAACTTCCGCACTTGGCCGATGGCAGTCCTCGACCCAAAACAGAAGTACACGACCGACCGCTATCAGAAGGGGGACTTACACCGATCCGCATAAGACACGATCCCAACGCGGTAGTGGAGCGGAACTTGTCCTGCTGCAATGGGTTAGGGCTGGCGATCGGTGCTTGCCCGCCGGTTTAGGCAGAAGTGGAAAAGCTGCCGTGAAAGGATTATACGGTCTGTCTAAACGTTGTTGGGCACCTCAGCGGCCTCTCGGGTCAATATGTAAGCGAAGCCTGAGTAGTTCTTGTTCTCAAGTGACATGCCAAAAAAGAAAGGGCAAACAATGAGATATCTCAGACACATCGCCATCGTTATGTCTCTTACTCTCTTTCCTGCGCTTGCCTATCCATTTGGCCTGAAGACTCACATTTGGATAGGTAAGAGTCTCATCGAAGAAGTTCAATCATCCTGTCGGGTAAGCGTTCAAACGGTTCCGGTATCAATTAATCCTCAAGTTTGCCAGAGCATTCGGGAGCACCCGGGAGCTTTTCTGGCCGGTGTGCTTGGTCCCGATGCATATCCTGATGTGATTACTGGCCAGGTAACTACTCACCCCGGGATAACTGGTGACTGGCAGACAGCGGACTGGCTTATTCATTTATATTCACGCGCCGAGTCCGGTCCAAGGCTGGCTTTTGCTGCCGGATACTTGGTTCACGCTGCCAGTGATGTATTCGCGCACACCTACGTGAATGCATATTCTGGCGACATTTTCATTCTAGGTGACGAAAAAGCAGTAGAGCGCAGGCACTTCGTTCTCGAGAAGTACATTGACGCCCGTTTGCCAGGATATTCGTTTGCCACCGGTTCACTGAACCCTCCCGCCGAATGGCTTCGGGACAAATTGATCCACAACAGTGATGCTGCAAGAAATAGTGCCAAGTCAGGCCTGGCGCTGCACGTGGCGGCGATGAATGGCCTTTACGTAAGCGTCGATGACCTTGCGAAGCAACTCGATCAAATCGAACATGATGGAGGCCGCCTTCTTGCGGACATCGTGGTAACAGTTGTGGAAGCGCAAACGAAGGTGGCAACCGGAGAAGCTCAACTAAAGGTCGTGCGAGAAACTCTGAATGCGAATGAGCAAAAACTAAAGGCTGAACAAGAACTTTTTGATGCTGCAGAGAAAGTACTTAAAGATGCAATCAAGGCGCTTGAAGACAACAAGAATCTCATTAACCAGCGAGCTCTTGAGGCGCAGGTTGCTCGCCAAGCAATACAGACTGCTCAGCAGATCGGAGCCGACGCAATAGCTACGAAGAATCGGCTTCAGAATGAACTGGCCGAAGCTCAGAGGCAAATACTAAACACGCCCACAACAGTTTCTCAGCAGATTTGTAGAAATGAGGTCGTAACAACGAAAGCTGCCTGCATTCTTGGATGCGGGGGAAATCCCTTTTGCATCGCCGCCTGCCGAGAAGTTGTGCGACGGGTATGCGAATTGGTAGAGGTGGTTAATGACGCCTTTACGAAGCTAACGAGCCAAGTAACAGACTTGCAGCGTTCAATAAATGACGCCACGGGAAGAGTAGAAGGAACTGCACTAGCTGTCGCCGCTCAAGCGGCAATCGAAACCACAAAACTCCAGGAAAAGGCTGCGGCGGAAGCCCTGACCGCAGGACTGGAGGGGGTGAAACATGCGGCTGAAGCTGACTTCAGGCTTCGTCGTGCCAGGATTGACGTCGAACTGAAGGCGACACAGGAGGCAAGAAAGAAAGCCGACGACGCGGCCAATGAACTGGCGAAGCTGCGAAATCAGCTTATCGACGCACAAGCCATCAAGGACGCAATAACCGATCTGATTTCAAGATCAGACATTCTTTCAGGCTTGGCCAAAAGTTGGGTGCATGGAATGGACTTGGCCGGGAAAGAGTTCATTTTGGCCAGCACCAGAGTTGCGGAGGGAATGCTTTCCGGAAAGTCGAACTTTTTGTCTTCGTATTTGGATTGGTGGAAGTGCTATGGCCATGCGTACGGAGGAATTCCAGTTCAATTCGGTCAGGCTATGTGCGCGTATGAAGATTTCTTGGGGCGAGTGGAAGCTGAGGCGGACAAGATCATTCAACGTACGCTGCCGCCCCCGTTCGGCGACTTGTATAGTCGCTTCTTGCAGATAAAGGTCGGCATCAAGGGTGATCTGAAACAAAAAGCATCCGACGCGGTCTTGCACATAGCAAAGCTGGCGGCACCAGATCCCGTCACGGGCGACTTCATCGATTTGCTGGCACGTCCTGACCACGCGACAAAGGAGAAACTAGACGAAGTCTTCGGAACTTTGGCTGGAGCCGGCAGGAAGCCTCTACTGACCTTTCAGAAAGTATCAGACCTCATTGACTCAGATGTCTCCCTCGAAGGAGGCCATTTAAATCCTGAGAAGTTCTATGCGCTCAAGAATGCAGTAACTCTTTCCAAATTGGCTCTTGCTGACGTTCGTTCGATTAAGGGTTTGATCTGGGTGCTTGGGGGCGATCCCGATCTGCTGCAAGATCCATCATCAGCCGAAAGAAGATCTATTCTTTTCGACATGGTTCGATCAATTGATGGAAATCATCAATGGCAACCTTATGGGCTTCCATATCCGAGTGCAGGCGGTGCAGACCCAAGGCCTAAAGATCCACTAGCTAGGCGATACGGCTTCGGCCCAGGGCAAGAGCGTCCAGGGTTCATTCTCTTTGTTGATCCTTCACTGAGAAGAGAGATATTTCTTCGAATATTTGAAGGCCCTGTTAGCGGAAGCCTTGCGAAGCACCTTGTTGGATACCCGTTTCCGGAGTGCCTCAAAAATCAATTTCCTGTTTCATTTCAGCCTGATGGCAGCGGACAGGTGGCTGACAGTGGCTGTACCAATGCAGTAGTGGACGAACCAGGGTCATTTCTTGAACTGCTTCGTCGCGCTGCCAACAGAATAAGGCTAAATCCCTATGACCCATTCTGATTGGCCACTGCTCAGCGTCGCGAGTGCCCGCGAGCCTGATGCGGGCCGTTAATGCTCAGGGATGAGGACCGCTTTACTGTAGTGCGATCTCGGCGTCGAACTTCCGCTTCTGGCCGATGGCAGGCCTCGACCCAAACCCGAAGTCCACGACCGACCGCTTCCAGAGGGGGGGCTTACACCGATCCGCCTAAGAACCTGTGGCACATGGTCGCCCGGTCGCAACTCATTGAAACGACACTGGGCATGGCGTATTCTTCGCGAACTGTTGTGGCGTGTTATGCGGACAGAAATTCGCAGATCCGGCTCTTATGCGGATCCGCCTAAAAATAGTTCGGCATCAAGGAGAGTTGCACATGCCTCTTAGCCCAGCAGAACAACTCGCGCACAGCACAGTGAGGATTGAGTGCGACCTTGCGGGTGGCGGTGTCGGAACAGGAACCGGCTTCTTCTATAGCCTCGACAAAAATGGGGCTCAACACATTCCGGTTATCGTTACCAACAAGCACGTCGTAGAGGGAGCGACCAAGGGCCGCTTTCTTCTTACGCTGCACAACGGTACTGATGGGCCAGCTATCGGCAAAGTTCAAGCGTACGAACTCGATTCGTTTGAAAGTCGGTGGATTCCTCACCCCGACAAAGATGTTGATCTTTGCGTGATGCCGATTGCACCGTTACTCCATGAAGCCGAAAAAACGAAGACGAGGTTCTTCTTCTTAACCTTGGACAAAGACCTGATTCCCACGGTCTCCGATCTGAACGACATGCTGGGCCTAGAAACAATCGTAATGGTTGGCTATCCCAACGGGCTTTGGGACAGAGTCAATAACCTCCCAATTTTCAGGCAAGGTGTTCTTGCTTCAGATTACAAATACGACTGGAACGGCAAGAAGGAATTTCTTATTGATGCTGCCTGCTTTCCTGGGTCAAGCGGTTCGCCAGTGCTTCTATTTGAAGTCGGAAGCTACCAAACGAGAAATGCACTTGTTATGGGGTCACGCATAAAGCTGCTTGGTGTTCTCTATGCAGGCCCTCAGCACACCATACAAGGCGAAATACAAGTTGTGACAGTGCCTACATTGCAGAAGCCAGTCTCAGTTGCAGCAATCCCCAATAACCTCGGTATCGTTATCAAGGCCGATCAACTGAACGCCTTTGAAGGCGTGCTCAAATGATGCCGAACCCATCATCCCACCGGACCTGCGCATAAAGCAGCGCAAGGCCGGTGAATTCAAACGTTAGAAGGAGCCAACAACGTGGCAAGTGAATCTATCGAGGGGTTCTGTCCTGAGTGCAACAGGATGTCAGAACTGCAAGTGCGGTCCCAAGCCCATGCCACCGCTCCGCGTCAGCTCTTCGATCAGCTGGACTCTGGCGAGGATGGGCTCCGCATCGCGCGCTACTCCATCGCCTTCTGCCCGAGGTGCGAGGGTGTGTTCCTGCATGCCGCCGCGACAAGCGAACCCTCCGACCTTCCGTACGAGGCCATGCTCTTTCCGACCTCGAAGCGTCGAGACGTCTCTGGTCTTCCGGAACCAGTCCGCCGCACCTTTCGGAGCGCGCAGTCGTGCTTCGATACGGGTGACCTTCCCCCATTTATTACACCACGGCTGACGAAGTTGCCTCCTGGACTGCCTGGGGCTGGTCGTGATGGTTGTGAATGAACTCCATGGGCGTCACATCCCCAAGGGAGCTGTGTGTCCGCTCTTCGTTGTACTCTCGTCGCCAGGCTTCAATCACCAGCTGGGCTTCCTGCAGGCTCAGAAACCAGTGCTCGTTCAAACATTCATCCCGAAACTTGCCGTTGAAGCTCTCAATAAACGCATTCTGCACCGGTTTCCCTGGCTGAATGAAGTGCAGCTGCACGCCGTGCTGCGCGGCCCAGGCATCCAAGGCCGTTCCGGCGAATTCGGGACCGTTGTCCAGAGTCAAGGCCTCTGGCAACGGACGTGTCAGAAATAGCCGATCCAGAATCCGGCACACCCGTTCCCCACCAATGGAGACATCCACTTCAATCACCGGGACTTCTTTCGAGTAGAGATCCGTCATCGTCAAACACTTAAACCGTCGGCCGGTGACGAGCCGATCATGGACAAAGTCCATGGCATAACAGCGACCAGGTTGCGTGGGCTTTGGCAAGGCAACTCGGGGCACCGCCGCCGCCTTCGTCCGTCGTCGATGCCGTAACGAGAGCCCTTCGTCGCGATAATACATCCGTTCCACTCTCTTATGGTTGACCCGCCAGCCCTCCCGTCGCAGCCGCACATAAATCCGGGGACAGCCATACCGCCTCTTGGCTTCCGCAATCTCCCGGATCCGCGTCTGCAGGGCCGCATCCTCCTGACGCCGACTGCGGTACCGCAGCGTGTTCCGATCCAATGCGAGCACCCGACAGACCCGACGCTGACTGAGCCCAAAGCGCTCGGCCATCCACTGCGCGGCCGCTCGCTTCGCCTTGGGCGCTACCAGTTTTTTGCGGTGACCGCTTTCAGTGCCTGAATGTCCAGCGCTTGCTCCGCCACCATCTGCTTCAGGCGCCGGTTTTCGTCTTCCAACTGGCGGAGCTTCTTCACGTCGCTGACTTCCAGTCCCGCATACTTGGTCCGCCACTTATAAAACGTGGCGTCCGAGATGCCATGCTTGCGGCAGAGCTCTGGGACTCCAATACCCGCTTGGGCATCCTTGAGCACTGCAATGATTTGTTCCTCCGTGTGCCGTTTTCGAGTCATGGGCCCCTCCTGTGGGCCCCATCTCAGCACAGGTGAACTTCCAAGCCAATGGTCTAGTTTTCGGGGGGAAGGTCACGGGCAACTTCGAACCATGCGTGGTCATGTGCCGCAAGTGCCTTGAGGCGGTATGCACGTTCCTCGGCGTCAAAGGTGGATCACTTGCCGCACGCTTGCGCACGCTGCGAGACTCTGGTCGCATTGAGGCGAAGTTATACGAATGGGCGGACGAACTGCGCCTCGTGGGCAATGATGCGGCTCACGATCTGGACACTCAAATCTCAAAGCAGGATGCCGTTGACGGCATTGACTTCGTGGAGGCCATCCTTCTGTACGTCTTCGCACTGGACCAGCGCTTCCGAGACTTCCGCGCTCGACGGGTGGAAGCCAAACAACCCAAAGGCCATTCTAACGAGGCGATGCAGACGGACGTGTCTTCGGCGCGCCGCTGATCGCCAAAGCGTTAATGCGACAGGGCTGAGGACCGCTTTATGGCGGTGCGATCTCGGCGCCGAACTTCCGCACTTGGCCGATGGCAGTCCTCGAACGGAACCGGTGGTCGATTTGCAGCATTTCAGATGGCTGGTTTCGGGCATGATCAGTGGCGAATTTGGAGTAGAATACGCCCGGTGGCTCTTCAGGGGGGTAGGGTCGACCAGGATCGGCGGACAGAAATGTATTCGACGCTGACTCTGGAAGTATCGCGTCTGACAGACGGTTCGTCTCTTAGAATCTGAATTGGAGGGTGGGGGGCGCTACGACATCGCCCCCCCCGTCCACGCATTGATGCGAATATCTAATGGGAGAACTCACATAACCGCCCCCCCCCTCCCCCCTCAAGGCTTTACCCATAGGGTGGGAAGCAAAAGGGGGGGGCAGTGAGTGACGCCCCCCCAGCCCCCCACCTCATCTAGCGATTTGTATAATTGGCCTCCGCGGCAAGTCCAGGTCGAACGTTCAGGTCACCGTATTCGTTGTATGGTTCCTGCACCAAGAGTGACGAGGCATACGACCGTCTTGTGCGCGTGATCGCCGCGCTCTTCTTAAGGCAAATGGTGAATATTCTATATTTAGGAGGGATACCAGCGCACCTCATTATGGCCATGGACGAAGCGATTCCGTACATTGTCATCGCCACTTGCCTTCATCGATGCGAAATTCCTTCAGAAGTTGCTCCTGCATGCTTCTGACGACAAGCGTGGGATCTGGATCAGGTATCCTGGACGACAAGGCGCAGTGTCGGCCGGACTGCCGCTGAGGGGGGCGTAACAGAACAGCCCCCCACGCTTCTGCCTCTCGGAGATCGTGGAATACGCCCATCCTGTGGGGCCGAATGAGTTCCTGCTGTGCGATGGCTGGGGCTCAAGAATTGAGACGCTGAACCGATAGGGGGAAAGGCGTTTTCAAAAGGGGTGAGCGATATGACGAGGAAGAGTGCGGCCAAACCGACGCGAGCTTTGCTAGGCAGGCCCGCGGATCCCGAGAAGTGTTGGAGAAGAGAGATTTGGACACGCGAGCAAGCCCAGCGCGTATGGCCGACCTGGTCGCAATTCCTGATTTACCCGAAGAAAATGCGGACCTCGGCTAACGTTCACACGTTTGTGCGTGCCATGGCACAGTTTAATGCGGCGGCATACGAGTGCTTGCGATGGGCCCGTTGGGCCGAGGAGGATGAGGTCTACGTGAGATGCCCCGACTGTAATGAGCGGGCCTGGTCGCACGGAGTCAGGCGTGACGAGCGTCGGTGGCGATGCGTGACGAAGGCGATGTATGAGGCCCATCAGAAGGCTAAGGACTATCAGGTTGGTGCGCATTCCAGAAATGGATGCGGGGGTAAATTTTACGATACGAAAGGCACACCGTTTGACACGATGCAAGCGCCGTTGGGATTAGTCTTTTTCGCCTTGTATTTTCCTGCGGAGCACATCGATCAGTCGCTGCGCGTGAATAAGCTGCATGCGCAGGCCGACGAATTATCCACGGTGCTCACCACTCTGAAGAAACCGCAGCATGCCGAGTTGGCTGCCTCCATGCGGCACTTGGCCAAAATCTTCTGTGGCACGTTGTTTCTGGAATATCAGCCTATCATGGTGTCAGAAGCGGGGAGGATTTTACTCCAAACAAACATTGCTGCTGACGATGCGGCGCGGGCTGCGAGACGGGCCAAAATAGAAAGCTGGAAGAAAGTGATCAGCACCGAGTATGAGGCGATCCATGCAGACGTGGACCGGCTTGAGCGCATGGACAGGGCTTCCGCCCAACGGCCAGCGGCGAGCGCTCGGGAGCGCACGGGGAGGTATCGAGGGCTCATGGGGACGATGCGGCGGATTGCCTCTGCGGCATGGTTCGACTCCGACCCTCCGTCAAGAGGTAGGTGAGGAAACGTTGTTGGGCCCAGTCGCTGGCCAACTGAGAGAAGTCGTGAGAGCAAGAGGGGGGCGGATGACATACCGCCCCCCTCTTGCTCCTCTGGTGCGGATCGAAAACGAGAAAAGCCTGCAGGGCACCGCGCGAATCGTGCCGTCGGAGCCCCATCTGGATCGCGGTCAGACATTGTCCTTCGAAGGGGCGCGTGAGTTCCGTATGCGGTGACCCTCCCTCTACATTCATCGGATTCAGCCCTCCACGTCAGGATTCGTGGGCCGGAGTCGGCAAGCCGTTCCACCCCATGGGTAACCTGTCCGTCTCTGCGCATCGGCATCCGCTGACCTCACCCTGGGCCCTCATCTCCGCCTTCCGTCGAAGGCCCGCCTCATGTGCGCCCACCAGACGGACAGGGGCGTGTGTCCTATCTTCTCTCGCATCCCACCATCCTGCCGGTCCAAACAGGCCAAGCAACCCGCTCACCACCTTGGACCTCCTCGGTCGGGGTCCTCCTAGCCGGTGGGACCGTGACGGTCCTGGCTGGCGCCCACCCGCTCGATGGCGTCGAGCGCCTCGCGGCCACCGCCTCGTCGTGCCCCTTGGATGTTTGGGACGGCCTACAAGACACCCCGACGACGAAACCCCGCGCCAGCGCGCAGACTGCCGCCGCCTCACCAAGTTCTATCACGATGATGCCTCCCGCCTGGCGCAGGCTCTATACGTGGTTTTGCAGGGGTTTTCGTGCACGCTCGTGTCGCTCCGTTCCCTGTGTGCACGCTCGGTTGGATGTTTGGTGTGGTCGTGGGCACGACTCCTGTGAGCGAGCCGGGACGCCTCCGATTGCGCGCCGACTACGAGCCCGTGGAGCGAGGGACGCCTCCCCTGTGTGCAGCGACAAGTAGCCTTGCGGGCCCTCAGATCTCGTTGATGCCAGACCCCTCCTCGCCAGATCCGTCGCGACGCTGACGGTCGTGGCCGTCCTCGGTCGCCACGTGCCGCGCCTAGATTCCCTCCCAGATCGAGCCATCTCGCTCCGCCACCGGCGAGCGAGGGCCATCACCACAGGAGGGAACCATGCACGACATCGACACGATCTCAGAGACTCACAATGAGAGCCACTCCGACGGCCCCGAGGCCGCGGAGCCGGCGGCCACGCCGCCCGAGGCACCGGCACCGACTGCCACGCCACCCCGCACGAAGGCCCGTCGCCGCGGCCCGACCCGGCTCACCCTCGGCGCGTACGCCGCCCAGCAACTCGCGCTCGAGCAGCGGTTCCTCGCCGAAGACGCCGCGAAGTCGTCGACGGTGCAGAATTGGAAAGGGCATATCAACGCCCTTCCGGCCACGTTGACGGCAATGCCGCTCACGGCCATTGGGGAGGGCGACTGCGAGGCGTATTTTGCCGCGTTACAGGCAGGCCCCCTCGCGGACACGACGAAAGAGACCCGCCAACGGTTCCTCCACTCCTTGTTCCAGCGGGCGCGGCAGGAGGGGCTGATTACTTGCAACCCGTGTACGGCCGTGCTCCGGGCCCAACGCCACTCCCAGGGCCGCGGCGTAGGGGCGCGCGAAGTCACGGAGGCCCAGACCCTGTCGGCCGAGCAGGTCGTGACGGTCCTCGTTGTGGCTGCCTGTACCGTGCCGGCCTGCTTCTTCGTCCTGGTGGCAGTCATGCTGCTGACCGGCTTGCTCGGTGGGGAGGCGCGGGCCCTCCAGCTCGGCGATCTTGAGTTGGACTATCGGTGTGGCCCGCGCCGGCGGCCGCGTCTCTGCGTGCGGCGCATCGAATTCAATGGGACGATGAGCTTGGCCGGGTGGGAGGAGCGCTATGTCGACGTGCCCCCGCTGCTCGAGGCGATCCTGCGGTGGTGGATCGGTACGCGCGGTCTTACGGACCCCGCAGCGTGGTTGTTTCCTGGGCCGCTGCCGCGCCAGGGGAGTCAGCGCGCCACGCAGATTCCGCGGGGGCGCACGGACTGGTGTGTGCCCACGGAGACGGTGCAGGCGTCCTGGCGCCGGATCCAGGCTCGGGCCCTGCCCGGGTCGCAGCGCTCGTTGACCGCCTTGCGCCACGCTTTCTGCTCGCTCTCGCTGCAGCTCGGGGAGGAGGTCCTCTACGTGTCAGTACAGGTGGGCCATCGGACCGTGAAGTACACCCGCCAAGCCTATACGGCCTTCCTCGACGTCCCCAGTCAGGGCACCGGCGACGCGTCGTCGGAGGAGGCGCTGGCGGCCGCGTTGGGACCGGCGATTGCCCGGGCCGCTGAGGTCGCTGAACGGCTCCGCGGCCAGACCCCGACGCCAGTCGAAGGCGACACGCCGACGCGCCGGGCCAATCGCGCGCGGTCGTCCCGGACCAGGTAGTCCCCGACGGGCTTCCGCCACTCACCCCCGTGGTCCCGGGCGCTTCCGGCGTCGGGATCACGGGGGGCCCGTTCCCCTCGACCCTTCTCGACCCTTGAGGCTCATGCCGCCGCTGTTCCATCGCAGGACGGGCCGTCGTCTCCCTGCCCCGGCATTCCGTGTCCTGCTGCACTCAACCAACAGTCGCCCTCCCTCGGCGCGGGGCTGATCAGATCGGACGCCTCCGCGGCCGAGTGATCCGGACGGGGCCCGTGAACGACACCCTGATGAACCAGAGTGCGCGACATATCTGAGGCGAGGCTGGCTGCGTTTCGCCCGCTGCCGGTCCTCACGGCCCGTTAGAGTACTCAGGAGTGGAAGGAGCAGGCACGGGCCATCGCACGAGCACCTGGCAAACCTGTAGAGGGAGGAGAGCCATGATGCGTATGCCCACAGAGAGCCCGCAGTGTGAACCCCATGCCTTGGTCGAGCCCGACGAGCTGCCCTTGCTTACGGCGACCGAGGTGGCCCGGCTGCTCGCCGTGCCCCAAAGCACCGTGTATCGCCTGGTTCGCCGCCGTCAGCTGGCGACCGTACGGCTTGGGCGGTACTTCCGGTTTCAGCGGTCAGCCGTGCGGAACTGTATCAACAACAAGGAGGTCTCTCGATGATCAAAAAAAAAGACAACCACCCCACACGCCCCTGGAAGTGCGACTGTCGGGGGAACCGCGTGCGGTATCAGCGTCGCTTTGCGACGCGTGAGGAGGCACAGGCCTTCGAAACCAAGATCCTCGCCTCGCGGGGTCGGTCCGGCGAGCTCGGAACCAACGGGCCGTCGGGGGCCCAGACGTTCGAAGCGTTTGTGCAGGCGTGCATCGCCAAGCAGCGCGGCCCCTCCCCTACGGTCCGTTCAAGCACGGTCGTGGGATGGGAAAGCAAGCTCCATCAGATGCCAAAGTGGATTCGAACAAAACAACTGCATCGGATCAGCGACCAGGATTGTTTCCGCTATCTGCAATGGCTGCTCAACAAACAAGGGGGAAATGCCCATGGCACAGCGCAGTAAGAAGACGAAGACCTCACGGAAATATACGAAGGGCACGGTGAGCCAGAAATGGGGGTTCTTTCGGCGGATGCTGGCAGCCGCCGTACAATGCGGACTCATGCCCGGCAATCCAGCGGCCGAGCTGTCCCCGAATGGCGGGCGGCGGGCGCGCCGCGCCGCAAGCCCCTTGGGGGAGCGCAAGACGATGACCCAGCAGGAGCGGACGCACCTGCTGGCCGTTCTGACGGCGCAGTGGATGAACGAGGCGTTGTGGGTGGTGGTCCTCTTTGCCCTCATGGCCTTGGCCGGCCTCCGCTTCGGCGAAGCCCGCGCGCTGCAACGGCCTGATCTCGAGCTCGATCATCAGCATCCCACGCGCGGACGGGCCCCACGTATTCATGTGCAACGCACCGAACGGAGTGGCAACCTCGGGTCCCCGAAGCATGGCAGAAAACGCTATGTGACGGTCGTGCCGCTCTTGGAACAGCTCCTCCGGGCGTATGTGGCGACCTTAACGGAGGGCTCGGTCTGGCTCTTTCCCGGACAGTTGCCGAGAAAGGGCGGCAAGGTGCGCGCCAACTATGAGCGAGGCGGGCATCCGCTGGAAATGGGATGGTGTGTGTCGGAAAGCTGGGCACGCAGTCAATGGCACGAGGTTCTGGCGGCCGCCCAGCTCGGTCGGAAGCTGAGCCCCAAAGCGCTCCGCCATGCCTTTTGCACCATTGCGTTGAGTCAGGGGCAGCCGTTGAAGTGGGTCTCACGTGAAATGGGGCACCGCGACGTTCTGGTCACCCAGCAGGTCTATGGGCGGTGGGCTCAGCCCTGGGGGCTTGGGATGCTGGCCGCCTGGCTGGCCACGCAGCGCTTGCCGGAACGATCTTTCTACGGTGAACCAGAAGCCGATGCAATCCTCGCTCAGCATAGCGTGTCGAGGATGTCCCAGCGACCAGGGGCATCGAATCACCGGACCCCATTCGCCGCATGACACCTCCAGCCCGCCCGCCTGCGCTCTGCGCGGGTGGGCGTTGCATGGGTTGTGCGGTGGGTCCAGTCGATGACAGCGCCGACCACCGGTGCATCATCCGAGGTGGTAGCCACATGAGGAGGATGGTCTGGCGCGTGTCCTGCCTCGCGCGGTCTTCCATAAACACCAGATGGATACCTCCGTCGCCGACATCGCAAAATAGCGGAATTCATACATTCTCGGTAACCGGAATCAAAATAGGCACTCAGTCCGCCACCCGGCCGTCGGGAGGCATTCGAATACACTGAATACATGTTGCAGCCGCGTCCCGACTCTTCACGGAGGCGGAACCCCCCTCATCGCCGCTCCAGGACGGAGCCTTCACCAGATTATGGGACGACCGATGGGGGGCCGGACCACACAGCGTGCTGCTCACCGTCTGTGGATCCGTACCAGCAGGAAGTCGAGTGCTGGACCCCGAAGCAGTGGGGGCCCTTGATGGGCCCTATCGCGTCTGACTGGCTCCCCCCTGATAGAACTGGACTGTGCCGACTCCGACGCTGGACGCCAGGGCGATGGACAGAGATTATGATGCCTGCGTACCCTTGAAAATCATGGGTACGCCATCTGACCACGCCGATTCTCCAGAGGAACGAGCCGCTCTCAGCGCGACTATCCAGGCTCAGGCTGAAGACGTGTTTGGGGGGCTGCGAAAAGCCACTCAATGGCTCAATCGTCTCAACCGACTGCGTGAGAATCGGACCCCGTTGGAAGCCATCGAGATGAACCTCGGTCTCCAGCCAGGCACCACGATTCTGGGCCGAATTGAGTACGGCGTCTTCAGTGAATATTTCGCGGGGTATTGCCCGAGTGCCGATGGGCCATCCGTGATCGCCGACATTTTCTGAGTCGCTCCCGTTTCCTTGCCTCAGCCCCCCCTCGATCCCCATCCTAGCGCCAGAGCCCGTACCCTCGACGGTCCAGCTCCTCTGACCATCACATCACCTGTACCGAGTTACCGGTGCGAGCCTCTCCTCATGGTCTTAATGTCCCTTCATCCCCAACATGGTGACCGCCTCCGTGACAGTAATCATGACGGTCAATGGATCGACTGGTGATGCCACAAATCCCCATTCCTCATAAAAGTGCTTCGCGGAGTCTGAGAGGGCATGGACCAGAATAGCTCGGATACCGGCGATCTCCGCAGCTTGGATGGTGCGCAGGATGGCATCGCGCAGCAATCCCGTTCCGATGCCTCGGCGCTGATGCTCCTTATCGACGGCCAGCCGGCCGAGCACCATGACCGGCAGAGGGTCCGGCATGTTGCGTCGCACGCGCCCCGTCGCTGCCACCAGCGCGACGGCTCCTACGGCGAGGGTGTAGTACCCAACGACTGTTTTACCGGCACAGACCACATAAGTGCGCGAGGCCCCGCTTGCTTCATTCTTGAGCGCACGGCGCCGCAGCCAGTCATCCAGGACCGGCTCGCCAGAATCAAAGCCAGACACCTCATGCGTCGCAGACAGTTTTTCTGGCGGCCGTATTTCAGGCGGGCTGCTCATCTCTCCCAGGGTGCACGTGTGTGAAGGAGGCGTCGCAGCTTCGGATTGCTGGCCGGAGGATGGTCGAGCATCGCCGTAAATCGCTCGAATGCGTCCTTGGAGAGGGCAAAGTAGCGCCGGTCGAGCAGGACCGTTTCCGCTTCCCGGCAGACGGTTTCGAGCATGAAATCAGAGCGACTCTTTCCCAGCGCTTCCGCCGCCCGGTCGATCAGCCCTTTCTGTTTCTGACTGGCGCGCAGGTTAATCGTTTCGCTTCGCCCTGTTGTCTCCGGTGCTCCCGTCTTACCCATGGGCCGCCTCCTTGTGTATACAACAAGGGTACATGATCGTACACACGTTGTAAATACAGCGAGGTTACAGGAAGAGTCACCCCAGGCAAGACAATGAGTAGGCGACTCCGATGGGCCATCGGGATCTTCGGATCGCGATGGCCCATCACTCGTTGACGTGCAAGCATAGTAATTGTGATATCGCCAGCGTCACGCCGATCCCGATCATGTAGCATCGTGGGCCTCTGTCGTGCTGGGGTGGCTCCTTCTGGGAGCGCTTCTTGGAAAGTCTCCTCGGATGACGAAGTCAATCTTGGCTCCTGCGGGGGCCTGACACGAGCGGATTATCGACGGGCGTCGCTGCGCCCTTGTCTCGCCCGCTGTTCCGTATACGCCCCAACCATGCCGGAGAGCAGGGGAGTGGTTTTCACAGACGTGGAGTTCCGTCCATCGCTGATATGGCTTTGACAGCATATGGTCTCTATGCCATAATCTCGCTGTGAGTTGGATCGTTGAAATTGGCGATGAGTTTGAACCGGAGTTCGACGCACTCCACGAAGACGTCCAAACGGAGCTCTTGGCGTTGACGCGGCTCCTTCAGCATTTCGGACCGCATTTGGGGCGGCCCCGCGTGGATACGCTGAACGGGTCACGCCACGCGAATATGAAGGAACTCCGGTTTAGCGCGGCGGACGGCGAGTGGAGAGTCGCGTTTGCCTTCGACCCGAAGCGCAAGGCCATCGTGCTTGTTGCGGGGGATAAATCCGGCGTCAGTGAAAAGCGGTTTTACCGTGCGCTGATTCGCAAGGCCGATGACCGGTTTGCCGCACATCTAGCGCGGCTGAAGAAGGAAAGGGGGTAACCATGGCTATGAACGTCGATGAGAAAATTAAGCAGTTGAGCCCGCTCCAGCGCAAGAAAGTGGAGACCCGTGCCGCCGAGTTGATGGCCGAGGAGATGACTTTGCGTGAACTGCGGCACGCGCGCAAGCTCACGCAGGTCCGGATGGCCAAGAAGCTGGGGATCACGCAGGATAGCGTGTCGCGCCTCGAACAACGCAGTGATCTCTTACTGTCCACGCTCAGAAAGGCCATTGAAGCCATGGGCGGGAACCTGTCTCTGGTCGCCCAATTCCCAGACCGTGAGCCGGTGGTGTTATCCGGTATTGCCAAAGACGACCCGGAGTCGAAGCCCTCAGGCCGCAGACCCGCGCTGGCCTAACCATGGGGCGACTGAGGGCGAGCGTCACAGGCGAGCAGGATGAAGTCGAACACCGTGCCACCCCGCGAAGCTATTCCCGATAGGATCCTCCACAATCTGAAACGGATTCTCTGGTTGGCGGGTGGGGAGAGGCCCGCCCTCCTCTTCGTATGGTCATTTACACCGTGAGGGCACCATGCGTGCGGCTTGGGTCACTGATATACATCTGGATTTCTTGAGTCACGCGGAGTGCGAGGAATTCTTCGCCTCCATCGTGTGGGAAAGTCCAGATGTCATCTTTGTGACTGGTGATATCTCTATTGCGCCCTCGCTGCTGAGTCATCTCGAGGCGATGAACCAGGTTCTGAAGAGACCCGTCTATTTTGTCCTGGGGAACCACGACTTCTATCGCGGGTCGATCACAGAGGTGCGCACGGCTGTTCGAGCACGCCTGCACGGACATCCGTTGCTGACCTATCTGCCAGAGGCCGGGATTGTTCCTCTGACCCCATCAACCGCGTTAGTGGGCCATGATGGCTGGGGTGATAGCCGGTACGGGAACTATGCGACATCCCCTGTGGAGCTGAACGATCATCGCTATATCAAAGAGCTGACAGGGCTGACATCGTCTCAACTTCAGGAACGCCTGATGCGCTTAGGGGACGAAGCCGCCCTATATCTTCGTCAGACCTTGCCGCGGGCCTGTGATCACTATGCGCACGTGATTCTCCTCACCCATGTGCCTCCCTTTCGAGAATCCTGCTGGTATCAGGGACAGGTGAGCACTGACGAGTGGCTTCCGTTCTTTGCCTGCCAGGCGGTGGGAGACGTCTTGCTCGAGACCATGCGGGCGAGGCCGAATTGTCAGCTCACTGTGTATTGCGGGCACACGCACCATAGTGGTATCGCACAGGTGCTCCCGAATCTGACGGTCTTCACGGGTGCCGCCGAGTATGGGATGCCACACGTCAATGCGGTGATCGAGGTTCAGTGAACGCCTCGCATGCACCCATTCAGACACACGGTGATGGACTGAATTCTAAGGCCCGTGTAGTATGAGAAATCGTGACTCTGCCTTCCGACATCACCCATTCTCCAGATGATCGAGCCGAACGCGTGGCCCGCATTCAGGCTCGGGCCGAAGAGGTCTTCGGAGAACCGGGAAAGGCGGCATTGTGGCTGAATCGACCCAATCGATCTCTCAGTCAGCAGACCCCGTTGGACGCGATACGGACCGACACCGGTCTCCAGTCGGTCATGACCATCCTTGGCCGGATCGAACACGGTGTGTATTAGCTACGGCGCTTGCCAACCCATTGGCCGCCCACCGAACCAGCCACCAATACCGCGCTCTCGTGCACTCCTCTGCTCACTCAGCCACCAGTGAGTAGTCCCAGCTCACGCCCAAAAGGCTGAGAGCCATCCGCCCCCCCCAGCCGTTCAGGCAGAGCCACCCCCAAAACACTGCCAGTACAGGGGTGCATCTGGCACGGAACGCGCCCCCCATTTCCCCCCGGGCCAACACAGACTCTCTCTAGCACGCGTCATTCTGCCGTGCCGGAAAGGAGTCGCCCCATGTCCCTCGATCTGGTTGCTAGTCCGTTTCTCACTTTGAAAGAGGCCGCGGCCTTCCTTCGCTATAGCCCCAGCAGTCTCTATAACCGGGAGGATATTCCCCGCTACAAGCTGCCGGGGTCGAAAGATTGGCGATACGACAAGGAGGAACTCCTCGCCTGGGCGAAGTCAGCTGTCCCCCAGCGGCTTCAGCCGAAGTCCGAGCCATCCGCTCTCCCACCCGCGATGTCTCCTGAACCCCGGAAGGTTCCGCGTCACCGCACCTCACGCTATCGCTAAGGAGTGTTCCTGCCATGACGTCCCGCCGCCCGAAGCCCACCCTATCCCTTGCCGGCGCCTCGCCCGCCAATGCCGTCCGCGTGGAGCCCCCGCTCCAACGCTCGAAGTACAAACTTCGACGGCGGTCAACCAAGACCAGAGGAATCGCCATCGACATGGAATATTGGTTCAAGGGGGAACGCTATCGGCCCACCTTGGGTTACGATCTCTCAGCCGACGCCATTGATAAGGCCGCCTCCGAGATGGTCTTGAAGATTCACAACGGGACCGCCTCCGGGCAGATCGCTCCGCCGTCACGCGGGGGGATGACGATGGCCGCATTCAAGTCGGCCTATCTGGACGAGCTCCGAGAACGGCGTGTCGCGGACCTTCATCGGGCAGAGAAGGTCATCGATACCTATCTCATGCCTCACTTCACAATGCCGTTTGGAGACATTCGCTATAGCGATGGACAGGAATACATTAAATCCCGACGGGCGGCTACGCCCCGGCCAAGCGATGGTACGATCGCGCGCGAGTGGGCCATTCTGAACTCCTTGCTGAACTTTGCGGTGAAGGTGGATGAACTCGACGCCAATCCCCTGAGCGGGATTACGGCACCCGTGAGCGGGGCGCGCAGCCGGATGCCGGAACCCGATGAACTCGCGACCATCAGACAGCTTGCCACTGATCGGCTCCGGCGGGCGGCCTGTGTGGCGATGAATACCGGATTGCGTGGAGAAAAAGTCTGGATGATTCGCCCCTCCATGATTGTGCAGAAACCCGATGGCCGGTGGTTGGAACTGCCGCCGCCGCGGAGTAAGAAAAAAGGAAACCCTCTGCTTCTGCCGCTCAATCGTCATGCCGTTGTTGCCCTGACGGGATCGGCGGAGGAAGAGCCTGATAAGCGGGTCTTTAACGAGTGGGCCGCTCCAGGGGCGCTATCCAAGGCCTGGGCACGCGCCGCTGAAGCCGCCGAGTGTGGCGACCTCCGGTTCCACGACTTAAGGCGCTGGTTTTCCTCGACGCTGGAGGACCTTGGGGCTGAGGATGGCGAAGAGGCCGTGCATCGTGAAATCGTGAAGCATCTCATCGGCCATCAAGCAAGCGATGTCCTTGAGAAACATTACCTGGTGAAATCGAAAGGCTGGGCAAAAAAACTGCGCAAAGCGGTGGATCAACTCGCGGATCGGTATGATCAGTTCATGGATAAGGCCGGAGAAGACAAGTCCGCCGATTCTTAATCAGCGGAAATAATTCGAGGCCAATCATACCTGTCGCGGCCTTCTGCTACCTAGATCCATGAGTCTTCGACTCAGTCACGTTCTCAAACAACACTGTGCCACCATTACTACGAGGCAGTACTTTGATGTGAAATGGTGTAGTGATAGCTTGTGTGACATATTCATTTTGGCTGGGCAGGCGTTCTTGATATTGAACAGAGAGGACGTCGTCGCGCCGAATCACATCATTAATTTTACCCAGTATCCGCCGGTCGGTTTCTGGCCCATGCTGATCGCCACCAACATATGCGCGCTGAAATCGAAACCGGAATCCGGGATAACCGTTCCGACCATGTTGCGTCCGAATATGCCAATCATGCTCCGCAGCTCTTCAGGGGTTCTGGCTACCATCCGCGTTGCTTCCTGTGGCCCATCATACGTACCACTCCATTCCAGAAGAGCCTGAGGCGCTTGCCTGAGGCGGAGGCTTGACACAATCCGATCGAACTCCGCACGGACGATAGCCACGTCAGTTCCTTTACCAAATAGGCTTACGACATAGTATTGCGGCCCATCCGGAACGATGATGTCTACACCGGAAGCCGATCCCCAACGGCCATGGTCTTCTACGATCTCAAGACTCGTGGCATCACGCCCTGACACCGTGATTACCCCCTTACGATCCAGATGCCCACCATAGAGCCTCACAGATTTGATGGTCTCTGCGACATAATCCTCCGGGGTCCTGGAATCCTCTTTAGTGCGAGGGAACGCTCTGATTCTGATATCCACTTCCTTGTTTTCCGGATGAGAAAAGTTCACGCTTTGGAATTCCCATAGGGGCTTCCAGCTGGAGGGATACTCCAAAACAAAGCGCCCATCCGGATGAGTCAGGATCTGGCGCTCGGTCGCAAAAGCGGCAAAGCTAGTCGTTACTGTAACCATAAACAGGAATAACCGTAGCAATTGTTTCATCGCTTCACCTTTGGGTAGCAGGTGACCCCAAATAACTGGGTCACAAATAACTTGATGTACGGGTGCGTAGCTCAAGTGGCGGAAAAAGTGGGAGACTGGTCGAATTCACCGGTGCTGAATACTTCGATCTCTTTTCCTGTACCGTCATGACAGCATCGGGGCTCGCCGCGCTGTGAGCCTAGGCGCTCATGCCGGCAGCAAGAAACGTGAGAATAACAAGGAATCGCTTGCTGGTAGATCTCATCGTTCGTGCTTCATCATTCGGTAATCTGGTTTCTCCAGGATTCATGTCGCTCTGCCTAGGCTATCGTGCTTGACCGGTTTCATCGTACCGGCTTGTAAAGAAAATAAATGTAGCGCCTGTTCGAATCGAAGTTGGAATCGTTGAGCGGCCTCCTCTTACCCTCACCAGCGGGAGAAGATGCGAGTAAATAGCCATTCTGGAGATTAAAATATACCCATACCTGTTTTTCACTTTTGCTATTGCCACCTGTCCCCATAAACCAGCGCATATCGGTGACTTGGGACCCCCAAGACTCCCCGACAAGTTCCAAGGCGCCGATGCCACCATCAAGGCTGTTCCACAGCTCGACTCGTTCACCAAAAAATTTCCAGTATATGCGGGGTTCGGATTCATACGCGTAGTACGTTCCACCGCCAAATAGTTCGTACTGAGTCACTCCTCCCCAAATATTCTCGTCCTTGTTACTATAACTGAGAATTTTGCTTTCGTAGCTACGATTCCCCACAGCTTGTTTGATTTGTGTAATCACATCCCGCTTGGCCTGTTGGGCCTGGTGCTTATCCTCCTCGGCGCGGACAATTTTGCTCTGCTCAGCTTTCTTAGTGGCGTCTAACTGGGCGTCAGCTTTGAGGGAGTAGATTTTGTCTTGGGCTTCACGACGCTCAGCGTCGGTGAGCGTGAACGCAAGATACAGCTTGAGGTCGTCAATAGCCGGCTCGAACTGGCCAGCGGTCTCACGTGCCAGCGCGCGGTTATAGTAGGCATCGGCAAACCACGGGGCGAGAGTGAGGGCTTGCGTGAACAACTCGACGGCCTTGCTCGCTCCAGCAGGTCCGCTGGATTTCTTGAGCACCGTCGTTCCCATAATGAACGGTTCGCGGGCCTCCTCTGGGATTGCCGGCGCGGGGGTGATCTCCTGCGCTTGTTTGATGATGCGCCCCCTCAACGCATGGTCGTTTGGATTTGCACGTAACTGCTCCACCATCTGCTGCAATTGTTCGGCGGGGATTGGGCATAGGGCATAGGCGCTCGTGGCCAGAGCCAAGCATGTGAGGATGACAAGGAGTCGCTTGCTGGTGGTTTTCATCGTTTGTGCTCCCTCATTGAGCGAAAGGTTTTTGCTGATTTCGTTCCGCAACTTTCATGTCCGACCTTCTCATCGGTAGAGGTTGTACGTTGCAAGCCAGCCTAGCCCTTCTTCCGTATAGGGCATGCGTTTCATGCGTTCTATTTGTACCCCCAATCCTGCGATGCGCTTCCTGACGTCACTTGCGTCCTTGGCCTCTGGTGCCGCCACAAGATAGAACTCGCATGCACGCTGTGCTTCGAATGGGCGGTTTGCTTGTTCCAGAATCTGGCAAACATTGAAGTAATAGTCCGCGATCCAAGGAGCCGCCTCCATAGCCTTCAGATATTCACGGGCGGCGTCGAGCATATCCGTGTTGGACTTGGCGTCTTTGAACATATAATTCGCGCGGCCTTCGAAATGCTCTGCTTCGGGCGGAGCGGCGGGCTGCGGTTGCAGCTTTTGCACAAGATCAAGAATGGCCTTGCGCAAGGTTTGGTTACTGCTCTCACGCTTGAGTTGCGCTACTAGACTCTGAAGAATTTGGCGCGGGCTGCTGCCTTCTGAATGTTGCCAGGAAGCGACGGCCGCTTTCTCCAGAAAAGTAACCATGACCCGTCTCTGCTCTGGGTCGCTAATTTTGCGAGAAGCCAAATCCGCTGGCGTTTCGCCACTCCCGCTCATACGAAATCGCTCATTTTTCAAAGAAGCCGCGGGGTGGCCCTCCCTACTCCTGGCCTTTGCATCAGCGTTGTGGGCAACTAGCAATCTTGCAAGATCTACATCGCCACGCTTCGCAGCTACATGCAATGGTGTGAGTCCGGACTCGCCTTTGGCGTTGATATCCGCGCCATGGGCTAGTAACCACTCGGCCGTCTCTCTTCTTCCTTGCTCCACCGCCTGATGCAGTGGAGTCCTCTCAAATCCGTCTTTAGTGTTGATATCTGCGCCATTAGCGAGCAACCACTCAGCAGTATCTTTCTCCCCTTTTGATATAGCCATGTGAAATGGGGTGTACCCATGCCTCTCTCTGGCGTTGATATCGGCACCGTAGGCCAGTAACAGCTCGGCGATGGCCTTACTACCCGGCCACATATCCGTCGCCAAATGCAGCGGAGTACATCCATCCGAGATGTATATGGAGGGGTCAGCATCCTTGGCCTTAGCATTAACATCTGCTCCCTTGGCCAACAACAGTTCAGCGACATCTTTATTTCCATAAGACACCGACATATGCAGCGGGGTCCACCCATTATTCGACTCCTTGGCGCTGATATTCGCCCCTTTGGCGAGCAACAGCTCGACCAGATCTTTGTTTCCAGAGACTGCCGCCCTATGCAGCGGGGTCTCCCCATCCGTGCTCTTGGCGTTGACCTCCGCACCCTTGGCGAGCAACAGCTCAACCAGATCTTTGTTTCCAGAGACTACCGCCGTATGCAGCGGAGTCTCTCCAACCGTGCTCTTGGCGTTGACCTCCGTGCCCTTGGCGAGCAACAGCTCGACCAGATCTTTGTTTCCAGAGGCTGCCGCCCAATGCAGCGGAGTCGACCCATCCTCATCCTTGGCGTTGACATCCGCCCCATTGGCGAGCAGCGCTTGGACCTTTGCCTTGTCTTGAGCTATTACCGCTTCATGCAGGGGACTGTCACCGGCCGCGTGGGCGCTGGTCGCGAGCAAACATGAGCCGAAGACGAGAACGCGAAAAGAGAGAGTCATCGTGGTTTCCTCCATTTGTCTTGAGTCATGGCTAGCGCAGGAGCGACGGGGTCGTTCCGGGCTCCGGACGGAAGGCCACGCCATTTTCTTGTAGAAGCGTGCTCAGTTCCTTGGCGCTCACATAGAGCCGCCTTTGGGCGCCCTGGGTGGAATCCATCATCTCGAACCACGGGGCTCCGCCATGATGAAACGTTCGTATCAGCACGACTTCGTGCCCGCCCCTGACGTCGCCGTCCTGGGGCACCACATTCACCATCACCGGACGGCCCGCCTTCAGGGTCTTCTCGAAATCCACACTGGGCACTACCTCGGCCTGACCGAAGGCTTCGGCCAGCATGACCACCTCCCCGCCATTGAGGCCCTTCTGTTCGATGACGTGTTGAGGATTCGCGCGCTCGGCGGCACCGCGCCAGTCACCTTGGCGGATGAGTTCGGCCGCACGCGTGGCCACCACCCCATAGGGGAGGCCCGCGGCGTTCGCTAACGCGAAGATGGTGCAGTCTTGGTACGGGGTCTGTGTGCCAGCCCCAGGGAATCCAGGCCCCTCGCCGCGGGAGGCTGCTCGCGCGAGGTCCCCGCCTGGCCCACGAGCGAGCACCTCCTGCCAGGAGTGGATGATCTGAGCGCTGGTCACGCTGGGGTCACCATCGAAGTCCAAACTGTTCAAGGCTATCTCCAGGCGGGCTCGTTCGTCCGCGCTCCATCCCAGGCGTGCGGCCAAGGCGTTCATGCTCTTGATGATGCGGGCACCCTCGGCTTGGACGGCCGCGTCAATTTCATCTACGAGCTGGCCGATGTCGCGCCGCAAAGCCTCAACGTGTGCTCCAAACTCCGCCTCCTTGGCCAGGCAGTCCCGGTGGCGACTCGAGCCTTTCTCCAAATTGACGCAGGTTCGGTTGAACACCTCGCCTTCCTTGATCAGCGCCAGCTTGCGATGCGCGAGCGGGGCACGCTTGACGATGAGCGGCTGTCTGACCTCATCCGGCAATTCTGAGGGGATCTCCGGCAACGCAGGAAGTCCGGCCTGAACAGGGCCAGCCGCACAGAGTGTGATGATCAACAGTAGCCCGATTGAATGCAGGAGTGTCATGCTGCCCCCAAGCCCATCCATCGACTCACTTGCGGGCTCCCTGTAGTCACTCGACCCAGTGACGCCTGCCTATCAGTCTTTCACTTACCGATGAGATCGGGTGTCGGCGGTTCCGCAAGTGTCGTTTTCCCAGATTTCGTGGGCGTCGGTGAGTCTGAGCGGTCGCTTGGTGGCAGGCCCATGCTAAAGAAGTCCGCATCCCTGAACGCCTCTTGTGCTCCCCGTTCATCGCCAATCGTGAGCATATTTATGCCCCTGTCGTGTAGCGCCTCGACAATGGCGCGCGTCTGCCGTTCGATTTGCCAATTCACCGTGGCCTCTCTCACCCTCTGTGCCGCCTGCTGTTCGATGGCCGTAATCATGCGGTCCGCGTGGGGGGCAATGGCGGGATTCTCCACTTTGGCTCGCTCAAGCAGGCGGACGGCTTCCGCGTAGTCGCGGTCGGCCGCGGCATGGATTGCGGCCTCAAAGGACTTGCCCGATTCCGTCGGTGCGGTCGCTCGGTAGTTCACCATCCACTGCGCCAGATCCACCGAGCGCTGCAGCGCCGCGTTAGTCGGGTCGCGACGCAGCGCATCCTGCCACCAAGCCAGTGCCACTGGCCAGTTGTGGTGAATCACCGCTTGGAACCCCTTGGTGATGCGGTCAGCCGCCGGCGAGCGCTCCAATTCCGGCACCTGGGCGATGAGATGCGCCCCGTCGCGCGGCACCCGTGCATCCACGACCGAGGGATCTAGGTTCGGGGTCGCACGACGCCGTTTTTCTGCGGCGCTGGCGGCATGAATTTCCTCCACCAGTTTGGCCATGTCGATGCGCAAGGCTTCGACTTTTGCGTTGAACTGCGCCTGCTTGGCCGCGCAGTCCTGGTAGCGGCTCGAGCCTTTCTTCAAATTGACGCAGGTTTGGTTGAACAATTCGCCTTCCTCGATCAGCGCCAGCTTGCGATGCGCGAGCGGGGCACGCTTGACGATGAGCGTCTCCCTGACCTCCTCCGGCAAATCCTCAGGAATCGCCGGCATGGCAGGAAGCCCGGCCTGGGCAGGCCCGGCGGCTGCACAGAGAGTGATCACCAGTAGGCAGATTGAAGCTGTCCGTTTCATGGGCACTCCAAAATTCTCCGGAGGTTAGTCATCGAGATCGGCTTCCAGCTTCGTCCGAACTAGGGTGCCGGCACAGGCTTCACTCCCGGCTTGGGAGGTCTCGACGGGGCTTCGTCATCCAGATTCACGCTCATATTAGTCAGCTCGCCCTTTTCCAGGCTGTTGTTGACGAGGATGAGTTTGGTCAGTTCCTTGCGATCCCGCTCCTGTTGATCCATCTCCTGTTGGGTTTTGCCGGTATTCTTCTCGCTGTTGGCTCTATTCAGCTCGCGCTGGACGCGGCGCAGCTTGTCCTCGGGTGTTTCCGTGGCAGCCGGAGTCGGCGCTTGGGGGCCGGCGGGCTGATCCCCGCGTTGCTTCATGCGCTCGGCAATGGCGGCGGCACGACTGAGAATGGTTCGCTGGGCTTGTTTGCCCTGTTCTAGATCCATTGCGCGGCCAGACACATCCGGAAACGGCGGGGCGGCCGTGCAGACAACATCGACGCGCTGGCCGTCGAGTGCTTTCATGGCCTCAACAGATAAGGCCCCGAACTCGCCGTAGTCTCCCCGTTGCCCAAGGGCGGCTAACGCAAAACCGGCAACCTCAGCCGCGCAGTGCAGTTGCTTCCACGCCGTCTGTGTTCCCTGGGTGTCACGGGTGACCCGATCGGCACCCCGAAGCTCTTTCAAGCCGGTAGTGACCGGGCTGCTGCCTTTGAGCCCACCGTTGGGTGGAGATGCGGGAGTGACACTGATGCCCTTGAGTTTCTCAACTGCTTTGTTACGGCCATCTATAAACTTAGCCTGCTTTTCCTCTTCCTCTTTACGCTTCTTCTCGGCCGCAATGCGGTCTGCTTCTTCTTGCCGGTGTTGGCGCTCAATACGAGCGGCTTCATCCTGCTGGCGTTGGCGTTCTGCGGCAGCGGCCTCCTGCGCGCGACGCTCGGCTTCGTAGTCGGGGCCGGGAATGAAAGGGCCAAGACTGGGACCGTCGCCATAGGAACCGCACGCGTCATCGGGGATATCTGTACAAACGAAATTCGGCCTGCTTCCATCGGGGCAATAGATCGTACATCTTTGTTGTGCACTGCCAACACTGGGGAACATCAGCAGAACGCAAACTAATCCCGCAACAATGAGAAGGACATTAAAAGCCATCAGAAACCTCGCTGAAACCATGCTTCGGATCGGGAAATTGTTTTTGGCGTACATACGGTTATTGACGCTCCGTAGTTGGGGGAAGCCTGCCTCTCGAAGCCGTTCATCTGTTCATCCCATCTCCTCATAAGAATAACTGGAGCCGCCACTACTCGGATTGATCACCGCTCGCAGGCGAGTAATACCTCCGTTCGTCCCCCCCCCCTCTAGCAACCAGGCGCTCGTGTACAAGTTCGGGATCGATATGAGAACACACTCCAACTCACCGACCGTCTCCTAATCGCTGCTATAGGCACATTATTATTAATTATGGAAACCGCTCCTCATTGTGCTAGAGGTCGGAAATTTGATGTCACTGTTGTGAAATGCAATGGCTATGCTCAGCAAGACGAGCAGTGTATGCGCTGAATGATGTGCTAATCAGAAGAATAACCAGCAGGAATGCCGACGCCATAGAGTAAATATGCCACGGAAAACGCGGACTAATTGTAGCGTTTGTACTCAATTCCCCTTCCCCAGAAACACAATCCACGCCTTCTCTAGGGAAAGAACCGTGACCTAGAGCACAACGCCGACAAGCACCAGCCCTACTCCCCACTATCTCCGTTTGGAATCAGTAGTTCTAGAATCTCAATATGCGCGAAGACCTCAGGCCACTCACCATCGCTGGCCGCCTAGGCTACGCGACCAGCATCAACGCGCACAGCAGAAGAGGAGGAGGGAGAATGGAACCACCATAACCAAGACAAACAGCGTGGCATAGATTACTGCCCTGAAACGAATATGGCGAAACTTTGGATCGTTCTCAGGATAGGTTTTCTTGGATTGCCAGAGGCTCGCAGCCCTGAGCAACAGAAACAGCCCCAGTGAGAACCACCAACCCACTAGGATGATTCCTCCTAGCGCGCCCAGCGGCCACCCGCGCGCGATCAGGATGCCGACCACTACAGGAGGCAGCATAAACCCGCCGATCAACACCAGCTTGGCAGCTAGATCCGGCCAGCCGACCTGCTTGAGCATCCGATCACTCTCAATCATTGGAGGGTTCTCTCCTGTCTGAAATATCGCGGTTCGTTCTTGGTACAGCGGAAACCCGAGTCATCCGATCATTCCTCCGCCTTATACCCGTAAGCTCCCCGTCAACAAGACTCAGCCAAGGGTGAACGTCTGGTTTCTCGTTGCGGCACGATACATGGCGGGCGGCAGCCCTGCCAGCGCCTCATGGGGTCGCTCTTTGTTTGTAGAATTTGTAGCCATTCAGTACTGATCTCTCTGACCTTGCTTTATTGATTTGAACACATAGGCATTCAGCACTTCCGCCTGATAGGTTCGGTTCAATCGTTCGATGAAGGCGTTCTGATCCGATTATCCGGTTGGATATACCGTAGTTCGATGACCTGTTTGGCACATTGGGTTACGAACCACTTAGCGAATAGCTCCGAGCCATAGTTGTCCGAGTGAATCGCTTGGGCAAGCCTCGGACCGCCTATAAACCGCCTATGGAGCAGAGTTCTGAGAAAGTGATTCTGAAGAAGTGATTGAAATATTGGAGCGGGAAAAGGGATTTGAACCCTCGACCCTCGCCTTGGCAAGGCGATGCTCTACCAC
>CXWL01009792.1_pt1 | contig 51248 bp, 55 predicted proteins | sample 590931 | NCBI WGS metagenome assembly CXWL01 (sample SAMEA3498368, study PRJEB10139) | groundwater metagenome | biome: water well; material: biofilm material | place: Germany | collected 2015-04-27 | reverse complement strand
CCGAGGGCAGGTTCGTGCTGCGCGACGACGAGCAGAGGCTGCTCTACACGCTGGCGCCACGCGACGGCGCCGCGTTCTCCGCGGCGACGATGCGCGATGCCTTGCCGCTGGCCCTTTCACTCTCGCTCGACGTGACGCGCGCCCCGGATACGCGGCGCTCGTTCGAGAGCATGGCGCGCCTGGCGCACCAGCTCGCTTCTGTCCTGGGTGGAAGCATCGTCGACGACAACGGCCAGGCGCTGGATGAGCGCGCCCTGAACGGCATTGCCGCCCAGCTCGACTCGGTGCGCTCGAAGCTGGAAGCCCGCGGCGTGACGCCGGGCAGCCCGACGGCGCTGCGCCTTTTTTCCTGAGATGGGCGCGCCGAAGCAGGCCCGGGACCGCGCCGAACGGTTGCGGCAGGAACTCGAGCACCACAACAGGCGCTACTACGTGCTCGACGACCCCGAAATCGGCGACGCCGAATACGACCGCCTGTTCCGCGAGCTTGTAGAACTGGAGCAGGGGCACGAGGAACTGAGGCGCCCGGACTCGCCGACCCAGCGCGTCGGCGCGCCCCCTTTGCCGGAGTTCGCCGAGGTGCGGCATCGCGCGCCGATGCTGTCGCTTGGCAACGCGTTCGAGGAGGAGGAGGTGCGCGCCTTCGACCGTCGCGTGCGCGAAGCGCTGGGGGTGGCGGAGGTCGAATACGCCGTGGAGCCGAAATTCGACGGACTCGCGATCAGCCTGGCCTACCGGGACGGAGGATTCGCGCAGGGCGCGACACGCGGCGACGGGGCGACCGGCGAGGATGTGACGCCGAACCTGCGCACCGTGCGCAGCATGCCGCTGCGCCTGCCGCAGGCGGCAGACACGCAGGACCTGGAGGTGCGCGGCGAGATCCTGTACTACACACGCGATTTCGAGAAGTTGAACGCGCGCCAGCGCGCGGCGGGCGAGAAGGAGTTCGCCAACCCGCGCAACGGCGCGGCCGGCAGCCTGCGCCTGCTCGATTCGCGCATTACCGCGCAGCGACCGCTGCGATTTTTCGCCTATGGCGTCGGCATTGCATCGAAAGCGCGCTGGCAGACGCACAGCGCTACGCTCGACCGGCTGGCGGAACTCGGATTTCCCGTCTGCGAGGAACGCAGGGTCGCAACGGGCGTCGATGGACTGCTGGCCTACTATGCGGAAATCGGCAGCAAGCGCGACAAGCTGCCTTATGCCATCGACGGGGTGGTCTACAAGGTCAACAGGCTCGAGTGGCAGGAGAAGCTCGGATTCGTATCGCGCGCGCCGCGTTTCGCGATCGCGCACAAATACCCGGCCGAGGAACAGGCCACGGAAGTGCTGAAAATCGAGGTCCAGGTGGGCCGCACCGGCGTCCTGACCCCGGTGGCGCGCCTCAAGCCGGTCGAAGTAGGCGGGGTCACCGTGACCAACGCGACCCTGCACAACGAAGACGAGTTGCGCCGCAAGGATGTCTGGGCCGGCGACACGGTGGTGGTGCGCCGTGCCGGGGATGTGATCCCGGAAGTGGTGGGCGTGCGGGCCAAGGGGCCGCGCAGCGAGGCGGAGCGCTTCACCATGCCGGACCGTTGCCCTGTATGCCAGTCGCCCGTGGTGCGGCTGGAAGGCGAGGCGGCGACCCGCTGCACCGGGGGCCTGTATTGCCGCGCCCAGCGCAAGCAGGCGATCCTGCATTTCGTCGGGCGGCGCGCCATGGACATCGAGGGCGTCGGCGAGAAACTGGTCGAGCAGCTGGTCGATCGCGACATGGTGGAAAGTCCGGCCGACCTGTACCGCCTGGAAAAGCCGGCGCTCGCCGGACTGGAGCGGATGGCGGAGAGGTCGGCGCAGAACGTCGTCGATAGCATCCAGCGGTCGCGCAGCATGGACCTGGCGCGATTCATCTTTGCGCTGGGGATACCGGGCGTGGGCGAGGAGGTGGCCAAGATCCTGGCGCGGCATTTCGGCTCCCTGCAGGCGATGCTGGCGGCCGATTGGCCGGAGCTGGCCGCCAGGAAGGAGGCGTTGCGCAAGGAGAATGCGAAGCGCAAGCGAAAGAGCGAACCGCCGCTGGAGGTTCCGCTCGAGGGCATCGGCCCGGAGATCATGGAAAGCGTCGACAAGTTCGTGCACGAACCGCACAACGCGAAAGTGATCGCGCGCCTGGTGGACCCGGCCGGCGGCATCGCGGTCAAAGGGGTCATCGCCACAAAAGCCTCCGGCGGGACGGGCAAGACCTTCGTGCTCACTGGTACTCTTGCGGGCATGACCCGGGATGAGGCGCGTGCGCTGATCGAATCGCGCGGCCACAAGGTCGCCGGCTCGGTTTCGAAGAAGACCGATTACGTGGTGGCCGGCGAGGAAGCCGGCAGCAAACTGGAGCAGGCCCGTGCGCTGGACGTTCCCGTCCTCGACGAGGCCGGCTTAAGAGAAATGCTGGAAAGACGGTAAACCGATGCCAAAACGAATCACCAAAGCGGTATTTCCGGTCGCCGGCCTCGGCAGCCGCTTCCTGCCGGCGACCAAGGCCAGTCCCAAGGAAATGCTGCCGATCGTGGACAAGCCGCTGATCCAGTATGCGGTAGAGGAAGCCGCCGCGGCCGGCATCACGGACATGATCTTCGTGACCGGGCGCAACAAACGCGCCATCGAGGACCACTTCGACCTGAATCCCGAACTGGAGAGCGCGCTCGCGGGCAAGCAGGAACTGCTCGCGATCGCGCGGACGGTTCTGCCGCCCGGGTGCCAGTGCATCTACATCCGCCAGGCTGAACCGCTCGGGCTCGGACACGCGGTGCTTTGCGCGCGGGCCGTCGTCGGCGATGAGCCGTTCGCGGTCCTGCTGGCGGACGACCTCATCGATTCCCGCCCGCCGGCGCTGGCCGCCATGACGGCGCACTTCGCCAGGGAAGGTTGCGCGCTGCTGGGCGTCGAGGATATCCCGCGCGAACGGACCGGAAGCTACGGCATCGTCAGCCCGGCGGATGCGAACGCCGCGGTGACGCAGATCCACGGGATCGTGGAGAAACCCGCGCCCAAGGACGCGCCATCCACCCTGGGAGTGGTCGGCCGGTACATCCTCACTCCCGGGATCTTCGATCTGCTGGCGGCTGCGAAGCCGGGCAGCGGCGGCGAAATCCAGCTGACGGATGCAATAGCGGCGCTCCTGGGGCGCGAACGCGTGCTGGCGATGCGCCTTGCCGGCACTCGCTACGACTGCGGCAGCAAGCTGGGCTATTTGAAGGCGACCGTTGAGTTGGGACTGCGCCATCCGGAAGTGGGCAAGGCGTTCGCGGAATTCCTCTCGAAACGAGGGGTCTGACGTGCCCGACCTGCAGGCGTCCTGGGCGTTTCTCGAGGACTCCGATCTCGTCTGCAGCGCCGGTGAAGTCGAGGCTGGCATCGAGAAGGTGGCCGCCCGGATCCAGGAGCAGTTCAAGGACAGGTATCCGCTGGTATTGATCGTCATGGGAGGCGCAGTGGTGTTCGCGGGCCAGTTGCTGCCGAAACTGCGCATGCCGCTGGACCTCGATTACATCCACGCGACGCGCTACGGCGCGGCGACCAGCGGCGGCGGGATCGAGTGGCGGGTAGAGCCGCCGCCGGACGTGCGCGGACGCGCAGTAGTGGTGCTGGACGACATCCTGGACGGCGGGCAAACAATGGCCGCGATCCGCGAGCGCCTGCTGCAGCTCGGGGCGGGCAGTTTTCACTGCGCGGTCCTGGTGGAGAAAATCCTGGGGAAGAAGAAGCCGATCACGGCGGATTTCGTCGGCTTGACGATCCCGGACCGCTTTGTATTCGGCTGCGGAATGGACGCGAAGGGCTTCTGGCGCAACCTGCCCGAGATTCGCGCGATGAAAGACGCCTGATGCTGGCGATCCTGGGCGGCAGCGGCCTGTCGAAGCTCTCACTGCTCGCGGATACAACGCGCATTTCCGCGCGTACCGCGTATGGCGAGCCGTCGGGACCCCTGACCCTGGGCCGGATCGGCGGGCGCGAGGTGATTTTCCTGGCGCGCCATGGAGACGGGCACAGCATCCCGCCCCACCAAGTGAACTACCGAGCCAACATCCAGGCGCTGAAGGATGCGGGAGCAACCCGCATCGCGTCGGTGGCGACCGTGGGCGGCATCCGGCGCGATTTCGGGCCGGGCGCGCTGGTCGTGCCCGACCAGATCATCGACTACACCTGGGGCCGCGCCTCGACCTTCTTCGAAGGACCGGGCGCGAAGGTCACGCACATCGATTTCACCGAGCCGTACTCCGCGGGAATGCGCAAGGCGATCCTCGCGGCGGCAAAGGCCTGCGCCGAGGCGATCGCCGATGGCGGCTGCTACGGCGCCACGCAAGGCCCGCGCCTGGAAACGGCGGCGGAGATCGCGCGCATGGAGCGCGACGGTGCCGACCTGGTCGGCATGACCGCGATGCCCGAGGCTGCGCTGGCGCGCGAAGCGGGGCTCGAATACGCCGCCATCGCCGTAGTGGCGAACCACGCGGCAGGCAAGGGCGACAGCGCGCACGCCATTTCGCTCAGCGCCATCGAGACAGTGGTGGAACAGGCCATGCAGCGCGTGCGGCGCATCCTTGAAAAGCTGGCGGCAGCATGATCCGCGACGTGCTCAGGATGGGGGACGAGCGTCTGCTTCGGCGTTCGCTGGAAGTCGATAAATTCGGCACGACTGAGCTCGCCGAGTTGCTGCAGGACATGCGTGACACCATGGCGCATCTCAATGGTGCCGGGCTTGCGGCGCCGCAGATCGGCGTCAATCTTCGCGTGGTGATTTTCGGTGTCACCGCCAATCCCCGCTATCCGGACGTCGAGGAGGTTCCGGACACGGTGCTCATCAATCCCGTGCTCACGCCGCTTTCGGATGAAATCGAGGAGGGCTGGGAAGGTTGCCTCTCGGTACCCGGCATGCGTGGCTCGGTGCCGCGCTGGTATCGGCTCAAATACTCGGGCTTCGACGAACAAGGCAATCGTTTCGAGCGCACGGTCCAGGACTTCCACGCCCGCGTGGTGCAGCACGAGTGCGACCACCTGGACGGCATCCTCTACCCGATGCGGATCCGGGACCTGTCCAAATTCGGCTTCAACGAGGCTTTGTTCCCGGGGCAGGACTTGCCGCCGGAGGACTGACGTTCAGATCTGCAGTTCCGCAAGCAGTTGCTGCTCGAGCTTGAGCACCGCCTTGGAGTCGTCGAGCACCGCGCCCGAGACCAGGAACACGTCTTCCGCGCGGTCGCCCAACGTGTTTACCTTGGCCGAGTGCAGGTTCAGCTTGTTCTGCGCGAGCTGGCGCGCGACGCGGTAGAGCAGGCCGGGGCGGTCGCTGGCGACGATGTTCAGGGAGTGGTAGGCGCCGCGCTCATCGGGCCGCACGTCCACGGCCGGCGGCACGGGAAAGTGCTTCACGCGCCGCGACACGCGTCCGCTGCTCGGCGGCCCCAGCGGTATCTGCGACTGCAGTTCCTCGGTGAGTTCGATTTCGATCATCGCCATCATGTCGCGATAGTGCGCCCCGGGGCCCTTGCCCATGACCATGAAAGTGTCGAGCGCATAGCCGTTGCGCGTGGTGTGGATCTTGGCTTCGACGATGTTGAACCCGGAACGCTCGAAATAGCCGCAGATGCGCGCGAACAGGGTTTCGCGGTCGCGCATGTAGATCATCACCTGCAGGCCCTCGCCGAACTGCGCCAGGCGGGCGCGTACGACGGGGATGGCCGTGTCCAGCCGGTAGTGCAGGTTGCGTGTCTGCCACGCGATCTCCTGGGCATCGTGGCGCAGGAAATAGGTGGTGTCCAGGTTGGTCCAGAAGCGGTCCTTCACGGCGTCCGAGAGCGCATAGAGGCGCAGCAGGCGCGTTGCTTCCGCCTGCTTTTCGGCGACCGCGGTGTCCAGCGCGGGCGCTTCGCCCGCGAGCACGCGGCGCGCCATGCGAAACAAGTCTTCCAGCAGCTTGGCCTTCCAGCCGTTCCACACCTTCGGGCTGGTGCCGCGGATGTCGGCCACCGTCAGCAGGTATAGAGCGACCAGGCGCCGTTCGTCGCCGACCTTCTCCGCGAAGGCGCGCGCCACGTCGGGGTCGTCCACATCCTGCTTCTGCGCCACGGACGACATGGTCAAGTGGTGCTCGACGAGAAACGAAACCAGGTCGCTGTCCTCGCGCGAAAATCCGTGCCTGCGGCAGAACTTCTGCGCGTCCACCGTGCCGAGCGTGGAATGGTCGCCGCCCCGGCCCTTGGCGATGTCGTGGTAGAGCGCCGCGACGTACAGCAGCCAGCCGCGCTCGAAGCCGCTCATGAGCTGGCTGCAGAGCGGAAATTCATGCGCGAATTCCGGCATGGTGAAGCGCCGCACGTTCCGCAGGACCATCAGGATGTGCTGGTCCACGGTGTAGACGTGGTACAGGTCGTGCTGCATCTGGCCGACGATGCGGCCGAATTCCGGCAGGTAGCCGCCCAGCACGTCGTACTGGTTCATGCGCCGGAACTCGTGCACGATGCCGCGCGGCTGCTGCAGGATCTGCACGAACAGCAGCCGCGCGACCGGATCGCGGCGCAGGCGCGCATCCAGCCTGCCGCGCGCGCGCCAGAGCGCGCGCAGGGTTCCCGCGCTCATGCCGCGCAGGTCCGCATGCTGCTGCATCAGCAGGAAGCTCTCGAGAATCGCGCGCGGCTCGCGCTCGAACAGGTCCTCGCGCCGCGCTTCGAGCAGCGTGCCGCGCGCCTGGAAGCGCTCGTTCAGGAGGCGCGGGGCCGTTTCTGGGCCGGGCGCGAAGCGCGCCCGCAGGTTCTGCAGCAGGATGGCGTTCAGCTGGGTGATGGACTTCGCATTGCGATAATAGACCTGCATCAGCTGCTCGCTGGCGCGACGCGACGGCCTGGCCTGGTAGCCGCACTGGAGAGCCAGTGCGTCCTGGTAGTCGAATGCGATGCGGTCTTCGCGGCGGCCGGCGAGGTAATGCAGGCGGATCCGCAGGTCCTCGATCATGGCTTCGTGGCGCGCGAGGCGCCGCGCTTCGCCATGCTGCAGCAGGCCGCGGCTGGCCAGGTCGGTCCAGTGCCTGCCGATGCCGCAGGCTTGTGCGATCCAGCGGATCACCTGCAGGTCGCGCAGGCCGCCGGGTGCTTCCTTGAGGTTGGGCTCCAGCGCGAACGGCGTGTCGCGGTGCTTGGCGTGGCGCTGTTCCTGCTCGAGGATCTTGGCCTTCAGGAAGGCGACCGGATCCAGCGCCTTCTCGATCGCCCGCGACAGGCGCCCGAAGAGGGGCGCATTGCCCGCCAGCAGCCGCGCCTCCAGCAGCGAAGTTTCCACTGTGATGTCGGCGCCGGCCGATTCGATGCAGGCATCCACCGTGCGCACGCTATGGCCGATCTCCAGGCCGACGTCCCAGAACATGCCGATCAGCTGCTCGATGCGTTCGCGCTCGGCGGCCGCCGGCTCGCCGGCGAGCAGCACGAGCACGTCCACGTCGGACGATGGAAACAGCTCGCCGCGCCCGTAACCGCCCGTGGCGACCAGCGCCATCCGTTTCGCCGGGGCGTGCGAGCGCCAGATGTCCTGCAGGGTCCGGTCGATCAGGCGCGAATGCGCGCGCAGCAGCCAGTTCGGGGTCTTGCCTTTCAGGTAGGCGTCGCGCAGCGACTCGCGCGACTCGCGCAGCTGATCGCGCAGCGCTTCGAGGGATGGACCCGGCGCCGCCGCCTTGCTCATCCCGGCGTCAGGCGCCGATTCCCGGCGGCGGCGGCGGCGCGCCCGTCGAGACCGTGAGGACTTCGTAGCCCGTATCGGTGACCAGGACCGTGTGTTCCCATTGCGCCGACAGGCTGTGATCCTTGGTGACGATGGTCCAGCCGTCGGCCAGCTCGCGGATGCCGGCCTTGCCGGCGTTGATCATCGGCTCGACAGTGAAGATCATCCCGGGCTCCAGGCGCAGCCCGGTTCCCGCCCTGCCGTAGTGGAGTACCTGGGGTTCCTCGTGAAACTTGCGGCCGATGCCGTGCCCGCAGAATTCCCGCACGATGGAATAACCGTGTTCCTCGGCGTGCGCCTGGATCACCGCGCCGACGTCGCCGAGATGCGCGCCCGGGCGTACCCGCGCGATGCCGCGCCACATGCATTCGTAGGTGACGTCCACCAGCCGGCGCGCCTGGATGCCTGGTTCGCCGATGTGGAACATGCGGCTCGAATCGCCGTGAAAGCCGTCCTTGATGACGGTGACATCGATATTCAGGACGTCGCCCTGCTTGAGCACGCGATCGCCCGGGATGCCGTGGCAGACTTGGTGGTTCACCGAGGTGCAGATGGACTTGGGGAAGGGCTTGTAGCCCGGCGGAGCGTAATTAAGGGGGGCGGGGACCGTACCCTGGACGCCCACCATGTACGCGTGGCACAGGTCGTTCAGCTTGCCGGTCGACACCCCGGGCTTTACCTGCGGGGTGATGTAGTCCAGCACCTCCGACGCGAGCCGGCCTGCGACCCGCATTTTCGCGACTTCATTCTTGTCTTTTAGGACTGCTGACATCCAAGTGCCCGGGAAAAGCCCTGATTATGCTAGAATTTAGGGCTAGCTTGAGGCAATTGCCTCGGGCAAATTTCCCGCCTGGCAGCTTAGGGTGCCCTGAAAAGGGTCGCTGTTTGCCGGTGCGGCAGAAATCAACCCTAAACCTGGAGTGAATATGTCGGTAACGATGCGTCAAATGCTCGAGGCGGGCGTCCATTTCGGACACCAGACCCGCTACTGGAATCCGAAGATGGCGCCGTACATCTTCGGCCACCGCAACAAGATCCACATCATCAATCTCGAGAAGACCCTGTCCCTCTACCTGGACGCGCTGAAGTTCGTACGCCAGCTGGCGGCGAACAAGGGCAACATCCTTTTCGTGGGCACCAAGCGCCAGGCGCGCGAGATCCTGCACGAGGAAGCGGTTCGTTGCGGCATGCCTTATGTCGACCACCGCTGGCTGGGCGGCATGCTGACCAATTTCAAGACGGTCAAGCAGTCGATCAAGCGCCTGAAGGAGATGGAGGGCATGATCGAAGACGGCTCGCTGGAGCGCCTCTCGAAGAAGGAAGGCCTGGAGATCCAGCGCGAGCTGGCCAAGCTGCAGCGCTCCCTTGGCGGCATCAAGGACCTGCCCGGCCTGCCCGACGCGCTCTTCATCATCGACGTCGGCTACCACAAGGGCGCGGTGACCGAGGCCGTCAAGCTCGGCATCCCGGTGGTCGCGGTGATCGACACCAACCATTCGCCGGACAAGATCGCCTACGTCATCCCGGGCAATGACGATTCGAGCCGGGCCATCCGGCTCTACGCACGCGGCATGGCCGACGCGGTGCTGGAAGGCAGGTCGCAGGCGGTGGAGGAAGTGGTCGCCGCATCGCGCGACGAGTTCGTCGAAGTCAGCGAAGAGGGCGGCAGCTGAGGCTGCCCGCAGGCATGGTCGAAAGGGCCCATGCAGGATGCGGGCCCTTTTTTTTAATCTGAAAACGGAAGGCAGGCATGGCTGAAATTACCGCAGGTCTGGTGAAGGAACTCCGCGAACTCACCGGGCTGGGCATGATGGAATGCAAGAAGGCGCTAACCGAGGCGAACGGCGACCTGAAAAAGGCCGAGGAGCTGCTGCGCATCAAGAGCGGCGCCAAGGCAGGCAAGGCCGCCAGCCGCGTCGCGGCCGAGGGCGTCGTCGCCGCGTGGCTGTCGCCGGATGCAAAACTCGGCACGCTGGTGGAGGTTAACTGCGAGACCGATTTCGTCGCCAAGAACGAGGACTTCGTTGCTTTCGCCGCGAAAGTCGCAGAGGTCGTCGCCACGCGCGAACCCGGCCCCGCAGAGGAAGACCAGCGGCAGAAGCTGGTGCAGAAGATCGGCGAGAACATCACCATTCGCCGTTTCGAGAGGCTCCAGGCGAAGGGCAGGCTCGCGCAGTATGTTCACAGCGGGCGAATCGGCGTGCTCGTTGACTACGAAGGGGACGAGGCCATCGGCAAGGACGTCGCCATGCACATTTCCTTCGCGAGACCGGCCTACATGGCGAAGGGCGACGTGCCGAAGGAGGTTGCGGACCGGGAGCGCGGAATCCTCGAGGCACGCGCGAAGGAGTCCGGCAAGCCGGCCGAGATCGTCGCCAAAATGGTCGAGGGCGGACTCAACAAGTTCCTCGGCGAGCAGACGCTGCTCGGCCAGCCCTTCATCAAGGACGACAAGCAGACCGTCGAGAAGATGCTCGCGGCGAAGAAGGCAAAGGTTTCGGGGTATCGATTTCTTGTCGTGGGTGAAGGAATCGAGAAGAAGAGCAGCGACTTCGCCGCCGAAGTCATGTCGATGGTGAAGAACTAGGCGCATGAAGCCGTGCCTGTGAAGCCAAAATACAAACGCATTCTGCTCAAACTGTCGGGCGAAGCGCTGATGGGGGAAGGCAGCTACGGCATCAGTCGTCCCACCATCGAGGCGATCGTGGCCGAAATTGCCGGGGTTGCGCGCCTCGAAGTTGAAATCGGCGTGGTGATCGGCGGCGGCAACATCTTCCGCGGCGTCGCCCCGGGCGCAGCCGGCATGGATCGCGCCACCGCGGACTACATGGGGATGCTCGCCACCATCATGAACGCGCTCGCGCTGCAGGATGCGATGCGGCAGGCCGGCGTCGCCAGCCGCGTGCAGTCGGCGCTCAACGTCGAGCAGGTGGTCGAGCCCTACATCCGCGGCAAGGCGATCCGCTACCTGGAAGAGGGCAAGGTGGTGATTTTCGCCGCCGGAACCGGCAATCCGTTTTTCACCACCGATACCGCCGCGGCGCTGCGCGCCAGCGAGATGGGCGCGGAGATCGTGCTGAAGGCCACCAAGGTGGACGGCGTGTACACTAGCGATCCGAAAAAAGACCCTGCCGCGAAACGCTACAGCCGTGTCAGTTTCGACGAGGCCATCCAGCGCAATCTCAAGGTCATGGATGCGACCGCGCTGACCCTGTGCCGCGACCAGAGGCTGCCGGTCAACGTATTCAGCATCTTCAGGACAGGCGCGCTGGGGCGGGTGGTCGCCGGTGAAGACGAAGGCACCCTGGTGCACGTGTAGGCTGGCACGGAGGCAGCGATGATTCCAGATCTCAAGAAAACCACCGAAGTTAAGATGCACAAGAGCGTCGATGCCTTCAAGGCCGACCTCGCGAAGGTGCGCACCGGCCGTGCGCACCCCGGTATCCTGGACCACGTCACGGTGGACTACTACGGCGCGCAGACACCGCTAAACCAGGTGGCCAAGGTTTCCCTCATCGACGGCCGCACGATCGGCGTGCAGCCATTCGAAAAGAAGCTCGGCCAGACGATCGAGAAGGCGATCCGCGATTCCAACCTCGGCCTCAACCCGGCCGCCGCCGGCGACATGATCCGCGTGCCGATGCCCTCGCTCACCGAGGAGCGCCGCAAGGAACTCGCCAAGGTCGTGCACAAGGAAGCCGAGACGGCGAAGGTCTCGGTGCGCAACGTGCGGCGCGAGGCGATCCACGCGCTCAAGGAGGCGCTGAAGGAAAAGGACATCTCCGAGAACGACGAGCGTCGCGCCTCGGACGACGTGCAGAAGCTGACCGACCGCCACATCGCGGAGATCGACAAGCTGCTCGTGCAGAAGGAAGCCGAGCTGATGGCGGTTTGAGCGAGGCAGAATGAAACCGCGCCCCTCCCACGCCAGCTCCACCGTCGTCATTCCGCCGCATGGCGACGTGCCCCGTCACGTCGCGATCATCATGGACGGCAACGGCCGCTGGGCGAAGCAGAGGCATCTGCCCCGCATCGCGGGCCACCGCAAGGGCGTCGAAGCCGTGCGCGCCACCGTGAAAGCCTGCGCCGAGCGCGGCGTCGGGTTCCTCACTCTGTTCGCGTTCAGTTCCGAGAACTGGCGCCGCCCGCCGGACGAAGTGGCCCTGCTGATGCAGCTGTTCATCGCGGCGCTCGAGAGCGAGGTGCAGAAGCTGCACCGCAACGGCATCCGCCTGCGGGTGATCGGCGAGCGGGGCGCCTTCGACCCGAAGATCCAGACCCTGATCGCCGAGGGCGAAGAACTGACCGTCGGCAATAGCGGCCTGACCTTGAGCATCGCGGCGAATTATGGCGGACGCTGGGACATCCTCCAGGCGCTGAGCCGTTTCTCGAAGGAGAATTCCTCGTGGAGCGGCGACACGATCCGCGAGTCGGACCTTACGCCCTATCTCTCGATGGCCTACGCGCCGGAACCCGACCTCTTTGTCCGTACCGGCGGAGAAAAGCGGGTGAGCAATTTCCTGCTCTGGCAGCTCGCCTACACGGAACTGCATTTCACCGACACGCTGTGGCCCGACTTCGACGCCGCGGCGCTCGAGGCGGCTTTCCAGTCGTATCGCGCACGGGAACGGCGTTTCGGACGCACCAGCGAGCAGCTCGAAGACGCCAGGCGTGGCGAAGCCGGCATCCCAGCGGCGCGTACGGTCTCCGACGCCTGATCGCTTGCTGCTTACCCGGGTACTGACCGCAGCGGTACTGCTCGCCGCGTTCTTCGCGGCGCTGTTCCTGCTTGATCGGAGCCAGTTCGCCATCGTCGTTGCCCTGGTCGTCGCAATCGGCGCCCATGAATGGGCGCGGTTGATCAAGGCCCCACAGGGCGCGGCGGCCGCCTTTGCTGCCGTTCTCGGCGCGACCTGTCTCGCGCTCGGCTGGACGAAATGGGGAACGATCTGGATATGCCTGCTGGGCGGGCTGTTCTGGATCAGCGTCGCACCGTATTTCCTCGCGCGGGGATTCCGGTCCGCGCCCATGGCCCTGGGAATGGCCACCGGCCTGTTCGTGCTGATTCCGGCCGGACTCGCGATGAGCGCGCTGCCGCCAATGCAACTCCTCATGGTGCTCGGCCTGATGTGGATCTCGGATACCTCGGCATACCTGACCGGACGTGCCTTCGGCCGTCGCAAGCTGGCGCCCTCGATCAGCCCGGGCAAGACCTGGGAAGGGGTGGCCGGAGGCGCGGTTGGCTGCCTTATCTACGCTATCATCTGGGCGACTTTTGACGCGGACCTGCGAGCCCGCGTGCAGGGGGTCGTCTGGATTCCTTTCTTGGCGGGGACATTGCTGCTCTGCGCTCTCGGCGTCGTGGGTGACCTGTTTGAATCCGGCCTCAAGCGGCAGGCGGGCGCCAAGGACAGCGGCAGGCTGCTGCCGGGCCATGGCGGCGTGCTTGACCGGATCGACAGTGCAACAGCTACGCTGCCGGTGGCATTCCTCCTGATGCTGGCGATGGGATCGGCATGAGCCAGCGACTGACGCTGCTTGGCGCAACCGGTTCCGTCGGCGCCAGTACGCTGGATGTGGTTGGGCGGCACCCGGACCGATTCCGGGTGTTTGCGGTCACCGCCCATCGCGCTGCGGATGCGCTGCTCGAACTATGCCGGCGCCATGCCCCCCGGTATGCCGTGCTCTCCGGACTGCCCGAAGACCAGGCGTTGCGGGGCCGTTTCGCGGATGCGGGCAAAGGGACGGAACTCCTCTTCGGCGCCGCGGCGCTCGAGCAGGTTTCCGCCGACCGGGATTGCGATGTCCTGGTGGCCGCGATCGTCGGCGCGGCCGGACTTGCACCCATCCTGGCGGGTGCGCGCGCCGGAAAGCGGCTGTTGCTCGCGAACAAGGAGTCGCTGGTGATGGCGGGCGCGCTTTTCATGCGCACCGTTCGCGAGCATGGCGCCACGCTGCTGCCGATCGACAGCGAGCACAACGCGATTTTCCAGTGCCTGCCGCAGGTCGCGGGCAGGGCGTCGACGGCGGCGGTCCGTCGCATCCTGCTGACTGCGTCAGGCGGGCCGTTCCGCTCTGCGCCGATCGAACGCCTGTCGCAGGTGACGCCGGAGCAGGCATGCGCGCATCCGAACTGGGTGATGGGGCGCAAAATTTCCGTGGATTCCGCGACGATGATGAACAAGGGGCTTGAAGTCATCGAGGCGTGCTGGCTGTTCGACGTTCCTCCGGATCGCATCGAGGTCCTGATCCATTCGCAGAGCGTGGTCCATTCGCTGGTCGAGTTCGCGGACGGCTCTGTGCTGGCGCAGCTTTCCAATCCGGACATGCGGGTGCCGATCGCGCATGCGCTCGGCTTCCCCGAGCGGATCGAGTCGGGCGCCGCGCCGCTCGACCTGGCGGCGCTCGGCCAGCTTTCGTTCGAGCGGCCGGACGCGCAGCGCTTTCCCTGTCTCGGACTGGCCTATGCGGCGCTGCGCGAAGGCGGAACCGCCCCAGCGGTGCTGAATGCCGCCAATGAGGTCGCGGTGGGCGCGTTCCTCGAGGGCAAGCTGGCGTATACCGCGATCCCGAAGGTCATCGAGCGGGCGATGCGCCAGGCACCGGCAATGCGGGCCGATTCGCTGGAGGCCGTGCTGGAAGCCGACCGCAGCGCGCGTCGCGCGGCGGCCGATGGCGCGGCGCTGCTGATGGGGAAGGCGGCATGAGTTTCCTGCACACGTTGCTCGCGTTCATCGTGGCGCTCGGCGTGCTCATCGTGGTGCATGAATACGGCCACTACCTCGCGGCGCGCCTGTGCAATGTGCGCGTGCTGCGGTTCTCGGTCGGATTCGGCCGGCCGCTCGCCACCTGGCGCTTGGGGCGCGACGCCACGGAATGGAGCATCGCCGCCATCCCGTTCGGCGGTTACGTCAAGATGCTGGACGAGCGCGAGGCGCCGGTGGACGCACGGGAGGCGCACCGCGCTTTCAACCGCCAGAGCGTCGGCCGGCGCATCCTGATCGTGGCCGCCGGGCCGGCGTTCAACTTCCTGTTCGCGATCGCGGTCTACGCGGGGCTCTACATGTACGGCCTGCCAGAAGCGCGACCGGTGCTGGCGGCGCCCGCGGCCGGCACGGCCGCGTATGTGACCGGAATCCGCGCCGGCGACACCGTGCGCTCGATCGAAGGAGAGTCGATTGCCACCTGGCAGGACCTGCGCTGGCGCGTCCTGCAGGGCGCGCTGCAGCGCGAGGCGCTGCGCTTCGAGGTGTCGGGTTCGCGCGGCGACATCGCCATGCACGTCCTAGACTTGCGGAACTACCCGTCCGAGGAAGTGGAAAGCGACGCGCTCGAGAAGATCGGGCTGCGGCTGTACCGCCCGCCCTTGCCGCCGGTGATCGGCCGGGTCGTTTCGGGCGGCGCCGCCGAGCGGGCAGGGCTGCACCCGGAAGACCGGGTGCTGCGGGCGGGCGGCGAGGAGATGGCGAATTGGGAGCAGGTGGTACAGGCGATCCGGGCCCGGCCGGGCGAGGTTCTCGCCCTGATCGTCGAGCGCGGCGCCGCGCGCCTCAGGATAGACGTGCTTACGGATGCCACGACCGAGAACGGCGCGCGCATCGGGCGCATCGGGGTCGCGCCCAGCATTCCGGCGTCCGAATCCGAGCGCATCGTCGTGCGCGTCAGCTACGGACCCCTGCAGAGTATCGCCAAGGCAGCCGCCAAGACATGGGACATCTCTATATTCAGCCTGCGGATGCTGGGCAAGATGCTGCTCGGGGAGGTGTCCTGGAAGCATCTATCGGGGCCGGTCACGATCGCCGACTACGCGGGGCAATCGGCGCAGATGGGCTGGCTCGCCTACGCCACCTTCCTCGCGCTCATCAGCATCAGCCTCGGAGTGCTGAATCTGCTGCCCATTCCGCTCCTTGATGGGGGGCACTTGATGTATTATTCAGTCGAAATAATCAAGGGGAGCCCGGTGTCCGAGCGAGCCATGGATCTCGGACAGCGCGTCGGATTGGCGTTGCTCCTCGTCGTCATGGCATTCGCTTTCTACAACGACCTTAACCGCCTGTTTTCGGGATAGTGATGCGCATTCGTAACCTCGCGACGGCCTGCGCGCTGCTTGTTCTGGCGGGTACCGCCCTGGCCCAGTCCTTCGCGCCGTTCGTCGTCAAGGACATCCGCGTCGAGGGCCTGCAGCGGACCGAGGCGGGCACGGTCTTCAGCTACCTGCCGGTGAAGGTCGGGGAGACCATGACGGAAGACAAGGCGCAGCAGGCGCTGCGGGCCCTGTTCGCGACCGGCTTCTTCCGTGACGTGCGCCTGGAGGTGGAGAACGGCGTCCTGGTGGTGCTCGTGGAGGAGCGCCCGGCGATCGCGCAGGTCGACTTCGTCGGCGTCAAGGAGTTCGACAACGACACGCTGCGCAAGATCATGCGCGAGAGCGGGCTGTCCGAAGGCCGCACTTTTGACCGGGCGGTCCTGGACGGCGCAGAGCAGGAACTCAAGCGCCAGTACCTCTCGCGCGGGCGCTACGCCGCGGAAGTCACCACGACCGTGACGCCGCTCGAGCGCAACCGCGTCGGCATCAGCATCGCCGTGGTCGAGAACGACGTCGCCAAGATCCGTNNGTGCTGCGCACACCGGGCTGGCTGACCTGGTACACGAAGCACGACCAGTATTCGAAGCAGCGCCTGAGCGCCGACCTTGAAACGCTGAAGTCCTTCTACCAGGACCGGGGCTACGTCGATTTCGCCGTCGAATCGACGCAGGTTTCGATCACGCCCGACAGGAAGGATATCTACATCACCGTCAACATCACCGAGGGCGAGAAGTACACGGTCTCGGCGATCGCGCTTGAGGGCCAGATGCTGGTGCCGCGCGCGGAACTGGAGAAGCTGGTCAGCGTCAAGCCTGGCGAGGTGTTTTCGCGCCTGCGTCTCACGGAATCCACCAAGGCGATCGCCGACCGGCTCGGCAACGAGGGCTACGCCTTCGCCAACGCGAACGCGGTTCCGCAGATCGACAAGGAAAAGCGCACGGTCGCGTTCACCATCGTGGTGGATCCCGGCCGGCGCGTGTATGTCAGGCGCATCAGCGTCGGCGGCAATACCCGGACGAGGGATGAGGTCGTGCGGCGCGAAATGCGCCAGCTCGAAGGGTCGTACTACGACGCCTCCAAGATACAGCTCTCGAAGACGCGCATCGACCGGACGCAGTACTTCAAGGATGTGAACGTCGAGACTGCGCCGGTCGCCGAGAGCCCCGACCAGGTGGACGTCAATTTCACGGTCGAGGAGAAGCCGACGGGTGCGCTCCTCATTGGCGCGGGCTTTTCCTCGACGGACAAGATCGTGGTATCAGGCTCGGTCACCCAGTCAAACGTGTTCGGCAGCGGCAAGTTCCTGTCGGTGAACGTGAACAGCGGCAAGGTGAACAAGACCTACGCCATCTCCTACCTCAACCCGTATTTCACGGTGGATGGCATCAGCCAGGGCTTCGACCTCTACAAGCGCAGGGTGGATTCCTCCAGCCTTTCCATCGGCAACTACACCACCGATTCCCTCGGCGGCGGCATCAAGTTCGGCTATCCGCTTAGCGAGACCGACGGCGTCAGTTTCGGACTCAGCGCCGAGCACGTGAAGCTCGGGCTGGATGGCAGCAGCCCGGCTACCTACCAGCAGTTCGCCGCAATCTTCGGCACCAGCTACAGCTACGGCACCGCGTCGGCGAGCTGGGGCCGCGACCATCGCGATAGCGCGATCACGCCGACGCGTGGCGGCATTACCCGGGCGGGGCTGGAGGCATCGGCCGGCGACCTGCAGTACTACCGATTCAATGCCAGCGAGTTGCGCTATTTTCCGTTGAGCCGCACCCTGACCCTCGCGCTGAGCGGGGAGTTCGGCTACGTGCATGGCCTGGGTAACAAGCCGGTTCCATTCTTCAAGAATTTCTACGCCGGCGGCTCGGGCTCGGTGCGCGGCTACAAGGCGTCTTCGCTGGGGCCGCAGGATGGATCGACCAACGTGCTCGGTGGCACGCGCAAGATCACCGGCGGGGCGGAAGTGTACTTCCCGATGCCGGGCGCCCAGCAGGACAAGTCTTTGCGGCTGGCCGCGTTCCTGGATGTCGGCCAGGTCTATGGCGAAAACCAGAAGATCCAACTTGGCGAGCTGCGCACTTCGACCGGTCTCGCCCTCGCCTGGAGTTCCCCCTTCGGTCCCCTGAAGCTGTCGTTTGCGCAGCCGCTCAACAGGAAGAGCGTTGACCGAATCGAGAGGATACAATTCAGCTTTGGCTCCGCTTTCTAGCCTGAACGGGAAGTTGTTGCATGCATACCCACATTAGATCCATGCTTTCCGCCGCCGCGCCGGCCCTTGCCGTGCTTTGCATTGCCTTGCCGGCCGGCCAGGCCCTCGCCCAGGGCAAGATCGGCGTGGTGCAGATCGAGCGAATCGTGCGCGATTCGCAGCCCGCGCTGCGCGCGCAGAAGAAGCTCGAGGTCGAGTTCGGCAAGCGCGAGGCGGATCTGGCCAAGGTGGCGGACCAGCTGAAGCGCGCGCAGGACGAGCTGGAAAAGGATTCGGTCACCATGCCAGAGGCGCAGCGCCGCAACAAGGAGCGCGATTTCAACGACCTGAACCGCGAATTCCAGCGCAAGCAGCGGGAATACCGCGAAGACGTGAACCAGCGCCGCAACGAGGAACTCGGCCAGGTGATCGAGCAGGCGAACCGGATCATCCGCCAGATCGCCGAGTCCGAGAAGTACGACATCATCTTCCAGGAAGCCGCCTACGCGAATCCGCGCATCGACATCACCGACAAGGTGATTAAGTCGATGGAAGGCAAGCCGCCCGCCGCCGCAAAATGACATGCCCGGTCCGCTTACGCTCGCCCAGATCGCGTCCCGGCTCGGCGGGCGCGTTGCCGGAGCGCAGGAAGTCCTGATCGGCCAGGTCGGTTCGCTGGAGCGGGCAGGTCCCGGCCAGATCGCTTTCTTCTCCAATCCCAGGTATCGCGAACGCCTGGCCGCCACCGGCGCCGCGGCTGTCATCCTTGGCGCCGATGCCGAGGAAATGACGGCGCTCCCGAGAATCGTGTGCGGCGATCCCTACAGCTACTTCGCCCGCGTTTCCCAGCTGTTCAACCCGCGCGTCACCCAGGCGGAGGGTGTGCATCCGTCGGCGAACATCGCGGCATCAGCGGCCCTGGGCGCGCGGGTTTCGATCGGGGCGGGATGCTCCATCGGCGAAGGCGTGGTCGTGGGGGACGATAGCTGCCTGTATCCGGGGGTGGTGGTCTACCAGGGATGCCGGATCGGCGCGCGAGCCGTCGTCCATTCAGGCGCAGTGATCGGGGCGGACGGCTTCGGCATCGCCAGGGAAGACGGCCGCTGGCTCAAGATTCCCCAGATCGGCGGCGTGAGCATCGGCGACGATGTAGAGATCGGCGCCAACACCACCATCGACCGAGGCGCGATGGACGACACCGTGATCGGCGACGGGGTGAAGCTCGACAACCAGATCCAGATCGGCCACAACTGCCGCGTGGGCGCGCATACCGCGATGGCCGGCTGCGTCGCGGTCGCCGGCAGCGCGGACATCGGCAGCCATTGCACGATTGGCGCCGGTGCCCTGATCCTCGGGCACCTTTCCATCTGCGACCATGCGCATGTCTCCGCCGACACGGTGATCTCGCGCTCGATCGCGAAGCCCGGCACCTATACCGGGATGTTTCCGGCCGACGACCACGATTCCTGGGCCCGCAATACCGCGGTGGTGCGGCAGCTTGCGGACCTGCTGGACCGCGTCCGATCCCTCGAGAAGCGGCTACAGAAGAAGGAGAAGGGCGATGGTTGACATGGACATTCACCAGGTGCTCGCGCACCTGCCGCAACGCTTTCCGATCCTGATGATCGACCGCGTGATGGAATGCGAGCCGGGCAAGCGCATCCTCGCCCTGAAGAACGTGTCGGCGAACGAGCCTTACTTCCCGGGCCACTTTCCGCACCGGCCGGTGATGCCCGGGGTGCTGATCCTGGAAGCGATGGCGCAGGCGGCCGGCATCCTGGTGTTCCGCACGCTGGGCCACAAGCCCGACGACAAGTCGGTCTACTACTACGCCGGGATCGACAACGCGCGCTTCAAGCGGCCGGTCGAGCCGGGAGACCAGCTGATGATTGAAGTTTCGATCCTCGGCTCGAAGCGCGGCATCTGGAAGTTCGGCTGCGTCGCGAAGGTCGCGGAAACGCTCGTTGCGGAGGCCGACATTCTGTGCACGGTGCGCCCTGCCGAGCCGGCGACGCAATGATTCACCCAACCGCGATCGTCGAGCCCGGCGCGCGGCTCGCGGCGAATGTCGCGGTCGGCGCCTGGTCGCTGATCGGCGCGCAGGTCGAAGTGGGCGAGGGCACCGTGATCGGCCCGCACGTGGTGATCGAAGGGCGCACGAAGATCGGGCGCGACAATCGTATTTCGCAGTTCGCGTCCCTCGGAGGCGCGCCGCAGGACAAGAAGTATGCGGGCGAGGATACCTCGGTCGAGATCGGCGATGGAAATACGATCCGCGAGTATGTGACCATCAATCGCGGCACGATCGGGGACGCGCGCGTGACCCGCGTCGGCAACGACAACTGGATCATGGCCTACGTGCACTTTGCGCACGATTGCCAGATCGGCAGCCACACGATATTTGCCAACGCCTGCCAGCTGGCCGGCCATGTACAGGTCGGAGACTGGGCGATCCTGGGCGCGACCACGCTGGTGCACCAGTTCGTGCGCATTGGCGTGCACAGCTTTACCGGCATGGGTACCTACCTCGACCGGGATATTCCTCCCTATGTGCGGGCCGCGGGCAATATGGCGCAGCCCTACGGCATCAACAGTGTCGGCTTGCGTCGGCGCGGCATGCCTTCGGCCAGCATCGATGCGCTGAAACGCGCCTACAAGGCCATCTATCGCAGCGGACTCGGGCAGGAGGAGCTGCGGGGCGAGCTGGAAGCCCAGGCCCGGGACTGCGCGGAGGTACGGGCAATGCTTGAATTTCTGAACGCATCCAAGCGCGGCTATATACGCTAGTGAGCGCGGAGACAGGGTCGGAAACCCGTGTCCACGTTGGCATGGTGGCCGCGGAAGCCTCCGGCGACCTGCTGGGTGCGCACCTGATCGCTGCGCTCAAGGCGCGCCGTCCGGAGTTGCGCTTTTCCGGCATCGGCGGCCCGAAGATGATCGCGCAGGGGTTCGAGTCGCACGTGCCGATGGACAGGCTCGGCGTGCGCGGCTACGCCGAGGTCATCCGGCACTACCGGGAGATCATGGGAATCCGGCGGCAGCTCGCCGAGCGCATGCTGAACGAGCGCCCGGCGGTGTTCATCGGCGTCGATTCCTCGGACTTCAACCTCGATCTCGAGCGCAAGCTCAAGGACGCCGGCATACCCGCCATCCAGTACGTCAGTCCTTCCATCTGGGCCTGGCGCGGCTGGCGCACCCGGCGCATCGTGCGCTCGGTGACGCACCTGCTGGCCATTTTCCCTTTCGAGCCGGCGCTGTACGAGAAGGAGGGCCTGCCCGTGACCTACGTCGGCCATCCGCTCGCCGACGTCATCCCGATGGATCCCGACAAGGCGAAGGCTCGCATCGACCTGCGCGTGCCCGCCGGCAGCCGCGTCATCGCGCTACTGCCCGGCAGCCGGCGCTCCGAACTGCAGTACATGGCGGACCTGTTCGTGCTCACCGCCCGCCGCCTGCTGCAGGACATTCCCAACGCGTACTTCGTCTGTCCCACTGCTTCGCGCGCGACGCGGGAGATGTTCGAAGACGCGCTGCGGCGCCACGAAGCCCGTGATTTGCCGCTGACGCTGCTGTTCGGCCATTCGCACGAGGCGCTCGCGGCCGCGGACGTCGCCCTGGTGGCGAGCGGTACCGCAACACTGGAAACCGCGCTCTTCAAGACGCCCATGGTGATTGCGTACAAGCAATCGCCATTCACCTGGGCGCTGATGCGCCGGATGCTGTACCTGCCGCACATCGGCCTGCCGAACATCCTCGCGGGCGAAGCCCTGGTGCCTGAGTTCGTCCAGGACAAGGCTACGCCCGGCGCACTGGCCGAGGCGCTGCTCGCGCTGCTGCAGGACACCGCCGCGCAGGACAGGCAGGTCGCGAAGTTCCGTGAAATCCACGCAACCCTGCGGCAGAACACCGCGCGGAAAGCCGCGGACGCCGTGCTGGCGGTCATCGATGCCGGTCGAAGTTAATGTATGTGGAGTGGACGAGGCCGGGCGTGGCCCGCTGGCGGGGCCTGTTTACGCTGCGGCGGTGATCCTGGATCCGGACAATCCGATCCCGGGTTTGAGGGATTCAAAGCTTATCAGCGCCTCCCGGCGCGAATGTCTTCTTGGATTGATACGGACAAATTCCAAGGCATTTTCAATTGCCCAAGCCTCGGTCGAGGAAATTGACCGCATGAATATCCTCCAGGCAACGATGCTCGCCATGCAACGCGCGGTGGCAGGCCTGGGCATGGCGCCGGATGAGGCATGGATCGACGGCAACCGCTGCCCGAAACTCGCCTGCCGCGCGCGGGCGATCGTGCGGGGCGACCGGCTGCACCCGGTCATTTCGGCGGAGTCCATCCTCGCCAAGACCGCGCGTGATGCGGAAATGCAGCGCATGCACGAGCGCTTTCCGTTGTATTGCTTCGACCGCCACAAGGGTTATCCGACGCCCGAGCACCTCGTTCTGCTGGAACGGCACGGACCGAGCGATATCCACAGGCGCAGCTTCGCCCCGGTGCGGCGCCTGCTACACCCGGCATGAGCGTCTTCATATGAGCGTTCTCACGTCGCGCGACAATCCGCGCGTTCGCCGCTGGCAGGAACTGGCGCGCGACACGCGCGCCCGTCGCAAGCAGGGGCGGGCCATTATCGAGGGCGAAAACCTGGTCATCGCCTTCCTTGACTCCGGCAGGGAAGTCGAAAGCCTGATGCTCAGCAAGACTGCGTCCAGCCGTCCCGATTTCGTGGCATTGGCAATGCAGAGCGGAACGGCGCCCACCGTGCTTTCCGATGCGCTGTTTAGCTCTATCGTCGATGTCGAGACCCCCGCCGGCATCGCCGCCGAGGTCTCGAGCCCGTCGGCGACGGGCGGGCTGGCGTCCGCGGTTGCCTGCGTGTTCATGGACGCCATCCAGGACACTGGCAACGTCGGAACCATCCTGCGCAGCGCCGCTGCGTTCGGGATCCGCCATGCGGTGCTCGGCAAGGGCTGCGCCGACGCCTGGTCGCCTAAGGTGCTGCGCGCGGCCGCGGGCGCGCATTTTTCCGTTCAGATCTCCGAAAATTCGGACCTTGCGGAGGCCATGGCGGAATTCGCCGGCAGGACCGCCTGCACCGTCCCGCGCGGAGGCGTGCCGGTCGCGGAGGCAGATCTTTCGGGCCGGATCGGCTGGTTGTTCGGTGCGGAAGGCCGGGGCGTGAGCGAGGCGCTGGCGGCCCGCGCTGCGCTGAAGGTGACGATCCCGATGCCGGGTGCCGCCGAGTCGCTGAACGTGGCGGTCGCCGCCGCGATCTGCTTCTACGAATTCAGTAGACGTGCCTCTCGAGCTTGAGCTCGCGCAGGATCGTGGTGGCGATTTCCTCGATTGACTTGGTGGTGGAATTGATCCAGCGGATGCCTTCGCGCCGCATCAGCGTCTCGGCCTGCTCGACTTCATAGCGGCAGTTGGCGGGGTCGGCGTACTGGCTGCCGGGCCGGCGCTCGCGCCGGATTTCCTGCAGACGCTCGGGCGCGATGGTCAGGCCGTAGAGCTTCTTTTTCTGCGAAAGCAGCGCCTCGGGCAGCTGGTTGCGTTCGAAATCCTCCGGGATCAGGGGGTAGTTGGCCGCCTTGACGCCGAACTGCAGGGCCAGGTAAAGGCTGGTCGGCGTCTTGCCGCTGCGCGAGACGCCCACCAGGATCACGTCGGCCTCGTTCAGCTCGCGATGAGAGGAGCCGTCATCGTGCGCCATGGTGAAGTTGATCGCTTCGATGCGCTGCTTGTATTCCTGCTTGTCGGTGCTGCTGTGCGAGCGGCCGACGGTGTGGCTCGACTTGATGCCCAGCTCCCCTTCGATCGGGCCGATGAAGGTCTCGAAGAAATCCACGAAAACGGCGTTGGCGCGGCGCACGACCTCGCGCACGTCGTTGTTGACGAGGCTCGAGAACACGATCGGCCGGCCGTTGCCGCGCAGCGAGTCCCGTTCGATGCGCTCCAGGCTTTCCTGGGCCTTGTCCACGCTGTCGACGAAGGGCAGGGTCACCTGGTTGAACTCCACTCCCTCGAACTGGGTAAGCAGGCTGTGGCCGAGCATCTGCGCCGTGATGCCAGTGCCATCGGAGACGAAGAACACGGTGCGGCGCTGCGGCATGGCGGATAAAATACCAAGGAAATGTACGTCGCGTGGCTTAAAGATCTCCGCATGGCCGACCTGCCCAGGGTCGGCGGCAAGAATGCATCGCTGGGAGAGATGATCGGCGGGTTGTCCGCCGCCGGGGTGAGGGTCCCCGGGGGCTTTGCCACGACTGCCCGGGCCTTCGAGGCCTTCCTCGCGGCAGGCGGGCTCGGCCAACGCATTGCCGATCGCATCCAGTCCCTCGACCCGGCCGATGTCGATGCCCTGGCGACGTGCGGCGCCGAGATCCGCGGCTGGATCGAGCAGGCGCCGCTTCCTGTCGAGGTGGAGAAGGATATACGTTCATTTTATCAAGAACTTGTAATACAAACCTCCAGTGAAATCTCTTTTGCGGTCCGCTCCTCGGCGACTGCCGAGGACCTGCCGGATGCCTCATTTGCCGGCCAGCAGGAAACCTTCCTGAATATCCGCGGAGCAGACCAGGTCGTGGCGGCGATCCGGCAGGTCTTTGCCTCGCTCTACAACGATCGCGCCATTTCCTACCGGGCGCACCAGGGCTTCGAGCACGGGGCCGTGGCGATCTCGGCGGCGGTGCAGCGCATGGTGCGCAGCGACCTGGGTGCCAGCGGGGTGATGTTCACGCTCGATACCGAATCGGGCTTCCGCGATGCGGTCTTCATCACTTCTTCGTGGGGTCTTGGGGAGATGGTGGTGCAGGGCGCCGTGAACCCGGACGAGTTCTACGTCCACAAGCCCATGCTGGAGGCCGGCAAGCCCGCTGTCCTGCGCCGCAGGCTCGGCTCCAAGCTGCAGAAAATGGTGTTTTCCGCCGAAGCCTCGGTCGGGCGCTCGGTGCGTACGGTAGACGTGCCGGCGGCGGAGCGCGACCGCTTCTCGCTGTCGGATGCCGATGTCCTGGAGCTTTCGCGCACCGCCTGCCTGATCGAGAAACATTATGGCCGCCCGATGGACATCGAGTGGGGCAAAGACGGTGCCGATGGGAGCATCCACGTGCTGCAGGCGCGTCCTGAAACGGTGCGCTCGCGCAAGAAGGCGGGCGGCGAAGAGCGCTTCCGCCTGAAGGGCTCCGGCACGTTGCTGGTCAGCGGCCGGGCCATCGGGCAGAAGATCGGTGCCGGCCCGGTGCGCGTGGTGAAGGATGCATCGAGGATGTCGAGCGTCAGGAAAGGCGACGTGCTGGTCACGGACATGACCGATCCGAACTGGGAGCCGGTGATGAAGCTGGCCTCGGCGATTGTCACCAACCGCGGCGGCCGGACCTGCCACGCCGCGATCATCGCACGCGAACTCGGCATTCCGGCGGTGATCGGCTGCGGCGACGCCACGTCGCGGCTCGCGTCGGCCGGCTCCGTCACGGTGTCCTGCGCCGAGGGCGATACGGGCAATGTCTACGCCGGCCTGATACCGTTCGAAGTCACCGCCAGCGAGCGCGGCGACCTGCCGCCGATCCCGGTGAAGATCGCAATGAACATCGGCAATCCGGCGCTTGCCTTCGGCTTCGCGCAGCTGCCGAACGCGGGCGTTGGCCTGGCGCGGCTCGAATTCATCATCAACAACGAGATCGGCGTGCATCCGAGGGCCTGCCTCGACTATCCGGAGCTGCCGAAGGACCTGAAAGCGGCGGTGGAGCGCGCCACGCGCGGCTATGCCGACCCGAAGGCGTTCTTCCGCGAGAAAATGGTCGAAGGCGTGGCCACCATCGCGGCGGCGTTCTGGCCCAAGCCGGTCATCGTGCGGCTCTCGGATTTCAAGTCGAACGAGTACCGCAAGCTGCTGGGCGGCGAACGCTACGAGCCGGAGGAGGAAAACCCGATGCTCGGCTTCCGCGGCGCCTCGCGCTACCTGGCGGCGGATTTCCGCGCCTGCTTCGACCTGGAGTGCGCCGCGCTGCGCAAGGTGCGCAACGAACTGGGGCTTACCAACGTCGAGCTGATGGTGCCCTTCGTGCGCACGGTACGCGAGGCCACCGAAGTTCTAGATCTTTTGAAGAAAAACGACTTGCAACGAGGACAGAACGGCCTTCGGATTGTCATGATGTGCGAGTTGCCCTCGAATGCGATCCTCGCCGAGGAATTCCTGCATCACTTCGACGGATTTTCCATCGGCTCGAACGACCTGACGCAGCTCACTCTCGGCCTGGACCGCGATTCCGGGCTGGTGGCCGCCGGCTTCGATGAGCGCGACGGCGCGGTCAAGGCGATGCTGGAACTTGCTATCCGCGCCTGCCGCAAGCAGGGCAAGTACGTCGGCATCTGCGGCCAGGGGCCTTCAGATCACCCGGATTTCGCCCGTTGGCTGATGGAACAGGGCATTGAAAGCCTTTCCCTGAACCCCGATACGGTGGTGTCGACCTGGTTATCCCTCAGCGCGCCCGCAGCAGGCGGGTCTTCTCCCGCTGCCATTCCTTCTCGCGCTCCGACGCCCGCTTATCGTGCTTGAGCTTGCCCTTGGCGAGCGCGATCTGGATCTTGATGCGCCCCTTGGTGAAATGCAGGTCGAGCGGGATCAGGGTATAGCCGCGCTGTTCCACCTTGCCGACCAGGCGCCGGATCTCCTCGGCGTGCATGAGCAGCTTGCGGGTGCGCGTCGGGTCCGGCGTTACGTGCGTGGAAGCGCTGCCGAGCGGGCTGATATGCGCGCCCAGGAGCCAGAGCGCCCCTTCGTCCACGATCACGTAGGCGTCGCTGATCTGCGCGCGGCCGGCGCGGATCGCCTTCACCTCCCAGCCCTCGAGCACGAGCCCGGCTTCGTAGCGGTCCTCTACGAAGTAGTCATGGAATGCCTTGCGGTTTTCGGCGATGGACATGGAGATGATCGGGCTCTGACCCCGATTTTCCCATGAAGCGCATCGCCCGCTCGGCAATCGTCGAGTGCAGCGCCGGGGACTTCTACCGGCTGGTGGAGGCGATCGAGGACTACCCGTCGTTCCTGCCCTGGTGCGCGGCGGCCGAAGTGCGCGAAAGGACGTCCGGGCGGACCGTGGCGGCGATCACGCTGGCAGTGAAGGGCGTGCGGCAGTCCTTCACCACCCAGAACACCAATGTCCCGGGCCAATCCATCGACATGCGGCTGGTGGAGGGCCCGTTCAGCCACTTCGCCGCGGCCTGGCGCTTCGCGCCGCTGGGACCGGACGCGTGCAAGGCTGAGTACTCCATGGAATACGAGTTTTCAAGCCGGGTCGTCTCGGCCGTCCTGGAGCCGGTGTTCAGGCGCATTGCCGATGGCACGGTGGATGCGTTCACGAAGCGGATAGCGCATGTAAGGACTCCACATGCGCGTTGAAGTGGTCTACGCGCTGGCCGGGTTCCAGGATGTCGCCGTCCTTGATCTTGCGCAGGGTGCCGCCGCCAGGGACGCGGTCGCGGCGAGCGGACTGCTCGCGCGGCACGGACTGGGGGCCGCCCAGTTGCGACTTGGAATCGGCGGGAAAAAGGTTTCGCCCGTGCATCTTTTGTACGAAGGCGATCGCGTGGAGATCCTGCGTCCGCTGGCGCTCCACCCGAACGAGGCCCGGCGGCGACGCGCGCGAAAGACTCGCGTATAATGCTTTTTTGAAAGACAGGACGGCCATGCGGGTAATCCAGAAGGCGCTGACCTTCGACGATGTTCTCCTCCTCCCCACCCACTCGCGCGTTCTGCCGCGCCAGGTTTCCCTCAAGACCCGCCTTACCCGCAAGCTTGACCTGAACATGCCGCTCGTCTCGGCCGCCATGGACACGGTGACCGAGGCACGCCTCGCCATCGCCATCGCCCAGGAAGGCGGCATCGGCATCATCCACAAGAATTTCACGCCGAAGGACCACGCCGCCGAGGTCGCCAAGGTCAAGCGCTTCGAGTCGGGCGTACTGCGCGACCCCATGACCATCGCGCCCGAGATGCGGGTGCGGCAGGTCATCGCGTTGCAGAAGAAGCACCGGATCTCCGGTTTCCCCGTGGTCTCGGCCGGCAAGGTGGTCGGCATCGTCACCAACCGGGACCTGCGCTTCGAGAAAAAGCTCGACCAGCCGGTGCGCAACATCATGACGCCGCAGAAGCGGCTGGTGACGGTGGGCGAGGGCGCGAGCCGCGCCGATGCCCTCGCGCTGCTGCACAAGCACCGCCTCGAGCGCGTCCTGGTGGTGGACAAGCAGTTCCGGCTCAAGGGGCTGGTCACGGTCAAGGACATCATCAAGGAAACCGAGCACCCGAACGCCTGCAAGGACATGCACGGCAAGCTGCGTGTCGGCGCGGCGGTGGGCGTCGGCGAGGGCACCGACGAACGCGTGGAGCTGCTGGTCGACGCCGGCGTCGACGTGCTGGTGGTCGATACCGCGCACGGCCATGCGCAGGGCGTGCTCGACCGGGTCAGGTGGGTGAAGATGAAGTATCCAAACATGCAGGTCATCGGCGGCAACGTCGGCACGGGCGAGGGCGCCCGGGCGCTGGTCGACCATGGCGCCGACGCAGTGAAGGTAGGCATCGGGCCAGGCTCGATCTGCACCACGCGCGTGGTGGCGGGCGTCGGCGTGCCGCAGATCTCCGCGATCATGAACGTCGCCGAGGCACTGGCGAAGGCGGGCGTGCCGCTGATCGCCGATGGCGGCGTGCGGTTTTCGGGAGACATCGCCAAGGCACTGGGCGCCGGCGCGCATGCCGTGATGCTCGGGTCGCTTTTCGCCGGCACGGAGGAAGCGCCTGGCGAGATCGAGCTCTACGGCGGCCGTTCCTACAAGTCGTACCGCGGCATGGGGTCGCTGGGCGCGATGCAGAAGGGTTCCGCCGACCGCTATTTCCAGGATTCGGAGATGAACGTCGACAAGTTGGTGCCCGAAGGCGTCGAGGGGCGGGTGCCGTTCAAGGGCAGCGTGCTGTCCATGATCGAGCAGCTGCTCGGCGGCGTGCGCGCCAGCATGGGCTACACCGGCTGCCGCACCATCCAGGAGATGCGCTCCAGGTCGCAGTTCGTGCAGATCACGTCCGCCGGGATGCGCGAGTCGCATGTGCACGACGTGCAGATCGTCAAGGAGGCCCCGAATTACCGGGTCGAGTAGGCAGGAAAAAAGCGCCTTGCACGACAAGATCCTCATCCTCGACTTCGGCGCGCAGTACACGCAGCTGATTGCGCGCCGCGTGCGCGAAGCCAGGGTCTACTGCGAAATCCATCCCTGCGACGTCAGCGACGCCTTCGTGCGCGACTTTGCACCGAAGGCAATCATTCTTTCCGGCAGCCACGCTTCCGCCTATGAAGACGCGACGCTCAAGGCACCGATGGCGGCCTTCAGCCTCGGCGTGCCGGTGCTCGGCATCTGCTACGGCATGCAGACCATGGCGCAGCAGCTCGGCGGCAAGGTCGAGCCCGGCAAGCTGCGCGAGTTCGGCTACGCCGAGGTGCGTGCCCGCGGCCACACGAAGCTGCTCGACAGCCTGCAGGATTCGCGCGGCCCGAACGGCGAGGGCCTGCTCAAGGTCTGGATGAGCCACGGCGACAAGGTCACCGAGATGCCGAAGGGCTTCAAGCTGATGGCCTCCACCGAGTCCTGCCCGATCGCCGGCATGGCCGACGAAGAGCGGCGCTTCTATGCCGTGCAGTTCCACCCCGAAGTCACGCACACGCTGCAGGGTACGAAGCTGCTGCATCGCTTCGTGCGGGAGATCAGCGGCTGCCGCGGCGACTGGAGCATGCCGGATTATGTTTTTGAATCAGTTCAAAAAATAAAAGACCTTGTAGAAGACGAGGAAGTCATTCTGGGGCTGTCGGGTGGCGTGGATTCCTCGGTCGCCGCCGCGCTGATCCACAAGGCGATCGGCAAGCAACTCACCTGCGTGTTCGTCGACCACGGGCTGCTGCGGCTCAACGAAGCCAAGCAGGTCATGGAGACGTTCGCGAAGAATCTGCACGTGAAGGTGATCCACGTCGACGCGAGCGCCGCCATGTTCAAGGCGCTCAAGGGTGTCGCCGACCCGGAGAGGAAGCGTAAGATCATCGGCAAGCTGTTCGTCGACGTCTTTCAGCGGGAAGCCAAGAAGCTCAAGGGCGCCAAATGGCTGGCGCAGGGCACCATCTATCCCGACGTCATCGAATCGGCGGGCGGCAAGACCAGGAAGGCGGTCACCATCAAGTCGCACCACAACGTCGGCGGCCTGCCGAAATCGCTCAAGCTCAAGCTGCTGGAGCCGCTGCGAGAGCTGTTCAAGGACGAAGTGCGCGACCTGGGCCTGGCAGTGGGGCTGCCGCGCGACATGGTGTTCCGCCACCCTTTCCCCGGGCCGGGACTGGGTGTCAGGATTTTGGGGGAAGTAAGACAGGAGTTCGTCCATCTCCTGCAACGAGCTGATGCGCTGTTTATTGAGGAACTTAGGAATTCAGGCTGGTATGAAAAGACGGCGCAGGCATTCGCAGTCTTTCTCCCGGTGAAGTCGGTGGGCGTGATGGGCGACGGCCGCACCTACGAGTATGTCGTCGCCCTGCGCGCGGTGGAAACCTCGGACTTCATGACCGCAGGCTGGGCGCCGCTGCCGCACGAACTGCTGGCAAGAGTCTCCAGCAGGATCATCAACGAAGTGCGCGGCATCAACCGCGTCGCCTACGATATTTCCTCCAAGCCGCCCGCCACCATCGAGTGGGAGTAGGGGCTGTTCAGCTACCGCCACGGCTTCCATGCCGGCAACCACGCCGACGTGCTGAAGCACGTCGTCCTGGTGCAGATGCTGTCCTACCTGACGGAGAAGGAAACGCCGCTCTGGTTCGTGGATACGCACGCGGGCGCGGGCATCTATGCGCTTGACGGCGTGTTCTCGCAGAAGAACGGCGAATTCAAGACGGGAATCGGGAGAGTCTGGGAGCAGGGGACCCTGCCTCCGGCGGTTGCTGAATACGTGCAACAAGTAAGAAAAGTAAATGCGGACGGAGTCTTGCGCCATTACCCTGGCTCGCCGCAGATCGCGATGCAGATGGCGCGGGAGCAGGACCGGCTTCAGCTGTTCGAGCTGCACACGACCGAGAGCGAAGTACTGCAGAAGCAGTACGCAAACGTGAAGCGCAAGGTGTCGGTGCAGCCGACCGACGGATTCAAGGGACTGAAGGCGGTGCTGCCGCCGGCGTCGCGGCGAGGGCTGGTGCTGATCGACCCGTCCTACGAGGACAAGGCGGACTATGCGCGCGCGGTCGAATCCATGCGCGATGCCCTGCAGCGTTTCCCAACCGGCGTCTACGCCGTCTGGTATCCGCAGGTGCAGAGGCCCGAATCGAAGGCGCTCCCGGGGCAGTTGCGGGAGCTGGCGACGAAAAGCTGGCTGCATGCGGCCCTCAAGGTCAAGGCGCCGGCCCAGGACGGGTTGGGGCTGCACGGCAGCGGCATCTTCGTGTTCAATCCGCCCTCGAAGCTGAAGGCAACCCTGGACGAGGTCATGCCGGCGCTGGTCCGGCTGCTGGGCCAGGACCGGAAGGCTTCGTATTCGCTGGAAGGCAAGCAGACCTGATGGACGATGAAGGCTTCATGCGAAGGGCACTTGAGCTGGCGCGCCAGGCGCAGGCCGAAGGCGAAGTGCCGGTGGGTGCCGTGGTGGCCCTGGAGGGCAGGATCGCGGGCGAGGGCTGGAACCGGCCCATCGCGGCCAACGACCCGACTGCGCACGCCGAGATCCAGGCGCTGCGCGCCGCGGCGGGCGCGATGAGGAACTACCGGCTGCCGGGCGCGACGCTCTACGTCACGCTCGAGCCCTGCGAGATGTGCCTTGGCGCCATGTTTCATGCGCGCATCGCGCGGGTGGTGTACGGCGCCACCGATCCGAAGAAGAAAGTGCTGAAATCGCAGGCCAAGGTCGAAGGCGGCGTGCTCGCCGATGAATGCGGCCAGCTGCTGAGCGGGTTCTTCGCGGCGCGCCGATGAACATCGAAATCGACGTCGCCAGCCAGAAGCTCAGGTTCGGGGACAGGACCTATCTCATCTCGACCTCGAAGAACGGCCTGGGCGAGAAGAACGGCAGCTTCTGCACGCCGCGCGGCCGGCACATCGTGCGCGCCAAGATCGGCGCCGGCCAGCCGCTCAACGCAGTATTCGTGCGGCGCCGTCCCACCGGCGAGCTGTGGTCGCCAGATCTGGACACAAAGTACCCCGGCCGCGACTGGATGCTGACGCGCCTCCTGTGGCTGTCGGGATGCGAAATCGGAAAAAACCGTCTTGGCGAGGTCGACACGATGCGTCGCTACATCTACATTCATGGCTCTCCCGACCGGGCCGAGATGGGCAAGCCGGGCTCGATCGGCTGCATCCGCATGCGCAACACCGACATCGTCGAATTGTTCGACCTCGTACCGCCTTACACCACAGTGGACATCAAACCATGAGCGACAACACTCCCATCCGCCGCAACGTCGAACGCGTACCTGCCAGCCTGGTCGCGGCTGCAAGCAAGTTCCAGGCGTCGATCCTCGCCGACGTCGCCGGTCGGCGCGGCACGCTCGGTGGCCGGATCCAACCGCTGTCCAAAGCCATGAAGGTTGCGGGACCCGCATTTACCGTCGAAGTGCGGCCGGGCGACAACCTGATGATCCACGCCGCGCTGCAGCTGGCGCAGCCGGGCGATGTGATTGTGGTGGACGGCAAGGGCGACCTGTCCTGCGCGCTGACCGGCGCCTTGATGGCGGCGCACGCGCAAAAGGCCGGCATCGCCGGATTCGTCATCGACGCGGCGGTGCGCGATACCGACGATTGCACCAAAGGCAGCTTTCCGATCTTTGCCGCCGGCGCCAATCCGAACGGGCCGCTGAAGAACTCCGGCGGCCGCATCAACTGGCCGGTCTCGCTCGCGGGCACGACGGTGAACCCGGGCGACCTGATTGTCGGCGATGCCGATGGCGTGGTGGTGGTGCCGCGCGAGCTCGCCGCCGGGATCGTCAAAGGCGCGCAGGCCAAGGTCGACAGCGAGGACCAGCGCATGGCGGCCATCGGCCGCGGCGAGCTGGCGCAGGCCTGGGTGCCCGAGCTATTGAAAGCCGTTGGCGTCCTGGGGAAGGGCGAAAAGCTCTAGCCCAGCATCGCCGCGATCCGGGCGCGGTCCGGCTCAAGCACCACGCCTTTCTCGCAAATGATCCCGGTGATCAGGTTGGCCGGCGTGACATCGAACGCCGGGTTGCGCACTTTCACGCCTTCCGGCGCCCAGCGTGCATCACGATAACCAGTGACTTCATGTCCCGGCCGTTCCTCGATTTCGATCGCCGAGCCGTCGGCGGTATCCGGGTCGAAGGTGGAGGTCGGTGCCGCGACGTAGAAGGGCAGGCCGTGCCGGCGCGCCAGCACAGCGACCATGTAGGTGCCGATCTTGTTGGCGGCGTCGCCGTTCGCGGCGATGCGATCGGCGCCGACAATGGCGACGTCCACCGCGCCCTCGCTCATCAGGTGCCCGGCCATGTTGTCGGTGATCAGGGTGCAGGGAATGCCTTCCTGCACGCATTCCCAGGCCGTGAGGCGTGCGCCCTGCAGGTAGGGGCGGGTTTCGCAGGCGACGACGGTAATGTTTTTATCTTTTTCAAAGGAACTTCTAACAACGCCCAAGGCAGTGCCATGGCCGCTGGTCGCTAGTGCCCCGGTGTTGCAGTAGGTGAGGATGCGCGCGCCCTTCGGCATCAGCGCCGCACCGTGCGCGCCCATGGCGCGATTTGCCGCCAGATCCTCCTCCAGGATTGTCACGGCTTCTGCTGCCGGATTCCTTGAACGCTTCATGCGCTCCAACGCCCAAAAGAGATTCACGGCTGTGGGGCGGCTTGCAGCTAGGACTTGAAAAGCTTTTTCGGACGAAGAACCCAGGACAACGCCGAAGGCCGCCGCGCAGCCAATCGCGGGAGCACCTCGAACAACCATGTCGCGAATTGCAGTTGCTACTTCAGCAGCGGTCTTGCAGGTAATGTAGACGGTCTGGTCCGGCAGCAGGCGCTGGTCGAGGAGTTCGAGCCGGTCGCCTTTCCACCGTATTGGCTCTATCGCCACTAGACGACGCGCTCGTTGCCGCCATCCACGGGCACCTGCGCGGCCGTGGTCTTGGCGAAGAGCGGGCCGCACATCTCGGCGGCGAGCTCCGCGACGTCCCTCGACGACACCTCGATCTTCAGGAGGTTGTTCTTCTTGTACTGCTCCACCGTCAAGTCGTAGGCCATGGCGCGGGAGGCGAGCACCTCGTCGGTCCACAGCGCGGTGTCGTAGACCGCGTTCGGATGGATGCTGTTGATGCGGATGCCATCCTTGCCCCATTCGAGCGCCGTGACGCGCGCGAGCTGGTTCATCGCCGCTTTCGAGGCTGAGTAGGCTCCGGCACCGGGGCCCGGCGCCGGGACGTTCTTCGAGCCGATCACCACGATGCGTCCGCCGCGCGGCGCGAGCTTCAGCAGCGCGTGGCAGGCCTGCATCACCAGCAGGTTCGCCTCGACATTGACCGCCATCGCCTTTCGCCACATCTCGCTGCCGATGTCCTGCACCGCCTCCGACTTGGGGAAGATGCCGGCGTTGAGAATCAACATGTCCACGCCGCCAAAATGCCGGACGGTTTTATCGATTGCTTTTTCCAGCTCATTCTTATTCGTCAAATCGCAATTCAAACCCAGAAAGTCAGCCCGTTTCCATGCCGCTTCAATCGCAGGGTTCAAATCCAGCCCCACCACGGCCGCGCCGCGCTTCAGCAGCGCCTCGGCGCAGGCTTTGCCGATGCCGGAGGCGGCGCCGGTGACGATGGCGATTTCACCGGCAAAGGCGGGCGGGCTGCCGGCCTTCTTCAGCTTGGCCTGCTCCAGGTCCCAGTACTCGATGTCGAAGGTGTGCCGGTCCTCCAGCGCCCGCCAGCCGCCGAGCGCCTCGGCGCGCAGGATCACCTCCACCGTGTGCTCGTAGAGGTCCTCGACGATGGCGACGTCCTTCGCGGTGCGGCCGAAGGCGGCGAAACCGAGTTCCTTGTCGAGCGCCATGCGCGGCGCCGGGTCGAGCATGGTTTTCCGTTCCCTGGCCTTCGATGCGTTCGATTCGAAGTACTTCCTGTAAGAGGAGCAGAAAGTCGGAACATCCCGCCCCAGCATCGGCACCGGCTTGGTGCGGATGACGTGGTCCGGCGTGGCCGGTCCGCCCTGCGAGATGCGCGCCACGTCGGGATGGCGCGCGAAGCCGAGGAAGCCCGGCGCATCGTTGCAGCGGCAGAGCATCGGAAATCCCGCGGCTCGCGAAACGTCGCTTCGAAGCTTCGCCGCATCCTCGCGCTTGAACGCCGGGGCCGCCGCCGCCGGCGGACCGACGCTCCACGCCTTCTGCGCCGCCAGGTACTTCTCCGCCATGGAAACGAGCTCGATCATCCGTTCGTAGGACTCCTTGGCGTCCTCGGAAAACGAGAACACGCCGTGCGACAGCAGCATCATGCCGACGGTGTTCCTGGTCCGCTGTTTCGGGAATTCGCGCGCGCAATAGGCCGCCAGGTCGAAGCCCGCCATGACGTACGGGACCACCACCACCTTGTCGCCGTAGATGTCCCGGATGCGCTTGTCGCCATCTGGGGAATTCGAGATCGACAGCACCGCGTCGGCATGCGTGTGGTCGACGTACTTATGCGGCAGGATGGCGTGCAGGATGGTTTCCACCGACGGCGCGGGGGCGCCAGCGCGCAGTACATGGGTTGCGAGCTCGTTCACCATCTGCGGGTCGGATAGCGCCGGCAGCGAGGCCAGGCGGCGAACATAGTCGAGCTTCACGGGCGCGAACCCGGCCGCCTCGATGGTCTCCAGGTCCCAGCCGCTGCCCTTGACGTAGAGGACCTCGTGCTTCGCGCCGAACAGGTCGTCCTCGGACAGCTTCACCGAGGTATTGCCGCCGCCGTGCAGCACCAGCGTCTTGTCGCGGCCGAGCAGGCGGGAGGTGTAGACGCGCAGCCCGAGCGGCCCCGAGAAATTCGCCGCTTCGGCATCGTTCCAGAGACTTTTCATCGGCGCGGATTATACTTTCGCTTCATGGCCAGGGTAGAACTCATGACCTGGGACAAAGCGCAGCCGGTCGCCGGTCCCTTGCGTTTCGCCATCTTCGTCGGCGAACAGAACGTGCCTGCCGGCATCGAACTCGACGACCTCGACGCGAGCTGCACCCACGCCATCGCCTATGACGCCGACGGCAAGGCGATCGGCACGGGGCGCCTGCTGCCGGACGGCCAGATCGGCCGCATGGCGGTGGTGGTGGAATGGCGTCGGCGGGGTATCGGCGCCGAGATCCTCGCCGCGCTGATGGAAGAAGCGCGCAAGCGCGGACACGCGGACGTCGTACTTTCAGCCCAGCTGCAGGCGGCCGAGTTCTACCGCGAGCAGGGCTTCGCGGCCGAAGGCAAGGTCTACGAGGAAGCCGGCATCCTGCACCAGAAGATGCGCAGGAAACTCTAGGCGCGCACCGGAAACTCGTAGCGCAGCGTGCTGCCGTCCGCTCCGGACGAATCGAAGGCCCTTTCCGCCAGCTGCAGCCTGCCGTCCTGCTTCGCCAGCAGCACCGTGGAGCAGCGCGTGCCGTACTCCGGCGCCACGATCTTCGCGGTGGCGAGCAGCGAGAACAAGGGTTCCAATGCGAGAGCGGCGCCCTTGAATCGCTCCTTCATGTCCATCACCTCGGGCGTATCGAGCAACAGGTTGCCCAGCGCGTAGAAACCAGGCTTCAACTTCCGTGCTCCGCCGTCCCGGTTCGACAGCCACCACAGTTCCTTGTCGTCGGACACTAGCATGTTGAAGCCGCTAAAGCTGTTCGCCGGCGTTTTTTCTATGAAAGCCTTTGGATTTGAAATGCCCAAAAGAAAATTCGAAACCAGCGCCCCCCTGGATTCCTTCGCATTCACGTCCTTGCCGCCGCGGTAGTTCGTGACCGCCGCAAAGCGCCCGGAGCGCGAGACGCCCATCCAGGTTCCCTTGGCTTCCAGGTCGCGCCCCGCGAGTATTCCCGGCTGACCTTTCCAGAATCCAATGCGTTCGGCAGGACGGGCATGGTGCTCGTCGCGGTTCGCCGCGACAACAAGCGGGAACTCAGCGTGCTGCCGCCATGCAAGCAGGATCAGGCACATACGAAACGCTCGGTCTTGCGTTCCAGGCCGAGTTTCACCGACTCGCGATCGAGCACGGCTTCGAACGCGCTCTCGTCCTGCACGCCTTCGTAGACTTCCATGTAGGTCGCCGAGCCGTCGCGGCGGCGCATCCAGCGCCCGCGAATTCCCGTGTCTTTTTCGATGATCCGGATAAGTTCTTGAACAAGAACACCCAACACTTCGAGCCGCGCCGGATCGACGCGGTAGTAGACGTAGTAATTCGTCACTGGGAATAGGGCAGGGGCAGGACGTCGAGCGCGGCGGATCCGGGCACAGCCCGGACCGGGGATTTCGACTCGATGGTCGAGACCTGCAACACAGCGAGGGCTTCGCTGCCAGCCGCGTTGACGACCGTGCCGCTCGCCTGCCCAGGCATGTCGTCGCTGAAAATCTCCTGTCCCGGTTTCAACGCCTCGCCGCGCAATCGGACCATGCGCCGCTTCACCGCCCCCCGGTACTGCGCGCGCGCGACGATTTCCTGGCCCGGGTAGCAGCCCTTCTTGAAATCCACGCCGCCCGAGAGCTCGAGGTTCACCATTTGCGGCACGAACTGGTCCTGCGTTGCCTGCGCGATCAGCGGCTGGCCGGTGCGGATGTCGGCGAGCGCCCATTCTTCCGCGGGGGTATTCGATTCGAATTTGCCTTCGTTTCCCCCCGGGACGAGCGACAACACCCTGTCCGACTCGATGCGAACCATGATCGTGCCGCCGCTTTCGGTCACGGATAGCGGGTTCCCTTCGCCTTTCTCCCAGGCGCCGAACTGCGTCCATTGGCCGGTCGCATCCGAAATCTTCACCTTGGAGCGCAAGATGAACATCGGCAGGCGCTTCGCCACGGCCGGCACGAGGTCGCGCGAGAGCTGCAGCAGGAAGCCGCCGGGGAAGGGCACGACCAGGAACGTCGCCAGCAGGCGGCCTTTGGCCGAGCACCAGCCCGCGTAGCGCGCCGCGCCGGGCGCCAGGTTCTCGACGTCGTTGGTCAATTGTGCGTGCAGGAACGCGCGCGCGTCCTCGCCCGTGACCTGCAAAAGTCCGTATTGCTCCAGCTTCGCGAGCCGTGCGGTCATGAACTGCGCTTGCCCACAGTAGAATGCGGTGAATTTTATTCGCTTCCGTTGCTAAAAGCCCTCTTCGCCCTCGTGGTTGTCAGCCTGCTTGCCGCCGCGGGCTATGGCGGCTGGTATGTGGTGACGCCCCTCGCCGTAAGCAAGCTGCCGGCCGAATTCGACATCGCGCCGGGGATGCGGCTGCGCGCCGCCGCCCAGCGCATGGAGGAGGCCGGCGTCGCCGTCGGCCGTCTGCAGTTCGAGCTGCTCGCCCGGGCCCTCGGTCGCGCCCAGGACGTCAAGGCGGGCAGCTACGAACTCGCCGCCGCGCCGACGCCGCTGGAACTCCTGGAAAAACTGACGCGCGGCGACGTGACGCAGGCCGAGGTGCGCTTCATCGAAGGCTGGAACTTCCGCCAACTGCGCGCGGCCCTGGACGCGAATGCCTTCGTGCGCCACGACGCGCAGGGCCTGACTGAGGCCCAGCTGCTGCAGAAGATCGGCGCGAAAGAGACGCTGGCCGAAGGCCTGTTCTTTCCCGATACCTACCTGTTTGCCAAGGGCACCAGCGACCTGCACGTGCTCAGGCGCGCCTACCAGGCAACGCGGCGCCACCTCGCGCGCGAGTGGGAAACGCGCGACCCGTCGACGCCGTACAAGACGCCCTATGAGGCGCTGATCATGGCCTCGATCATCGAAAAGGAAACCGGCCGCGCCGCCGAGCGCGACCTGATCGGCGGCGCGCTCGTCAACCGCCTGCGCATCGGCATGCTGCTGCAGGTCGACCCGACGGTGATCTACGGCCTGGGCGAGGCATTCAACGGCAACCTGAGGAAGATCCACCTGCTCACCGACGGGCCGTACAACACCTACACGCGCCCCGGCCTGCCGCCGACGCCGATCGCAGCGGCGGGACTCGGCTCGCTGCGCGCGGCGCTTCGACCGGCGAAGACCAGCGCGCTGTACTACGTCGCGCGCGGCGACGGCTCGAGCGAGTTCTCGCGCACGCTCGATGAGCACAATCGCGCCGTGCGAAAATACCAGCTGAATGGTCGCTAGATCGCGCGGCAGGTTCATCACGCTCGAAGGCGTCGACGGCGCCGGCAAGTCCACGCACATTCCCTGGATCGCGGAGCGGCTGCGGCAAGGCGGCCGTGAAATCATCGTCACGCGCGAGCCAGGCGGTACGCCGCTGGCGGAAAAGCTGCGCGCGCTGGTCCTTTCCGACCCGATGGATCCGCTGGCCGAAACCCTGCTGATGCTCGCGGCGCGCGCCGACCACGTGAAGAACGTCATCCAGCCGGCGCTCGAACGCGGCGCCTGGGTGGTCTGCGACCGCTTTACCGATGCCACCACGGCCTACCAGGGCGGCGGCAAGGGCATTTCCCGGGACCTGATCCGGCGCTTGTCCGAAGCCGCCCATCCGGGGCTGGTGCCGGACCAGACCCTGGTCTTCGACTGCCCCTACGAGGTGAGCCGGAACCGGTTGGGTGCCTCCGGGCGACGCCTGGACCGCTTTGAATCCGAGGCCCGGGACTTCTTCGAACGGGTGCGCAAGGCTTACCAGGACCTGGCCAGGGCGGAGCCGGGCAGGGTGGCGATCATCGACGGCGCTCAGGCAGAAGCTGAAGTTAAGGTAGAAGTTAATAATGTTTTACTAAAATATTGATTAATATGATTTATAAACTTCAGAAAGAAATCTGGGCACAGCTCATCGCCAAGCTGGACCGGCTACCACATGCCTTGCTCCTGCATGGGGCGCCGGGAGTAGGAAAACTCGCCCTGGCCGAGCGCTTCGCGCAGTTTCTGCTCTGCGAGAAAAAGCAGCAGGGGAGCGCCCCCTGCGGCGCCTGCGAAGCCTGCCGCTGGTTCGCCGCAGGGAGCCATCCCGACGCCCGCCTGGTCGAGCCGGAAGCGACCGCCCTCGCCCTGGGCCGCCCGGCGGCGATTGCGGAGGAGGGCGAGGAAGAAAAGAAGGACAAGAAAAAGCCCAGCCTCCAGATCAAGATCGAGCAGACGCGCGGCCTGGCGAATTTCCTGAACCTTGCTTCGCACCGGGGCGGGCGCCGGATCGCCATCGTCCATCCCGCGGAAGACATGAATACCGCCACCGCAAACTCGCTGCTCAAGGGACTCGAAGAGCCGCCGGCGGGCGCGATGTTCATCCTCGTCTCGCACCGTCCCGCGAGCCTGCTGCCGACGATCCGCAGCCGATGCGTGCCGGTGCCCGTGCCGCTGCCGGATCCGAAGGCTTCTGCGGCGTGGTTGGGCGCGCAAGGCGTGAGGAATCCTGCGCGCTGGCTCGCCTTCGCCGGCGGCGCGCCGTTGCGGGCGCTCGACTACGCGACAGGCGAGCGGGGCGAGGCCATCGAACGCGTGCTGAAGGCGATCGCTACCGGTAACCATGCCGCGTTGAGCGAAATTCGAAGCCGGGAAGAACTTGAACCGCTGGCCGAGGTCCTGCAGAAATTGGCGCTTGATCGTGCGTTCGGTTCCCTGGCGGGATGCACCAAGTACGGCGGCAGCGCGGCCCCTGGCAACGGCAAGGCGTGGCTCGCTTTCGCACGGTCCATGGGACGCCATCGAGCCCTGACCAGCCATCCGCTCAACCCAAAACTGTTCGCCGCAGAAATGCTGGCGGGAATGCCAAAGGCCTGATGTGACTTCGAATCGCTGGTTCGCTCCGCTGGTCGCCGTCCTGATCGCGCTGGCGCCTTCATTGTGCGCTGGGCAGTCCTTCGAAAGAATCCTCTGGGCCGCGAGCAAAGGCGACGTCCAGACCGTGGGCACGCTGCTGAACCAGGGGCTCGATCCGAACACCGCCGATTCCGAAGGCTATACGCTCCTCATGCTGGCCGCGCGCCATGGCCATCACGAGCTGATCGCGTTCCTCATCAGCCACAAAGCAAACGTCAACCGGCGCAGCCCGCATGGCGACACCGCCTTGATGGCCGCCAGCCTCAAAGGGCACCTGGAAGCCGTCAAAGTTCTTCTCGCGAACGGCGCCGAGCTCAATCCGGGCGGCTGGACGCCGCTGCATTACGCCGCCTTCGAGGGCCGTTCCGAAGTCATCAAATACCTGCTCGACAAAAAGGCGGACAAGAACGGGCTCGCTCCGAACGGCTATACGGCCCTGATGCTCGCCGCCCGCGAAGGCCACGCCGCCGCCGCCCGCGAACTGCTTTTCGCGGACGCCGACTACGCCGTCCGGGGTCCCAAGGGCGAAACCGCGCTCGCTATCGCCAAGGCCAGGGCCCAGAAAGAGGTTGAGATACTGTTGGTCAGGGCTGGGGCGGTGGAGTAGCTAAGCCCCTGTAGTAATGGCAGATCCAGCTCAATCTATCATTTAACATAATGCACATTGCATCCTTTTTGAATCCAGCTATGACCTTTTGCCGACCGAGCACTGTGGCTTGTTTGTGCAGCCGCCAAGAACGAGCGCAGCCAGCACAACCACCGCACGCAGAAATCGGCCCCAAAAATCCGTGACGGGCTAGTTCAGGCGATCGGTCGGGATTACCGGGAAGCGAGCAACAGGAATGCCTTCGTCAACGAGGGCATCGTGCTCTTCCTGCGTGGCTTGGCCGCGGATGGCGCGGCCGGGGGTTTCTTGATAGTAGATCTTGCGGGCTTCTTCGGGGAATTGCTTGCCGACGTCTTCGGACTTGGTGAGGATTTCGTCGAGCATTCTTGAATAGAGCATCTGTGCGACGGCGAAGGGGTCCTTGCCTTCCATCTCGGGCGTTTTTTGCGCGGGGACGGGAAGCTGGGGCTTCGGTTCCTGGGCGCCCATGTTCAGGCGCGGGGCGGAGAGGCCCTTCTGGATGGCGTTATCGCCGCAGGTCGGGCAGGACAGCAGGCCGCGCTTCTTTTGCGAGGCGAAGTCCCTCTGCGAGCCGAACCAGCCCTCGAAGCGGTGGCCGTCTTTGCAGTGAAGATCGAATACGATCATGGAAGCTTGATTCTACACGGTAATATCTGGTTTCCTGTTGGAGCCCGCACGGATGATCGCCGACCGCATCGAGGGAAAATGGATCGACCTGTTCACGGATGTTTTCGCGAAGTGCAAGGTCGCGCCGGGTGACGTATGCGCGGTGCTGTCGGAATCGCAGTCGCGCGCATTGAACGTGCAGCTCGCCGAGCTGGCGCTGATGCGCCTCGGCGCCCGGCCATTTCACGTTGTCGTACCAACGCCGCGCCAGACGGCGCCCGTGGCGATCCGCTCGACCGGGGCTTCGGTGGCGCTGCAGAATCTGAGACCGGCGATCGGTGCGCTGGCGAGTTCGGTGTTCGTCGCCGACTGCACGCTGGAAGGCCTGATGCACGCCGCTGAGCTGCCGCAGATCCTCAAGGGCGGCGCGCGGGTGCTGTACATCTCGAACGAACACCCCGACGCGCTCGAGCGCCTAGCCCCCTCCCCTGACGATGAACAGAAGGTGAGGGCGGGGATGCGCCTGATGCGCGAGGCGAAGGCGATGAAGGTCACCTCCCCCGCCGGCACGAAGCTGGAAATCCGCATCGAGGGCGCGCGCGTGGGCGGCGTCTGGGGTTATACGGAGAAGCCCGGCACGCTGTCGCACTGGCCGGGAGGCCTGTGCCTGGGATTCCCGAAGGCTGGCAGCGTGAACGGCACGCTGGTGATGGCGCCAGGCGACATGAACCTGACTTTCAAGAGATACATGGAAAATCCCATTCAATTAAAAATTGAAAGTGATTACGTTACGAGCATCGAAGGCGACTCGCTGGACGCGGAGCTGATGCGCGACTATTTCGCCGCCTGGGGCGACCGCGAGGCCTACGCGGTGTCGCACGTGGGCTGGGGCATGAACACGCGCGCGCGCTGGGATGCGATGGCGATGTACGACCGCCGCGACGTCAATGGCACGGAACAGCGCGCCTTCGCCGGAAATTTCCTCTACTCGACCGGCGCCAATGAAGTCGCGGGCCGGCATACGCTCGGACACTTCGACTTGCCCTTTCGCCACTGCACGGTGGAACTGGATGGCAAAGCGGTGGTGAAAGACGGAAAGCTCGCAGCGTGACCGCGTGACGCCGCTGCTGTTCCTGCATGGCGTGGGCGGCGGGCACCATGCCTGGGAGGCGCAGCTGCCCTACTTCAGCGGCCTCGGCTATCCCTCGCACGCCTGGGATCAGCCGGGCTACGGCCACAGCCCGATTGTCGAGCCCTACGACCTGGAGCAGGTCAGCGCATCGCTGGCGCGCCTGATCGAGTCGCTCGCCGAAGGCGAGCCCGTGGTTCTTGTCGGCCACAGCATGGGCGGCCTGATCGCACAGGAAACCTACGTGCGTCATCCGAAGCTGATCAAGGCCCTTGCCCTGTGCTTCACCAGCCCGGCCTTCGCCGGCGGCAACAGCGAATTCACGAAGCAGTTCATCGCCGCGCGCATCGACCCGCTCGACCAGGGCCAGACCATGGCGCAGATCGCGGCGCGGCTGATACCGACGATGGGCAGCAATTCGAAGCTCGCCGAACAGATCATGTCGAACGTGCCGCCGGACACCTACCGCAAGGCGGTCAGGCTGCTGACGACTTTCGACCGGCGCAAGGAACTTCCGGCCATCAAGGTGCCGACGCTCCTCGTCGCGGGGTCGGAGGACAAGACCGCGCCGCCCACGGTGATGGAGAAGATGGCAAGCAAGATCCCCGGTTCCGAATATGTGCTGCTGCAGGGCTGCGGCCACCTCGGACCGATGGACCAGCCCGGGGCCTTCAACGACGCCCTGCTCAAATTCCTCAGGAACAACGGCCTGTGATCGATCCGCGCTATTCCGTCACCGGTTCCGGCTTTAGCTTGAGTGGAAAGCAGAAGGACTTGGTCGCGCTCGCCGATTCGGTCGGTCCGGCCTTCGCCAGGCGCGCGGCGAAATACGACGCCGAGGCGAGTTTCCCGTTCGAGAACTACGCCGAACTGAGAAAGGCGGGACTGCTCGGCCTGTGCGTGCCGGAGAGATTCGGCGGCGAGGGCGCGGACCTGCGCACCTATGCGCTGGTATCTGCGACGCTCGGCAAGTACTGCGGCGCGACCGCCCTCACCTTCAACATGCACGCCTGCTCGACGCTGTGGCCGGGACTGCTTGCCGACGACCTCGACATGACCTCGGAACAGAAGGCGGAGCATGAGCGCTACCGCGCCCTGCACTTCGAGCGCGTGGTGAAGGACGGCGCGATCTACGCGCAACCGTTTTCGGAGGGCAGCGCCGCCGCCGCGGGCAAGGCGCCGTTCGGCACGCTGGCGACAAAGGTGGACGGCGGATGGCGCATCAACGGCCGGAAGATCTTCGCCTCGCTTTCGGGCGCTGCGCATTACTACGGCGTGCTGTGCACCGAGGACAAGCCAGGCAGCTCGATGAAGGACACGCTCTACATCGCCGTGCCGGCCGAGGCGCCGGGCTTCAGCATCGTCGGCGACTGGGATCCGCTCGGCATGCGCGGCACCGTGTCGCGCACGCTGGTGTTCAAGGACGTTTTCGTGCCGGACGAGGCGCAGATGATGCCGCGCGGGCTGTACTTCCAGGCGGCGGGCCGCTGGCCGCACATGTTCACCACGCTCTCGCCCACCTACGTGGGCATCGCCATCGCCGCCTATGAGTTCACCGTGAAGTACCTGCGCGGCGAAGTCGAAGGCATGCCCCCGGTCAAGCGGCGCATGTACCCGACCAAGCAGATCGCGGTCGCGGAGATGTGGGTCAAGCTGGAACAGACGCGCGCCCTCTTCCTGCGCATGCTCGACGACGCGCGCGTGGATCCGCCCAAGGACGCGCGCCTGCGCGCCTACGCCACGCAATACACGATCATGGAGAACGCCAATGCGCTGTGCGCGCTGGCGATCCGCACCTGCGGCGGCCAGTCCATGCTGAAGAGCCTGCCGCTGGAGCGCCTGTACCGGGATTCGCGCTGCGGCGCGCTGATGCTGCCCTGGACGGCCGAACTGTGCCTGGACCGCATCGGCCGCGAGGCGCTCTATGAACCCGGCGAATCCGACGATTGACCTGTCCCGGGTGATCGCGGGATGGGCGGCGCATTTTCCGTCCCGGGTCGCCCTGCACTTCCACGGCAGGGATATTTCCTACGCCGAACTGTGTCTCGCCATCGAGGAAAAGTCCCGCAGCCTGGATGTCGCGAGGGGCGATCGCGTCGCCTGGCTCGGCTACAACGATCCGGAATTGCTGGTGCTGCTGTTCGCGCTGGCGCGCCGCGGCGCGATCCTGGTGCCCCTCAATTGGCGCCTGACGGCGGCCGAGCACCGGGCGATCCTCGAAGACTGCAAGCCGAAATGGATTGCCTTCGACGCCGACTTTGCAGCGCATGCACGTAGCCTTGGTAGGCTGGCTTTGGAAAATAGTTCTGAAAGTAATTCAAGATCCAGCGGCAGCTACAGCGACGATCTCCTCATCGTCTATACCTCCGGCACCACCGGCAAGCCGAAAGGCGCGGTGCTCAGCCAGTCTGCGCTGCTGTGGAACGGCTACAACGCGATCCATGCGCACGACCTGTCGCAGGCGGACCATGTGCTCACCGCGCTTCCCATGTTCCACGTCGGCGGCTTGAACAACCAGACGCTTCCTGCGCTGCTGGCCGGCGCCACCGTCACGCTGCATCGCCGCTTCGACCCGGCATCGTGGCTCGCCGACGTCGAGCGGCGCCGCCCGACGATCTCGCTCCTCGTGCCTGCGGCGCTGCAGGCGGTGATCCAGCATCCCGAATGGACGGCCACCGATCTTTCATCGCTGAAGATGATGAACGCCGGCTCGATGGTGGTGCCCGATTCCCTGATCCGGGCCTTCCACGAGCGCGGCATCCCGGTCGGGCAGATCTACGGCTGCACCGAGACCGCGCCGGTGGCGGTGGTGCTGCAGAAGGAGGACGCGGTGCGCAAGATCGGCAGCGCGGGCAAGCCGGCCCTGCACTGCGAGGTGAAACTGGTCGAAGGCGAGATCTGGGTGCGCGGTCCGAACGTGATGCGCTGCTACTGGAACGATCCCGCCGCCACGGCCGCCGCGCTGACCGAAGACGGTTGGTTCAGTACCGGCGACCTCGCCCGCATCGACGAGGAAGGGTACTACTGGATCATCGGCCGCTCGAAGGACGTCATCATCTCCGGCGGGGAGAACATCTACCCTGCCGAACTGGAGAACGTGCTCGCCGACTGCCCGGCGATCGCCGAGGCCGCGGTCATCGGCATGGAAGACCCGAAGTGGGGAGAGGCCGCTTGCGCCTGCGTCGTAACGAGGCAGGCGATGGACGAGGCTTCGGTCCTGAATCTGTTCGACGGGCGGCTAGCGAAGTTCAAGCACCCGCGGCGGGTCGTCTTCCTGGAAAGCCTGCCCAGGAACGCGATGGGCAAGGTGCAGAAAGCCGCACTCAGGCAGCTGGTCGGTTCGCGCCGGCCCGGGGCATGAGCGTCCGGGTCTTCACCGTTTTCCACAAGGCGCTGGACGAGCGCCTTGTCTGGTCGCAGTTTGCGGACGATGAAATCGAGCGGTTATTCGCCCCCTACGCCGTGAATGCGCAGGTGCCGGGCAAGCAGATCACGGGAGCGGACGGAAAGCCCGCCGGCCTGGCCGGCGCGGCGCGGCGCGCCGTCGTGGAGTACGAGCTCGGCTGGCATGATCCGGCGCTGCAGGCGCGCGGATTCCTGGAGGCCTCCTGCTACGTGCACGTGCTGCGCAACCGCCTCTACCAGTCGCTGGATTTCGTCGGCGTCACGCAGTACGACATGCGCTGGCCGGCGCCCGCCGCAGCGCTGCTGCGTTCGCTGGCGGCGGGCGGTACCGCGCACCGCGGAACGATCTTCGGCATGGACTGCGGCCCCCTGCTCGATGACCAGGGGGAGTACCAGCGGCTGGCGTTCGCAGCCGTGTTCGACTGGGATTTCCTGCTGCAAAGCTACAACCGGTTCTTCCGGCGTGCCTGGGCGACCGACGCCCTCGCCGGCAAGCCTCTTACCCTGTTCCAGACCTACATCCTGCCGCAGGCCGAATTCGTGGCGCTGGCGAGCTGGCTGGAGGTGCTGTGCGCGGAAGTCTATCCCTGGGCGAACCTGCCGCCCCGCCCGACGCACTGGGGCGCGCTTAGCGGGTACGTGGAGCGGGCCGAGGCTCTGTTCGTCGCGTTGCGCCTGCACGAAGGGCGCTCCGAGCTGCACAGCCTGCCCCTGGAACACGATGACGCGATCCCGGCCCACCTCGGGATCACCAAGACCCACTACGGTTGACCGGCTGACCGGCCGACTATTCGACGCGCAGCTCGACCGCGCCCAGCTCGCCGGCTTCAAACCTCACGCGGTCCCCAGCGCTCGGGAATTTCGAGGTGACGAGGCTGCCGGTGATCACGATATCGCCGCGCCACAGGCCGAGCCCGCGCGCCGCAAGGTGGTTGGCGATCCAGGCAAGCGCGTCCAGCGGATGGCCCATGACATCTCGGCCATGCCCGGTGCCGACGTTCTTGCCATTGATCGTGGCAATCCCCTGCAGCGCGGCGAGATCGATTCCCCGCCAGTCGCGCACGGGAGCGCCCAGGACCGCGCCTTCGTTCCAGGCGTTGTCGGCTATCAGCATCAACGCACTGCCGGGCAGACTGGAGTAATCCGCGTTGCGGTCGTCGGCCAGCTCGAACGCCGGCATTGCCGCGGCAACCGCCCTGGAAACGCTGGCGCGGTCGTAAGGTGCGCCAATCGCGGGCAGGTCTTCGGCCATTTCAAAGGCGATCTCGAACTCCACGATCAGGCGGCCGTAGTCGGCGGCACGCACGGTGCTGTCGCCGCGAAGGATAGTCCTCTCCAGCATATCGCCCGCGATCGAATCGTTCAGCCCCACCATGGCGCGCATGGCCGGCGTGGTGAGGGCGATCTTGTATCCCGCTACCGGTCCGAGCGACGCGGCGCGCATGCCGACGTACTCGCTTTGGATCGCATACGCCTCGCCGGCGTCGGACGGTGCCAAATCGGCCGGCAGCGGCGCAAACGCCGCGCGCGCGCGGTGCGCCTCGTACAGCCATTCTCCGGCACGCTCGATGCGCGGCACGCTGCTCTTGGTTCTTTGCCTCATGCGAGCTCCAGAAAACGCTGCGCGTTGCCCGACAGCAGTTTACCCCTCGCCTCTTCGCTCAGCCCCTGCATGTCGCGCACCAGTTTGCCGACGCGCAGTTCGCCGAGTGGAAATGGGTAGTCCGAGCCGAGCATGACGCGGTCCTCGCCCATGACCTCCACCAGCAGGCGCAGCGCGCGGTGGTCGAACACCGCGCTGTCGACGTAGAAGCGGTCGAGGTAACGGCTGGGCGGCAGTTCGGACTTGCCGCGCGCGAGGTCTCGGTTGTGCCAGGCGTTCTCCAGCCGTCCAAGCAGGAAGGCAAAGCTGCCGCCGCCATGCGCGAAGCACAGACGCAGGTTCTTCGGCAGCCGGTCGAAGCCGCCGCCGAGGATCAGCGCGACGATGGAGAGCTGCGTCTCCGCCGGCATGGACACGGTCCAGCCCATCATCCAGCGCGCGGTGCGCGCGCCGCCCATCATGTCCCAGGGGTGGACCAGCACGGCCGCGCCTTCGTCCGCGCAGTGCTGCAGGAAGGTGACGATGCCCTCGTCGTCGAGATCCCGGTCGCCGACATGGTTGCCGATCTGCACGCCGAGGTGGCCGCTCTTCATCGCGCGCGACAACTCGCGGCAGGCGGCATCCGTGTCCTGCAGCGGAACCTGGCACAGCGTCTTCAGGCGGCCCTTGCCGCGCGCCGCCAGCTCGAGTCCCGCATCGTTGAACATCTGTGCGCAGTAGAGCGCCTGATCGACTGGACGGCCGTAGGCGAACAGCACCGGCGTGGAACACATCACCTGCAGGTCCACGCCGTCGCGGTCCATCTCTTCAAGGCGTCGCACGGGATCCCAGCAGGCCGAGTAGATGGGGCGAAACTCCTTGTCGCCCACCATGACCATCGCCTTCTCGCCGTCGAGGTGCTTCATCCAGGGCCAATCGGGCGTGCCGAAACGCTTGGCGAGGTCTTCCCATTCGCGCGGGAAGAAATGCGAGTGCATGTCGAGGGTCTTCATGCGCGCCCTGGGTGGATCTGCCCGCAGGATGGGCATTTCCGCGCGCCGGCGTAGAAGGAATCGAACAGCGGCGGCAGGTCCTTCACGATGTCCTTCACGCCGACTTCGACGCGATGCACGAGCGCGTGGCAGACGGGGCAGAACCACTCGAAGCCGTCGAGCACGCCGGCGGGGCGGATTTTCTCCACCACCAGCCCGACCGAGCCCGGCTCGGGACGCTGCGGCGAATGCCGTACGCGGCCCGGCAGGAGCAGGATCTCCCCTTCCCGGATCGGCACGTCCCGCGGGCGTCCCTGATCCATGATCCGCAGGACCATGTTGCCGCGCAGCTGGAAGAAGAACTCTTCATAGGGATCGTCGTGGAAGTCGCTACGCGCGTTCGGGCCGCCGACCACCATCACGATCAGGTCGTCCGCCTCCATGAAAACCTGCTGGTTGCCGACCGGCGGCTTCAGCAGATGCGCGTGCCTGTCAATCCACTGCGAGAAATTGAATGCTGACAGCGCCATGCCCCATTTTACTCATTGCACAAACCCGGGACTTGGCACAGTATTCGACTAGCTGATGGCCAACCTGAACCCGCTCAAGTACTGCTTCCACGGGCAGCATTCGCGCCCGCGGGCCACGTTCCGCACCCTACCCGGGGTCAAGAACAAGCGCGAAGTCTGCGCCGAGTGCTTCGAGAAGATCATGGCCGACCGCAAGCTGAAGAAGAAATTGCGCTAGCAATACCGCCACGGCGCTGGCGCCGTCCTTCTGGTACCCGGGGCCGGACTCGAACCGGCACGGCCTTGAGGCCTAGGGATTTTAAGTCCCTTGCGTCTACCAGTTTCGCCACCCGGGCATTGCAGAATTTGGAGGCGCGGGCCGGAGTCGAACCGGCCTAGATGGATTTGCAATCCACTGCATAACCGCTTTGCTACCGCGCCGCTTTGCTACCGCGCAAAAACAATAGGGAAGGCCTGGCGGCCTTCCCTAGACTAAATTGGAGCGGGAGAAGAGTCTCGAACTCTCGACCTCAACCTTGGCAAGGTTGCGCTCTACCAACTGAGCTACTCCCGCGAAAAAGGGTTCGAATTATACCTCAAGCCTTCAGCAGCGGCAGCGCCCGGCGCAGGTAGTAGAGCATCGACACCACGGTCAGCAGCGCCGCCACGTAGATGCACAAGGTGCCCAGGGCATGGCAGTCCAGGAAGCCGAACAGCTCGTCGCCGAACAGCAGCAGCGGGATTGCCACCATCTGCAGCACCGTCTTGAGCTTGCCGATGAAGGCCACGGCGACGCTCTTGCCCTGCCCCATCGTCGCCATCCATTCCCGCAGCGCAGAGATGGCGATCTCGCGGCCGATGATGATCAGCGCGACCACCATGTCCACCCGGTTCAGGTACAGCAGGACGATCAGGGCGCCGATCACCACCAGCTTGTCCGCCACCGGGTCGAAGAACGCGCCGAAGGCCGACATCTGGTTCAGCTTGCGCGCCAGGTAGCCGTCGAGCCAGTCCGTGATCGCGGCGAAAACGAAGATCGCGGTCGCGGAAATGTTCTTGCCCTCGAACGACAGCCACGTATCGGGCAGGTAGAAGATGCCGACGATCAGCGGGATCAGCAGGATCCGCAGCAGCGTGACGAGGTTCGGCAGGTTAAGAGGCATGCAGGTGCCTGTAGATCTTCTCGGCCAGCGAACGGCTGACGCCCTGCACGTTGGCAAGCTCGTCCACCGCGGCGGCCTGGACGCCCTGCAGGCCGCCGAAATGCGCGAGCAGCGCCTGGCGCCGGCGCGCGCCTATCCCGGGGATTTCGCTGAGCGAAGAGGTGGTACGCGTCTTGCCGCGCCTGGCGCGATGGCCGACGATGGCGAAGCGGTGCGCCTCGTCCCGGATGCTCTGCACGAGGTGCAGCCCGGGATGCTGCGGCGGCAGCGACAGGGCCTGGCCGTCGGCTT